>Ga0207684_10001673_pt1 | contig 23538 bp, 21 predicted proteins | sample KBSK5501metaG_FD_184342 | JGI IMG/M metagenome (GOLD analysis project Ga0207684, IMG submission 184342) | Corn, switchgrass and miscanthus rhizosphere microbial communities from Kellogg Biological Station, Michigan, USA - KBS K5-50-1 metaG... | ecosystem: Host-associated > Plants > Roots >...
GCCTCGCTACGGAGCGGTCGAGTTCCACACCTGGAAGGTGAAGGCTCGTCCGATCCAGGCGAAGCTCGAGGACGACAACGACATCCACTTCGTGATCTCGGTTCCCACCGCTCCGGCCAAGACGATGATCGTCGAGTTCCCGAGGAAGGCATGCATCGCCTCGCCGTTCAAGCGCACGAAGATCGCGGCGGCCCGGCAACTCTTCCTGAACAACTGCGGCGCTGTCTCGTCTTCGTCGTGGCTGAAGCTCGCGGGGTCCGTGACGATCACCGGGGTCGGGTTCTGGGACGAGAAGCACGGGCAGACCGGCATCGCCCCGAACGGGATCGAGCTGCACCCCGTCCTGAACTTCCAAGGCGACTGCCACAAGGCGTCAACGGGGGGTGGAGGCGGCGGAGGTGGCGGAACCTGCACGCCTGGCTACAACCCGTGCCTCGTGTATCACGGTGGCGCCGACTACGACTGCTACGGCCAAGGAGGGAACGGGCCGTACTACACGCAGTCCGGTGTCGTCTACCAGGTCACCGGTTCCGATCCGTATCGGCTCGACGGGAACAACAACGGGTTGGGCTGCGAGTAGCCCGACCTGAGGCGTTCTTATGCACGAAGGAGCTCAGGGGAGTGGGGAAACCTCCTTGGCTGAGCCGATTGGCGAATCGGAGGCTTGGGATTCCGAGTCCTAGCCCAGGCTCGGGCGACACATGGGCAGCAGTCACCGGGATCGCCGCCGTGGCGACGGTCATCGTTGCCACCATCGGCCTGTACTTCGCATGGAAAGCCACGAAGGCTGCCAAAGATACGGTCGAGATCGCTGACAAGGCCAGACGGGCGGACGAGCACGACCGCCTGGTTCGCCGCCTGGAACGCGTGGGAGAGTTGGTCGAGGAGGTTCACCACCAAGCGCTGGTTGGCAGCCCCGATTACTGGCAGAAGCATCGGAACCGACTCCGACAGGCCGTCGTCGGACTGCGTGATCAACTACCGTTGACCGTGCAGTTAGTCGACACGGCGATCACCGTGGACCAGGCGAGAGCTGATGCCGCCGGGGCTCGCCAGGAGATCGACACGGAGCTCGAGAAGCTTGCCAAAATTCCCGAACTCGCCCCCGAAAGGCGACACTCATGGTGGAGGCGTTCTGCGTAACACTTCGCGTAACAACGCCGAGTCACTCCGAGGTACGGAGGGGGACACCGGAGGATAGCGAATCCCTTGCGTACCACCCTGACCTGCAGGTTTCGCTCGCCCTTACAAGGCGAAGGTCGGGGGTTCGAGCCCCTCAGCGCCCACCGAGAACACGCAGGTCACGGACATCGTTGCCCGCTAGCCGAGCCCGAGCGCTGGCCGCGCGACTCGAGGACTGCTCCGTCTCACCGGGTCGGCTGCAGCCGAAGAGCGGCCAGCCGATGTGACCTACACTTCGCCTATGGCCGCCTGCCCGGCTTGCGGCACACAGAATCCAGAAGTCGCTAAGTTCTGCTCCGAATGCGGAGGCCCGCTCTGGGCGCCTCAGCTTGGCCCGGCGGACGAGGCGCGCAAGACCGTCACGGTCCTCTTCTGCGACGTCGCCGGATCGACCGAGCTCGGCGAGCACCTGGACCCCGAGTCGCTCAGACAGATCCTGGGCCGCTACTTCGAGGCGATGCGCGACGTCATCGAGCGGCACAGCGGCACGGTGGAGAAGTTCATCGGAGATGCCGTGATGGCGGTCTTCGGGATCCCGGCCGTCCACGATGACGATGCCCTGCGCGCCGTTCGGGCTGCGGTGGAGATGCGAGTCGCGCTCGGCTCACTCAACAAGGAGCTCGAACGCGATTTCGATACGCGGTTGGAGAACAAGATCGGCATCAACACGGGTGAGGTGCTGGTCGGGAGGCAGTCGGCGGAGTTCGGCCGTGTGACCGGCGATCCCGTCAACACGGCGGCCCGATTCGAAACGGCAGCGGCGTCCGGAGAGATCTTGATCGGCGAGGATACCTATCGGTCCGTCCGCGACGCCGTCGAGGCAGAGATGGTCGGGCCGCTCTCCCTGAAAGGGAAGTCTGATCCTGTGCCGGCCTACCGCGTGCTCGAGGTCCTTCCGGGTACGGCGGCCCCTCCCCGATCGCTTCGTTCCCCGATGGTCGGGCGCGGCCGGGAGCTCGAGGATCTCCGTCGCGCGTTCGAGCGCGCTGCGGAAGACCGCACCTGCGTCCTCTTCACGGTCCTCGGGGTCGCGGGGGCCGGGAAGTCCCGCCTCGCTGAAGAGTTCATGGATGAGGTCCAGGGGACCGCGCTCGTCGTCACGGGCCGGTGCCTCCCGTATGGCGAGGGGATCACGTACTGGCCCGTCGCCCAGGCCGTCCGAGCCGTGCTTGACGTCCACGACTTCGATGCCCGGGAGCAGGTATTGGCTCGCGTCGCCGGCGCTGTGCGAGGCCAGGAGCACGCGGAGGCCATCTCGGGACGGCTCGCGCAGGTTCTGGGGGTGGATGAGGGTCACGCGCCACCGGAGGAGACGGCGTGGGCGATCAGACGGTTCCTCGAGATCCTCGCGAGCGATCGACCGGTCGTCGCGCTCTGGGAGGACGTGCACTGGGCGGAGCCGGCCTTCCTGGACTCGATCGATCATGTCGCCGACTGGGCTCGCGACGCCCCGATCTTGGTCCTGTGCACGGCGCGGCCCGAGTTCCTCGACACTCGGCCGGATTGGGGTGGGGGGAAACTCAATGCCTCGGCGTTGTCGTTGCCACCGCTCGATGCAGTGGCATCCGCCACGTTGATCGCGAACCTGCTCGGTGGCACCGGTCTCCCGGCCGATCTGACCCAGCGAGTCAACGACGCCGGAGGCGGGAACCCGCTCTTCGTCGAGCAGATGGTCTCGATGCTGATCGATGATGGACTGTTGGTCTCCGAGGGCGGAGGCTGGAAGGCCACGGGGGATCTATCGAGGATCGCTGTGCCGCCGTCGGTCGCCGCGGTGCTTGCTGCGCGCCTCGACCGGCTCCGTGCGGATGAACGTCAGGCGATCGGATGTGCATCGGTCGTCGGGAAGGTCTTCTATCTCGGCGCCATCCGCGAGCTGCTTCCCGAGAACCTTCGAGGCTCAGCCCGAGCACTGATCCTGTCGATCGTCAGGAAGGAACTCGTGCGGGAGGAGCGATCGACCCTTCCCGGCGAGGATGCGTTCGGGTTCAGGCACATCCTCATCCGAGATGCGGCGTACGGAGCGATCCCCAAGGACCGCCGTGCGGACCTCCACGAGCGCTTCGCGGCGTGGGCGCTCCGCATCGCCGGCGATCGGCTCGAGGAACAGGAGGAGATCGTCGGCTATCACCTCGAGCAGGCCTATCGGTACCGAGAGGCTCTCGGCCCGCTCGACGAGGGCGGGCGGGGACTGGCCCAGCGCGCCTCGGCCAGGCTCGCCGCCGCGGGCGAGCGGGCGTTCGTTCGACCTGACATGGGGGCTGCGTCCAACCTCCTGGGTCGGGCACGTGCGCTGCTCGAACCGACCGACCCAGCGCGCGTGGCGATCCTTCCCAAGCTGGCGTGGGCTCAGTATTTCGGAGGACAGATCGACGAAGCACGAGCGACGATCTCCGAAGCCCTCTCGCTCGCGGAGGAGAGCAGTGACCCCGTCGCCATCTCATACGCACGTCTGACGCAATGGTCGCTGCAGAGGCGCGGGGCAGCTGACCGGGAGCCGGCTCGCGCGGTTGCGCAGGAGGCGTTGGAGGAGTTCGCGAGGATCGGAGATGAGCGGGGACTCGCGAGCGCCTGGAATCTGCTCGCCGAGATCGAATGGGACCTTGGCCAAGCCGGGCCTCAGATCGTCGCTATCGAGCACGCGATCGAGTACGCGCGGCGCGCCGACGCGGTCATGGAGGAGCACGATGCGCTCTACAGCCTCTCCGCCGCGCTCGTCCGTGGTCCCACACCGGTGATGGAAGGGATCGAGCGAGCGGAGCAGGTGATCCGGGATCATCCCGATAGCCGGGAGGTGGAAGCCCTCATGTCCCACGGGCTCGCTCATCTGCGAGCTCGGCTGGGGGAATTCGATCGCGCGCGCGAGCTCACGGAGGTGTATCGGACGTTCTTCCACGACACGGGCCAGCTCTTCAGTTACTGGCGTGCGGCCGAACTTGCCTTCGACGTGGAAACGCTCGCGGGCAACCTGAAAGCGGCGTGTGAGGTGGCCGAAGAGGGGTACGCCGAGACGGAGAAGATGGGCGAACCGTACCTGTACCTCGCGGCGTTCCTTGCTCAAGGACTGTACGCGATCGGGCGGCGCTCGGAGGCTGGAGAGGTCGCGCTCGACGCGACCGAGAGCACCGACACGGTCGAACGAGCGCTCGGCCTTGCGGTACTCGCGAAGGTCCGTGTGCACGATGGGGCGGAGGGCGAAGGTCTGATCTCACAGGCCGTTGCCGCGGTCGAGGAAACCGACTTCCTCTTCGATCGCGCCACGGTGCAGATCGACCTGGCCGAGACCATGTCGATGCTGGGCCGTTCCGCAGAGGCCCGGGACGCACTCGAGCGGGCCTTGGCGTTCCTCGAACAGAAAGGCGATGTCGTCTCCGCGGCGCGCACGCGCGAATTGCTCCGCCGCCTCGATGCGCGGTAGGTCGTGGCGAACGCCGCGAAAGAGACCTGGTGGAACTCGACGCGACCTCTCGATCCTTCCGGGAGGCTCCCTTTGGCCCGCTTGATCCCCTCCCCGGATGGATCGATGACCGTGACATCGAACTCCCTGTCTTGGTAGCGCCTCGTTAGGCGCACCTCGCGCCTCCCCAACCGCCCTCGATCGCGCCGGAGCGTGTCGGGGAACGCTGCGACAATCGAGAGCCCAGAGCGACGCGCTGACGAGCGCGAAGAGGCCCCGGAGAGTGGGCCGTCTTCGCGGGGAAACGGGAAGGTTCAGGCACCTCCCGGGGAAGCGCGGGCATCATCGTGCACCAGCAGAAAGGAGTCACGTCAGCCCTTAGGGCTACCGCGCTTCTCGACGAACGAACCGAGCTCGGAAACGCAAAACGGAAGAGGGTGGAACCCGGGGGCTCCACCCTCTTTCCGTCGGATCTGTCGTTCAGAACCCCTGTGCCTCAGCAGGGGAACAGGCTAGAGAACGACCTGCAGACATCGACCGGGTTCGCGGTCACGTTGTTGGTCGTATCGGTGAGCACGATGTTCGAGTACGTGACCTTCGCCAGGATGCGCGTCTGTCCAGACGGGCACGTGAAGCTCGGATCCGTCAACGGACCGGCCGTCAGGCTCGCCTTCACGCGACCGTTCCTGGCCTGGAAGGAGCCACCCGTGCTGACCGAGCCGTTCACCGACTCCTTGTTGGACGCCTTCGGGTGCTGCCCGCCGTTGTTGATGCACGCATAGACCGCGGTGGAGTCCGCGTTCAGCGTGTAGTCGATGTTCTCGTTCCCCAGGCCCGCCTCATCCCAGCTCACGACCAGGGCGCCGCCGTCGTTAACGGCCGCGGTCGCAGAGAAGAAGTGTGCCCCGGACGTGGACGCCAGGGCCATCTGCGTGGTCAGACCCAGGAAGGTCAAAGCCAGAACCAAAACCAGACCTACTCGACGCATCTGATTCCCCTCCCTCGTGGAACATGGATCGGACGCCTCCCCGGGCCGGTCGTCACCTCCCCACGGGGTGCAGTCGTTCTGCCTAAGACGTTCGACGTACCGAACGTAAGGCCGAATTGCTGATAAGTGCATCCCTCGTGTTACCTACAAAAGCCTTTAACCACAGGCCCGAGCCACGAGCCACTGCGTAGCCTGGGGTACGAGGGCGGGCCTAGCGTCACGGGGGGACGCGAACAGCGGGCGAGTCCCTCTCCGTTCGCCCGCCTGGCCCGCCCCTTTCCCCTGCGGCGAAGCGCAGGCTTCGGCAGCGATCGGCGCAGCCTTCAGCGTTGCATAAGCCAGAAGCTCCGCGAGCAACCTAGGCCCACATGAGACCCTGATCTTCCTTCCCGTCAGCGCCGCCCGAGCCTAAGCCTCGCGGATCCGATGCCAGAACTCATCGATCCTGAATCTCAAGCAAGACGATGCCGGCGGATCGGGCTTCGGCGGGATCGATCTCAAGATCTCATCCCTTGATCGGGCCCGCCTACTCGAGGTGTCGCGCCGACCCATTCTTCGGCATCCGCGAGCTCCCGCTCACCGGGAACCACGCGGAACGGAGAACCTCAGCGAGGTTCGTCGTCGTCCGGCGGCGCTGTGCGAGCCTGGTCGAGGGCGTCGGCCTCGGGGACGTCTGCGGGGATCGAGGGCACTTCATCGTCGACGCCCGGCTCGACCTCTTGCGTCTGCTCCAGCGCGTCTGCCTCGGGGACAGGCTCGGGGCGCTCGGCCAGACGTCGGCGCTCCTCGTCGGTGGTCATCGGTTCGTCAGACATGAACACAGCCTAGCCCGCTGCCCCTAGAGGTCGCGGAGGACCGCCATCGCCGGACGTCGGATCGCGCGCAGCATCGCCGAGCCGGCGACGGCGATCGCCACACCTACGGCCACCAGCAGCCCGGCCAGGTATCCCCATGGAACTGACAGGTGCTCGGGTGGCGGGTCGAACACGCCGGTGAGGATCTTCACGATCACCTGCGCGATCCACAAGCCGCTGAGGGCCCCGAGGGCAAGTCCCCCGATCGCGACGAATGCGGCCTCGCTCCACACGAAGCTGCCGAGCTGCCGACGCTTCGCTCCGATCGCGGAGGCGATCGCGAACGTGCGACGCCGTTCGGCCACCCCGACCGCCAGCACCAGGCCCGATGCCCCCGCGGCGAGCAGGAGCGCGAACACCAGCTCCAGCTTGGTGAGTCCAGCGAGGTCGATCGCCGTGAGCCCCGAGAGCGTGATCCGTTGCTCGGTGACGATGTCCTTGACCGTCGCCCCCGATGCCGGCCCGAGGAGTCGTTGGACCTCCCCGGTGACCGCCGGCGGCGACCCACTCGTGCGGATCAGCAGGACCTGCGAGGCGGGCGACCCCGTCGCTCGCGTCACGTAGTCTCGGTTCGCCACCAGGAACGAGTCGTGTGGCGCCGTCGGGAACTCGCGCGCCACCCCGACGTACGTGAACGGCACCGGGTGGTACGCGTGGTCCGACGCGAACTGCAGGCGCAGGTTGACCGTGTCGCCGGGCTGCAGCTGGAAGTCGTGCACGGTCTCTTCGGACACGAGTACCCCGTTCGGGGTGGACCCGAGTGTCTGAAGCGTCTGCGCGGCGTTCCCGTTGGCGAAGAACGCGTCAGACATCGACGTGGCCTGGCCGATCGTCGCGGCGTCGATGCCGTAGAGATCTTGCAGGTCGTTGCCGACGTACGCGAACCGGTGCTGCATCGCCTGGACGGCGCTCACGCCGGGCAACCTCGCAACGGCGTCGGCGATCCCCGCCGGCAACCCGCTCGCTGCCGCCGTGCTCACCGTCACGTCGGCACCGTTGGACAGCTGGGCGTCGACACGCGACTGCGACGCGTAGGTCGTATCGAAGATCGCCACCGACAGAGCGAACGAAGCCGTCAGTCCCATCAACACCAGCCCTCGCGACAGACCTCGCCGCTGACGTGCCATGGAGGCGGCGACCACCCCGGCCAGGCGGTGAGCGATTGGACGTGTTGCGACCCTGAGCCAGCCGCCGGCCCGGCGAAGCAGTGCCGTGCCGATCCGCCACATCAACAGCGCGGTGCCGATCCAGAACAGCAGTGGCGCGAGCAAGGTGAAGTAGCTCACGGAGATGGTGGGAACCCCCTCAGGCGCGAGCACCACCTGATAGCCGCTCTTCACGGCTTGCCAGTAGATGAGGCCGCCCAGGGCGAGGCAGAGCACGTCGACGTATCCACGCGCCCACAGGGGGCGCCGGCCGAGACCGGTCGAGACGGCAGCCTGCGCATCGTGGACGCTGAGCGTGCGCACGTCGCGCCATGCAGGCACCACGATGATGACGGCCGACAGCGTGAGCCCGAACACGGCGGACGCTCCTGCCCAGGCCAGCGCCTGACCCGTCGTTGCGCCGAAGCTCGACGTGCCGAAGGCGATGCGTCCCACCGCGGTGGCGGCGATCAGTCCGACGACCGTGCCCGCGATCGCCACGGAGGCTGCCTCGGCCCAGGCCAGCCGCACGATGCGCGTCGGCGCTGCCCCGCGAACCCGAAGGAGAGCCTGCTCGCGCAGGCGCCGTTCCCGTCCGGACGAGGCGATCACGCCAGCGAGCAGCCCCGCGATGATCACGCCGGGCAGCCCGAGGAACAGGAACAACAGCTCCGCGTAGATGGCGTCGGTGCGCGCGCCATCCAACTGCGCCGCCAGGTTGTTCCCCACCAAGCCGCCGCCCGCGAGGTCCGCTTCAAGGTTCTTCGCGCGCCCGATGACCTGGGCGAACGCCGGACCGGGGTCGGCGGGCAGGTCATGGGCGAGCTGCACATGGATCTGCGTGGAGGACGTCCCCGGCGCGGCGTTCGCGAACAGGTTGTGCCACACCGCATCAGGGAGCAGGACGACGTTGTCCGGCGGAGCCGTTGGCGCCGATCCTGGCGCGACACCGATCGATTGGAACAACGAGTCGGCTGCCGGCAGATCGACGACGCCGTCGACCGTCACCGTCGTCGTGGGTTGACCCGGTCGCGTGATCGCGACCGTGGAACCGACCGAGGCGCCGAGGTTCGCGGCCGTCTGCTGAGCGAGCCGCACCCCTGTCGTCGCGCCGACGAGCGGGCGGATCTCGCCCGGGAACGTGGTCGCGTAGTCCGGGGGCAATCCGAGCACCACGCCCGGTCCCGTCGTCTGCACCGTGCCTGCGTTGCGCGAGGAGAGGCCCGAGGTGTCCGCATAGCCCACCGGGAGGGCCGCCGTGACGCCGCGGGTCCTGGTCACGGTGGCCGAGGCTTTGGCCACCGGCGTGCCAGGCGACAGCTGCACCTGCCAGTCGACGGGCACCGCGCGCACTGCCTGGGTGGTCATGGTGCCGCGACTGGACGTGAAGAACGTGCCGAGCGTGGCGAGCATCAGGACGGCGAGCGCCACTCCCGCGGACTGCCCGACCATCCTTCCGGTGCGTCGGTGGAGAAGGCCACCGAGCCAGGTCAGGACGAGCACGTGAGCTCCTCGGTTCGCAACGCGCCGTCGCGCATCACCCAACGCGCGGTGAGTCGCTCGGCGATGGCGACATCATGGGTTGCCACGATCAACGCGGCCCCACCGAGCACGGCGAGGGTCACGATCGCCTCGAGGAGGCGACCGCCGGTCGCCCGATCCTGTTGACCGGTGGGCTCGTCGGCCAGCACCAGCCGGGGCGATCCCGAGAAGGCACGCGCGATGCCCACCCGCTCGGACTGTCCGCCGGAGAGCTCCTCGGGCAGTCTGTCTGCCACGGTGTCGACCTCGAAGACATCCAGGAGGTCGTGCGCCGCAAGGGTGGCGTCGTGTTCGTCCGCGCCGGCAAGGACCATCGGCAACGCGACGTTCTCCACGACGGTGAGCGGCGGCAGCAGACTGGGGCCCTGGAACGCCACGCCGACGGGCCCGGGACGGAGATCCTGCCGTGCTCCCAGGGCGGGCCACTCGATCGAGCCCGACGTGGGCTCGTCGAGGCCGGCGATCAGATGCAGCAGGGTCGACTTCCCGCTGCCCGACGGCCCCAGGAGCGCGACGGTGCCGCCCGCATCGACGCTGAAGGTGGCGTCGTTCACGGCTCTGACCAGGGCGTGGCCGACGCCGTACGCACGCACCAACGAGATGGCGCGCACCACCGTTTCAGGCATCGCCGATCCTCCCGTCGTTCAGGTGCACGATGCGGTCGGCTTCGAGTGCGGCGCGTGTGCTGTGGGTGACGATCACGATGGCGCTCCCCGCCCCGGCTCTTCGCCGCAACAGCTCCAGGATCAGGCCTTCGTTCACCTCGTCCACCTCGCCGGTGGGCTCGTCGGCGAGCAGCAGCAGCGGGTCGTTCGCGATGGCGACGGCCAATCCGGCGCGGGCGGCCTCGCCCCCGGAAAGCGTCGCCGGGCGTGCGTGCGCGCGCTCGGCCAACCCCACGTCGGCCAGCAGGGAGGCGACCGACGCTTGAGGCAGGTCGGTGGTCCGCACGAGCGCTTGCGCTATCCGGATGTTGTTCTCGACGCTCAGGTGATCGAGGAGGTTGCCGGATTGCTGCAAGACCCCGATCCAGCGTGCGCGCAGCCCCGCGCGCTGAACCTCCGGCCGCCGCGTGATGCGCGCCCCCGCCACAGAGACGGACCCGCCATCGGGCTCGTCGAGCCCGGCAAGGCACGCGAGCAGCGTCGATTTTCCGCTGCCCGAAGGGCCAACGATGGCGAGGATCTCGCCCGTAGCAACCGTCAGCGACACCCCTCGCAACGCGAACGTTTCGTCGTCGCCTGCGTGGTAGAAGCGATAGAGGTCCCTCGCGTCCAGGACCGTGTCGGCCCGATGTCCCGTCGAAGGGCTCGTCGACATGATCAGGCCGTCTTCAGGCTCTGCGTGACGATCCGCCAGGGATCCACGTTGTCCGCGCCGACCGGCGACAGCAGCGTCAACGTGGTGCGCGTCCCGGCGTGGAAGAGTTCGTAGCGCAACACGTCCAATCGGTATTGCTTGCCGGTGACGGCGTTCGGGTCGCTGTTGGCCTGATAGGAGATCAGGACCGCGGGCCCCGCCGGCAGGGTCGCCCCGGTCACACTCATCAGCTTGAACGCGCGCGTGCTGCTCTTCAGCGCGGGTACGTCTGTCTTCCTCGCGCTCGCCAGCGTGACCGGGCTCCCCGGCCGCGCGTCGACCTGGACGGTGTTGAGCTTGTCGGTGAACGTCACCGTCGTGCCGGTGGTCGTCCGGCCCCAGCCCTCGGGCACCGTCACCGTCCAGCCGGCCTTGGCCGAGTGATACGGGACGAACACGGTGTTGTCAGGGATGTCGCCCGGGGGGTTCGACTCGGCAGGAACGGCAGGCTCCGACGAGACGGGTGCCTCGGTCGAAGAACCCGAACGGCTGCCGGCCGCTCGGGAGGCGGTGGTTCCCGGGGCGGACGAACCGGTCGCTGGGCTCAATGAGCAGGCCGCGAGCAGCGCACCCCCGATCAGCGCCGCCGCAGCACGCATGGTGAAGCGCCGCATCTGCTGCTCCTCTCCTCATCTATGGCGTCCGGTGTACGTCGCCGAGGATGAGGAAACGATGAGGATGGGCTCGGTTGCGCCATCTCTCATCCAACTCTCATGAACGGGTGCGACACTGGCCGACGGATGCGGATCCTGTTGGTCGAAGACGAGCTCAAGATGGCCAGAGCCGTGCGCCGCGGTCTGGAGGAAGAGGGCTATGCCGTGGACGCCGTCTCGGACGGCGAGGACGGCTTGCATCGGGCGCTGCACGAGGACTACGACGCGATCGTGCTCGATGTGATGCTTCCCGGCCTCGATGGCTTCGCGGTGTGTCGTGAGTTGCGAACGAAGGGCCGGTGGGCCCCCGTCGTGATGCTCACCGCGCGCGACGGGGTGGAGGACCGCATCCGAGGGCTCGACGCGGGTGCCGACGACTACCTCGTGAAGCCGTTCTCCTTCGGAGAGCTTCTCGCTCGGCTCCGCGCGCTCGTTCGCCGTGGCGCGGCCGAACGACCGACGACGATGAGAACCGATGACGTCGTGCTGGATCCCGCGACCCACACGGTCACCCGTGACGGCGAGCCTGTCGAGTTGACGGCACGCGAGTTCGCGTTGCTCGAGTTCCTGATGCGTCGGTCGGGCGAGGTCGTCGGGCGATCCCGGATCCTGGAGCACGTGTGGGACGTGAACTACGAGGGCTTCTCGAACGTGGTCGACGTCTACGTCGGGTACGTGCGCAAGAAGCTCGAGGTCCCGTTCGATCGTCCATTCATCCGCACCGTGCGAGGCGTGGGCTACGGGGTCGGACTTCCGTGAGCATGCCGATCCGGACGCGACTCACGATGTGGTACGTCGGGTTGCTCGCGGTCGTCTTCCTCGTCCTCGGTGGGTTCTTGATCGTTCGCCTGCACGCGGGCCTCATGCGCGGACTTGACGACAGCCTGGCAACACGTGCCGCGCAGATCTCGCTCGGTCTCCAGGGTGGGTGCGAAGGGGAGTTCCAGGACGTCAGCGACGCCTCGTTGGTCGGCCTGCCGCAGGGCGAGTCGGCTGCCCAATTGCTCAGCCCCGCCGGCAATGTGCTGGAATCGACCGGAGATCCTGCCGCCGACCATCCCCTCCTCTCGGTCGATCAGGTGTCGTCCGTCGTGCGCGGTGCTGCACTGCGAGCAACCGTTGACACCGGAACCGACACCGAGGCGTTCCGCGTGCTCGGCGTTGCCCTTCCCTCGGGTGCGTGCACCGGGGTGATCGTGGTGGCCACCTCGACGGACGAGGTCGGCCGGTCGGTGCGGGAACTGCTGATCCAGCTTTCGATCGGCGTTCCGATCGCCTTGTTGGTTGCCGGCCTCGGCGGCTGGTGGCTAGCGGGGCGCGCGTTGGCCCCCGTCGCTCGGATGACGCGTGAAGCCGACACGATCGGCATCGAGCGGCTCGACGAGCGGATCGACGTCCCGACGGCATCCGACGAGGTGCAGCGCCTGGCGGTGACGCTGAATGCCATGCTCGACCGACTCGAGCGAGGCGTCGAGGACAAGCGACGCTTCGCGGCGGATGCGTCGCATGAGCTCCGGACGCCGCTCGCGGTCATGCGAGCTGAGCTGGATGTGAGCCTGCGCGAAGCCGATCTGTCGGCCAGCGCTCGCGAAGCCCTGGAGAGTGCAGAGGAAGAGGTCGAACGGATGCGATCGATCGTGGAGAACCTGCTCACGCTGGCCCGTGCCGACGACGGGTCCCTCGAACTTCTCCGCGCACCGGTGGATCTGGCTGAAGTCACCGAAGTGGTCACCGAGGATGCATCTCCGCTCGCTCGACCGAAGCGCGTCGCGATCGTGGCGGATGGCCCGAGCGCCACGGTGCACGGGGATCGAGCTCGGATCGAGCAGGTCGTGATGAATCTCGTCAGCAACGCGATCCGCTTCTCGCCGGACGGGGGGAAGGTGCGCGTCACGACCTGGCTGCGCGACGGCGGCGCAGGGTGCACGGTCAATGACGACGGACCCGGCGTCTCTCCCGAGCTGGCGGGGCACGTCTTCGAGCGCTTCGTCCGTGGCGATACGGCTCGATCGAACGACGGCGGGAGCGGGTTGGGCCTCGCCATCTGCAACGAGATCGTGGCGGCGCATGGGGGCCGCATCTGGGTCGATCCTCGCCCGGGCGCAGGCGGGTCCTTCTCGTTCTGGCTCCCTGGTAACGGAGGCGTTCCGAAACGGTGATGAGTTTCGGTTCATGAACGTGTGAACGGGACGGCCCAAGAAGGGCCGCCCCGTTCACCCCTTCCTCGCGATGGGGCGTGAAGGGACTCAGGAACGGATCTCGACGTCGGTGAAGACGTCGGTCTCTCCGATTCCCGTGACCGCGATCGCACTATCACGGCCGTCGGTCCATGTGGGGTAGACGACGTTGTTGTTGGCCGCCAGCCCGCTGTAGTCACCGATGAACGCACCGGATGTGAAGAACCCGTTGTCGGGGTTCCACGTCGTGGTGCTGATGCGACGGTTGGGCCACGACGCGCCGTCGTTCCCCGACACCGCCTCGAAGGTTCCGATGTCGTGGTTGTTCGGATCCTGCCGTCGGTCGAGCCACATCGCCACGAATCGACCGCTCTGATCCGCCGCGATCCACGGGAAGAACTGGTTGTTCCGTGCCGGGTTGCCGTTGCTCAGGCTGATCGGGATCGCGTTGGACCACGTCATCCCGCCGTCGTGAGACAGGCTCACGTCGATATCGCCGTTCCCCTGCCCGCGGATGTAGTTCGTGTAGACGAACGCGAGCGTCCCCGTTGCGGCGCTGTACGCCATTCCGACGGTGTTCGGCGTGCGGAACGCCGTGTTCGGGATCAGGTCGGACGCGTTCGGGTTATCCGCCCATTGCCCGGGCTTGTTCACGTTGACGCTGGACGAGAAGCTCGCACCTCCGTTCGTGGACTTCTTGAATCGCAGGCCGTGATCGAGGGAGGTGTTGCATTCCTCGAGGATGTACGCGATGTCCAGCGTCCCGTTCTTCTCGACGACCGGGACCGAGAACTGGTTGGCGGAGAAGCCCAATCCGCCCGCGCCGGGGCTGTCGGCCACCACGTTCTTGTGGGTCCATACCGTCTGGGATGGGTCCTGCGAGGGGACCGAGTCGGTGTACGCGAGCTTGATCGGGCACGTGTCGCTGGAGCCATCGTCCAGGATGTGGAACCGGGTCCACGTCACGTACAGACGTCCGTACCATGGGCTGCTCGGGTTGTTGTCGATCGTCATGTAGGGCTTGTCGTTGAATGAGTGCGTATCGACGATTCCGGTCGTCGCGTCGAAGTTCGTCGCGGCGATGGCCGCCCGTCGGCCCGGGGTCCACGTCGCGCCGTTGTCGAGCGACTTGTAGATCTGAACCTCGGACTGCGGCAGTTGCCGGAAGAAGCAGAGTTGCGACAGGTAGAAGGCGTGGTCGCGTGCGCTGTACGCGATGGCCGGATCTCCGCCGTTACAGATGTCGCTGGTGGGTCGGAAGACCGGAACGACCCGCGTGCTTGCCCATGTCCGTCCGCCGTCGGAGGTGCGCATGACGACCGTACCGCCGCTCACGTAATCGTTGGCGCCGGCAACAGCGACCATCGGGTTGTCGGTGCTGTAAGCCACCGACTCCTCGTTCTGAGGAAGGGGTGGATAGCTGTCGTCGTTCATCTGGACGTTGTTCAGTGAAGTCGCGGCCGTCGCCGCAGAGGCGCTGGCTCCGACGGAGGCCGTGAACCTCGCCTGCGTCTGCATGACCGTCGGGTCCAGACTGAACCGAACGCCGTTCGAGATGCCGCCCGGGAAGTTCTGGACGTGCCTGACCCAAAGAGGTGCGGAAGTGGCGGCCATCCCAGCGGTGGGGGGCGCCACGACCCCTACGGTGGCCGCGATCGATACCGCCGCGACCAACAGACGGGATCCCTTCATGAGCTGTCCTTTCCGCTGGACCCGCGGGACAGCCCGTTGGCTCAGCTCTGCTCGGATGTCCGATTCTTCGCTCGCTGCAGACCCCGAGTCGCCATGCGGTTGGCGTACGAGATGTAGTACGGGTTCACGCTCTCCGTACGTGCGATCTCCGTTCGGTACGTCAGCCCGTCACGACAGGAGGTACGCTACCGGCGCGACCACCATCGCGAGGAGCGCCATTCCGACGATCGCGTTCGACAGCCAACCGGAGCGCCACGGCCCCATCGTCCTTCGGTCGTTGCCGAGGAGCAGCATCAACAGGATCAAAGGCGGTGCGGCCAGGCCGTTCAAGATGGCGGCGAGGTAGAGCCCGTGGATCGGGTCGATGCCGCCGAAGTCCATGGCGAGACCCACCACCATGGCTCCTACGATCACCGAGTAGAACCCGCGCGCTTGCTTGAAGGTCTTCGAAAGTCCCGCGTTCCAGCCGACGGCTTCCGCGAGCGCGTACGCGGTCGAGCCCGCCAGCACGGGAACCGCCAGCATCCCGGTTCCGATGATCCCCAGCGCGAAGAGCAGACTCGCGAACCGCCCGGCCACCGGCCCGAGCGCGCTCGCCGCCTGCGCAGCCGTCTGCACCGTCGTGATTCCAGCGACGTGCAAGGTGGACGCCGAGGACACCATGATCGCGAACATGACCAAGACCGCCGACGCCATCCCCGCGGCGACGTCCCCACGCATCGCTTGCACGTGACGGCGATCCAGCAGTGACCCCGGCTTCGTTCCTTCCTGCTCGCCTTCTTCGACCTCTTCGCTCGCCTGCCAGAAGAACAGGTACGGCGAGATCGTGGTTCCCAAGATGGCGATGATCGCGCCGAGCTCGGCACGGGTCATCGACACCGATGGGACGAACGTCGCGCGGAGGACGGATGCCCAGTCGACGTCGATCACGAACAGGACGCCGACGTACGCTGCGAGCGAGAGCGTGAGCCACCGGAGCACGCGCGAATACCTCCGGTAGGGGACCGCGATCTCGAGGGCGAGCATCAGCGCGGTCATCGCAACGATCACCGCTGTGTAGGGAATGGGGATGAGCAATCGCACCGAGGAGGCCATCGCCCCGAGATCGGCGCCGATGTTGAAAACGTTCGCCGTTGCCACGAGCGCGACGGCCCCGATCAGAACGCCGCGCGAGTATCGGTGGGCGATGCACGAAGCGAGCCCATGTCCTGTTACGAGCCCGAATCGGCCGGCAAGCTCTTGGACCGCGGCAGCGAGCGGCAACGTGACGACGGACATCCAGAGGAGACCGAACCCGAACGCGGCGCCGACCTGCGAGTACGTTCCGATGCCCGACGGGTCGTCGTCGGCCGCGCCCGTGACGACGGCGGGGCCGAGTCGTGAGAAGTACCCGAACCCGCGGATCCGCCTGCGTCGCCCAGAACTCCGGGTTCGGACGGCCATGCGGCAAGGCTACGCCGGAAGTTGGATCAGGCCGCTGAGCGTTGCTCGCGGGCGTTATGGCTTCACGAGCGTGATCTTCGTGCCGTTGCTGTCGCCGTCCGGATCGTGGTTGTCGGTCGGCTTGTAGGCGCCGACGGCCGAGGCGACCTTCGTGACGGTGAACATGATCGAGAGCTTGGAGTTCGCGAGCTTCCGGCTGATCCGGCACATCCCGTTCGTCCCGGTCGTGCAGCTGCCGGTCGTCCCGTTCGGCCACTTCCCGGTCACGACCGCGCTCGGGACGATCGCTTGACCCTGATCCTCTACGAGGATCCGCACCTGGGCGCGCCAGCCGCCGGAGACGAGGGCGCTCGTGTCGTCCAGATCGCCGACGTGCACGGTGGGCGAGGGAGGAGGCGGCGGCGAGGTCCCGACGGGCCCGTGGAACAGGTCGATCGAGAACGAACCGCCTTTTCCGAGGTTCGGGTCACCCGCGTACGGCGCGACGCGGATCGTGTACGTGCCGGCGAGTGTCGGGATCGCATGCAACGTCTCCTGCCGGCCCACGCTGCACTCGCTGCCCGCGGCGCAGGTGCTTTCGGTCATGAGGGATCCGTTCGGATCGAAGAGCTGTGCGTCGAGGTCCGGGCTCCATTCGTACAGAAGGCAACCCAGAGGTCCGAGATCGAGGGTGCAGATGGGTGCTCCGTTCAGCGTGATCGTCGCGGCGATCGGCACGCCGAGGTCTCCGGCGGTCAGGGTGAACGTGGTGTTCGACACCGACGAGTCAGCGACCGTTGCGGTGATGTGTTGGTGGGCGGGGAACGGCGTCTGCCCGGAGCCACCTGCGGCAGCGGCCACCGCCGCGTATCCGTCGAGCAGACCGGATCCCCACTCGTTGTCTTTCCCGGCCGGACCCATGTCGAGGGCGGTGTTCGCGAGGTCGCTCCGGACGTTCGTCTGCGTCCACGCCGGCTGCTTCTGCCGGAGCAGGGCGGCGACCCCCGACACGTACGGCGTCGCCATCGATGTTCCACTCTCGGTCACGTAATCCGATGTCGAGCCGGCGAGCGCCGCGCCGATGTTCACACCGGGGGCGACGATGTCGGGCTTCACCCTGGTGTCCAGGGTCGGCCCCCGGCTCGAGAACCATGCGAGGAATGGGCCCTGGGCGCCGTACTGCGGAACGGTCGACGACCAATCTGCCGTCGCACCCACGGTGATCGCTTGCACCGCGGACCCGGGCGAGGTGATCGTCCCCGGAAGGTCGCCGCCGTTCCCCGCGGCCGCGACGACGATCTTCCCCTTCGTAACGACCGCGGCGTCCACGGCCTGGGAGAGCGCGTCCAGACCGTCCGATGGCACGTCCGATCCCAGGCTGAGCGAGATCACGTCGACGCTCGGCCGGCCGGCGCACCACTGGATCCCGAGTACGCCGAGCGAGTCGTCGCCCGAACCCGTGGCATCGAGGACCTTCGCGGCAGAGAGGGCTGCCGCGGGCGCGACGCCTTTCATCAGGCCCGCGATGGGACCCGAACCGACCCCGTCGCCAACCGCGATCGACGCGACGTGCGTTCCGTGGCCCTGGTCGTCGTAGGGGGTCGTTCTGCCGTTGATGTAGTCGACCCACGGGATCGGCGCCTTCGAGTCGAGCTGCTCATGGTTCGGGTCGACGCCCGTGTCGACGACACAGACCTCCGTGCCGGCTCCGGTCGCCGAGAAGTTGTTCTGCGCGGCCGTCACGCCGAAGTCGCGGTTCGCCGCGTCATCGAGCGCGTGGATCGCGAAGTTCTCCTCCACCCGGACGACGCCCGGCCGGTGCGCCATCGAGCGGAGCTGGCCGGGAGTGAGGCGGGCGGCGAACCCAGGGATCAACGAGAACGTCGTGTCCACGCGCCCGAGAGTTCGGCGAGCCCCTCGCATCGCGCCACGGGTGGCGAAGGTGGCGACGACGTCGATGCGGTGCGTGGGGCTCGCGTGCGCCAGCTTCGCGTCGAGCCCGTCCGAGAGGTGGTCATGGTTCCCATCGACCAGGGCGTGCCCATGATCCGACGGATGGTGGGACACGTGAGGGCTCGCGGACGCGGGCGCCCCGATCGGGACGGCGAGCATCCCCATGGTCACGAGCAACGCGACGCCGCGCCGCTTCACCCTGTTCTGCATGGATCCGAGCCCCTCGGACGAAAGCAGCACAAGTGTCGCCCGACCGGTCGCGGCCGCGCAATCCGTCGAAGGTCCCGGTCCCCGATCGCCGCCGGAGGCGCCGATCAGGGGACATCGCCTCGGCCGTTGCCGGCCCAGGGCTAGTTGCCGTGCTCGTACTTGAACGAGATCGCGACCCTGGCCCGGTAGTGCGTCACGTGCCCCTCGTCGATCGTGACGTCCAGCTTGACGACCTCGCCGATCCGAAGATCCCGGAGCGTGGCGGCCGCGGTCTCCACGGCGTGTTTCGCGGCGTCCTCCCACGACTCGGTGCTCGTCCCGATCACCTCGGTGACCCGGTAGATGCTCTCGCTCATGGACCCTCCCTCGACGACGAAGGGCCCATCCTCGCACGAGTGCGCCGCGGACGTCCGTACACTCGATCCATGTCCGCCCCGACGACCACGGTGTACGAGCGTGTGGGCGGCTTGCCCTTCTTCGAGCGCCTGGTGGACCGGTTCTACCAGGGTGTCGAGGGCGATCCGGTGGTGCTGCGCCTGTATCCCCATCCGGAAGACCTCGCCGCCGCGCGCCGGCACCTCTCGCTGTTCCTCGCTCAGTACTGGGGCGGGCCCACGACCTACTCCAACGAGCGAGGCCACCCGAGGCTCCGGATGCGTCACGCCCCATTCGCGATCGGTCTGGAGGAGCGAGATCACTGGCTCAGCCACATGCGGGCGGCGGTCGCGTCGCTAGAACCGGAGCCAGACATCCGAAGTGCGCTCGAGGAATACTTCGAGACGGCCGCCGAGTCGATGCGAAACCGCTTCTGAGATCAGGTCCTGCTGAGCCCCGGCGGGATCGAGCCCATCCGCCCGGCCTGGTAGTCCTCGATCGCCTCGATGATCTCTTCCTTCGTGTTCATCACGAACGGGCCGTACCAAGAGACCTGCTCCCGGATCGGCAAGCCACCGAGCAGCAGCACCTCCAGCCCGGCGCGGTCCTTCTCGTCCTGCGACCGGTCCGACCCGAGCTCGATCGCGGCGCCGCTTCCGAAGACGGCGAGCTGACCCTCGTGGATCGGCCGACGCTCGGCTCCCACGGTTCCTCGGCCGGACAGCACGTAGGCGAGCGCGTTGAACTCGGGACGCCATCTGGTCCGCAGTCGAGCGCCGGGCGCCAGGGTCGCGTGCGCGTAGGTGATCGGCGTCCGCGTCACCCCGGGGCCGCTCATGCCGCCGAGGTCGCCGGCGATCAGCCGGACGACCGCCCCGGCGTCCGCGGACGTCACGAGTCCGACCTGCGTCGGTTCGAGGTCCTGATAGGCAGGGGGTGTCCACTTCTGCGCCGCCGGGAGGTTCACCCACAGCTGAACGCCGTGGAAGAGCCCGCCACCCTGCAGCAGGTCCTCCGTCGGCATCTCGCTGTGGACGACGCCGGAGCCGGCGGTCATCCACTGGGTCGCGCCGTCGGTGATGATCCCACCCCCGCCGTAGGAGTCACGGTGACGGATCTTGCCGTCCATCAAGTAGGTGACGGTTTCGAAGCCTCGGTGGGGATGATCGGGCGCCCCCTTGGCCTCGCCGGGCGCGTACTCGACCGCCCCCATGTGATCGAGCATCAGGAACGGGTCGGCGAGGCTGAGATCGATCCCGGCGGTCGCTCGCCGGACCTTGAACCCTTCGCCCTCGAGGAACGATGGCGCGTCGACGACGTCGACGACCGGGCGGCTCGGCTCGCCCTCGGCTGGATCGACGCGCGGCAGGGTGGTGGTATCGGCGGGCGTCAGTGCGGGCATCGAGGAGCCTCCGTTGGTCTGTGCCCCGCGGAACGGCCCGAAGGGCCTCGCGTATTCCCGTCAGGTGCTCACCTGCGTCGCCCTCGGGCGCCGCCGCCGATCAGCCCGATGTCGATCAGCACGCCGACGACGATCACGAGCGTTCCCGCCGCCGTGATCGATCCGCTCGCGGTCGAGAGGTCGTTGCGAGCAACCGCGTAGGCGAGCGTCGTGGTCGGCGCGACGAAGAAGCCAAGCGTCGGCCAGAACCAGCTCCCGTAGGCGGTGGCCAGGTAGTGGGTGAAGAGCCATAGCACGAAGAGCACGAACCGCGGCGTGATGAGCGCCAGGATGGCGAACAGGCAGCCCATTCAAACCTCCTCTCCTCGGGGCGGCTCGACCGCCGCGACTTCGTCGCGGCGGTCGCGCCGCAACAGGACGACGTACCCGACGATCGCGATCGTTGCGAACGAGAACCATTGGAACGCGTACGACAGGTGGGGTCCGTTCGTGAGTGGTGGAAGCGGAGGCGGCTCCGGCAGGGCGCCCGGTTGCGCCGGACGTTGGGTCTGGAGGAGCAGATAGACGGGCACGATCGGATACGGGAGCTGCGCCCCGATCTGTCCCAGGTCCACCTTCGTGATCCGCTGCACGGGCGATGGGGTCCCGGTGGGCGTCGCGAGGGCGTCCGGCGGGAACAGGACGCCCGCGACGGTGACCGTACCGGTCGGCGCCGCGGCGTTGCCGGTGACCGGGACGCCTTGGTCCAGGGGGATCCAGCCGCGATCCACCACCAGGCCGGTGCCGTCGGCCAGCCGGAGCGGCGTCAACACCTGGTCGCCGGGCTCGCCCTCCACCGACGATCTCCCGTAGAGGAGCACCTCGTGCGCCGGGTCGTAGGTCCCGGTCGCGAGGGTGGACCGGAATCGGAGCGACGTGGGGTCGGGCGTCCCTGCGAGCAAGACCGGGAATGGGCGAGGGGGCGCGGCCTGCGCGGCCGCGATCCCGGCGTTCGCATCCTTCCGACCGCGCAGGCGGTCGAGCTGCCAGAAGCCCAAGCGGATGCAGGTGGTGACGATGACGATGGTGACCGCGGTCAGCACGATCGTACGGACACGAGGCGGCCGCACGTTCAGCTCCCCTTGGTCTCCTGGATCGTGTTGCCGCCGTCGACCACGATGAGTGTGCCGGTCACGTACCTCGCTCGATCGCTCGCGAGGAAGCTGATCACCTCGGCGACCTCCTCCGGCGTCCCGGAGCGCCCGACGGGTGTGTGCACGCCGGCGGCGGCCTCCTCGGGGAGCTGCGACCCCGTGGCGATCCACCCGGGGGCGACGGAGTTGACGGTCACGCCCGCATGGCCGACCTCCAACGCGACCGTTCGCATCAACCCATCCATGCCGGCCTTGGCCGCCGCGTAGCCGGCCGAACCGATGTTCGTCGCGATCGATCCCGTGACGGAAGAGACCATCACGACACGGCCCCAGCCGCGTTGGACCATCCCGGGGACCGCGGCCCGCGTGACCGCGTAGGCGGTGTCGAGGTTGAGCCGCAGATCGAGGTCCCAGTCCGCATCGGAAAGGTCGAGGAACGGCCCTCCGGGCTGTCCGTCCATCCCGACGTGCACCATGCCGGCGTTGTTGACCAGAACGTCGATCCGGCCGAACGCCTCCACCACCGCGTCGACCATCTCACGCACCTGTGCGCGGTCCGTGAGGTCGGCGACGAATCCAGCGGCCCGCGTGCCGCCGTCGTGCAGTTCCGCCGCCCGCTCATGGATCCGCTCTGTGGTCGAACAGACCGCGACGGCGGCTCCCTCTCGCCCCAGGATCCTCGCCGTCGCGAACCCGATCCCGGTGGGGGAGCCGGCTCCGGTCACGAGCGCCACTTTGTCCGCGAGCTCGGCGTCCATAGGGCCCGAAGCGTACCGTCCGCCTCGAGTCGACGGGCCCCCGCGACGGGGGTCGTTGCGTCGTCGACTCGGCGGTGCCACGCTCACCCGGTCCACGCGATGGAGGGAGTGGCGGATGCTCGTGCAGGCGACCGATTACGGCAACAACGGGATGTCGGGCGGCACGTTCGTCCTGTGGTTCGTCATCATCTACGTGCTGTTGGTGATCCCGTACTACGGGATCTTCACCAAAGCGGGACGGCCGGGCTGGGCGGCGTTCATCCCGATCTACAGCACGATCGTGCTCCTGGAGGTCGTCGGGCGGCCGGTGTGGTGGATCATCCTGTTCCTCGTCCCCATCGTGAACATCGTGATCCTGATCATCGTGCTCAACGACCTGTCGAAGAGCTTCGGGCACGGTGTCGGCTTCACACTCGGGTTGATCTTCCTCAGCTGGATCTTCCTGATGATCCTGGCGTTCGGCTCGTCGACATACCATGGTCCCTCGGCGCCCACGGGCGCGATGGCGCCCCCGCCGCCCCCGCCGCCGGCCATGCCGCCGGCGTAGCTCCGTCGTATCCGTCTCCATCGGCTAGGCTCCGCAGCCGATGACGGCACCCTCACAACTGCTCGACCTGCAAGCGATCGACACGGCGATCGATCGGCTCGATGCCCGGAAGCGGGCACTCGAAGGTGAGGGTGAGCTCGCGGCGGCGCGCGCCCAAGCGGAGCTCGCCGAGCGAGAGCTCGGCGAGCTCCGCCTCGCGATCGACACGTTCGATCGTGACGGCTCCAGGCTCGAGCACGAGATCGATTCGCTCTCCCGCAAGGCCGCCGACGAGGAGAGCCGGCTCTACGGCGGCGCCGTCGCGAACGCCAAAGAGCTCGGATCGATCCAGCACGAGGTGGACAACCTCAGGAAGCGGAAGTCCGAGCGTGAGGACGAGCTGCTGGTCGTCCTCCAGCGACGCGAGGATGTCGAGCGAGGAGCGAAGGAGGCGGAAGAGTACGCCACCGAGCTGCGGATCGCCGCCGACCACGTCGCGGGCGACGCGGCACGCGAACTGGACGCGGTGAGCGCCGAGCTCGTGACGCGCCGCGACGAGCGTACCCGGCTAGCGGCCGGGATCGACCCGGAGCTCCTCGAGCTTTATGAGGATCTGCGCCCGCAGAAGAAGGGCGTCGCGGCGGTCACGCTCGTCGACGGGGTGTGCCAGGGATGTCACGAGAAGCTGTCGTCGGTGGAGCTCGATCGTGTCAAGCGGACGGACGGGATCGCCCGCTGTGAGTACTGCCGACGGATCCTCGTGCTGTGAC
>Ga0207684_10001676_pt1 | contig 23518 bp, 20 predicted proteins | sample KBSK5501metaG_FD_184342 | JGI IMG/M metagenome (GOLD analysis project Ga0207684, IMG submission 184342) | Corn, switchgrass and miscanthus rhizosphere microbial communities from Kellogg Biological Station, Michigan, USA - KBS K5-50-1 metaG... | ecosystem: Host-associated > Plants > Roots >...
GGACCTGTGGATCGGCTTGCCGGAACACGAAGAGCATCGCGTGGCACCGGTTTTCAGCAGCGCACCACTTGACCCGGTGAGCGCAGCGATGGGCCAGTTGCTGAATAGGCGTGAAACCCACGTTGCGGAGATTCCCTCTCTCAATGGCATCGGAAACGCACGCTCACTGGCAAAGATGTATGCAGCGATCATCGGCGAGGTGGATGGTGTGCGGTTGCTGAGCCGCGACACGGTCGAACGGGCGCGCAAGCCCCAGACCGACGGGCTGCCTGAGATCGAGCCTGGGCCGTATCCGCTGCGCTTCGCGCTGGGCTATGAGCTGAGCCGTACCGGCTCGCCGCTGCTCGGTATCGGCTCCTTCGGCCATGCGGGTGCAGGCGGTCGACTGGGATTTGTCCATCCTGAAAGCGGCATCGCCGTCGGGTATGTGTGCAACAACATGCTGTGGGACTACACCAGTGGTCCCGATGACCGCTGGCTGCCCTGGAGCAAGGCACTGCGCGAAGCTGCTGGACTGTAGCAGGACGGCAGCATTCTATTCCAGAGATCTGTTCGACACTTGGGATCTCTCGCTCTACATTGTATCGCTACGTGAGAGACGCAAAGAAGGCATTAGTTCCGCCCGCAGAAACCTGGAATTTACAATTATGGGCACGATTCAGAGGTCACGGATTATCCCATGAGTATTACCGGTCAGCACTTCTTTGCCTTTCTGGTTATAGCATACCCATTTTGATGCCATGTTTGTATGGCCTTCCACTTTTTCAAGATGTGTGATGGTGACCTCACAACGTATGGTGTCACCTGTGAATACTGGCCTCAGAAAATCAAAAACCAACTGGCGGGCGATGTAGTTCATATCGCCGCCAAGCTTGGTTGGCAGAGTAGCTGTCAACAGGCCTTGTACGACCAGGCGCCCCTGCTCGTCTGGTTCCATATGATGTATACCCCGATCACCGGAAATTTCAGCAAATAGCTGGACGTCTTCTTCCGTAAAGGTTCGTTCCCATACCGTAATGTCACCAACTTGCATGGTTTTATTTTACCTCGTGAATCGGCCCCACCCCCTAGGAGGCGAAGATGGATGCAAGCCTCGCCCCACCATATACGCGTTGAGGAAGCAAACCATCAGTGTATAGTACGGGCGTACCCTTGCGGTCGCCCTCGGAGAGGGGCAATGGCTCCTCACAGAGGATAACCCCGTTTTTCCACTACGATCGCTGCCAGTTCGCGTTGCAAGGTGACGCCGTTAAGCAAGAAGTCACCGAGATAGGCGCGGATGCGTGCAAGTTCTTTTTCGACCTGGTCTTCGTTTATATTGGTCATAATCATTTGATCCAGGTTCAAGCGTATTCGAGAGAAGGCTAACCAGGTTGCAAGCTGTGCCAGCTTGATATGCGTTGCGCTGTTCTCATCACCCCGGCGTACGGCCTGAGTGGCACGAGCGAGTGCGCTATCGATAGCGTACACGTCGATTAACAGGTTGGCCAGGTAGTCCATGAATTCCTGCTCCTGCTCAATTGCCTGCATGTATTTCATGGCGATACGCATTGCTGCATAGATTGTCACATCCTTGGCACGCTCCAGGGCATTAACCGCTGTGCGCAATTCGGCGGGAATGGCTTCGCCAGCAAAATCAGGAGCCTGACCCGATTTAACACGTGCCTCAATGGTGGGGAAGCGTGCCATCAGGTCGAGCTTGCCAGACATGACACGGCGGAACAACGTACCCGAGGTAACGAGGCGGTTAATCTCATTCGTGCCTTCGTAGATGCGCTGGATACGTGCATCTCGGTACGCTTTCTCTATGGGATATTCCTGCATGAAGCCGTAGCCACCGAAGATCTGTACGCCCTCGTCAACAGCATATGCCAGTACTTCGCTGCCATGCACCTTGGCGATGGAGGCTTCAATGGCATACTCTTCAATTGCGTTAAAAGCGGCTTCGGTGTTTTCGCCAGCGCTGCGACGAGCCTGTTCTATGTTGGCGGCGGTGCGGAATGCTTCGCTTTCGGCGGCATATGTTTCGGCGGCCATACGGGCTAGTTTCTTTTTAATCAAGCCAAACTCATGCAGAAACTTGCCAAAAGCTTTACGCTCTGTGGTGTATGTGGCGGCAAGGTTCAGAGCGTTACGCGAGCCAACAGCGGCACCAGCTCCCAGTTTCAAACGCCCAATATTAAGAATATTGAAAGCGATCTTGTAGCCTTTGTGAATCTCACCAAGCAAGTTCTCTACGGGAACTTTGGCATTCTCAAAGTAGACCTGGCGAGTAGAAGATCCTTTGATGCCCATCTTGCGCTCTTCCGCGCCTGTCGAAATCCCAGGCCAGTTTGCCTCCACGATGAAAGCTGAGGGCCTCTCTTTGCCGATACGCGCAAAAACGATCATTAAGTCAGCGAATCCTGCGTTCGAAATCCATTGCTTTGTTCCATTCAAAATGTAGTATTTACCATCTTCAGAAAGCTCCGCGCGGGTGCTTAATCCCATCGCATCGGAACCAACGCCCGGTTCGGTCAGGGCATAGGCAGCGATCCATTCACCTGAAGCCAGTTTCGGCAAATACTGTTGTTTTTGAGCTTCGGTTCCGTAGAAGACGATGGGGAGAGTTCCGATGGTTGTGTGTGCACCATGGGCTGTGCCAAACGAGCCATCCCGGAACTCCGAGGCTACCATGGCACTGGTCAAGAGGCCCAATTCTGCCCCTCCGTAAGCCTCTGGTACATCGATACTTAAGAGACCTTGTTCGCCTGCTTTCTTCAATAGACCCGGCATCACGCCAGGTTCCTGGTGATCGATGGCCTCTACATTTGGCACAATTTCGCGTTGCGCAAATGTTGCGGCTGACTCTGCAATCCAGCGCTGCTCATCGTCGCGCTGCTCTAATGTAAAAATTTTGTCGGCGCTTTCACTGACAGGTGTCGTGAGGAATGCTGTACCGGCTTCCGTAGGTTTCACGGTTGTTGACATGCTTGTTTTTTCTCCCTGCATTAGGTTCAGCCAAAGGGCGACGCAAGCGTCCCTACCCTGCACCACACCACTCCCGCCCCTACGCGGCTACACACTTGAATTACAATGGTTTGAATGTTTCTCTGAGTTCTCTTTTTAAGACTTTGCCTATGAGCGTCTTTGGTAGACTCTCACGAAACTCGATGAGCTTAGGTACTTTGTACGGGGTTAATTCTTTCTCACTATACGCGATAATATCATCGCGAGTGTCGTCCGATGGCTCAAAACCTGGTTTCAAGACGATAACGGCAGCTACCGTTTCGCCACGATACTCATGGGGAATACCGATCACTGCTGCTTCCGCCACAGATGGGTGCAGCAGCAACACTTCTTCAACTTCACGCGGGTAGATGTTAAAGCCACTGGCTTTTATCATGTCTTTGGAACGATCAATGACGTAAAAGTAGCCCTCCTCATCCATCTTCCCAACATCGCCAGTATGCATCCAGCCTTCAAAGAAGATTGAAGCTGTCTCATCCGGGCGATTCCAGTAGCCTTGCATAATATTTGGACCTTTCAACATTATTTCACCCTCTGCGCCAATCGGTGCAGGCTCTAATGTCTTCTGATCCAGAATAATAGAATCCACTTCCGGTAAAGGTAGGCCTATGCTTCCATCGCGTATATCGCCATTTAACGGGTTGCAGTGCGTCACAGGCGCGGCTTCACTCAAACCGTATCCTTCAACCAGCTTGCCACCTGTTACTGCTTCCCAGTCCATGCGCACTTTGGCAGGCAAGCCCATTGCGCCACTGATACAATATTTGATCGAGCGCAAATCAGCAACATGTTTGCCAATCTCACGCATGATCGCGATATACATGGTGGGGATACCAGGAAGTTGCGTCGGATGGTAACGCCGGATTGCCTTTACTACTTCTTTGGACTTGAACTGTGGTAAGAGCACCATGGTCGCCGCAGAGAAAATCGGGTAGTTCATGCCGACGGTCAAGCCATACGCATGGAAGAAAGGAGCTACACACAGAACTATTTCCTCACCTTCACGTGTGTTGGGATTCCAACTCCGTGCTTGGAGCGTATTCGACAGGAGGTTGCGATGCGTTAACATCGCGCCTTTAGAAAGCCCGGTCGTTCCGCCCGTGTACTGAAGGACTGCAAGGTCACCAGCAGATGTTGGTACAGGCAGATTGAATACCTCAATCCCACCCTTCGTATGCGAATCCAGCATATCACCCATCACATGCACCATCTGATCTTCATGCAACTCCTTTTCAGTCAGAGGAGGCTTAGGATGATGGGCATGTAGTTGACTAAAAGGATAAAGCCTTTGCTGCATTGGAGGCAGGTAATCCGCGGGGCTTGTGACAATAATATGTTCTAACGCTGTATGCGCACGTACAGCGCGCACAATTGGATAGAACATATCGAGCATCACCACGACACGCGCACCCGAATCCGCCAGTTGGTATTGCATCTCACGCTCGGTATAAAGTGGATTGGTAGGCACAACTACTGCGCCAGCCCGCAGCGCACCATAAAAAGCGATTGGATACTGTGGAACATTTGGTAATGCAATCGCGACACGATCACCCTTTTTTATACCCAGGCGTTGTAGGCCAGTGGCAAAGCGATTAGCGAGTGAAGAGAACTGGGCATACGTCAGCTTTGTCCCATAATAAATGAAAGCAGTTCGTCCCGCATAACGACTAACGGTTTGATCCAACAGCCATGTCAGAGGACGATCAGGAATGTCCAGTCGGGTTGGCACACCCTGCTCATAATGGCGAATCCATGGACGAGCAAAATGAACGGGAGAATTTTGCTCCGCTTGAGGATTATTTATTACTGATTGGTCGGACATTACCGAATACCTCTTCTTTGAGATGCAATAACTGCCAAAAACTTCCCGCACTTTTAATTATAAAGTGCTACTATTCATAATAACACGTTGCCAGCTAACAAAAACCCTGTATAATGAGCATATAGCTAACAATACAATCACAAAATTGAAATTGAAAGAAATGGCTATAAGCAATCTTTCTACTTTTGCACAACTTCTAGACGGGTACCGGCGACAGCATGGCATGTCACAAGGGCAACTGGCGCAGGCCACCCGGCTTTCGCGCACCTACATTTACCATTTAGAGGCAGGAATGCGCAGCAATCCCTCTCCACATGTCACACAAAGTATAGCACGCGCACTTGGGCTTCAAGGAGAAGAAAGGCGGCAACTATATAATGCCTTTACAAGCCTGACAGGTCAGCAAATAGACGATGAACAGCCTGTAAGCGAACTGCTTGATTTCGGCGAACTGGCAGAACTACTCGTCCATAACACTTCCTATCCGGCTCACTCGCTTGATCGGCTCTGGTTCCTACATTCATGGAACGATGCGGCGATTACGCTGTTTGAGGTGCAGGAAGAGGTAGCAGGAAACGAGGAGCGTCACCTGCTTGAATCAGTTTTCGATCCAGGGCGAAGGAAGCATTACCATGGATGGGAAAACCTTGCACGCCGCCTGGTGAGCGATTTTCAGTACAATACACGCACCATTACCCACCTGCCGGAATACAAAAAGCTTTTGAAGCACTTACGTGAGCTTCCTGATTTCCGGCGCATTGCATCAGCAACGTATGCCGAAGCTAAACCCGCTCCATCCTTCACTTTCCAGGTACAGCACAGCCAACTTGGCCGTTTAACGCTGCGCACAGCAACATCCGTTTTTACAGGCATCAACAGTTATTCGATGGTGAGCTACGTACCTGGAGATCAACACACGTTGGATATTTACCGGAATTACAAGTGGCAACCTGGATAAATCAATTAAGGATCACGTCGTGCAACTAATCCCTGTTGCCAGGCGTAGACAGCCGCCTGTGTGCGATCCATCATATGCAGTTTGCTCAGGATATTGCTGACATGCCCCTTGACCGTCTTTTCGCTAATAACCAGTTTACTGGCGATTTCGGCATTGGAAAGTCCATCCGCGATCAGGCGTAATACCTCTAATTCTCGATCGCTTAGATCCGTAAAGAGATTCGGCGTATCTCGCCTTGCCCCACGCAATTCCTGTACCACGCGAGCAGCAACACGCGGATGTAATACGGATTCACCTCGCGCCGCCATGCGGATCGTTTCTGCTAATTCGTCTGGCCCAACATCCTTTAAGACATAGGAGAGCGCGCCGGCACGCAGCGCAGGAAAAATGTATTCGTCTTCATGATAGGAGGTGAGTACGATAATCTGTGTATGCGGACTGACCTGCTTGAGCTGGCGCGTTGCCTCTACACCACCTATGCCAGGCATAACCAGGTCCATGAGCGCGACATCAGGAACGAGTTCTGCCGCCATGCGAACAGCGGCCTCGCCAGAGTCCGCCTCGCCCAGTACTATGAGGTCCGATTGTAGCTCTAAAAAAGCTCGTATCCCTTGCCGTACAAGTGCATGGTCGTCAGTAATCAGTATGGAAATTTTGTCTGCCATTTGTGCCTCTTACGGACTTTTAAAGCGACCTGGGTGTCAGGTTGGTTGATGTTAGATCTTTCACATCCTCGTGACCTTGGGTAACCGCTGCATCACTAATACTAATACCCAACCGTTTGCAATATGCAACAATGCGTGTTCCTTTTCCGGGTATACTCTCTACCCGTATATCTCCTCCAAGTGCCTTCATGCGCTCCTGCATTGAAAGCAGACCAACTCCCAGATGCCCTTGACGAGTTGTATCAAAACCTTGACCGTTATCGGCTATAGCGAGTGTTACCGTATCGTCTGTGGTCGTTAGTATCATTTGCACAAGGGTAGCCTTGCTATGGCGAACCACATTTGCTAATGCTTCTTGCGCAACACGGAACAATGCCTCTTCTACGTTAAGCGGCAGCGTTTGGGTTCCCTGGGTCTCTTGAGCACCCTCAACACGCAGGTTAGCGACGATATTAGTTTGCTGTGTCCACTCGGTCGCCAGTTCGCGCAGCGCGGCAACGAGACCCTTACCCTCGAGCGCCACGGGACGAAGTTCGCGAATAAGCGAGGTCAGTTCCTGTTGTGCCTGGTGAATAAGCTTTTCCGCTTCATTCAAACGCCCTTCAGCCGCATCGATATCACGTTTGAGCAGGACTTTGGTGGCCCCTATTTGCATAGAGACAGCAAAGATCTGCTGCTTGACACTATCATGCAGGTCACGGGCCAGGCGATTGCGCTCTTCTAACGTGGCGAGTTCTTTCCGCGCTTCGAGCAAATTCTGCAACTGTTCAGCCATACGGTTAAGCTGACGCGCTACCTGCCCCAACTCATCTTCCGAAGTGTCCTGGGCCAGTGCGGAGAAATCACCATACCCCCACCTGCTGGCCGCAACAGATAACCTTTTCAGTCGCCGTGTAATGCTCCTGGCTGTCAGGTATCCGAAGACTGATCCAGCGATAGCTGCAATGATGGTGACGACGATTACAGTTCCGATGATGAAGCGCAAAAAGCCCGAAACCAGTTGGAATAGATCAGGTTGGACATTTTTCACGACAAGCGCGCCTTGCAAATTACCTTCTTGACTTACAATAGGCACTATAGCCAACAGCATGCCATCTGCTTCTGAACCAAGTTTACTCGTTGTACCTTTTCCATCACTTAGTACCGCACTGAGATTTGCACGACCTTGTGGAGACAGTTGCGTCTCTATTTGTGTATTTGGGGAAACAGGACGTGTGCCAATAGAGGCGAGAGTCTGACCCTGGGTATCTACCACGGTAAGATAGATAGGATGAGCACCAAATGGCCCTTGATTGGATACATTTGCATCAATTATATGCAGCGCTGCCGTCAATTCCTCACGATCAGGTAAACCATGCACGAAGTAAGGTGCGATTTGTGAAGCCTCTTGTTTGAGGCTGCCCGCCACAATAGCTGAGATATTCAGACTGGCGCCCGTAAGTATAGCTCCGATAAATAATACTTCGACGACCAGAAACGTCACTACTGATGTCAATGTATAGGATAGGGTCAGTTTTCCTCGTAACTGATGGAAAGGTCGAGTGAAACGTTTCATGTCCATAGCTTTTTCCCAATCACGTGAGGACATCCTTGTCCTCAGTATAGCATATATAAAGCATAGATTGGTCTTGAGATCGCATGCAGTCTCAAGACCAATCTATGCTTTATTGTTTATTCATAACGTAGCACTTCTAGCGGGCGGACGCGCACCGAACCGTAGGCAACCAGGGCTGCCGTGAGCATAGCGAGCAGTGCCGAACCACCAACCAGGCTAATAACTATCACAGGCGACATACTGAAGGCAAGGTTGAAGAACAGAGTTCCGAGCAAACTGACACCGACTGTTGCCAGCAGCGCAGCCATGAGCGCACCGACTGCACCTACGACGCCGTTCTCAATCATCACCTCACTCAAGACTGTGCTACTGGTATAACCCACCGACTTGAGGATACCCAGTTCGCGCCTTCGCTCTAACATCGCCAGGGCGACTGCGTTGGCGATAATAATCACACCGGCGATCAGCGAGAGCGAAGCAATCGCAATCAGCACATACAGAATGTTATTGAGCAACTGCCCAATGTATGCGCCGATGTCGGCCAGGTTTTGCACGCTGGCATCTGGCACGATGTGTCCGAGTGTATTCAGCGCCTTGTTTACCTGCGCTGGGTCAATCTTCATATATGTGACGGTGGTTGTGCCAGTTGTTGCCGGACTGAGTGCATGCACAATATCTGTTGAGGCCAGCACAGCCCCTACATGGTTAGCACCGGAGCTGCGAGCATAGACGCCAACGACCGTCGCAGTCCTGATCGTTTTGCCATCCGCGCTTGCAAAGGTGATCGAATCACCTGGTTTCAGGTGCATCTGGAATGGGCCAGAGCTAGTCAGCAGATCGCTAATCACCACGTTATTTGTGCCTGCATCACTTGCATTCAAGTTACGGCCCCGCACAATCGTCGATGACGGCGTATTCTGTGACAGGTTGTACCCCTCCATCGTGCTCAGGAAACGAATAGCACTCTGGCGGTCACTGCCCGTTGGCAGCACTTGCTGTAATGGCTGTCCATTGATAGCAACTGGCGTTGTTTGTGTAAATGTATCTGTACGGGTCTTTGATAGGCCCGGAACTGTTCCAAGCTTCGCTTGTAGTGTTGTCGTATCTGTTCCAGTTGTCATGGTGACGACGTTGTATGTCAGGTTCTGCGAAAACGCGTTGCTAATCTGCGTTTGCAGGTTCTGCCCTAGCGCCAGCACCAGTCCGATGGTGAAGACACCGATGAACAGGGCTACCATTGTTGTCGTCGTGCGTGTGCGCTGGCGACCGATATTGCGCAGGGCCATCTTCGTGCTGGACTTCCAGGTGCGCGGAAACAGCACGATGACGATACCCAGCAGGGACGCAGCGAACAGCAGGATACCAAACACAGGAAGCACCAGGTACACCAGCACCGATGCAGCCACACCTACCAGGATCAAGGCAAGGTACTTGAGGTTAAATCGTTCCGGTACAGGCAACTTGCTGACGACGAAGACCACCAGGCCGAAGAATGCACTCAGTACCAGCAAGAAAGCGAATGTCCCATAGACCGCTCCTACACCCAGCAACACATCATTGTTGAGGATCACGATTGCCAGGATACAGAACAGAACTGAGAGTAAGATTAGCAATCCAATCGTCAAGGCAACGCTGCTCACACCACGGCTTTCAGAGAGGTCGCGTATCACATTCAGTGGGCGAATGTTGGCGGCCTGTACGATTGGCATCAAACCAAAGATCAGTGCGGTTAAAAGACCGATGGCGACACCACCAGCGATCGTCCAGGGATTCAGCAGGAACGGAACGGTTATGCCGAAATTTTGCACCAGGACGCGTACTATGTAGCTAACGCCTGTTGCCGCTGCTGCTCCTACGACCCCACCAACCAGTCCGAGCAGTCCCGCCTCCAAACCAAAGAGCAAGTAGAGGTCTTTACGGCGATAGCCTGTTGTCTTGAGCATGGCAATCTCCGTCTTACGACGCGAGAGTAAAACCTGCATGGTGTTGACGATGCCAACTCCACCGATCAGCAGCGCCAGGAGACCCGCAATCTCTAAGAACTTGTTGATATTGTCGATCGAAGATTGCTGGGATTTCAGTGCATCAGCAACCGTCTGTGTCGAGACAAGCGGGAAATGATTGTTAATAGCCTTGACAGCGGAGTCGGTATGAGCCTGATCTGTCGTTGTGACATCGACTGCACTATAGGTCACAGGTGTATTGGGAGATGCTGCCTGGTAGTCTTGAGCTGAAATGAGTACAAGATTACTCGACTGCGCGAACACACCCGAATTGGCGGCGACACCGGCAATTGTGACATGCAATGTTTGGCCTGAACCCGCTTGCGTTTTAATATATACATTTAAACTATCACCCAATTTCTTGTGAAAGTTGTCGAGAAAATTCTGGGTGACAATCACCTGGTTATTGGTGAGTAGGGTTGAGACGCTACCATTGCTCGGAGTAACAAACGTCGGCTGTGAAACAACCGGATAATTGTTTGGGTCAACCGCCTCGACACTAAAAGACTGAAATGACGATGCTGCTGCACTCAAAGAACCATTCGCACTGGTAACAGCCGTATAGTTGGTGACAGTACCGTCGCTCTTGAGTTGAGCGAAGAAGGACAGGTCGCTCGCTTTGAGTGGGACGCTCTGTGCTGTTACCGCGATATCGCCACCATTTGAATCGCGTGTATTTGTTGTGACGGAGCTTTGGAGCATGAAGCCTACGAGTTGCAGGGCTACAATTGCCATCACACCAACCGCTACACAGAACACTGCCAGGATAGTTCTCTGCCCACCACGGAGCAGCGAACGAGAAGCATAGTTAAAGTACATGGAAGCTTTCATTGTCGTTTCATCCTTCCTTTGTAGTCCTCCGATTTATCGAGAGGATTGCGTGATTCCGCCGCTGTAGTCCTCCGACTTATCGAGTGGATCGATCTCAGCAATTCTGCCATCTACGATACGAATGGCATGATCTGCATGTGAAGCCACAACTGGATCGTGTGTCGCGATAATAAAGGTTTTTCCAGTTTGTTCGCGTAGTTTAGCGATAAGCTCAAGCACGTTTTCACCATTGCGAGCATCGAGGTTGCCGGTCGGTTCGTCAGCAATCACAAAGGCGGGATCGGTTGCCAGCGCGCGCGCAATCGCTACACGCTGCTGCTCTCCACCAGAGAGCTGGTTTGGACGATGATTGAGCCGGTGCGAAAGACCAACTAAGGCCAGCAGTTCTTGCGCACGCGCAGATGGTGAACCTTTGTGCCTACCAACATACAGTGGAACTTCAACGTTCTCTTGAGCGGTCAATGTTGGTATCAGGTTGAACGCCTGGAAAACCATGCCAATCTTACTGTTGCGAACCGCTGCCAGCTTTCCTTCGCTCATATGCGTGATATCGACCCCATCAATCAACACCTGGCCAGTAGTCGGATTGTCCAGGCCGGCGATAATGCCCAGCAAGGTACTTTTTCCTGAGCCGGATGGCCCAACGATGGAAACAAACTCTCCACCCATAATCTGAAAACTAATACCCTTGAGGATATCGATGCGCTCACGACCAAGGGGGAGACTCTTCGTAATATTTTGTATATCCATAACGGCTTTGTGTTCTGTCTTTGATGCTGCTTCAGTTTCGAGGATAAGGCTTGTATTCATAAGGCTCTGTATCTCACTTTCATTGCTTTTTCTCTTTCTCAATCGTTACCTCAATCAGTAACTGTGTAAAGCATAAGCGAGAAGTTTGTCTTTGTTATGCGTCTGGAGATGTGTTTTGGACAGGACTTTAGACGGGGGCCGAGCATTCGGAGAATGCAGGAGCAGGTCCCCAATAAGCATCAACCGAAGCCATGAAGACAGGCACGAGGCCGGGTGACCCGTAGGGGTGATCTTCATGATTACCCGCCGGGGATGGGGGCGCAGCCCTGCCGCTTCCCTCAGCTGTCATGCTGAGCTACAGCGAAGCAGCTCTTAGCCCAGCGAGCCAGACCCTTCGCTTCGCTCAGGGTGACACTGTGAGGCATCTTAGTTTGATGCTTATTGATATGCAGGATCGGGTCCCCGCTCATTTTGAACCTCGTTAGCTTAACCGCCAGCGCAGGTGATCTGCATTTCGGAGTAATCGCTCCATGATGTTGCGGCGTAGACGATAGATTTCTTGTACGTCACTCCACTCTTGCGGACAGAAACGTACAATCTCCCTGGGCTTGAAGCCGCAATGAAAGAGTAAGTAGGCTAATCGCTGCTCACGCGGGTTGGAAAGTATTATTTGCAGGCTTTCCCAGACCTCACTGTTATCAGTGTTGTCTTCCACTAATGGCTCTCCTGGCCTCGGTAACGAGACTTCTTTTGGCCGCGCATACGCACGCAGCATATCCAGGATAGCCCCATTCAAACTCGCACGCAGATACTGCAATGCAGCAGCAAGCGTGCTGAATTCCACCCGTTGATTGAAGGCAGTAGCTTGCCAGAAGCGCTCAAAGGTCTGTGCTACATAGTTCTCTTCGCTCTCAAGGCTACACGCCACCCCTCTCCTTGGATGACTTCGCAGCCACCCTCGTACCATCCCACCGAAGCAGTGTTGAACCCATGCCCACGCCTCCTGGTCGCCTTGAAAAGTCGCACGACGTAACAGTTCAAGGCCATATGCATCCGTACATGGCTCACCTTGACGATAGTTGTTAAGTTCCCTAAGACACTGTGCTGTGAGCTCAGGGAGACTCATCTCACAGTACATAGGGTTTGACAGGAGGGAGACAGGAGAGAACCGCTCGGCAGGGATATCCCCTGGAGCACTGGATGCTTCTCCGTCCTCCACACAGCCTGTTTCCATCAGATCATAGGCCATCGTGATTCTCCTTCCAATGCACCTCCAGGAGGTGCTCAATTCTTCTCAGTTCAAAATGTGAACCACTGCTATAAGTCTAGCTGGGAAGAGGCGAAAACACATCGTCACAATAGGCTAATGTACAAACATCACGTGTGGAGGCTTCTGAGCAGTATCTAGTTAGAATTAGCTAGTCGGTTTGGAGAGGGTAAGCAAAGGTACTGAATCAAAAGGCGAGTAGAATGGCAACAGGCGAAGTTGGAAGCCGTTTACGGAGATGGTCTTCATACCAGCTGGTGTTCGAAGGCATAGCGTGTGGCAGCGCTGCGCGAGGTGACACCCAGCTTGCTGTAGATGGTACGCAGGTGGGCGTGAATGGTATGAAGACTCAGCACCAGTTGCTCGGCGATCTGAGCGTCAGTCAATCCCGTTGCGAGCAGGCGCAGCACCTCTAGCTCGCGCGCCGACAAACCATCGGGAGAGACGGTTGGTGACTTCGTCGGAGTAGCCGATGTTGGCCATGTGGGTATCATCGTCTTTCCCTGTGTAGTGAGGGCTTGCTCCGGCGTCATCTTGCGTCCCTCAGCCCACGCAGCGGCAAATGTCTTCTCGCCAAGTTGGGTGTGGACAGCAGCCACTGCACGTTCATAGGCGGTACGATCGACGGGCGGGAGAGGTGTTCCCATAGCTTCGCGCAGGGCCTCTGCCACCCCCCAGAGCCGTGCTGCCCACTTTGGGTCTCCCTGCACTGCTACCACGTCCGCCAATCCTTCCAGGTAGAAGGCAATGCTCAGGTTGTCACCCACTTCTCTCTCTATAGCCAGACTCTCCTCGTAGAAGGCACGTGCTTCGGCGTAATCACCCTCGAGAGCCTCCACTCTTCCAAAAAGGGAGAGCGATTCGGCTGTACCGTGCCTGTACCCTAGCTCCCTCGAGAGCGCTACACTCTCCTCCAGCAGCAAGCGTGCTTTGACTGTGTCGCCTTGCTGTAGGAACACTTCGCCCAAGAGACTGAGTGTTATGACAATACCATCCTTGTGCCCAACCTCCCTACAGAGTGCAAGACTCTCCTCGAGCAGCGTGCGTACTTTGGCCGGATCGCCTTCGGAGATAAAGAGCACCCATGCCAAACCAAAGAGCGAAAAGGCGATGCCCTCTATGTTCCCCAACGCTTCGAAGAGCGCCAAGGCCTCTTCTTTGAGCGAGATGGCTCTGGCATACTCCCCTTGCTGGCTGACTATACTCGCTAAGTTGTTGAGTGACCAGGCAGTACCCTCCTTGTCCCCAACCTCTCTGAAGAGCGCCAGGCTCTCCTCTGTCCGTGAGTATGCCACTACAAAGTTACACCTACTCCAGGCTATCAACCCCAGTACACGGAGGGAAAGAGCAATACCTGCCGTATCTCCAAGTTCCTGGCACCGTGCCAGACACTCCTCGGAAAGCGCTTCTGCCCGATCAATGTCGCCCTGAACATGAGCCAGATGTGCAGCAGCCTTGAGCGCCTTCAACTTCACCGGCCCTGCGGCTCCCTTGCTTCCCGCAAGCCCTCGTTCCAGAAAGTTCCACCCCTCACTCCAGTGACCACGGACTTCCCAGAACCGCCGCAGTGCTCCTGCCAACCGCAAGGCCATCTCGCTGCCGTGCACCACTTCTCCTCGTTCTAGAGACCACCGCAGCGCTGTTCGCAGGTTGTCATACTCTCGCTCTAACCGCTCCAACCACATGGTCTGCTGTGGGCCTCCGAGTTCCGGCTCAGCCTCCTCCGCCAGTGTCAAATTATACAGAGCATGAGCCTGTCGAGTGGTTTCCATCTCTCCGCTCGCAGCGAGAACCTCTAACCCGTACTCACGGATCGTTTCCAGCATCACTAGGCGTGGCTCATCGCCCTCCTGCTCTGTCTGTTGCAGCAAGCTCTTGTCAATGAGCGAGGCCACGCCATCCAATACATGCCACGATGCGGATTCGGTGTCGAGCGTAGTGCAGACGGCCTCGATCGCTTCCAGTGTGCATCCACCTACAAAAACAGAGAGCCGCTTGAAGAGAAGTTGCTCCTCAGCATCTAATAACTGGTAACTCCACTCAATAGTGTTGCGTAGGGTTTGCTGCCGTGCCGGTACATCCCGTGCGCCGCTCGTCAACACCGCCAACCGCTGCCCGAGCCGGGCTAGCAGCGCCTGTGGTGGGAGCACTTTGATGCGTGCTGCCGCCAATTCAATCGCCAGTGGTAACCCATCCAGGCGAACACAGATCTCTGCGACAGCCGGAGCGTTGGCACTGGTCACTTGGAACTCGGGCTTGACCCCTGGGCCCGCTGGATGAAGAGCGCCACCGCCTCATACTGAGACAGCGCAATCAGATCAGGCAAGTGTGTGGGATCGGGCACTGCCAGAGGCGGTACGGCGAACTCGTGCTCGGCTCGCACCCGTAACACCTCCCGGCTCGTCACCAGTAGCTTGAGTTTCGGGCAGGCACCAAGCAGGTCTGTCACCTGCAGAACTGCGCTCACCACTTGCTCGAAGTTGTCGAGCACCAACAATAGCTGCTTGTATTGGAGTTCTTCCTTCAAGCGTTCTAGCAGAGACTGGCCAGCCACTTCGTGGATGCCAAGCACCTGGGCAATGGTAGGCAAGACGAACTCGGGATCACTGATGGGAGCCAGGTTTACGAAATACACCCCATCTGTGAACAGGTCACTGAGTTCCGCTGCCACCTGCAAACCCAGGCGGGTTTTCCCCGTGCCGCCAGGTCCTGTCAGGGTTACCAGGCGCACGTCCTTCTGCTGAAGGAGGTGCTGAACGGCTGCGACTTCCCTCTCTCGTCCGATGAGCGGAGTCAATTGGACGGGCAAGTTATTGGTACGGTTATCGAGGGTCTTGAGCGGTGGGAAATCGCCAGGCAGGTCCTCTATGACCAGCTGGTAAAGATGACTTGGACGTTGTAAGTCCTTGAGGCGATGCTCTCCCAGATCCCGCAGGCTTACCCCGTCCGGCAGGTCGTACTGCACCAGATCCCGTGTCGTCTGGGATAGCAACACCTGCCCGCCATGCCCGGCGCTCATGATGCGTGCAGCATGATGCACATCCAGGCCAACATAGCCTTTGCTGACAAGGGATGGCTCGCCTGTATGTATTCCCATGCGCACCCGCACTACCACACCTTCGGGCCAGGAATAAGTGGTGAGGGCACGCTGGGCAGCCACCCCCGCCGAGATGGCCTCGCTCGCGCGAGCAAAAGCGACGAAGAAAGCATCCCCTGCGTATCGACCTCATGACCGTGATGCTTGCGAAAAGCCGTTCGCAGCAAATCGCGGCACTCGCTCAACACGCTAGCATATTGCTCACCCAACTGCTGGAGCAGGTGCGTAGATCCCTCGATGTCCGTGAAAAGCAGCGTGACAGTTCCCGTTGGCAGGTCACGCATAGTGGTTCTTTTCTGCCCAGATTCGTTGGGAGACGCGAAAGGAGAGATCTCAGCCATCGGATCATCCTCGATAAGGTAGCGCACAATACACAAGGAGTCACGTACAATGTAAAGTGTACCATGCCATTCGATATGCTGTCGATGCTGACGCTGAACATCAATTCACAGGCTCTATGCCTGCTATTCTACCGTACTTTTATTCATAAGATGAGAATCCCGCCAATCTCTCTAACTTTGAGTGCCTGACAACGTATAATTAAGCGGGTAATAAATAACAATAAACGGAAGCTTTCATAACTCACATTAAACAGACGGGTAAAAGAGAACAAATCCTACCAGTAAGGAGCTTTTAATGGATGCCAGATTTTACAATAGCGAAGAAATAGACCTTGAACGGCTCGCCAATGATTTAGAGAATATGTACCGTATGCAGGGCTTCGAGGTTCAGCAGGTCGGCAACAAAGATCAAATGATGGTGCAGTTGAAGAAGGGCGGCGACCTCGTTATGCTCATCGGCCTGCAAGCTGCGCTCAGTGTGATTCTACAGCATTCCGCTGGCGGTACAATTGCGATGATTGGACAGCAAAAATGGCTAGACAAAGCAGCCGTCGGTGCTGTAGGCCTGGTCGCTGCGCCAGTACTCTGGCCGCTCATGATCACCGCCGGCGCAGGAGCAGTCCGCCAGGCCAGCCTGGGCAACCAGGTATTAAACGTTGTGGATGGATTGATACGTCAACAGTATCCGAGAGTGCAGGTAGGACCAGTTCCGGTACAAGTCATGCCCCAGCTTCAACAACAATGGGCGCCACCATCATCGGTACCGGTCTTTGTGCCCTCAACCCCACACTATGTTCCATCCACCGCCAGAGGCCAGTTACGCTGCCCAAACTGCAACACACCATACGAAGAAGGCGATACATTCTGTAGTGGTTGTGGACGATCACTGGCGCCACAAAAGACACTCTGTCCCAATTGCAAGGCTGAGATCAAGCCCGGCCTGGCGTTCTGCCCGAATTGCGGCGCTTCTACATTCCAGACACTTCCGCCAACACAACAGGCGATTCCACCAGTGCCAACTTACACACCACCTGCACCGACCTATACACCGCCAGCGCCTACGCCCAAGCAACCGGCACCACAACCACAACCGTATGTGCCACCCGTTCCACAGGAACCACCTGTGATGCCAAAACCTTCGGTTACGTTCGTACCTGGCAATCCAAAGCCAGAGACGACCGCCGCGCCCAAGCAGCCACCGAGGCCACCAACCCCAGTATATACACCACCTGCGCAGCCTCCCACGATCCAGACAGGAGTATCGCCATCATCACAGACGATATCTGCACGTAAACCCATAAAAGCAAAACCAGCGAGCCAGCCAGCCACCGCTCCTACAGTCCCATGGGGCAAACTGATTTTCAGCGATGGAAAAGAAGTACAGCTTAGCGGCGAGCGCGCCCTGGTAGGACGCAGCGACCACGACATTGGCGGCATCAATCCAGAAGTCGATCTGAGCAACACAGAGGGCGCAGATACCACTTCGCGCATTCACGCCACCATCGAGCATATTGGCAGCACCTATACCATCACCGACCTGAACAGCACAAACTCCACACGCATCAACGGCAAGCGCCTGGAGCCAGACAAAGCAACACCAATCAACGATGGAGATAAGCTCTCCTTCGGCAAAGTAACCTGCACCTTTAAAAAGGCATAGGCAAAATAAAGCAGCAACTGATAGTGGAAAACAGGAGTGCAGAGGACGGAGTCCTTTGCCGGGGTGCGGGGCCGCGTATCCGGGGGATGCAGAAGCGCGTCCCGAAATACCCCTTTTCCCCTTTTCGCCGCCGCAAGCAACGACTTAAACAGGAGTGCAGAGGACGGAGTCCTTTGCCGGGGTTCGGGGTGTCCCCGAAAAACTCTTTCCCTTTTCGCCGCCGCAGGCGGCACGAAGTAGATATCTATGATAGCTAATAAAAGGAGAAAAAACATATGGCAAGCCGATTGTATCATGACCCACGAATCAACATAGAAAGCGTAGCCACCGAGCTAGAGCACATGTTTATCAGCCACGGCTACCAGGCACAGCACTTTGGAAACAGCGATCAAATAACTGTACAGTTGAGGAAAGGCGGGGACTTAGTCGCAATCGTCGGTATGCAGACAGCATTGACAGTAACAATCAAACGTTCACCACGCGGTATACTGACAATGATTGGCAACCAGAAATGGGTGGACAAAGCCGTCGTTGGAGCAGTTGGCATAGTTGCCGCACCGATACTCTGGCCCCTGATGATAACTGCTGGCGTGGGAGCAATCCAGCAAGTGAACCTTGATACCCAGGTAATGAATGCGCTGGACATGCTGATTCGTAAGCAAAACCCAGAAGTACAGTTTGGCCCCATTCCACCCGAGATGATGCCGCAATACGAACGATCAGGGGCACCGCATGCATCCCCACCGCCTCCCTGGCAACGGTGGACATCATGGGCATGGCCCGGTGGGACACCTGCAAACAAGGTCATCTGCGCCAACTGCCAGACACCAAACGAGGTCGGGGATACCTATTGCATGCAATGTGGACACGCGCTTACACCACCAGAGCCTCAGCAGAATCTTTGTCCAAATTGTGGCGCCGAGACAAAACCAGGCGCTACCTTCTGTACGAAATGCGGGACATCATTGACGCAGTAGGAAGAACCCAGGTAGAGCTTGTAAAGAAGTCACCTAAGGATACAACAGGGGATTTCGGGATCTACATAGTTCCTGAAACCCCGTGCTGTACTGTTATGTGATATATCTCCTCTCCAGGCACAAATTCAGCCGTGTGGTATAATAGTGGTGTACCTCAAGACATCAACGGTGATGACATAGATATAAAGTAACGAGGACAAAGGTGAGGGCATGTGGAGCGACGTAAATGCTTCCCCTATGATTTCCAAGCGATTGAGTAAGAGAAAAACCCAATCCCCTTTGATAGAAATGAGGTAAATGTTGATGATTAGAATCGTACATGTCATTGGTCGTAATGGCAAAGAATACCATGTACCAATGACTGCGGAACAAGCCGCATTTTATCTGCGGTTAGCAGAATTCAAAGCGATGAATGATCCCACGGTCAACTTCAGTGTATTGGTAGCAGAGCAAAGGGAAAAGGAGTTGCAACGCTCCTGAAGGTATTATAACTAATCTTCTCTTGGAAGCGGGTACCTTTCTGGATACCCGCTTTTTGTTGTACCCATTCGTGAGAGAGTTACAATCTATCCGTTCTGCTTTTCAGGGTATAATTACAATATCAGCTTGAATCTATGAATTATCCAAGTGTCGGCAAGCATGTGCCAGCAGACCACAGCCGGGCACTCGCAAGGAGCACCCTTACATTTCATATAGGAGCATTGGGTGGGGAAATGTAGGGACAATGCCCTCGCGGTCGCCCTGTAAAATAATCGCATTATAGCCTATATATCAGGAGAAGCAAATGAGAAGAACCCTATTTACCGAGGAACATCGCCTGTTTCGCGACGCCTTTAAGCATTTTTTAGAGAAAGAAGTCGTCCCCTATTACGACCAATGGGAGAAGGACGGAATTGTTTCCCGCGAGATGTGGTTAAAGGCAGGACAGCAAGGCTTTTTAGGACTGGCTGTCCCTGAAGAATATGGCGGCGCAGGAGTAGATGATTTCAGATACAGCGCGATCATGGCGGAAGAAGCAGCCCGGGCCGGAGTCGTCAGCGCCGGCATGGTAATTGGCCTCCATAACGACATTATCCTGCCATACTTTCTGGCCTATACGAACGAAGAGCAGAAGCAGCGCTGGCTTCCAGGCATGTGTTCAGGTGAACTGATCACCGCCATTGCCATGACCGAGCCAGACACGGGCAGCGACCTGGCTGCCATTCGCACAACGGCGGAACACACGGGCGATTATTATGTACTCAATGGACAGAAAACGTTTATCAGCAACGGCATCATCAGCGATGTAGTAATCGTCGTGGCGAAAACCGACCCAGCCCTGCGCCACAAAGGTATCAGCTTGCTGGTCGTAGAACGAGACATGGAGGGTTTCAAACGAGGACGCAAGCTAGACAAGGTAGGCCTGAAGGCGCAAGATATTGCAGAGCTGTCTTTTGAGGATGTGAAGGTACCTGTAAAGAACCTCCTGGGCGATGAGGGCAAAGGCTTCTCCTATTTGATGCGCCAGCTTGCCCAAGAGCGCCTGAGTGTGGGAGTTTCAGCCGTGGCCGCCTGTGAAACAGCGCTAGAGATCACACTTGAGTACTGTAAAGAACGCACCGCTTTCGGCCAACCGATCGGCAGCTTCCAAAACTCGCGCTTCAAGCTCGCTGAAATGAAGACAGAGATCGAGATTGCACGCGTCTTCGTTGACCGCTGTATCGAGGAATTGAATGACGGGAATCTCACGCCTGAGACCGCCGCAATGGCAAAGTGGTGGACCTCTGACCTGCAAAAGAGGGTCGTCGATCAGTGCGTGCAGTTGCACGGTGGTTACGGCTACATGCTCGAATATCCCATCGCCCGAGCATACCTGGATGCCCGCGTGCAGAGCATCTACGCCGGTACTAATGAGATCATGAAGGAAATCATTGGCCGCTCGATGGGCGTCTAACCATTCTTAATATAAACAACTACAAGAGAGATACAAAATGCTGTCTAATCTAAAAATATTGGCAGAAGAAGACTTCTGCTATCTAACCACCACCGGCCGCGTTACAGGCCGCTCACATACCATTGAAATCTGGTTCGCCATCAATGGGCAGACCCTCTATATGCTCTCCGGCGGTCGTGACAAATCGGATTGGGTGAAGAACGCTCTCCATACCCCGGCAGTCCATATGAAGATCAACAACACTATACTAACCGGACAGGCACGCCTTGTCAACGATACTGAAGAAGATGCAATGGCTCGCAAACTGGTTTTCGAGAAATACGTACCCCGGAGTAGTGATGACCTCGTTGACTGGTCACGAACGTCGTTGCCAGTTGCGGTGGATATTGTGGGGTGAGAAGGGAGCTATACGATAACTTTATCCCAACAAAGCTTTTTGGCCATCTGGACGGCTGACTGAGGCACCCTCGTCGAGAGAGCCACCACTAAAACCGAGAAATCCATCCCCCTGTGATAAAATAAAAGGCATCAATCATCTTAATCTTACCAGAACAAAGAAAGCGCACTCATGGACATTGACATACAACAACCACAACAACCAGTAGAACTCGACCTTGACCGCCAGGAGAAAGCCAAAGAATACGCGCGCATCCGTCGTCGCCTCTCCTTCGTGAGCATAGGCATAGGTGTGATAGGCGTCTTCATTTTGCTTTTTACGAATTTAGGTATCTGGCTCGGAGACCAGTTACAGGCACTGAGCTGGCAACCCATTGCTGGCTGGTTCCCTGTACAGATACTGGTGTACTTCCTGATCTTGATCCTGGCCAACGAGATCATCACCGCGCCTATTGCTTATTACAGCGGGTTTGTACTTCCACATCGCTATGGGCTCTCGACCATGTCGCTGAAAAGCTGGCTGGGCGATCTCTTCAAAGGGTTCGTGCTCGGCCTGGTACTGGAAGTGCTTGCAATTGAATTTGTGTATGCGCTGCTTGCCTCGCAACCACAAACATGGTGGCTCTGGGTAGCGCTGGCGATGCTCTTCTTCTCGGTCGTGATGGCAAATCTCGCCCCGGTGCTCATTTTCCCCATTTTCTACAAATTCACTCCTTTGCCAGAAGGTGATTTAACAAAGCGACTGCTCGCGCTTGCTGAACGCGCCCATACCCGCGTGCGCGGCGTTTTCACGATGCAGATGAGCAACAAAACGACCGCGGCCAATGCTGCACTCATGGGATTGGGCAATACGCGCCGCATCGTAGTAGGCGATACCATGCTGGATCGCTACACACCCGATGAGATCGAGGTCGTGCTGGCGCACGAACTGGGGCACCATGTGCATCATGATATCTGGAAGTTGATTATAAGCCAGTCAATCTTGACGCTTGGAGGCTTATACCTGGTGAATGTGGTGCTGCACTGGGCCGTTAACACGCAACACATTTATAATAGTCTTGCCGATCCCGCAACAATACCATTATTGCTGGCATTGATGGGGGCCTTTGGCTTGATTGTGATGCCAATCGGCAATGGCTTAAGTAGAGCAGTTGAGTACCAGGCCGATGAATATGCGCTGCAAGCTACCCAGATGGTCGAACCCTTCAAAAGCGCGATGACCCGTCTGGCAAATCAAAACCTCTCCGATGTCGAGCCATCGCCCATCATCGAGTTTCTCTTCCACGACCATCCATCAATCAATAAACGTCTAAAACACGCAGACGAGTTCGTTGCACACTCTGCAAGATGATCCATGTCCGGTTTGCCTACCAACAGATGAGCATTTCAAGGCACTTCGTATATAGTAGGGGCGTGCCCTTGCGGCATTGCGTAGACATAGTCAAAAAGCTCTCTCTACGATGTCCACACAGACATGTTGAAAAGAATGAGATCATCTTCGTAGGCGCGAAGAGTTGTTGCAATTCCCTCTCACCGGTTAGTGGGGCAGTACCTGAAATTATACGCGCCACTTCTACAACAGCAACTCGGCCATCACGCGCAGTGCTTCAGGTTGGTTGGTACCACAGATGAGGGTGGTGGCGCGTGACTTCTTCCAAGGCTCTAGCAATTCGGCAATGCGCTCCTTCGGGCCGCAGAGTGCCACTTCATCCACCAGCGCATCAGGCACCGCTGCCGTTGCCTCCTTCTTCTTCCCATCTAGATAGAGATCCTGAATCTCGTGAGCCGCCGCCTCATAGCCATAGCGGCAAGCCAGATCATTGTAGAAGTTCTTGCCGCGTGCACCCATGCCGCCGATATAGAGTGCCAGCGCGGGCTTAACGAAATCGCGGCAGGCTTGGGCATCCTGTCCAAGCACAATGGTGATGGTAGGCGCTATATCAAGCGGCTCGGCTGATTGTCGCTTTGCCAGTCCTGTCTCCAGCGGCTCCAGGTAGGCACTTTCTCTGGTGGCCGAGAAAAAGATGGGCAACCACCCATCGGCCAGTTCGCCGACCAGTTCAATATTCTTCGGGCCGATAGCGGCCAGATAGATCGGAATACGCGCACGCAAGGGATGTACGATCAGCTTGAGTGGCTTCCCAAGTCCGGTACCACCCTTGATGGGAATCTGATACTCTTCGCCCTGAAAATCAAGCGGGGTTTCTCGCGCCCAGATGCGGCGCACGATCTCGATATACTCGCGTGTGCGCGT
>Ga0207684_10001677_pt1 | contig 23518 bp, 16 predicted proteins | sample KBSK5501metaG_FD_184342 | JGI IMG/M metagenome (GOLD analysis project Ga0207684, IMG submission 184342) | Corn, switchgrass and miscanthus rhizosphere microbial communities from Kellogg Biological Station, Michigan, USA - KBS K5-50-1 metaG... | ecosystem: Host-associated > Plants > Roots >...
CCGGCGCCGTGAGCGCTCGCGCGAAGATCCCCCGCGCGACCCCGGCGAGCAGCTCCCGTGGCGAGACTCCACCCGCGGTCTCGAAGAAGAGCCGCCGCGGTCCGGGACGCGGCGGGTTGCGATAGGAGGGACGCACACCGTGGCCGGTCGAAAATCCGCCTGCCCGCGCCGCCGAACGGAGATCGTGGAGGCGCGACACGAGCGCGCCGTCTTTGATGAGAACGACCCGCCGGGTCGGAGTGCCTTCGCCGTCGCAGGGCGCGTCCGCCGACGCGTCGTCGGCGATCGTCACCCGCCGTGAGGCGATCTCGCCGCGCTTGACCCAGAGGGGAAGCGCGTCGGAGCAGAAGAGCGGAGCGAGCGCGGCGAGAAACGAAGCGGCAACCGCCGGATCGAGGAGCCACGCACCGCGCGAGAAGGTGGGACCGCGCGACGCGAGGGGCAGCGTCGCTCCGTCCGCGAGACGGCCGGCGACGCCCTGCAGATCGGGCTCCGCGTCCCAGCGGAAGACCGAGCGCCTCTCGCACGTGCGGGGTCCCCGGCGGCCGAGCGCCCGCGCGATGCCGTCGAGCTGCGACGATTCCATTCTCACCCGACCCCCCGCGGAGTTTCGGATCTCCTCGACCGCGCGGCCGCGCCGCAGCGTCAGCGCCGCGAGCACTGCTTCGCCGCGGGATTTCACCGAAACGAGCTGCGCAAGCGGAGTGAAGAGGTCCGGAGGCGCCGTGACGGCGGCCGTCGGTTCGGCCGGCTGTAGCGGGATCTGACCCCCTTCGGGGATCAGACCCCGTGTCGGAAAGGGGGGCGCCGGTTCCGCACGGCCCGGCAGCTTCCCGGCGAGAGCAATTGCCGCGGCGAGCCTCTGCCGGTCCGAGCCCGTCGCGAACCGGAGACCTCCCTCCCACCAGCGAACGGCCCAGCCTTCCTCCCGCCGCCACGCCTCGCCGCGATTCGTCGCCGACACTTCCAGCTCCCGACTCTCGGCGGTCTTGCGATAGAGCTCCCACGCGCCGGGGAAACGCCGTTCGAGCTCTCTCTCGAGATCGGCGTCGATCATCGGTCCCTGACCGACAGCCGCCGGACGATGACGTCCGGCGCCTCTCCGCCAACTGGGACGACAGACCCGCCCCGCGAGCACCAACCGAGAGACCGGCAGACGCGCACGTCGCGGCCGATCACCGGCTCGACCGCCGAAAGCGTCGGCAGGATCTCTCCGGCGAGGAATCCCGCTCCGATCTCGTCGGCGAACCGGCCCCGCCGCACGCGCCGCGCGCGCGGAAACGCGAGGCGGAAGCGGCCGCTCGAGAGCTCGACCGTTCCGGACCCGATTTCGTCGATCCACAGTCCGTTTCCGAGCCGGCGGATCATTTCCTCCGAAGTCGCCGCGCCCGCGGCGACGACCGTGTTCGAACCGCGCGGGAGCGGAGCGTCCGCGGGGCCCGCCCGGCGGCCGTGTCCGGTCGAGCCGCGTGCGTCGGCGTGCGCGCGGTCGGTCAAGCTCCCGGCGAGGCGACCCGCGTCGAGCAGCTTGACCGCCCGCGGCCGCGTTCCTTCGTCGTCTCTCTCGTAACCGCCGAAGAGATCGAGCCGCGTCGGATCGTCCCGGACCTCCAGGTCGGAGACGGAGACCCGCGCCGCGGCGAGTCTCGAGAGCGGCGTTTCTCCGGCGTCGGCCTCGAGCGCGTGCGACAGGATCTCATGGAAGAGAACCGCGGCGGTCGCACCGGAGAAGAGGACGTCGGTGATTCCGTCGCCGAAAGGGACCGGTCTTTCGCGTGCGGCAGCGGCGGCCGCGAGCGCCTGCCGGAGCTCGTCCGCGGTCGCATCCGCTTCGGGAGCGTGAAACGAGAAGGAGCGGATCTCGTCGCCCCGCCGGGACGCGGCGGTGAAGCTCCCATCGAGAGAGAAGAGCCGCCGCGTGGAGGTCGAGGCGGCGGATCCGAAGGGAACGACGCGACGCGAAATTTCCTCGTGAGACCACCGCAGGCGGTGACGGGGAGCGTGCCGCGCGAGGATGGTTTCCAAGCGCCGGACCCAGCGCTCGATGGAGGATCCCGGTTCGAAATCGGCGCGAGCAGGCGCGGGCCGGCTCGGGAGAACGGTCTTCTTGGCCGAAGCCTGCAACGCCCGGACGGCTTCGCGGATCGCCGCCTCCCCCGACCCCGAGACGAAGGCGATTCGTTCGCGTCCGCCCCGCCGCTGCCGAGCCGAGACGCCGGCTTCGATCGAGACCCGTGCGTCGCCGGGCTCCCCGTCGCGCCACTCCACGATCGTTTTTCGGCGCGTCTCGGCGAATACCTCGGCGATGTCGCCGCGGCCGGCCACGAGCGGCTCGAGCCAGCGAGCCACCAGAGCTTCGTCGAATTCCATCCCACGGCGATTATGTGTGATCGTTTTTCCCGCTGTAACATCGCGCCGGGAGACCGGATGAGCTTGATGGAGCGGAAAAAGGACTTCGTGGCTGTGCGGACCGCGCGCGGGCTCGTTTCCCGGAAGCTCTTCGTGGAAAAAGCCCCCGGCGCGGTGCGCGAGGCTGTTCTCGCAGCGCTCGCGGCCGAGGCCGAGAAGGAGCGGACCCTGGACGAAGAAGCGCGCCGGATGATGGAAGGCGCAAGGAACGAGATCGCCGCGGGAAGAGTCGACGGGCAGGAGCTCTTCCGGCGCATCCGACGCAAGCTCGCCGAACAGCGCGGAATCGTCCTCTAGCGCACCATCCGTGACGATCGAGAAGCGCCTGGCGGATCTCGAAGCACTCCGCGAGAGGAGTCTTCAGGGGGGCGGTCCGGCTCGGACCGCGCGGCAGCACGCGGAGGGCAAGCTGACGGCGCGCGAGCGGGTCGAGCTGCTCCTCGATCCCGGCTCGTTCTTCGAGCTCGGCCGGCTGGTCGAGCATCGGTCGCAGGACTTCGGAATGGAGCGCACCCGGATCCCGGGGGACGGGATCGTTTCCGGCGCGGGGACGGTCGACGGCCGGCCGGTCTACGTCTTCGCGCAGGACTTCACGGTCTTCGGCGGATCGCTCTCGGAGACGAACGCCGAGAAGATCTGCAAGATCATGGACCTCGCGGTCGTCAACGGCGCGCCCATCATTGGGCTGAACGACTCGGGCGGAGCGCGCATCCAGGAAGGCGTCGTCTCGCTTGCCGGATATTCACGGGTCTTCCTTCGCAACACGAGGGCCTCCGGCGTCGTCCCGCAGATCTCCGCGATCCTCGGCCCCTGCGCGGGCGGTGCGGTCTACTCGCCTGCGATCACCGACTTCGTTTTCATGACCGAAAAGACCTCTTACCTTTTCGTCACGGGCCCCGACGTCATCCGGACCGTCACGCACGAAGAGGTCACGAAAGAGGAATTGGGCGGCGCGCGCACGCACTCCGCAGTCTCCGGGGTGGCGCACTTCGTCCGGGAGGACGATGCCGGAGCGCTCCTGGCGATCCGCGAGCTCCTTTCCTACATCCCCTCCAACAACCTCGATGATCCGCCCAGGCGGGAAATCCGCGAGCCTCCGGCTGGAAGCCGGGACCTCGACCGCTTCATCCCGGAGGAACCGGACAAGCCGTACGACATGGCGGAGCTGATTCGATCGGTCGCCGACGCAGGCGAGTTTCTCGAGGTCCATGCCGCGTTCGCCCGAAACCTGCTCGTCGGATTCGTCCGACTGGCGGGGCGATCCGTGGGAATCGTCGCGAATCAGCCGATGCATCTCGCCGGAGTGCTCGACATCGACGCCTCGGTCAAGGGCGCTCGCTTCGTCCGGTTCTGCGACGCGTTCAACGTCCCTCTCCTCGTCTTCGAGGACGTTCCCGGCTTCCTGCCCGGCACGCAGCAGGAGTACGGCGGGATCATCCGGCACGGGGCAAAGCTGCTCTACGCGTTCGCCGAGGCGACGGTTCCGAAAGTTTCCGTCATCACCCGCAAGGCGTACGGCGGCGCGTATTGCGTGATGGCCTCGAAAGATCTCGCTACGGACTTCAACTTCGCCTACCCGACAGCGGAGGTCGCGGTAATGGGCCCGCAGGGCGCCGTCAACATCCTGTTCCGGCGCGAGCTCGAAGAAGACGGACCGGACGCGCGGGCGGAAAAAGTTTCGGAGTACGTCGAGAACTTCGCGAACCCCTACGTCGCCGCACGCCACGGCTTCATCGACGAGATCATCGAGCCCTCGGAGACCCGCGAGAAGTTGATTGCCGCGTTTGCGCTGCTCGAGAACAAGCGCGCGAGCCTTCCCGCCAAGAAGCACGGAAATATTCCGCTGTGACAATCAGAAAAGGGGATGACTCGGGTCGGCCGCATACTCGAAAGGATCGTTCGAGGCGCGTCAGACGCCGACATTCCGTTCTCCGAGATTCGGCGCCTCCTCCGGACGCTCGGTTTCGAGGAGCGAATTCGGGGAAGCCATCACATCTTCGCCCAACGACGGATCGAGGAAATTCTGAATCTCCAGCCCAGACAGGGAAAGGCAAAGCCGTACCAGGTCAGGCAAGTCCGCGCGGTCATTCTCAAGTACCGACTGGGAGCGCGATCGCGGTGATTCGCTACGAGCTGATCATCTACTGGAGCAAGGAAGACGAGTTATTCGTCGTCGAAGTTCCGGAGTTGCCCGGATGCGCCGCAGACGGCAGAAGCTACCGGGAAGCGCTGGAAAACGTCGAGAGGGTTATCGAGGAATGGATCGAGACGGCGCGAGAGCTTGGCCGTGCGATCCCTGAGCCGAAGGGCCGCCTGCTGTTCGCTTGAAAAGTCTGCACAACCGATGAAACTCCTCGTGGCCAACCGCGGCGAGATCGCCCTCCGCATCTTCCGCGCGTGTCGCGATCTCGGGATCGAGACGGTCGCCATCTACTCCGATGCGGACCGTGCGGCGCCGCACGTGACGTCGGCCGATTACGCCGTCCGCGTCGGTCCGCCGCCCTCGGCCGAAAGCTACCTCGCGATTCCCCGGATCGTCGACGCCGCGAAGGCGACGGGCGCGTCGCTCGTGCATCCCGGGTACGGCTTTCTCGCCGAGAGCGCGGAGTTCGCCCGCGCGTGCGCCTCCGCGGGACTCACGTTCGTCGGACCATCTCCCGGCGCGATCGAGGCGATGGGAACCAAGACCCGGAGCCGGGAGCTCATGCAGAAGGCGGGAGTGCCGGTCGTGCCCGGGACGATCACTCCGGCGCGTGACGCCGCGGAGCTCGAAGGCTTCGGGCGCCGCTCGGGATACCCGATTCTCCTGAAAGCCTCCGCGGGCGGCGGCGGAAGAGGCATGCGGCGCGTCGATGCCGAACAGGAGCTGGCGGCGGCTTTCCCGCGCGCGGCCGCGGAGGCGCAGGCGTCGTTCGGCGACGGATCGATTTACGCCGAGAAGCTGCTGGAGCAGCCCCGCCACATCGAGGTCCAGCTCGTCGCCGACCGTCAGGGCAATCGCGTTGCGGTCGGAGAGCGCGAGTGCAGCATCCAGCGGCGCCACCAGAAGGTCGTCGAAGAGTGTCCGTCCGCGGCGGTCGAGCCGGACCTCCGCGCGGGTCTCTTTTCCGCCGCCATCGCCGCAGCGGACGCGGTTAATTACGACTCCTGCGGCACGGTCGAGTTCCTCGTCGCGCCCGACGGCTCGTTTTACTTCCTGGAAATGAACACGAGACTCCAGGTCGAGCATCCGGTCACCGAGGAAGTCTGGGGAGTCGACCTCGTGACCGAAATGATCCGCATCGCTCTTGGAGAGAACCTCTCGATCCGTCCGGGCGAGCTCGTTCCGCGCGGCCACGCGATCGAGTGCCGCGTCTACGGCGAAGATCCAACGCGAGGGTTTTCGCCGTCGCCGGGAGTCGTGACCCGCCTGCGTCTTCCGGAGGGTCCGGGAGTCCGAAACGACGTGGGAATCGAAACGGGGTCGAGGGTGCCGATCGACTACGACCCGATGCTGGGGAAGCTCATCGTCTCCGGCCGGGACCGCGAAGAAGCGATCGACCGGCTAACCCGAGCGCTCGACGAGTACGAGATCACCGGCGTCGAGACGACGCTTCCGCTCTTTCGGGAGCTCGTCCGCGAGACGGATTTCCGGACCGGGCGCTTCCACGCGCAGTGGCTCGACGAATGGCTCGCCTCACCGCGGCTTCCTGCACGCGAGGCGACGGCCGAAGAAACGCTCCTCGCGGCGGTCTGCCTCTCGCTCGACGACGGCCGAGCGGCGCCGGAGCCGGCGCACCACCGAACGCGCTGGAGGGAGACGGCGCGTGCCGAGGGACTGCGATCGGGAGAGGGCCGCCTTCGCCGATGAGACTCCGCCGCCGATTTCTGTGGCGCCGGGAGGGCGCTCCTCCAACCGAGCTCGTCGTCGAAGCCCGCCGCGAAGGGAAGGCGCGGGTCCACGACGGTGAGGCGGAGCAACTCGTCGACTTTGCGCCTCTTCCCGGCGGAAGAGGCAGCATCATCCTCCCGTCGGGACGCCAGGTGACCGGCCGCGTGGCTGTCGGCCGCGACGGCCGCATCGAAGCATGGGTTCGCGGACGGCGCCTCACGATCGGGCTCTCCGATCCACTCCGGGCTCGCGCGGCAGGCTCGCAATCCGCCGTCGAGGCGTCGGAAGTTCGCGCGCAGATCCCCGGGCGCGTGATCGAGGTGCGCGTCGCCGTCGGAGACTGCGTGTCGGCGGGGACGACCATAATCGTGCTCGAAGCGATGAAGATGCAGAACGAGATTCGCGCCGAATCGTCCGCGCGAGTGACCCGGGTCGAATGCGCGGCGGGCGACCCGGTCGAGGCGGGCGCCCTGCTCCTCCGGCTGGAGCCACAGGAAAGTCCGGAGTCGCAGGTCCGAAGTCGCAAGCCGGGGGAAAACCCCACTCCTTAGGGCGAGTTAGGGCGAGCCTTTTTGGCTCCTGCTATTCAATTTCTTGGAGAGATATACCGAAAGACGAATATTTAAACGGAGAGTTAAAACCCGAGCGATTCCCCTTGATCCAGTAAATTCAGTTACTTAGACTCTGCAGCAGCCGCCAATCGATTGGCAGTTTGATTGCTCTTGAGGACATCCGTGTCGGCCCCCGTTTCCGCATTTTCGTCCCGCGATTCAAAAGCTTGATCTCTCAATGAATCGCCTGGAAAGCCGCGCTGACGATGACGCTCTTCGGCGTCGCTTTCGGCATCTCGGACAACAATGCAGCGTGACGAGCTGAAGCCCCTGAGGCTGACGCGCGGGCTCCGAAGCCGCGCCCGCCGCTCGACGTCTTTCTCTCTTCTCGCCTTCCTGCTGACCGTCGCCGTCGCGCCGCACCACCACTTGAATTCCTTCGCGGACCTCCTGTCCGAAGGCCGGAGCGACTCCGGGACTTTCATCGATGCTGGGCTGTCCGACGCTCCAGGAGAAGCCCGGATCCGGTCGGCCCGTCTCGTGTCTGACAATCCGTGCCTGGCCTGCTTTCACCATGACTACGCCGCCGCCCCGTCGACGACTTTCGTCGTTGACCGGACGCTCACGCCGCACCTCGAGGTCCCGGCGTCTGCTCGACGGAGCGTCCCCGAGCCGGCTTCCGAATCTCCCGCATCCCGCTCTCCACCGCGCGACCTCTAGCTCCCCGCTCGCCGCGCTCGCCGAACGGCGGCGCGTCCGCTTGATTCGGAGGAAAACAGCAAAGGAGGTCTCTCATGAGGCGATTTCGAAGGTATCTCTTGCCGGTGTTGGGGGTGATTGCCGCCTTCGCGGTGACGGGAGGCGCGGCGTTCGCCCAGACGACAGGTGCCATCGTGGGCACGATCACGGACGCGGACGGAAAACCGATCCCCGGCGTCTCGGTGGAGGCGACGAGTCCCAACCTGCAGGGGACCCGCACCGCGGTGACCTCCAACGACGGGCGATACCGCTTCTCCAGCCTCACGCCGGGTGTCTACAAGATCGCGGCGACTCTGCCCGGTATGGGCACGGTAGAAAAGAGCACGCCCGTCGCCCTCGACTCCACCGCGACCGTGAATCTGAAGCTCGAGATCTCCGCCAAGGAAGCCGTGATCGTCAGCGGCGAGGTGCCACTCGTCGATACGACTTCGACGACGGGCGGAACCAGCTACACGGCCAAGGTCCTCGAGAGACTCCCGCTCGGAGCCAATTACGCGGAGATCATCCGGTCGAACCCGGGTGTCAACACGGACCAGGGCGACACCCAGGGGCGGGCCATGGCCCTGACGGTTTACGGGGCCACCTCGGTCGAGAATCAGTTCATCATCGATGGTGTCAACACGACCAACGTCATCCGGGGCTTTCAGGGCAAAGCGATCAACGGCGAGTTCATCCAGGAAGTCGAGATCAAGACGGGCGGCTATCAGGCCGAATACGGCCGGGCGCTCGGTGGCGTCATCAACGTCATCACGAAGTCGGGAGGCAACGAATTCCACGGCGACGGCTTCGTCTACTACGACTCCTACGGCATGCGTGCCAGGCAGGTGGTCAACGACAAGGACATCGTCAGCGGGGTGCGCATCTCCGACTACCACCGGACCGACTTCGGAGCCGACATCGGAGGCCGGATCATCCGGGACAAGCTCTGGTTCTTCGGCGCTTACGACCGGATCGACCGGCCGGGTAAGGTGTCCAACTACCTGGATTCGCTCGATGCGAACGGTAACCTGATCGTCCCGAAGACGGCCAAGTTTCCGGCGGATTCCCTCGACAATCTGTATTCCGGCAAGCTGACCTGGAACGTCGCGACCGGAACGACGATCGTCGGAACGATCTTCGCGGATCCCTCCACCGTGACGGGCGCGGCGTCCTCCGACCCGACGCACAGCACCTATCCCGCATCGATCGTGAGCCTGGACCCGGCGACCTGGGAGTCGGAACTCAAGATCGGCGGCACCGACTACGGTCTGCGCGTGAACCAGCTCTTCGGATCGAAGGGGCTGCTCACGGTTCAGGGCTCGCACCACAGCGACCGCTACCACACGATCCCCTCCGGTGCGGGTGCGGGAATCCGGCAGGACGACTGGACGTGCGCGGGAGGCACGGCCGACAATCCGTGCACCATTCCGAACATACCGAACTTCTCTGCGGGCGGCTTCGGAGGCATCACGGGCTTCATCGCCAACAACGACTCGACCCGCAACCAGGTACGCGCCGACATGTCGTTCTATCTCGGCAGCCACGAGATGAAGATCGGCGGCGATTACATGGTCGGCAAGACCAACGCGATCAGCTTCTTCAGCGGGCTGCAGCAGGTCGCCAAGTACAACGAGCACGGCCAGACCTACTACGCGCACAGCTTCTGGGCGGTGGGCCCCAACGACTTGACGCCGACGGGCAACGAAGTCTCGCCGAAGACGTACAACTCCAGCGCGTTCCTTCAGGATTCCTGGAAGGCGCTTCCCGGCCTGACGGTCAATGCCGGCATCCGCTATGACCTGGAGGATCTGCGCGACTATACGGGCTCGACGGTCATCAAACTGAAGAACGAGTGGCAGCCGCGGCTCGGCATCATCTGGGATCCGATGAGAGATGGCACCATGAAGATCTACGCCTTCGGCGGACGCTTCTACTATGCGCTGCCGACCGACCTGAACGTCCGCTCGTACGGCCACCAGCTTTTCGCAACGACCTACAATTTCGACCCGGTCAGCGTGACTCAGAACTCGACCGTCATCGGCCACGAGACCGCCCATACTCAGGGTGGCATTCAGGCGGAGCCCCACGACGAAGGTTTGAAGGGAATCTACCAGGACGAGTTCTCGATCGGCGTCGAGAAGCTGATTTCCCCGACCTTCTCCGTGGGCGTCAAAGGGGAGTATCGCCGGCTCGGCCGGGCCGTCGAGGACCGCTGTGACGCGGACCCTGCAGCCCCAGAGAACAACGGCAATAGCTGCGTCATCACCAACCCGGGCGGCTCCGGGGTGTACGGGAGCGGTAACTTCACCGGCTGCAACGGCCTGGACGGCGACGCCTACGCGTGCGGCCTTTTCCCGATCAGCACCTCGCTCCCCGGCAACAGCAACGTCGGGGCCAAGCGCCTCTATCGCGGCATCGAGCTCCTGGCTCGCAAGACCTTGACGGACAAGCTGTGGCTGCAGGCCTCGTACGTGTACTCGTCGCTGCGCGGCAACTACGACGGCGAGGTCAAGCAGGACTACGGTCAAACCGACCCGGGCATCACCGCGGACTTCGACTACGCCTCCTTTCTTCACAACAAATATGGCCGTCTTTATCTCGACCGTCCGCACAACTTCCGGCTGGACGCGACCTACGTCACGCCCTTCAAGCTCTCGATTGGCCTTCAGACCTTCCTTCAGTCGGGACCGCCGCTTTCCAAGATCGGCTACTTCAATCAGTTCTACTTTGCTCAGACGCAGCTGGTCCCGATTGGATCCGCCGGCCGGCTGAAGACGCAGTGGGAAGCGAACCTCTCGCTCGGCTATCCGGTCACCTTCGGGCCGGTGACGGTCACAGGACTCTTGTACGTCTTCGATCTCTTCAACAACCAGATCATCACCAACGTGGACAACAACTATCAGCTCTCACAGGGCATCAATTACCCGAAGTCTCCGGACCAGTACCCCCAGCTCTTTTATCCACCTTGCTCGGCGGCCCAGGCTTCCGACCCGGTCGCGAACAGGTGCAACGAGCAGAGAAACGACAACTACGGCAAGGCCACCTCACGGCAGGCTCCGAGGCTCCTCCGCGCCGCGATCAAGGTTGCGTTCTAGAGGCTCGGTCTTCGAATTGCAGAGGGCCCGCTTCGGCGGGCCCTTTCTTTTTGTGCCGCGCGGCTGCGGTCCAGCCGTGCGCCGCGGCTTCTCTCTCGGGCAGGGTGCGTCTGGTCGTGGAAACGGTGGATCCCGTCCTGCGAAAAGGCGTAGCATGGTGCCTTACCGAGGCACGCCATGTGGGGTTCTCTCGCCTTCCGCTTTCTTCCGGTCCTGCTTTCTTCCATCCTCGCGACGACTCTGCCGGAGGTCTTTCAGAAGGCGAAGGACGAGTTCCGGCTCGGTTCCTATGCCGCCACGCTCGCAACGCTCGAGAGACTGGAAAGGGAGAGCGTGCGGCCGGGTCTCGAAGTTGAGCGGGCGGCCCTTCTGCCGGGGCTCCTGTTTTACCGGGGTGCGAGCCTGGCCGCGCTCGGACGCCAGACCGAGGCTCATCACGTCTTCGAGGAGTTCCTCTCTTATCAGCCCAACACGCGACTCGACCCGGCGCTCTATCCGAAATCGGTGATCGCGGCGCTCGAGAGCGCCCGGGAGACGCTGCGGCTTCAGGGCCGCGCCGCCGAGGGGCCGACCCTGGTTGCGGCTTACCGGGCGTTTCCGCGTCCCGACGCGGGAGGGGCGGAGAAGCCCGGAGAAGACTGGGCGGAGGGCCCCGTCCGGCATCTTCTTTCGCCCGAGGAAAAGAGGAACTTTGCCCGGCTCTCGAACCCGGTTGCGCGCTCGGAATTCGTGACGAATTTCTGGAAGTCGCGCGATCCCAGGCCCGAGACGGAGGAAAACGAGTATCGCGAGGAGTTCGAGAAGCGGGTCGCGTTTGCGGACTCCCGTTTTACGCAGGACGAAATCCGGGGCAGTCTGACGGACCGGGGAATGGTCTTCATCCTGATGGGGCCGCCGACGTACAGCGGCCGAAAAACGCTCATGACCGGAGACGACACCGCGGACTCCTCGGGTCTCTCGCGGTTTACCCGGTCGGAGGTCAGGGCCGCCGGCCAGCCGGGTAGCTCAAACCCGACTCGGCAGGCCCGCATCGAGCAGGTCACTGGCCCGGGGAGCACGATTCAGGAGGCCGCATCCAACTGGATCGAGGTCTGGCACTACTCGCGCGCGAACCTCCCCCGAGAAGTCCCTTACCAGGAAGTTGTTTTCGAGTTTGTCACCAAGCAGGGATACGGCAAGAGCGTTCTGCAGCGAGATTCAGCGGTGTTGGCGACCCTGGCGCGAGTCGTCGAGGCGACTCCGAAGGGTCATTGAGCGCGGAGGTCGAAAAGCCAGGTCCTGACGACCTTTTTGGCTCGCCCGTCCAATTTCTTGGAGAGATATACCGAAAGGCGAATACCTGACCGGCCGGTCAGGTACGGCGAAATACTCTTGACCCCGTGCTGACAGTCACTTAGAGTTCGCCGCACCACCTGTGCAATTGGCAGTTTGATTGCTCTCTCGCACAAAGTGTGTCGTCCTACGGTCTCGTCGCTTCGTCCCGCGATTCGAACGTTTTGGATGAGCGAGTCCCATTTCGCGTCGGAAATAACAGAGGAGGGAGTTCTATGAGTCGATTTAGGAGGTACTTCCTGCCGTTGCTGGCGATAGCGATCGTCGGCGCGGCGACGGGAAGCCTGGCGTTCGCCCAAACCACGGGCGACATCAATGGCACCGTGACCGACACTTCGGGCGCCGCACTGCCCGGCGTGACCTGCACGGCGACGAGCCCGGCGCTGCAGGGATCGCGCTCGTCGGTCACCAGCAACAGCGGCTCGTACCGCATCACGACGGTGCCGCCGGGCAGCTACAAGGTGAGTTGCTCGCTGGCGGGGTTCGCCACCGCGGAGAAGACGGCGGTCGTCACCCTGGGAGGGTCGGCGACAGTCAACCACACCCTTCAGATCTCGCAGAAGGAAGAGATCTTGGTCAGCGGGCAGGCGCCCGTGGTGGACATCTCGAACACGACGGGCGGCTCCAACTACTCGGCGAAGGTCATGGAGAAGCTTCCGCTCGGCCGCAACTACGCCGCGGTGGTGCAGCTGCAGCCGGGGGTCAACAAGGACACCGGCGACACCCAGGGCCGAGGCCTCGCGCTCTCGATCTACGGTTCGACCTCGGCGGAGAACGTCTTCGTCATCGACGGCGTCAACACGAACCAGGTCAACCGCGGCGTCCAGGGCAAGGTCATCAACAACGAGTTCATCCAGGAGGTCGAGGTCAAGACCGGCGGCTACCAGGCCGAGTTCGGCCGGGCGACCGGCGGCATCATCAACGTCATCACGAAGTCGGGCGGCAACGAGTTCCACGGCGACGTGTTCGGCAACTACAGCCCGACGTCTTTCCGCTCCCACACGTCCTACGCAACGGGTCGAGACAAGTTCAACACGACGTTCGAGGACGTGAAGGAGCTCGACTACGGCGCCGACGTCGGGGGTTTCTTCATCAAGGACCACCTCTGGTTCTTCACGGCGTACGACCGGGTGGACAACACCCGCGACCGCGTTCCGAAGGAGTCTCCGTCGGTCCTGAACCAGCACTTCCGCGAGAACGACACCTTCAACCTCTTCTCCGGAAAGCTGACCTGGAACATCGTCCAGGGCTCGACGCTCGTCGGAACGTATTTCCGTGATCCGGAAGTACGTGACGGGGCGGTGTTCACTCCGACCGGGACCGACCCCAACGGTTTTACGGGCCGCCGCGACGTCGGCTCAGAAGACTATGCGGGCCGCTTCAACCAGCTCTTCGGATCTTTCGGGGTTCTGACGCTCCAGGCTTCCCATCACAAGGACCTGTTCCATTTCAAGCCGCTCGACCGGAGCCTTCCCGGAATCCAGGATCGCACGGTCGCGGCGGACTACCCGAATTACCCGATCTTCGTCGGATTCGGCGCGGTCCGCGGGTATTTGAACAACAACAAGGGAGACCGCAAGGCATACGAGGGAAGCTTCACCGCCTACTTCGGAAACAACGAGCTGAAGGTCGGCGGCGACTGGATCAAGGCCGTCACGACCGACAACTCGTACTACACGGGCCAGCAGCGGCTCCGTGTCTACAACTGCAGCACGAACCCGGCGTCTTCGAGCTTCTGTCCGCCCGGCGAAGGCGTGTCGTTCACCAACTACAGGGGCGCCACCAAGCGTGTCTACTTCCAGCACGCCTACTACACGGATAGCTCCACCGGTTTCGCGCTGCTCCCGTTCACGAACTCGGCGCCGCCGTCCGAGGCATGGTCGGCGTTCCTGCAGGATTCCTGGCGGATCACGCCGCGGTTCACGGTGAACGCCGGCGTGCGCTATGACGCCGAGCAGATCAAGAACGGCTTCAATCAGACGGTCATCGACCTCAAGAACGAGTGGCAGCCGCGCGTCGGCCTCATCTATGACTGGCAGGGCGACGGCTCTTCGAAGCTCTACGCTTCCTACGGCCGCTTCTACTACATGATCCCCAACGACCTGAACGTCCGCGTTTACGGCTCCCAGTTCACGAGGATCACCTGGAACTACGACGGCCCGACCGCTTTCAACCAGCTTCCGCCGGCCGGCGGATGGAGCGTCGCTCAGGGCAGCGCCGGCACCGGTCCACCCCGGCGCCATTCGCTGATTCAGGGCGCGGCCAACGAGCCCGTGGACAAGGGAATCAAGGGCATGTACCAGGACGAGTTCACGGTGGGCGGCGAGAAGGCTCTGACCCCGACTTTCGCGGTCGGCATCAAGGGCATGTATCGCAAGCTCGGGCGGGCGATCGAGGACCGTTGCGACCTGAACGGCGACGACCCGATCAACCAGGGCTCGACGTGCGCGATGGTGAACCCGGGCGCCGGCGGCTTCTGGGGCTCCGGCACCGGCTGGGGCTGGTGCGACAACGCCGGCGATCCTCTCGTCTCGCCGACCGCCGGCCAGTGCTTCCCGACCGACACCCCCAAGATTCCGGCGGCGACTCGGAAATATCAGGGCATCGAGCTGACCGCCCGCAAGACGTTCAGCCAGAACCTGTGGGCGCAGGCGTCCTACATCTACTCCCAGCTCCGCGGCAACTACGACGGGGCGGTGCGCGTGGCGTCCGGCCAGACCGACCCGGGCATCAACGCCGACTACGACTACTATCTCTTCTTGCGCAACGCCAACGGAAGGCTTTACCTCGATCGGCCGCACCAGGCCCGTCTGGACGCCGTTTACACGGCCCCCTTCGGCCTGAACGTCGGAATCGGCGCCTTCTACCGGAGCGGCCCGCCGGTCTCGCGGTACGGCTGGTACAACGTCTTCTATCCGGACCTCCTGCACCTCGTACAGCGCGGCAACGACACGACGGTCTCCGGCGGGCGCCTGCCCGGCCAGTACGAGGCGAACCTCTCGCTCGGATACACGATCAACCTCGGAGCGGTTTCGATCACCCCGGCGATCTACATCTTCAACGTGCTGAACCGCCAGGGTGTGACGGACGTCGGCGAGGACTTCAACCCGGACGGCACGTTCTGCCTGAACACGGCGGGCTGCACGCCGGCCAATACGCCGGAGTACACGCAGCGCAACTTCGACCGGCTCGGGACACTCGCGTACGGCGCTCCGCTGCCGCAGAAGGATTGGGCCAAGCCCTCCGCTCGTCAGGACCCGCGGCAGATCAAGGCGGCTGTCAAGATCTCGTTCTAAGTTCTTCTTCTGACGGGGGACAGACTTAAAGTCTGTCCCCCGTTATGTCTCAAGTTCCCCCTTCGGGCGTAGGATTGAAAGGTCCCGGAGGTATCTCATGAAGCGCTCTGTGGCAATCGTCGCTTCGCTCCTCTTCACAGCGTCTCTCTCGGCATCGAACCTTCCGCAGCTCCTCCAGAAAGCGAAAGACCAGTTCCGGCTCGCCGCCTACAACGACGCGCTCGCGACGCTCGATTCGCTCGAGGCGGATAGTCAGAAAGAAGGTCTCGAAAGGGAACGCGGGGCGCTCGCCCCCGTTCTGGCGTTCTACCGAGGCGCCTGTCTCGCGTCTCTCGACCGACAGCCGGAGGCGCAACAGCAGTTCCAGGCGTTTCTCGCGTTCCAGCCGAACGCCGAGCTCGATCCCGCGATCTATTCGAAGAAAGTCATCGCGGCTCTCGAAAGCGCTCGACGAACCCTCGCGGTCAACAAGCAGTTACCCGAACAGACCGGCTCTCTCGCGAACGCCTACCGCGCGTTTCCGAAGCCGCGCCATGAGGACCAGGTCTCCCTGGGCGAGGACTGGGCGAACGGGCCGGTGCGCTTCCTTATGACTCCCGAAGAGCGGCACGCCTTCTCCCGGCTCGCCGATCCGGTGTCCCGCTCGGAGTACGTGACGGCGTTCTGGAAGAAGCACGATCCGAAACCGGAGACGCCGGAAAACGAGTTCCGCGACGAGTTCGAGAAGCGGGTCGCGTTCGCGGATTCCCGGTTCACGCAGGGGGAGACCGCAGGAAGCCTGACGGATCGCGGTATGGTGTTTATCCTCCTGGGCCCGCCGACGTACGTGGGACAGAAGCCGCTCACTTCCGGTGAGGACTCGAACGATAAGGCAGGCCTGTTCAAGTATCGCGCTGCCGACGTTCGAATCGCCTCCCTGCCGGGAGGTACCACGAGCGACCACGCGCGCCGGGTCGACAAGGTGACCGGTCCGGGTACGTCGCTGAACGACGCCGCGAGGAACTGGCGCGAAGTCTGGCACTACCGGCACGAAATTCTTCCGAAGGGGATCCCCTATCACCAGGTCGACTTCGAATTCGTCACCAAGGAGGGATACGGGACGAACGTGCTCCAGCGCGAGACCCAGGTCTTAGACACCTTGGAGAAGGCGAAAGCGCATCTGCGCCTGGCGGCATAGTCCGGCAGAGAGAGCGACCGGCCCGGTCCCGGAAATCCTCCGCCGGAGCCGCGTGTTAACGTGCGCGCCGTGCGAAAAATCGCCGTTCTGGCGTCCGTTTTGTCCCTCGCCGCCGCCTCGCCCGCGGCCGCCGACGAAGAGACGCGCCTTCGCCTGGCCCACTTCTTCGGCGGCTGGTACTCGTGGTACCCGAACACCGCCATTTCCGTGAAAGACTCGCGCGAGGTCACCCTTTCCGGCTACGAGTGTTACCGGGTCCAGCGTTACTGCGAATCGAAGGCGCACCAGGAGTCGAACGTGGTCCTGGTGGACCGCGCGAAGGACGAGCTCTTCGTCGGTGAGGTCTTCCACGATCTCGTTCGCGCGATGGCGAAGCATCCCTTCAATCCGGCGGAAGACGTCGCCCCGATCGAGGGGTCGCTCTCGGAGGCATACGGCCTGCCGGTGAAAGTGACGCTCGAGGAGGGCCCGCGGAAGAGCCTCCTTCCGATCTCGATATCGATTCGTCACGCGGAGAACGCCGTCGTGTCGATCGGAGGCTTCGTCTCCGAAGACGGCGCCTCTCTCCTGCTGGGCGAGTTTTACCCGCTGGCTTCGGAAGCCCAGGCCGTGCGCCGACGCCTGCTGGCGGAGAGCGCGGGCATCCGGACGGGACGCGGGAGCTTTTCGGTCACCGAGTTCGTCGACTTCCAGTGCGAGCGCTGCCGCGTCCGCGCGCCCGAGGTGAAGAAGGCCGTCGTCGAGAAGGGCGGAGCGATGGAGGTGAGGCTTCTCCCGCTCACGAAGGTCCACGACTGGGCGTTCCCGGCCGCGGAGTACGGCGCCGCCCTCGCAAACCTGGACCCGGCGCTCTACGCGAAGTACGAGGACGCGCTCTTCACGCGGGAGGGGACGACCGCGCCCACCGCGCGGCAACTCGCCTCCGACATCGCGGAGGCCGCAGGCGCAAAGGAGAAGTTCGAATCCGAGCTCTCGAGCGGACGCGCGCGCGGACGGGTCCTGCGCGACATCCGCCTGGCCATGCGGCTCGGCCTCTCGGGCACTCCGTCGTTCCTTCACGAGGGCAACTTCGTCTCGGCCGAGCCGGACCTCTTCGAGGCCTACCTGCGAGACAAGCTTTTGCCGGCACCGAAACCGGCGCCGCCACCTTCGAAGCCGGCGGTCCGGTAGCTTTCCCGTCTTGACGATGCGTCGCAGGCGCGCCGGGCTTTTCTGCGCACTCGCTCTCGCCTTCTCCGGCGCCGCCTGCCGCAGGAGCGAGCCGGCCGCGACGAAGTCAGCCACGCCTTCCCGGCAGGGCAGCGCCGCCGCTTCCGCCGTGACTCCGGTCGAAGACGCCGACGACGCCGCCCGTTCCCCGAGTCCGGCCGGCGTATCGCCTCCCGTGATCTGGCTCGGCCTGGACGGGCTCGACTGGGAAATCCTCGACCGTCTTTCGCGCGAAGGGAAGATGCCCAACTGGGCGCGTCTCGCCTCGGAAGGATTCCGCGGAGACCTCGCGAGCTTCTACCCGGTCCTCTCGCCGATCCTCTGGACGACCGCCGCGACCGGCGTAGGCGCCGACGTGCACCGTGTCCTCGATTTCCAGGAAACGGACCCGAAGACCGGCGCGAAGCTCCCGATCTCCGGGCTCTCCCGTGCCGTGCCGGCGGTGTGGAACATGGCCTCCGCCGCCGGAAAGAAGGTCGGCGTCGTGGGATGGTGGGCGACGCATCCCGCCGAGGAGGTCAACGGTTTCTTCATCTCGGACCGGGCGAGCCCGCTCATCTTCGGCGACCTCCCGCGCGCGGGGGTCGCGTACCCGCCGACGCTCGCGCCCGGAGTCGAGCAGATCGTGGCCCGCGACGGAGCCGTCTCCGACGCCGAGCTCGCGCGGTTCGTCGACGTCGCTCTCGCCGACATCTCCGCCGCGCGCGCGAGCGACGCAGGGATGGAAAACCCCGTCTTTGCGCTTTCGCGCATCCTCGGTGCGACGCGGGTGAACCACCACATCGCCCGCGATCTTTACGACCGGAGCCGGCCCGACCTGATGGCGCTCTACCTCGAAGGAACCGACGAGATCGGTCACGTCTTCGCGCCGTACTCGCCGCCGCGGCTCGGCTGCACGAGCGTTGAGGACTTCGCCCGATACCACCGCGCGGTCGACGTCTATTACGGCGTCGTCGACAAGATCCTCGGCCAGTGGATGCGGCGCGCTAAGGAAGATCGGGCGACGCTCCTCGTCCATTCTGATCACGGCTTCCGGTGGGGCGCCGACCGCAGCTGCGCCCGATCGTCGCTCAACTGGTCGACCGCCGCGTACTGGCACCGGCTGACCGGCGTCTTCGCCGCGTGGGGCGCGCGGGTCCGTCCGTCGAAGAACCGGGTGAAGGTCTCGATCTTCGACGTCGCGCCGACGGTGCTCGCGCTCCTGGAACTTCCCGCCGACCGACGGATGACGGGGAAGCCGGTGACCGGCGCGTTCGACGGACTTCGCCCGCTCCCCAAGAAGGACGTCTTCGCCTCCCTGACAGTCCGGAGAGTGGCGGCGGAATCGATCACGGCCGAGCAGGCGAGCGAGTACACCAAGAAGCTGCGCGCTCTCGGGTACCTGACGGGAGGGGAGAGCCAGCCGGTCGCGCCGGCGGGGGGAGAACGGCCCGGGATGACGGAGGGCGCCTGGAACAACCTCGGGGTCTATCTGCGGGAGACCGTCGGCGACCTGCGCGCGGCCGAGCCCGCGCTCTTGAAGGCGCTCGAGCTGAATCCCAACTATGCGTCCCCCATATTCAACCTCGCGGTGCTCTACCGGATGAAGGGGGAAGACCAGAAGGCGGAGGAATGGCTCCTGCGGTCCCTCGATGCGGGTCATGCGGAGCCGGAGCGGACGATCTCCGACTGGATCGGTGAGTACGAGCACAAAGGAAAGCCGGCCGCCGCGCGCTCGCTCCTCGAGAAGGCCGTCCAGCGCTTTCCGGACAACGAGCCCTTCGCGCGCGAGCTTGCGTTGTTGCGGTTCAAGAAGTGGCGCGACTGTCCGGGCGCCTGGGACGCGCTCTCGCGATTCGAGTCGAAGACTGCCGACGCGGACACGCTGAACGCGCTCGGGCTCTTCCAGACGTGTCTAGGAAAGCGGCAGGAAGCGATCGCTCTCTTCGAACGGTCGCTGAAGTTGAAGCCGGATCAGCCGGCCGTCGTCCAGTCGCTGAACATGGTCCGCCGCGGCATCTGAGAGATCGTTGCGATACAGGAGAGAATCGTCCGAATGAGAAAACGAAAAAGCGCGGCTCTGCTTCTCGCGACCCTCTCGCTCTTCGGACTCGCTCCGGCAAAAGCGAAACGAGCGCCGGCGCGTGCGGCCGGTCCCGTTTCCGCTCCTCTCCCTGCCGCGGGCACCGAGAAGCGGCTCGCGGAGTACGCCGGGCTCTACCTGCCCTGGGATCCCGAAAGCAAGGTCACGGTCCAGAAGGCGACTCTCAAGCTCGCGGGCTTCACGTCGTGGCGGGTCCAGCGGACCGGCCGCTACGAAACGTTGAAGGCCGAAGCGGTCGTGTTCGTGTCGAACGACGGCAAGTGGTTCTTCGAAGGGGACTCCTTCCTGAACCCGAGCCCGACGCCGGTCCAGTCCGAGGCCGATCTCGGCTGGATCGGGAAGCGCTACGCGGACCTGCTCGGCGGCAAGGTACGGATGCAGTTCGTGCCGGAGCGCAATGCGGCCGGGCTGAAGGGGATTGCGGTCGTCCTCGAGAGTGGGTTCGTGCCGGTGCAGCTCCCCGGACTCGTGACTCCGGACGGCAGCGTGTATCTGGCCGGGACTCTCTGGGACTTCCAGGCCGACCCCCGGGCCGAGCGCCGCCGCCGCATCGACCTGACGGCGCAGCGCGCTTCCGGTCCCGCCGACGCCGCCGTAACGATCGCCGAGTACGCGGACATGGAGTGTCCGTACTGCCGGTTTCGTGGACGGCACCTCGACAAGCTGCTGTCCGCGAACGCTGGGATCGCCAGCGTGCGCCGGCACTACAAGTTCTTTCCGCTCTGGACCCACCACGCGTGGGCGATGAAAGCCGCGTCCGCGGGAGACTGCCTCTTCCGGCTGGCCGGCGCGCCGGCGTTCTTCCGGTTCAAGGAGCTCGTGTACGGCCGTCAGGACAATCTTTCGGTCTCGGCGATCGACGAGCTCGCCATCACCTCCGCCGAAGGAGAAGGCGCCGCGCGGTCCGACTTCCTCGGCTGCTATCTGCGCGACGACAGCTTCGACCGCGTGCGAAAGGACATCGAGGAGGGATACCGACTGGGCGTGAACTCGACGCCGGCGTACTTCGTGGACGGGACCCAGATCGCCTGGACCGAGGACAAGATCATGGAGGACTTCCTGAGGACGAAGTTCCCGAGGCTGAAGACCATCGTCTACGAGAAATAGGGGCCCGTCCCGGCCCGTCATCCCGAGCGAAGCGAGGGATCCCTAGCTTTTACCGGCTGTCCCATGAGCCGGAGTCTCTGCAGGCGCCGGCGTCACCGGTGCCCTCGGCCCAATCGGCCCCTGGGTCTCGTCGGCAGCCGCGCCCGCTTCGGCGCGCACTTTTTTCGCCATCGCGATCGCGACCAGGTGGTCCTCGAACGTCGCCGAAAAGGTGTGGCCGCCGTTCGTCGGGTCCGCCACGAAATAGAGATAGGCCGTGCGCGCCGGGTTGACGGCGGCCCGGAGCGCGTCCGCCCCAGGGCTGCAGATCGGGCCGGGAGGCAGTCCGTCGTGCAGGTACGTGTTGTACGGCGACTCGTGTTCGTAGTCGGACCGATGGAGCGTTCCGGTCCACTTTTCGTCCCGCTTCAATGCGTAAGCCACGGTGGGATCCGCCTGAAGCCGCATCCCGCGACGCAGCCGGTTCAGATACACGCCGGCGATGACGGGTCCTTCGGACTTCACCGAACTCTCGCGCTGGACGATCGAAGCAAGGGTCACCGCCTGTCTCGTGGTCAGCCCGAGCGCCTCGGCGCGCCGCTGGATCTCGGGGGTGAAGTGCTGTCGGAAGTTCGCGACCATCCGATCGACGATCTGCCTCGCCGACGTCGTTCGCGTGACCACGTAGGTATCGGGGAAGAGGAAGCCCTCGAGGTCCGAGACGCCGCGCGTCAGTCCGGGCACGAGCTCGGTCCCGACGAGCGCCGCGTGGAAAGCGTCGGGGCCGCCGATCCCCTGCTTCCAGAAGAGCTCGAACGTCTCCTCGGCGGTCAATCCCTCGGGGATCACGATGGCGTGGCGGACGACGTCGCCGCGCCCCATCCGGTTGATCACCTCGTCGATCGGCATCGGGTGATGGAACCGGTACTCACCGGCCTGCAGCGCGGTCTTGCGGCGGTGCAGCCGGTAGTAGATCTCCGCCAGATGAGCGTCCTCGATGACGCCCGCCCGTTTGAGCCGGCGAAAAATCTCGGACGTGGAGGTGCCCGGCGGAATCTCCACTGTGACTTCCTCACCGGGCCGGCGCGACCCCGGCGGGTTTTCCAGGCGATAGTAAAAGTACGCCGCGAGCGCGGCGAGGAAGAGGAGCGCAAGGAGAACGAATCTCGCGAAGCGGTTCCGCGCGCTCAAGCGGATTCCCGCCCGCGGTGAGCGAGCCAGTCTTCGAGCAGCACCGCGGCCGCTTCGGCGTCGACCCCCGCGCGAGACCGGCGGCCGCGCAGGCGCCGCCCCGCTTCGTCGGACGTCAGGGTTTCTTCGTGGAAGACGAGGGGCAGAGCCGTCTCGCGAGCGACCTTGTCGGCAAACGAGCGGATTCGCGGCGAGATCGCGCTTTCTTCACCCTCGGGAGATCGCGGCAGGCCGACGAGGAGCATGCCGATCTCCTCCTCCCGGCAAAATCTCGCGATCTCGCTGGCCGCCAATCCGTCGCTCGCGCGGCGGATCGTTCGTCGCGCCGTCGCGAGACCGGCCGAGGCGTCCGCCGTTGCGAGCCCGATTCGCTTTTCACCGAAGTCGATCGCCAGAATCCGCGTCACTGCCGAAGAGTAACCGAGCCGCGCGACAGGGTCTCGGGAAGTCGACTCGGGCGCCGCGGGTTAACATTCATGCGCTCATGAAAGATGTCGTCATTTTGTCCGCCGCTCGAACACCGGTCGGCTCGTTCCTGGGGACACTCTCGTCCCTGCCGGCGCCGGCTCTGGGGTCCGCGGCGATCCGGGCGGCGTTGGAAAGGGCGGGCGTCGGGCCCGGCGAGATCGAGCAGGTCGTGATGGGCAACGTCCTCTCCGCGGGCGTCGGACAGGCGCCCGCCCGGCAGGCATCGCTCGGCGCCGGAATCCCCAACTCCGTTCCGTGCGTCACCGTCTCCAAGGTCTGCGGATCCGGGATGCGCGCCGTCATGGACGTGTCGAACGCGATCCGGGCGGACGAGTACGGGGTGGCGGTTGCCGGCGGGATGGAGTCGATGTCGAACGCGCCGTATCTGCTGGAGCGGGCACGGACCGGATACCGGATGGGAAACGCCGCTCTCGTCGATTCGATGATCAAGGATGGGCTCTGGGATCCGTACAACGACGTTCACATGGGGGGATGCGCCGAGATGTGTGCGTCGAAATACTCGTTTTCCCGCGAAGAGCAGGACGCTTACAGCCTCGAGTCATACCGGCGGGCCCGGGAGGCATCGACCTCGGGTCTCGCGGCGGACGAGATCGTCGGAGTCGAGGTGTCCGGGAAGAAGGGCAAGCAGGTCGTGGATGTGGACGAAGAGCCCTTCGCGGCGCCGCTCGAGAAGATGAGCTCCTTGAAGCCCGCGTTTCGGAAAGACGGCACGGTGACCGCCGCAAACTCGTCGAAGATCAACGACGGGGCCGCCGCGCTCGTCGTTTCCTCCGCGGAAAGGGCGGCCGAGCGCGGGTGGAAACCAATTGCCTCGATCATCGCGTACACGGGGGTCGCGCAGGCGCCGGAATGGTTCACGACGGCGCCCGTCGGCGCCATCGGCAGGCTTCTCGAGAAGACCGGACTCTCCGTCTCCGACGTGGACCTCTTCGAGATCAACGAGGCGTTCGCGGCCGTCGCGCTCGCGGCGATCCGCGAGCTCGGGCTCGAT
>Ga0207684_10001678_pt1 | contig 23515 bp, 23 predicted proteins | sample KBSK5501metaG_FD_184342 | JGI IMG/M metagenome (GOLD analysis project Ga0207684, IMG submission 184342) | Corn, switchgrass and miscanthus rhizosphere microbial communities from Kellogg Biological Station, Michigan, USA - KBS K5-50-1 metaG... | ecosystem: Host-associated > Plants > Roots >...
CGCGCCGCGGCTTCGACCTGGATCCTGGCCATCGCCCGCAACGTCGCGATCGACTACTTCCGCCGCACCCGTCTCGAGCTGCCGATCGACGACGCTCACGCCGAGAGCGACGAAACGCCCGAGACGGTGGCGGTGCGGCGCAGCGACCGGCGGCGGCTCGGGGCCCTGATGGGCGGGCTGCCGCCGCGCGAGAGGGAGTTGCTGGCGCTCAAGTTCGGGGCGGGCGCGACCAACCGTGCCATCGCGAAGCTCACGGGCCTCAGCGAGTCGAACGTGGGTACGATTCTGCACCGCACGATCGCCGGGCTGAGGGCCGCGTGGGACGCAGGAGGACGATGATGAGCGATGATTTCCTTTCCCGATTTCACGAGGAGCCGCGCGGCGAGTTCGCCGAGGACTTGAAGCGACGCCTCCGCGAGATCGAGGTGGCGGAGGCGCAGCCGGCCGCCGGCCGCCGAGGTCGCGCCGTTCCCGTGCTCGCCGGGGCCGCCCTCGCGGCTACGGTCGGCCTCGCCTTCACGCTGCCCCCCGTGCGGGCGGCCGCGCGCAACTTCCTGGATCTGTTCCGCGTGAAGCGGTTTGCGGCCGTGCCGGTCGACCCGGATCGCCTGGCTCGTCTCGAGCGGGGCGGCCTCGACCTGAAGTCGCTCGTGTCCGAGCAGGTCGAGGTGATCGAACCGGCGCGCAAGCCCGAGCCGGTCGACGGTCCCGAAGCCGCTTCCGCCGCGGCCGGCATTGGCGTCCGGCAGCCGTCCGTCCTGCCGCGCGGAGCGGCGCTCGCCGAGGTCTCGGTCGGCCACCCCGGCGCTTTCCGGGTGAGCCTCGACGTGTCGAAGGTCGAGCTGGTCGCGCGAGCCGTGGGCGTCGACGACCCCGACATCCCCGCCTCGTGGAACGGCGCCGCGATCCAGGTCCAGGCGCCGCCGGTGGTGATGATGCGCTATCACCGGGGCCCGGACGACTTCATGCTGCTCCAGTCACGCAACCCGGAGATCGAGGTGCCGGAGGGCGTCGACCTCGCCCGCCTGGGCACGCTGGGACTCCGCATGACGGGGATGACCTCGGAAGAAGCGCGCCTCTTCGCTCGGACGATCGACTGGCGGAGCACCCTCCTGGTGCCGATCCCGGTCCAGGGCGGCACCTTCCGCGAGGTCGAAGTGGGAGGACAGAAGGGATTGCTCGTCACTTCCATGCAACCGCCGAGGGCGTCGGCGGACGGAACGCCTCGCTCCGGCCGCTGGCGTTCCGTTCTGCTCTGGGCGGATGGGGGCGAGATCTTCGCCCTCGACGGGCCGGGCCAGGGCATCGAGATCCTCGAGATGGCCCAGTCCATCCGATAGGCGACGTGGCGGATCTCGCCCTCGAGGCGCGCGGGCTGCGGAAGGACTTCGGTGACACGGCCGCCGTGCGCGACCTCAGCCTTTCCGTGCCGCGAGGCGAGATCTTCGGCTTCCTGGGCCCGAACGGCGCGGGCAAGACCACGTCGATGAAGATGCTCCTCGGTCTCGTCCGTCCCACCTCCGGCAGCGGACGGCTCCTCGGGGCGGCGCTCGGCGCCCCGGCGGGCCGGGCCCGCGTGGGCTACCTGCCCGAGCACTTCGCCTTCCACGAATGGCTCGAGGCGCGCGAGCTGCTGCGCTTCCACGCGCGCCTGCTCGGCCTTTCCCGTCGCGGGCTCGACACGCACGTGACGGAGCTGCTGGTTCGCGTGGGCCTCGGCGAGGCCGGGCATCGCCGTGTCCGCGACTACAGCAAGGGCATGAAGCAGCGGCTGGGCCTCGCCCAGGCGCTCCTGGGCGAACCGCAACTCGTCTTCCTCGACGAGCCGACCTCTGGTCTCGACCCCCTGGGCCGGCGGCTCGTCCGCGACGTCATCCGCGAGCTGCGCGCGGCCGGGACCACGGTGTTCCTGAACTCTCACCTGCTGAGTGAAGTGGAAGTGACGTGCGACCGGGTCGTGTTCGTGAAGGATGGCCGGGTCGTGAGGGAAATGGCCCTGGGCGTCGCCGATCGCGACCTCGAGGTCGAGCTGCGCCTGGAGCGGACCTCGCCGGAGGTCCTGGCGGCGCTGGCCCGTTTCGGTCGCGACCTGCGTGAGGACGGCGCTTTCGTGCGTCTGCGCGTCGACGGCGAGGAACACCTGCCGGAGATGACGCGCTGGCTGGCCGCGCAGGGCATCGGCCTCTATCACCTCGCCGCGCGGCGTCCTTCGCTCGAGGATCTGTTTCTGGAGGTCATCGGGGATGTCCCCGTCGTCGGGTGAGCCACCCCCGCGCGTCGCCGCCCGGGTGCCCGGGGTCCTGCGCGCGGCCTTGACCATCGGGCACCTCACCTTCACCGACGCGCGGCGGAAGCGCCTGCTGGCGGCCGCGCTGATCCTCGGGGTCGCCTTCGTGGCCGTCTTCGCGATCGGCCTTCACTTCATCGCCCGTGACGCGCGGGCCCGCATGGCCCCCACGCAGCAGGGCTTCACGCTGGGCTTCGTCGTGATGGCGGCGCTCTACGCGGCGAACTTCCTGATCGTGATGACCTCGGTGCTGGTCGCGGTGGATACGCTCGCCGGGGAGATCGGCTCGGGAGTGGCCGAGGCCTTGTGTACGAAGCCCATTCCACGCGCCGCGGTGGCGCTGGGCAAGTGGCTGGGCTGCTGGACGCTCCTCCTGCTCTACTCCCTCGTCCTGTGTGGCGGTGTGCTCCTCGTCGCGCGGCTCGTAGGGCGCTACACGCCGCCCCACGCCGTTCTGGGCGTGACGCTGCTGCTTCTGGAGGGGACGATACTCCTGACGCTGGCCCTCGCGGGAGGCACTCGTCTCTCGACCGTGGCCAACGGCGTCTCGGTCTTCGGCCTCTTCGGGCTCGCGTTCATCGGAGGCTGGTTGGAACAGATCGGGACGTTGACGGGCAACGCGACGGCGCGATACATCGGTATCTCGGCCAGCCTGCTCGTCCCGAGCGAGGCGCTCTGGCAGCTCGCGGCCCACCACATGCAGCCGCCCATCATGCGTGACATCAACCTGACCCCCTTCTCGCCCGCTTCGGTTCCGAGTCCGGCGATGGTGGCATGGGCGGTGGGATACTTGCTGCTCGTTCTGGCGGCCGCGGTCCGGCTCTTCGAGCGCCGCGACCTCTGATCCGCCCGGGGGGACATGATGAGAGCAGAGGCAATCCTCGAGTCGCGGCGGCTGGCCGCCACCGGCCTCCTCTGCGTCGCTCTCGCAACGCCGGCCGCGTACGCCGATCCCGACGGCTCGGCGTTGAGCGGCCGGAGGGTGCGCGTCTGGTCCTTCGGCGCGCCCGCGCTGGTGAAGGAGGTGGCCACCGTCGTCCACACGGATGGTCGACAGATGACGCTTCGGCTCGAGCGGAGCGGCGAGATCGTGGTGGTTCCCTACGCGGACACCGCGCGCATCGAAGTGAGCGCCGGCCGCGGCGGGCATCGGTGGCGCGGGGCGCTCGTGGGCGCCGTGGTCGGCCTCGCCGCGACGTTCGCGGCCGACGAGATCCGCGGGCATGCGTACCGGGGCGACGTCAAGGACCCGCTCCTCTCCGTGGCCGCCGGCGCGGTCCTCGGCGCCGCGCTCGGGGACGCGGTGAAAACGGAGCGTTGGGAGTCGGTGAGCATCGGACGCTGAGGTCCGCCCGCGGCTCTTGACGCGCCGGCCGGCCGCCCGTAGCGTGTCCGGCGATGGCGCGCTTCAAGCTCACGCTCGAATACGCCGGCACCCGCTATCGCGGCTGGCAGGTTCAGGCGAACGCCCGTACCGTACAGGGCGAGATCCAACGCGTGGTGCGGGAGATCTCGGGCCGGACGGACTTCGAGGTCTACGGCTCGGGGCGCACGGATTCGGGCGTGCACGCGCTCGGCCAGGTCGCCCACCTCGACCTGGAGACGCGCCTCTCGGCCGACGCTCTGCGCTTCCAGCTCAACGACGCGTTGCCGGCCGACATCAACGTGCTTGCGGCGGAGAAGGTCTCGCGCCAATTCCACGCCCGGCACGGCGCGGTGGGCCGCTGCTACCTGTACCAGGTGAGCCGGCGGCGCACGGCGTTCGCCAAGCCCTTCGTGTGGTGGGTGCGTGATCCTCTCGACGTGGCCCGGATGCGCGAGGCCGCGGCCGCCTTCGTTGGCATGCGTGACTTCCGCTCCTTCAGCGACGACGATCCCGAGGACAAGTCCACGCGGGTGAAGCTGGAGGCGCTCGACATTGCCGAGGAGGGAGCGCTCGTGCTCTTCCGCGCGCGGGGGTCGCACTTCCTCTGGAAGATGGTTCGCCGACTCGTGGGCGTCCTGGTGGAGGTCGGCCGCGGCGCTTTGTCCCCGCGGGACGTCCCCCTGCTCCTGGCGGGAGCCACGGGCCGTCCCGCCGAGCTGACCGCGCCGCCCTCGGGCCTGTTTCTCGAGGCCGTGCTCTATCCGGGCGACCGATTCGACCGCCCCCTGCGCGCGGCGGTGGCCGTGGATCGGTAGGCAGCGCATAATGGGCCCGCGCAGTTCTTGAGCCGAGGCCCCTCCGGTGCCCACTCGGTTCGGTGATTTCGTCTTCGACGAGGACACGCGCGAGCTGCTGCGCGGCGGGGAGCCGGTCCCGCTCCCGCCCAAGGCCTTCGAGCTGCTGCGCCACCTCCTGCGCCGCCGTCCCCATGCAATCGCCAAGGCCGAGCTGCACGCGCTCATCTGGCCGGACACGAACGTCACCGAGGCCAGCCTCGCCAGCGCCGCCAGCGACCTGCGCGCGGCCCTGAACGACCGCCGCCGCCGGCCGCAGTTCATCCGGACCGTCCACGGCTTCGGCTACGCCTTCTGCGGGGAGGCGCGGGACGCGGGCGGAGAAGCGCAGGCGGAGCCGGCGTCCGGTTCGGTCTATCGCCTCATCTGGAAGCGCCGCGAGATCGAGCTGGCGAAGGGGGAGAACCTCCTGGGACGCGACCGCCGCTCGGTGGCCTGGTTCGACTCGCCGACCGTCTCCCGCCGGCACGCGCGCATCGTCGTGAGCGGTGATGAGGCCCTCCTCGAGGACCTGGGCAGCCGGAACGGGACCTGGATCGGCGGGAAGAAGATCACCGGTCCCGTCCGGCTCTCCGACCAGGACGAGGTGAAGCTCGGGTCGGTGGTGATGGTGTTCCGCATCCTCGAGGCGTCGGAGACCGAATCGGGATCGGGCTCCTGACCCCGCTCAGTCGGCCACCGGCAGCGTAAAGGTAAACGTCGTTCCCTCGCCGACCTTGCTCTCGACCCAGATCCGTCCCCCGTGCGCTTCGACGAGCCCCTTCGCGATCTTGAGCCCGATCCCCGCGCCCAGCCGCGCCGTGCTCTTCGCCTGCCAGTACGGCTCGAAGACGCGCTCCAGGTCCGCCGCGGGAATGCCCGGACCCTGGTCGGTGACCGAGACGCGCACCTCCCGTCCTTCCCGGCGGGCCGCGAGGGTGATGCGGCCGCCGCGGGGCGTGAACTTGATCGCGTTGCCGATGAGGTTCCCGAGCACCTGGCAGATGCGGTCCGGGTCGGCGCAGACGGCGATGGGCGGAGCGGGCAGGTCGCAGGACACCTCCAGATGCTTGGCCCCGGCCTGGACGTGCAGCGCCTCGCACGCCTCCCGCAGGAGCGTCGCCAGCTCGACGCTCCGCGCGTCGATGCGGAGCGTGCGGCCGGCATCGAGCCGACCCATCTCCTGAAGGTCCTTGATGAGGCGCTCCATGCGGTCCGCGGCGCGCTTGATGATCTCGATGACGTGCGTCCGGTCCTCGGCGGGCTGCGAGGCGTCCTCGAGAAGCGTCGTGCCGAGCGAGATCGTGCTGAGCGGCGTCCGCAGGTCGTGCGACACGATCGCCAGCAGCTCTCCACTGAGTCGCGGGGAGAGCCCCAGGGCCCGCATTGCCGTCTCCTGTCGGATCATGATCGCCTCCGAGTTCCGTCCGGCCTCGCGGCCGGTTCGAAGTCATTGACGGTGGCGGTCTTCTCTACGTTCCGGGACCGGCCCAGCTTCCAGAAAACGATCAGCAGACCGGCAGAATCGTGGTAGTTTCTGCGTTCTGTGAAGGCAACCGAAGCAGCGGAGCGCGGGATTAACCGGATCCTCGGCGTCGGGATCAGCGGCATCGGCTGGTGCGCCGCCGAGCACATCAAGGCCTTCCGGCGCAACCCGCACGCGCGCATCGTGCTGCTGCACGGGCGCGACGAGGAGCGCGCGCGCAAGAAGCTGGCCGGCTACGGGGCCGACGTGTCCGACGCGCGCTTCACGAAGCGCTACGAGGACCTGCTCGACTCGGACGAGATCGACATCGTCTCCATCACCACGCCCAACCACCTCCACGCCGAGCAGGCGGTGGCCGCGGCCCGCGCGGGCAAGCACCTCGTCGTCGAGAAGCCGACCGGGCTCAACGTGCGCGAGCTGGTGCGGATCCGCGACGCCGTGCGCCGCGCCAGGGTGCGCACGATCGTCTCCTTCGAGCTGCACTACAACCCCTACCTCCGCTTCGTCCACTGGCTGCGCGCGTCGGGCCGGCTGGGCCGCATCCGCTTCGCGCGGGTGCAGTACCTGTCGCGGGTCACCGACTGGTACGCCGGCTGGAACTGGGTCCGGAAGCGCAAGACCGGCGGGAGCCATCTCCTGGCGGCGGGCTGCCACGCCGTCGACGCGCTGCGCTGGTGCTCGGGGCTGGAGGCGGAGGAGGTGAGCGCCTACCACGCGCGCTTCACGCAGGGCTACGAATGGCCGACGACGATCGAGGTCAACGTGAAGCTGGAAAGGGGGGCGCTCGGCCACGTGACCAGCTCCACCGACTTCATGCTGCCCTACACGTTCGGCGTGGAGCTGATGGGGGACCGGGCCACCGTCCGCGACGACCTCGTCTGCGGGAAGGACGAGCCGGTGGACCTGGAGGAGCTGAGGGCGGCGAGTCCTTTTCCGGACGTGAAGCTGAGCGAGGGGCGCTACGGGAGCGAGAGCCCGGCCATCCGCATCGAGGCGAGGATGCCGGACTCCGCCGACGTGAGCCACCATCCCTTCCAGGGCGAGATGGACGAGCTCGTGGACGCGGTGCGCAAGGGCCGGGAGACCCACCTCAGCGTCTTCGACGCCCAGAAGACGATGGAGCTGTGCCTGGCCGCGGATCTCTCCGCGGCGAAGGGAGGGCGCCCGGTCCGCCTTCCCCTCATCCGCAAGGGGAGGGCCCGATGAACAGGCGCGGCGCCGGCGGCGGTAGACTGGAACGTTCAGGAGAGGGATCCATGACCACGCGAGCCGTGAGCCGCCGGGCCGCCCTGCGAAGAATCGGGGCCGGGGCGGGAGCCTTGACCCTGCTGCCGTTCCTGTCGGACGAGGGACTGGCCGCGTTCGTCCGGATCCAGGGGGCGAAGGCGGCCCCCGCGCTGAAGGTCCTCTCCGCCTCGCAGTACGCCACGCTGGAGGCGCTGGTGGAGGCGATCATCCCCGCCGACGATCACTCGCCGGGAGCGAAAGAGGCGCGAGTGGCGGACTACATCGACCTGCTGCTCAGCGAGGCACCCGACGACAGCCTGAAGCAGACATGGCTCGACGGGCTGGCCGCCCTCGACGCGGAGGCGGGCAAGAGGTTCGGGGCGCCGTTCGTCCGCCTGGAGGCCGGGCAGGTCGACGCCCTTCTCACCGACGTCAGCCGCGACGAAGCGGCGCCGCAGAGGACGCCGCTGGAGGCCTTCTTCACCACGACGAAGCAGGCGACGATCCACGGCTACTACACCTCGGAGATCGGCATCCACAAGGAGCTTCACTACAAGGGCAACCAGATACTGGCCGAGTTCGTCGGCTGCCAGACCCAGGACGGCAGGGATTGCCCGCACTGCGGGCAGAAGGCCTGAGCGATGCCCACCCCCGCCGATCCCACCCTCGACCTCGACCTCGCCGCCGTCACCGACGAGTCCCGCAAGCTCGCCGCGTCCATCAAGCCCGGCACCGCGCAATGGGACGTGATCGTCGTGGGCAGCGGGGCGGCCGGCGGCATGGCCGCGTTCCAGCTCGCGACCGCCGGCATCAAGGTCCTGATGCTGGAAGCGGGCCGCATGCTCGACCATCGCCGCGAGTACCGGACGATGGAGTGGCCGTACCAATCGATGCGCCGCTCGCGCCTCCCGCCCGACCACCGCCCGATCGCCGTGGCCGAATACAATTTCCTCGACCGGCCCTACGGCAACAACCCGGCATACGACAAGTTCAAGAAGGTCACCTCCTACGCGGGGAACACCTTCACGCGGAACTGGGTCGTGAACGAGAAGGAGCACCCGACGACGGGCACGCCCTACGCCTGGGTGCGGGCGCGCGTGCTCGGGGGCAAGACGAACTTCTGGGGCCGGGGCGCGCTGCGCTACGGGCCGCTGCAGTTCAAGGCCGCCAGCCACGACGGCTACGACGTCGACTGGCCGATCTCCTACGAGGACGCGTCGCCGTATTACGACAAGGTCGACGTGCTCCTCGGATGCTCGGGGACGAAGGAAGGCCTCGTGCAGGTGCCGGACGGCATCTTCCAGCGGCCGATCAAGCTGAACTGCGTCGAGGTCGCCTTCCAGCGCACGCTGGCGAAGATGGGGCGGCACTACATCCCCGGGCGCGCGGGCGTGACGACCGAGGGCCTCCTCAACAGCAAGTATCGGACGCGCTGCATGGGACGGGGACGGTGCGGGCGCGGCTGCGACATCAGCGCCGCGTTCCACTCGCCGACGGCCCTGGTCTACCCGGCGCGCGACACCGGCAACCTGACCATCCGGCCCTACTCGGTCGTGTCGGAGGTGATCCTCGACGGGGCCAGCGGCCGCGCGGCGGGCGTGCGCGTGATCGACGCCAACACGCGCGAGGTGATGGACTTCACGGCGCGCGTGGTCGTGCTCGGCGCGGGCACGCTCGACACGACCCGCATCCTCCTCAACTCGAGATCGGCCGGGAACGCGAACGGGCTCGGGAACTCGTCGGGGCGGCTGGGGTGCCACTTGAGCGAGCACCTCATGGGCCCCCGCGGCAGCGGCTTCATCCCCGCCCGCATCGGCACCGAGCCCACCCTCGACGACGGCCGGCCCGTGTCGCCCTACGTCGCGCGCTTCCGCAACGTGACCGACCGCCATCCCGACTTCATCCGCGGCTACCACTTCCAGGGGGGCGGCGGCGCGTACGAGTACCCCTCGATGGCCCACGACCTGCCGGGGTTCGGCAAGGCGTTCAAGTCGTCGGTGCGCAAGTACTACCCGGCGCTGCTCAGCATCGGGGGGTTCGGCGAGGTGCTGCCGCGGAAGGAGAACCGCGTGATGCTGGATCCCGAAACGAAGGATGCGTGGGGGATCCCGGTGCTGCGCTTCGACTACCGCTTCGGCGACAACGAGCTGAAGATGGCGAAGGACATGGCCGACTCCGCCGAGGAGATGCTGAAGGCGGCGGGGGCGGAGAACATCAAGATCGATCGCGAGCCGCTGGCGCCCGGGTGGTCGATCCACGAGATCGGCACCGCGCGCATGGGCGACGATCCGAAGGCGTCGGTCACGGACAGGTACTGCCGCCTGCACGACGTGCCCAACGTGTACCTCGCCGACGCGGCGCCGTTCGTCTCCGGCGGCACGCAGAACACGACGTGGTCGATCCTGGCCATGTGCTGGCGCACGATGGATTACTTGAAGGAGCGGATGCGCGCGGGGGACGTTTGACAGCGGGAACCGTCCTCCCGCGAGGACGATCGCGCTCGTCCCTCGTGCCGTAAGCCCCCGTTCTCTCAAGCAATTCCACGTCGGCTCGGCGTGGCACTCTTCCTGCTTTCTCGCGTGGCGAAGCCGCCGCGGGCGGCGGCGAGACTAAGGAGGACGCATGGCACGCCGAGCGATGGCCGTCCTGACCCTGGGGGTGCTCGCCGCTCTTCCCGCGACCGCCGGGGCCTCGAGCCTCCAGCTGCGCATCGGCGGCTTCTTCCCGCGCGCCGACAGCAACCTCTTCCGGGACGACTCCTCGCTGTACACCGTGCACAAGAGCGACTGGCAGGGAGTCTTCGGCGGGGCCGAGTTCAGCTTCACGCCCGCGGATCACGTCGAGGTGGGAGTCCACCTCGACGGCTACGGACGGCGGGTGGACACGCACTATCGCGATTACACGCGCCCGAGCGGCGGTGAGATCCTGCAGAGCCTCAAGCTCACCCTCGTCCCCCTCGGGGCGACCCTGCGCTTCCTCCCCGCCGACCGCCACGCGACGGTGTCCCCTTACGTAGGGATCGGGCCCGACCTCGTCTTCTATAAGTACGAGGAGTTCGGCGACTTCATCGACTTCGGCGATCCGGGGCTGTCCATCTCCGCGGACGATTTCGTCTCGCAGGGCGCGCGCCCCGGCTTCCACGTGACCGGCGGCCTGCGGGTGCGCATCGGCCACGACTTCGCCATCCTGGGCGAAGGGCGTTACCAGTGGGCGAAGGCGACGCTGGGCGACGACTTCCGTCCCCAGCCGGGGCAGGACGCGCTGCGTCTCGACATGTCGGGCTGGAGCGCCGTCGTCGGGCTGAGCATCCGCTTCTGACCCCCGTCGCGCGCGTGCTACGATGAGCTCCTGGCTTCGCGCACGCCCGCTTCCTACTCCGTCGACCTCGGGCTCCTCGTCCTCGTAGCCGTCCTCGTCGCCGGCCTGATCCTCGGCGGCTCCTCGCTGAGGCCGTACGATTCCCCCGAGCTGGATCCGCGGCCGGCGCTGCTGCCCCTCTACCTGCTGCTCTCGATGACGCGCCTGGGCGTGACGCTGGCGATCTCGGTACTGCTGGCGATTCCCACCGGCTACCTGGCCGCGAGGTCGCCCTTCGCGCGCCGGTTGATCCTGCCGACCCTCGACATCTTCCAGTCGGTGCCGATCGTCGGGTTCTTTCCCGTGGCCGTCTGGGGCTTCGTGCGCCTGTTCGGGGGCTCGGCGTTCGGCGTCGAGCTGGCCGCGGTCTTCCTGATCTTCACCTCGATGTTCTGGAACCTGGCCTTCGGCGTCTACGAGAGCCTCATCACCGTCCCCGAGGAGCTGCGGATGGCGGCGGACCAGTTCGGCCTGCGCGGTTCGCTCCGCTGGAGCCACCTGATTCTTCCCGCGGTCGTGCCGAGCCTGCTCTACAACTCGCTCGTGTCGTGGGCCAACGGCTGGTTCTTCCTCATCGCGAGCGAGATCATCGCGGTGGGCCCGGCCCGGTACACCCTGCCCGGTCTGGGAAGCTATCTCGCCCAGGCGGTGACGGCGGGGCGCAACGACCTGACCATGCTGGCCCTGGCGGTGCTGCTCGCGACGACGGTCGGGATGCACCTGCTGCTGTGGGGTCCCCTCTCGATCTGGGCGGAGCGCTTTCATCTCGAGGAGACCGGCGACCGTCCGCGCCGGCCGCGGATCGCCCGGATCCTGGGGCGCAGCCGCCTCGTCCGCTCGGCCACCGCGGGCGTGGTGACTCCCGCCGCACAGCAGGCGCTGCGCGTCTCCGGCCGCGTGCTCGACTTCCTCGGACGCCATGCGGCCGGGAGCGCGGCCGTGCTGTTCGGCCTCGTGGTGCCGCTCCTGCTCGGTTACGGAGGCCTGCGGCTCTACGCCCTCTTCACCTCGCGCCCGCTGGCGCCCGAGCTGAAGGGGATCCCCGTGGACCTCCTCTTCAGCTTCCTGCGGGTGGCCATGGGCGTTCTCGTCTCGGCCGCCGTTTCGATCCCGCTCGCGAACTGGATCGTCCGCCGCGTGAGGTGGCGGAGCGCGGCGCTGGCCATCATCCAGATCCTCGCCAGCATCCCGGCGACCGCTTTCTTCCCGGTGGTCGTCATCCTGCTGACGTGGGGGCTCGGGATGAACGCCGGGGCGGTGCTGCTCGCGCTGACCACGATGTTCTGGTACGTCCTGTTCAACGTGGTGGGCGCGGCCGCAGCGATTCCCAAGGAGGCGCAGGAGGCCGCCTTCGCCTTCGGCCTGCGGGGCCCCCGCTATCTGCGCCGGGTGTTCCTGCCCGCCGTCCTGCCGAGCCTCGTGACGGGGTGCATCACCGCCTGGGGCGCCGGCTGGAACGCTCTCATCCTCTGTGAGTACCTGGAGGCGGGCCGCCAGGTCCACCAGGTCCGCGGCATCGGCGCCACCCTCGACCGCGCGACCTACCTCAGCGGCGACATGCAGGTCGTGGCCGCGAGCCTGGCCTCGATGGTGCTCCTCATCATCCTCGTGAACCGCCTCTTCTGGGACCCGCTCTATCAGCGCGTGGCCGAGCGCTATAAGATGGAAGCTTGACGACGGTTCCCGCCGCCATTCCCGCCGCCGCCGACGTCCCGAACGTTCTCGTGCGCCTCGAAGGCGTGGAGCAGTTCTACGGCGAGAAGATCCGGATCCTCGGACCCCTCGACCTCGAGGTGCGGGAAGGGGAGTTCCTCTCCCTGGTCGGGCCGTCCGGCTGCGGCAAGAGCACGATCCTCCGCATCGTGACGGGCGTGCTGCGCCCCTCGGCCGGAACCGTCCGGGTCGGGGGCCGCCCGCTGAAGGGAGTGAACACGAGGGCGGCGATGGTGTTCCAGTCCTTCGCCCTCTTCCCGTGGCTCACGGTGATCGACAACGTGGCGCTGGGGCTCGAGGCGAGGGGGCTGTCGCTCCGCGAGCGGCTCAAGAGGGCGGACAAGTACATCGGCCTCGTCGGCCTCTCCGGCTACGAGCGGGCCTTCCCGCGGGAGCTGTCGCGCGGCATGAAGCAGCTCGTCGGCCTCGCCCGGGCGCTGGCCGTGGAGCCGGAGCTGCTCTGCATGGACGAGCCCTTCTCCGCCCTCGACGTGCTGACCGCCCGCACGATCCGCGATCTCGTCCTCGACCTGTGGGCGTCGCCCGAGGTGATGACGAAGAGCATCCTTCTCGTGACCCACAGCATCGAGGAGGCGGTCGCGATGTCCGACCGCGTCGTGGTGCTGAAGGCGAACCCCGGGCGGATCGCCGACGAAGTGGACCTGCGCGGCCTGCCCCGGCCGCGGCGGCCGGACCTGCCGCAGGTGCGGGAGACGGTCGACCGGATGTACGCTCTTCTCGCCTGAGGTGACCGGGATGGACGCGATGCAGCCCCTCCCTCACGCCCCCATCGGGATGATCCTCGGACTGCTCGAGCATCTCAAGGACGTCCCGGGAGGCCGCGAGGACCTCTACAAGCTGGGCGGCCCGCTGGGCTACGAGCTCGACGACCTCCTTCCGGTGACGGAGGCCGCCAAGCGTCTCGGCCTGGTGCGGATCGCGGCGGGCGACATCGAGCTGACGCCCGAAGGCAAGGTGCTGGCCGCGGCCGAGGAGCCGGAGCGGAAGGAGCGGATGAGCCGTTACCTGCGGAAGCTCTCCCTGATCGCCGACATCCGCCGCGCCGTGGAGCGCTCGCGGAGCGGCCGCGCCCCGCGCGACCGCTTCCTGGAGCGGCTGCGGGAGAGCTTCTCGGAGGCGGAGGCCGAGCGCCAGCTCTCGACGGCCCTCGACTGGGCCCGCTACGGCGAGGTCTTCGACTTCGATCCGGATGCCGAAGAGTTCTTCCTGCCTCCATCCTGACGCGGCCCGGTCCTCATGGAAAAGATCGTCCTCTGGGTCCAGAACGTACTGCTGCCGACGCTCGGCCCGGCCGGCCTCTTCGTCGTCGCCTTCTTCGACTCGTCCTTCCTGAGCCTGCCCGAGATCAACGACATCCTCGTCGTGACCTCGTCCTCCCTGGACCCCGGCTCGGCCTGGATCCCGATCACGATGGCCACGCTGGGGTCGCTGGCCGGCTGCAGCGTGCTGTGGGAGATCGGCCGGCGCGGCGGCGAGCCGCTCCTCGAGCGGCGCTTCGGCAAGCCGCAGGTCGCTCGCACCCGGGCCGCCTTCGAGCGCTGGAACCTGCTCGCCCTCGTCGTGCCGGCCCTGCTCCCGCCCCCCATGCCGTTCAAGATCTTCGTTCTCTCCGCGGGCGTGTTCGGGGTGCCCTGGCGCCGCTTCGCGACCACCCTCATCCTGGCGCGCGGCCTGCGTTACGTCTTCTGGGGCATCATGGGCATCGTCTACGGGGACGATGCGCTCAAGCTGCTGCGGGCCGTCGACCGCTGGTTCGACGACCATGGCCTCATGGTGCTCGCCGCCGTGGCCGCGGCCGCGCTCGTGGTTCTGGCCGCGTGGGCCTGGCGGCGCCGGGTGCGTCAGTGAGCAGGGGGCGCGGCGGCGCGGTTGCTACAGGTTCGTCGGGGCCTCTGCTATCATCGAACCGGAGGAGCGCTGCCCCGATGAAGAAGCTGACCCGCCTCGGAAACGTGAGCCTGGGAATCGTCGTCGCCTCGACCGTCGCCGGCGGGCTGTTCGGCAGCCGGGTCCTGGCCGGGACCACGCGGCTCTCCGATCATCTCCGGATCTACACCTCCATCGTGAGCGCGGTCGAGGAGAACTACGTCGACGAGGTGAAGAGCGACCGGCTCGTCTCCTCCTCGATCCGCGAGATGCTGCGCACGCTCGATCCCCACTCGAATTTCCTCGAGGTGAAGGACTACGCCACGATGCAGGAGCGGCAGCGCGGCTCCTACTACGGCCTGGGCATCACCGTGCAGTCGGTCGACGGCAACATCACGGTCGTGTCCCCCTTCGAGGGGACCCCCGCCCACCGCCTCGGCATCCGGGCCGGCGACGTCATCTCCCGCATCGAGGACGAGGACGCGCGGGGCATGAGCATCGACGATGCCGTCAAGCGCCTGCGCGGTCCCAAGGGCACGCCCGTGCGCATCACGATCGTGCGCCAGGGCTACGACCAGCCGCTGGATTTCACGGTCATCCGGGACGAGATCCCCCTGCATGCGGTGCCGTTCGCCTTCATGGCCAACAAGAAGACCGGCTACATCCGCCTCGTGGACTTCAACGAGGTCACCGCCTGCCGCCCCGGCGAAGCGCGGGACTGCGAGCGCGAGCTGGAGAGGGCCCTGCGCACGCTGACCCAGGGCGGGGCCACCTCGATCATCCTCGACATCCGCGACAACCCGGGCGGGTTGCTCGACCAGGCCTTCGCGGTCTCGAACCTCTTCCTCAAGAAGGGCCAGATGGTGGTCTTCACCCGCGGCCGGAGCAAGCGGGACGAGTCGAGCTACGTGACCGAGGTGGAGGGCCGCTACGCGGATCTGCCCCTCATCCTCCTCGTCTCGAAGCACAGCGCCAGCGCGTCCGAGATCGTCGCGGGGGCCATCCAGGACCACGACCGCGCCCTGATCGTGGGGGAGACGACGTTCGGCAAGGGCCTCGTGCAGACGATCATCCCGCTCCGCAACAACCGGGGATACGCGCTCGCCCTCACGACCGCCCGCTACTACACGCCCTCGGGCCGGTCGATCCAGCGCGACTACGCGACGACCGCCCTCGAGGACTACTACGCGATGCCCAAGGAGCGCCGGACGTGCCACCAGGCGGGTTCCGACGCGAAGCTCACCGACGGCGGCCGCAAGGTGTACGGCGGAGACGGCATCACCCCCGACTACTGCGTCGAGCCGACCATGCCGTCGAAGTTCGTGGCGTACCTGCAGGCCCGGCAGGCCTTCATCGGCTTCTCGCGCAGCTACTCCGCCTCGGAGAACTCGGGCGGCGCGGACATCGCCGGCACCGGCTCGCGCTCGGGCGTCATCTCGGGCAAGGTCAAGCTGATCAGCAAGGACTTCCAGGTCGACGACAAGGTGATGGCCGACTTCAACGCCTACCTCGACTCGCGGAAGCTCAAGCACGCGCCCGAGGAGATCGCCGCCAACCGCGAGGCCGTCTCGCGCCTGATCCTGGAAGAGGTCCTGCGCCAGGTGTACGGCGAGGGCGAGGCCCGCCGACGGACGCTGGCCTGGGACCCCCAGGTCCAGAAGGCCTTGTCGCTCGTCCCCAAGTCGGAGGAGCTCCTGAAGGAGCCCCAGCGCTTCATCGCCGAGTACGAGGCGGAAGAGAAGGCGGCCGCTTCCCGGCCCCAGTAGTCGACTCGCTCCATCGCGAAGGGGGAAGCGCTTCGCGGATCCGCTCCGCGAGCTCGCGCATCGTGTAGGGCTTGGCCAGGAAGCCGCGCACGCCCAGCGAGGTGAGCCGGTTCCGCGTGCGCCGGTCGGTGAGCGCGGTGATCGCGATCACCGGGATCTCGCGCGTCTCGGGGCGCGATCGCAGCCGATCCAGCATCTCGGGGCCGTCCATGTACGGCATGATCACGTCGGTGAGGATGACATCGGGAGTGCGGTCCAGGGCCAGGCGGAGCCCCTCCGTCCCGTCGCGGGCGGCCACGACATCGTAGCCGAGCGAAGACACCTGGTCGACGAGAAGGGCCAACAGGTCGGGCTCGTCGTCCACGACGAGGATGAGGGCCAAGAGACCCCGCTTCCGAGGGAGGGGCGGAGTATACATCTTTGTCGGTGTCACGGTCGCGTGCTATTCTCGCGCCCTAAGCGGAGGAGCTCATGTTTACGCGGATCGGCCGTTTCTTCAAGGCCATCTTCAACGCCGTCCTGGGCGAGGCAGAGGCCCAGATGCCCGTCTCGATGCTGGAGCAGTCGGTGCGGGAGATGCTCGACAACCTGCGCGTCCTCCGCGAAGCCACCGCCACCACCATCGCTTTCGAGACCAAGGGCAAGCGCGAGCTCGACGCCCAGAACGCGCGCGTCAAGAATCTGGACGCGCAGGCCGAGGAGGCGCTCCGCCAGGGCAACGAGAAGCTGGCCCGGCGCGCCCTGCAGATCCAGGTCGAGGCCAAGGCGACCCGGGAACGGTCCGAGCAGGTCTACAAGGCCGCCAAGGTGAGGGCCGACAACGCTCGCACCAAGCTGAAGGTGGAGCAGGAGCGCGTGGAAGGAAAGATACGCCAGCTCGGCGAGCTGAAGGCGATCAACGCGATGAACCAGGCCCAGCGGAAGATGCAGGAGATCACCGACGAATACAACATCGACGGCGCGGTGTCGGTGTTCGACAAGACCGCCGGGTCCATCCAGGAGCAGGCCGACAAGATGTCGGCCATGGACACGATCGCCGTCTCCGAGGGCGACGAGCTGGACCGGCAGCTCTCCGCGATCAGCAAGAAGTCCGAGGTGGATTCCGCCCTCGAAGCGCTGAAGGCCCGGCTGGGCGAGGCGCCCGCCACGGGCTCGGGCACGCCCGCGAAGGCCAAGGAAAAGGTCAGCTCGGCCTTCGACGACAAGTAGTCGGCAAATAGCCAAGATCTCGCTGGCGCACCGGCCCGCCCGCCGGGAGCAAGGTCAATTCCAGAAACGGCGTGGTACTATTGGCGGTTGCGTTTTCGCGGCTGGAGCCCGCGTGAGCGCTACCTGATCCCATGGCTGAAGCCATCCTCGCCCGGGGCGTTCGCGTCCACAACCTCAAGAACATCGATCTCGCCATCCCCACCGGCCGGCTGGTGGTGGTGACGGGAGTCTCCGGGTCGGGAAAGAGCAGCCTCGCCTTCGACACTCTCTACGCCGAGGGCCAGCGCCGCTACGTGGAGAGCCTCTCCGCCTATGCGCGGCAGTTCCTGGAGCGGATGGAGAAGCCCGAGGTCGATCTCCTGGACGGCATCTGCCCCGCCATCGCTCTGCGCCAGCGCGCGCCTTCCCGCAACCCGCGCTCGACGGTGGCCACCGCCACCGAGATCCACGACCACCTCCGGGTGCTCTTCGCACGCATCGGCCGCACCGTTTGCGACTCGTGTGGCACCCAGGTCACCAAGGACACCGCCGAATCGGCCGTGGAGCGGCTCCTCGGGCTCCCGGAAGCGACGCGCGTGCTCATCGGGTTTCCCCTCAGCGTCGGGGGCACGCCGCTGCCGGACCTGTTCGACCGCCTGCAGAAGCGCGGCTTCGGCCGGCTGCTGGTGGGGAGCGACGTGGTCAGCCTCGAGTCACTGGCCAGTGGGGGTCTGGGGGGCTTGACGCCCGAGCGAGCGGAAGACCCCCTGGTGGTGCTGGTCGATCGGGTGGCCGTCGGTCCCGATGCGCGCTCGCGCCTCACGGACTCGCTCGAAACGGCTTTCGTCGAGGGGGCGGGGCAGGCGCTGGCCCAGGTCGTCGACGGCCCGCGCCTGCGCTTCTCCGAAGGCTTCGACTGCGCCCGGTGCGCGCGATCCTTCGAGGAGCCTCAGCCGCGCCTGTTCTCCTTCAACAATCCCTACGGGGCCTGCGCCACCTGTCATGGATTCGGGAACCTCATCGAGATCGACCAGGACCTCGTCATCCCCGACAAGGAGCGCTCCCTGGGCCAGGGGGCGGTCGAGCCCTGGAACAAGCCGCACTACCGCGGGCTCCTCGCGGAGCTGAAGCGCTTCGCCCGGCGCCGCGGCATCCCGATGGACGTGCCGTGGTCGCGCCTCGCGGAGGAGCACCGGCGCCTGGTGCTGGAGGGCGACGAGGAGTTCCACGGGGTCGTGGGCTTCTTCCGCTGGCTCGAGACGAAGAAGTACAAGGTCCAGGTCCGCGTGTTCCTGAGCCGCTATCGCGGCTACCAGCTCTGTCCGGCGTGCGCGGGCGCCCGCCTGCGGCCCGAAGCGCTGCACGTCAAGATCGGGGGCAAGAGCATCGACGAAGCGTGCAACCTGCCGGTGCGCGAGGCCCGGACCTTCCTGGCCGGGCTCCCGCTGGACGAGCGCGAGGGAAAGATCGCGGGGAAGGTGCTGGCCGAGCTGCAGCGCCGCCTGCGCTTCTTCGCCGACGTGGGCCTCGACTACCTGACGCTGAACCGCCCGTTCGGCACGCTCTCCGGAGGCGAAGCGCAGCGCATCGCGCTCGCCACGTCCCTCGGCACCGGCCTGGTGGGGACGCTGTACGTCCTCGACGAGCCTTCCATCGGCCTTCATCCCCGCGACACGGACCGGCTCGTCCGGATCCTCGAGGCGCTGCGCGACCAGGGCAACACCGTCCTCGTGGTCGAGCACGATCCGGGCATCATGCGCGTGGCCGACCACATCATCGACCTCGGGCCCGGGGCCGGAGAGCAGGGGGGGCGGGTCGTCTTCCAGGGCTCGTACGCGGAGCTGCTCGAGGACGGCCGTAGCCTCACCGGAAAATACCTTCGCGGCGAGCTGCAGATCCCGGTCCCGGCCAAGCGCCGCCGCGGCAACGGCCTCTCCCTCGTCGTGCGGGGCGCTCGCGAGCACAACCTCAAGAGCATCGACGTCAAGCTTCCCCTCGGCGCCTTCACGTGCGTGACCGGCGTCTCGGGTTCGGGCAAGTCCACCCTCGTCCACGACGTGCTGTGCGCGGCGCTCCTGCGGCGGCAGGGCCGATGGGACCGCGGGGTGGGGGAGCACGACGACATCGAGGGCGCGGGCTACGTGGAAGAGCTGGTGCTCGTCGACCAGTCTCCCATCGGCCGCACGCCCCGCTCGAACCCCGTGACCTATCTCAAGGCCTTCGACGGCATCCGGGAGCTCTTCGCCTCCACCCGCGAGGCGCGAGACCGGGGGCTCACCGCCGGGCATTTTTCGTTCAACGTCCCGGGCGGACGCTGCGAGGCCTGCGGGGGCGACGGCCAGGTCAAGGTCGACATGCAGTTCCTGGCCGACGTCTACCTCGTGTGCGAGGCGTGCGGCGGGCGGCGGTACCGGCCGCCGGTGCTCGAAGTGCGCTGGCACGGGCGGACGATCGATGAGGTTCTCGACATGACCGTGCACGAGGCCCTCCATTTCTTCGGGGCGCAGCCGAAGGTGGTGCGGCGGCTGCGGCTCTTCGCGGAGATCGGCCTCGGCTACCTGCGGCTCGGCCAGCCCGCCACCACGCTCTCGGGGGGCGAGGCCCAGCGCGTGAAGCTCGCCGCCCACCTCGCGCGCAAGGCGGGCCAGCGCGTTCTCTACGTCCTGGATGAGCCGACGACCGGGCTCCACATGGGCGACGTCGCGGAGCTGCTTCGGTGCTTCCAGCGGCTGCTGGAGGCGGGGGCGACGCTGGTCGTCATCGAGCACAACATGGACGTCGTGAAGCAGGCGGACTGGATCGTGGACCTCGGGCCCGAAGGCGGGGCCGAAGGGGGCCACGTCGTCTTCCAGGGCACGCCGGAGGCCCTCGCCGGTGACGGCCGCGGCCTCACCAGCCGCTACCTGCGCGAGGCGCTCGAAGGCGCCGCGCGCCATGCCGCCGCCCGCGGCTGAAAAACATTGATCGAAAACCTCAGTTTGTTATGATCCGAGCGGGTCTGCCGTTTTCCCCGTGATGCCAGGAGGTGGGATGGACCAAGGCTTCCGACGAGCCGCTGCCCTGCTCTTGTTCCTCGCCGCGCCCTCGCTCGGGGCGGCCACCCGGCTGAGCTTCGAAGACCTGCTCGCCAATCTCAAGAGCCCCAACGCCAAGACCCGCCAGGAGGCGGCCGAGTCGCTCGGCCGGAGCCGGCGGCGCGAGGCGGTGGCCCATCTCGCTCCCCTCGTCCACGATCCGGAGGCGAAGGTGCGGATGGAGGTCGTGAAGGCGCTCCGCCAGCTGCGGGAGCCCGCGGCGGTCCCGGCCCTCGTGACCTCGTTGCGCGACGGCGATCCCCTCATTCGTGAGGAGGCGATCGGGACCCTGGTCGAGCTGTATTCCGACCGCGAGCGGGCGTCGGCGGTCGGCCGCTTCCTCGACCTGTTCTCGGACGAGTTCGACCGCTCCTCGATCGCGCCCCACGTCGTGGTGGACCCGTCGGTGATCCAGGGGTTGGCCAAGGCCCTGCGCGACGAGGACAAGGACATCCGGGAGGAGGCGGCGCTCGCCCTCGGCATCCTCAACGGCACCGCCGCCCTTCGCGATCTGACGGCGGCTCTGCAGGATCCGGAGCCGGGCGTGCGCGGCGCGGCGGCGACCGCCATCGGCAAGATCGGCAGCCGCCCGGACGGCCGCGCCCTCATCCCGCTGCTGTCGGACAACTCTGCGGCCGTGCGGCACCGAGCGCTCCAGGCGATCGGCGTGCTGAAGGTGACCGAGGCCGGGCCCGCGCTGCGGGAGATGTACGAGGCGAACCGGCGCAAGGAGCTGGGGCTGCAGGTGCTCGAAACGCTGAGCCGCGTCGGCGATCCCGTGCAGGCGGATCTGTTCCAGCAGCTCTTCCAGGACCCGGATCCGGCGAAGCGGCGCCTGGCCGTAGAAGGGCTGGGCCGGATCTCCAGCGCCGCCCAGCTCGACGCGTTCAAGAAGGATTACCAGCGCGAGAAGAACGACGAGGTGCGGCTCGCCTACACCTTCGCCATCGCCCGCATGGGCGACCGCGCCTTCCTCGACAGCATCGTCCGCGAGCTGCCTTCGCGCACGCTCGGCGCCCGCGCGCGCTACTACCTCGTCGAGATGGGACACGGCGTGGTGGGGGAGCTGTATCCCTACCTCAAGGATCCCGACGCCGACGTGCGCGCCGTGCTCTGCGACATCCTCGGCACCATCGGCGATGCCGGAACGATCCAGCAGCTGACGCCACTGCTGAGCGACCCGAACAGCAGCGTCGTCGACCGCGCCACGCGGGCCATCGAGCGGCTGCGCCGCGCCACCGCGGCCTCGCCCGCTCCTCCACCGGCGTGATCGTTGGGGCGAGACAGGGGGGAGGCTCCGCTGCGCGCGCCGAACGCGCCGGGCCTCGCGCTGGGCCTTCTGCTCGTCGCCGCCATCGGATGCCAGAGCCGCCCCACCCCGGGCGGCGGCGCGGCCCCGGCCTCGTCGCGCGACGTGGAAGAGGCGCGAGCGATGCTGGAGGCGGGCGACGCCGACGGAACGCTGGCGCGGCTGCAGAACGCGGGCGATGATCCGGAGGCGCTCGCCCTGCAGGGACGGGCCTGGGCCAAGAAGGCCGAGGCGGCGCCGCTGCCCACGCCGCCGCCCGCGCCTTCGGCTCTGCCCAAGGGCGCCCCGCCTCCCGGGCCACCGGAGTTCAAGCCGGAGGAGCGCCGGGCCATCGATCTGCTCGAACGGGCGGTAGCCCTGCGCCCGGAGCTCACTCCCGCCCATCTCGCGCTCGCCCAGGTCCTGGCGCCCCACGCGATCCGGTTCTACCAGCGGCAGCAGGAGGCGCTGGCCGCGCGCCGGCGGGAAGCCTCCGCCCGCCGCCGTCCCGGCCGCGGGGCGTCTCCCGAGGCGCTCCCCACGCCGGAGCCGGGCGTGGATTACAGCCCCGAACGCGTGGCGCGCGAGTACACGCTCGCCATGCGCGGAGAGTCCGGCCGGACCGCGGTAGATGCCCTGATCGCCTTCGCGGTGAGAACGGGGCGACTCGACGACGCGGAGCTCGGGTACCAGGAGCTGATCCGTCGTATGAAGGAGAGCGCGGAGCCGCTCGCCATGTACGGTGATTTCCTCGTCCGGGAGAAGAAGGATCCGGTGGCGGCGATCGAGCAATATCGGCAGGCCCTCATCTGGAGCCCGAACGACGACGTCACGCGCGCGAAGCTCGCCGACATCTTCCTCACGCGCGGGGTCGATTACTTCAATCAGCAGCAGTACGCGATGGCGGACGCGCAGTTCGCCGAAGCGGCGAAGTACATCCCCGACCGCGATTCGCCCCAGGGCCGTGTCCTCACCGAGCACCAGGCCAAGCTGCGGGAGATCCGCGTCCGATAGGAGGCGTTTCCCTGAGCATTCGTGAGACGCTGACGCATGCCGAAGGAGTACATCAATCCCGCGTCGTTGTTCCGAAGCCGAGACCACGGGTTCTCGCAGGCCGTCGCGGCGAGCGGGACACGAACCTTGTACGTGTCGGGCCAGACGGCTTGGGATGCGAAGAAGCAGCTCGTCGGCGGTACCGACCTGGCGGATCAAGCGCGGCAGGCGTTTCGGAATGTCCAGACGGTCGTCGAGGCGAGCGGGGGCACCATCGGCGACGTGGTCAGCCTGCGGATCTACGTCGTAGACTACGGCCCGGAAAAGGCGGAAGCGGTGGGTAACGCCCTTCGAGAATCCTTCAGCGGTCCCGCCAAGCCGGCCGCGACGTGGATAGGCGTCGTCTCGCTTGCGGATCCCGGGTTCTTGATCGAGATTGAAGCGACAGCAGTGCTCGAGTGAACTCCCGGGCGCGGGCCGACCGTTCGCTGACCGGAGGCACCGAGAGCATCAGGAGACGCCAAGATGGATCCATGGCCATCGCTTGTCCCGCTGCCTGAGCTCAGGATGGCGGACGCCGGACGGCCGTTCCAAGCCACCGACGTCGTCGTCACTCCGAACCTACCCTGGCGTCGGCTGCGTTTCGCGGGGCAAGCTGGCGAGCTGGTTGTCGTCCACTACGAGGCAGGTGGTTTCGCGCATTCCTACTTGCTGGTGGTCTTCCGGTCGTCCTCTCGTGGTACGAGTGCCGTCTGGTCGGGCCACACGACGGGGCCCATCCCCGATCTGGCTGACTTGAAGGACGCGAAGCAATACATCGTCGACGTGGTGTCCGACCCATTCAGATACTAGCCTGGCGGGCGGCGGTCGAAGGTAGCCGCGGCATGCTTGCCCTCGGAGCGGCGCTGGCGGCGGTCGTGCTGGCGGTCGTCGCGCCACCGCCGGAACGCGTCTCCTTTCCAACCCGGGACGGGGGACTCGTCTACGCCGACATGTATGGAAAGGGCGGCCGCGGCGTCGTGCTCGCTCACGGAGGCCGTTTCGACAAGT
>Ga0207684_10001683_pt1 | contig 23508 bp, 13 predicted proteins | sample KBSK5501metaG_FD_184342 | JGI IMG/M metagenome (GOLD analysis project Ga0207684, IMG submission 184342) | Corn, switchgrass and miscanthus rhizosphere microbial communities from Kellogg Biological Station, Michigan, USA - KBS K5-50-1 metaG... | ecosystem: Host-associated > Plants > Roots >...
TTCCGTCGGCGAGCTCAGCGTGATCGTGAGTGTGGGGCCTTGCAGCGTGTCGCCGCGGTGCTTGATCGGCCGGGTGGTGGCCAGGATCACGAGCTTGTCGTCGTGGGCCTCCACGGCATAGGCCTCGCTCGCGTAGTGCGCGGCGGCGCCGGGTTGCAGCAGCCACTGTCCATCGGTGAACTTCATCGCAATCTCAGGGAATGGTTGTAAGAAGCGAAAACCCGCCTATCAAGCGGCGGCCGCTGCTGCCGAGGCCGCGCGCGTGGGCATCGCAAGCGGCTCGGCCTTGCAGTGGCGGGCTATGTACGCGGTGTGGTCCGGCATGCCGGCCACGGTGCCGGCGATCGCCTTGTGCAGGCGAGTGAAGTGCGTGCGCAGCGTCTGCTCGTCCACGAAGTCGACGAAGGGGTCGTGCGTCTGCGGCACGAGCCCGAGACCGACCATCATCGAGATCCACGACGGTTCGGCAAAGCTGTCCGAGTCGAGGATGGCGACCCGGCCGCTGGCGTGGAAGATCTCGATCTGGTGCCGCAGCGTGTCCGGGATCGGCATCGCCGCGCAGTGGCGCCAGAATTCGGAATCGCTGCGCTCGGTGAGCTTGTAGTGCAGGATGATGAAGTCGCGGATCGACTCGTACTGCTTGGCCATCCTGCGGTTGAACTCCGCCGCCAGGCCGGGCCGGAAGTCGCGGTCGGGGAACAGCTCGACCAGCCGGCCCACTGCGTCCATGATGAGCTGAATGCTGGTGGATTCCAGCGGCTCGAGAAAACCGGACGACAGGCCCACCGCCACCACGTTCTTCACCCAGCACTCGCGCCGGCGTCCGGTCGTGAAGCGGAGCTGGCGCGGTGAATCGAGCGCCTCGCCATCGAGGTTGTCGTGCAGCACCCGGGCCGCCTCGGTGTCGCTCGTGAAGTGGCTGCAATACACGTGGCCGTTGCCGGTGCGGTGCTGCAGCGGGATGCGCCACTGCCAGCCGGCCGAACGCGCGGTCGACGTGGTGTAGGGCGTGAGCTTGTCGGCCTTCGCGCAAGGCACCGCCAGCGCGCTGTTGCAAGGCAGCCAGGAACTCCAGTCCTCGTAGGCCGACTTCATCGCGCCGCCGATCAGCAGCGCACGAAAGCCCGAGCAGTCGACGAACAGGTCACCGTCGATGCGACGGCCATCGCGCAGCTTCACCGCGGCGACGAATCCGTCCTCGGGGCGCAGCTCGACGTCGACGATCGTGCCTTCGATGCGCTGTGCACTGCGCTGCATCGCATACTCGCGCAGGTAGGCGGCGTACAGGCCGGCATCGAAATGAAAGGCGTACGAGTAGGCGTTGGCCGCCGAGGGCTGATCACCGGTGGGCGGGACGAAGCGGTTCTGGCGCGCCATCACCGTGGCGGTGGACCACTCCTCGTACGAGTGCATCTCGCTCGACTGCGCCAGGCGCAGCCAGTACATGAACGACGAGCGGTTCTGGATCGGCGGGCCGAAGCCGCCGAAGCCGTGGAAGAAGCGGTGGCCGAGGCGCCCCCAGTCCTTGAACTCGATGCCGAGCTTGAAGGTCGCCTGCGTCTTCTTGACGAAGTCCACGCCGTCCAGGCCTAGGGTCTGGTTGTAGAACCGGATCGGCGGCAGCGTGGCCTCGCCCACGCCCACGGTGCCGATCTCCGGTGATTCCACCACCACGATCTCGCAGGGCCGGTGGTCGTGACCCTTGAACATCTGCGCCAGCGGCGCGGCCGCCATCCAGCCGGCGGTGCCGCCGCCGACGATGACGATCTTTCGGATGGCCTTGTCACTCATGTGCGGATTCACGGATCAGGGCGCGGCGGGCGCGCCGTAGACGATGCCCCGGCCGCGACCGCGCGAAGTCTGGGCCCGGCCTGTTCGCAAGGGGTTAGGTGTTTACGCCGATTTGGTTAGTTCGACGCCCGAATTAATATGCCGGCCGTTGAAGCCTTCCCATAAGGAGACACGTCTTGCGCATCGAGCCCGCCGGCAGCCCACAACTGCTCGAGGACATCAATCGCATGGCCGTGGTGCGTCATCTGCGCGCGAGCCCCGGTGCCGGGGAGGGGGCATGACCTTCCTCGGCATCGACCTCGGCACTTCCGAAGTCAAGCTTCTGCTGATCGATGCGGTCGGCGAGTTGGTCGGCCAGGCCGGCGCGCCGCTGCAGGTGTCGCGGCCGCACCCGCTGTGGTCCGAGCAGGCGCCGCAAGACTGGTGGGATGCCGTCGAGACGGCGGTCGCCGAGCTGCGCCGCACGCATGCGCAGGCCTTCGCCGCCGTGCGTGCCATCGGCCTGTCGGGCCAGATGCACGGTGCGGTGCTGCTCGGCGCGCGCGACGAGGTGCTGCGCCCCGCCATCCTGTGGAACGACGGGCGCAGCCATGCCGAGTGCGGCGAGCTCACGCGGCGCGCACCGATGCTGCACGCGGTGGCCGGCAACCTCGCGATGCCGGGCTTCACCGCGCCGAAGCTGCTGTGGGTGAAGGCGCACGAGCCCGAGGTGTTTGCCCAGGTGCGCAGCGTGCTGCTGCCGAAGGACTACCTGCGCCTGCGTCTGACCGGCGAGAAGGTGTCCGATCCCTCGGATGCGGCAGGCACCCTGTGGCTCGACGTGGCCGCGCGCGACTGGTCCGACGATCTGCTCGCGGCCTGCGATCTGAATCGCTCGCAGATGCCGCGGCTGGTGGAGAGCAACCGGCCGAGCGCGGGCCTGCGGCCTGAAGTCGCCAAGGCCTGGGGGCTAGTGTCGGAAGTGGTCGTTGCCGCAGGCGCGGGCGACAACGCCGCCAGCGCCATCGGCATCGGCGCGGTCCAGCCGGGCGACGGTTTCATCTCGCTGGGCACCTCGGGGGTGCTCTTCGTCGTCAACGACCGCTTCCGCCCGAATGCCGCGTCCGCGGTGCATGCGTTCTGCCACGCGCTGCCGCAGCGCTGGCACCAGATGAGCGTGATGCTGTCGGCGGCGAGCTGCCTCAGGTGGTTCGTCAACTTCAGCGGCGCGCGCGACGAGGCCTCGTTGCTCGCGGATGTCGGCGCACTGCCGAGCGCGTCGCTGGCGCACGCACCGATCTTCCTGCCTTACCTGGCCGGCGAACGCACGCCGCACAACGATCCGTTCGCGCAAGGTCTGTTCTTCGGCCTGGCGCACGAATGCACACGCGCGCTCGGCGCGTACGCCGTGCTCGAAGGCGTGGCTTTCGGCCTGGCCGACGGCCTCGCGGCGCTGCAGGCCGCGGGCACGGAGGTGACCCGCCTGTCGCTGGTAGGCGGCGGCGCCCGCAGCGGCCTGTGGGCGCAGCTCATCGCCGATGCGCTCGGCGTCGAGATCGTCGTCCACGCCGGCGCGCAGGCCGGCGGCGCGCTCGGCGCAGCACGCCTGGGTTGGATGGCCGCCGGCGGCTCCGAGGCGCAGGTGTGCACCAAGCCCGACGTCGCTGCAAGGCATCTGCCCGATCCGCAGCGCCATCTTCAATTGCAGCCGCGGCTGCAACGCTTTCGCGAGATCTACCAGCGGCTCAAGCCCATGTCGCCCACCGCCGGCCACCGCTGAGCCCAGCACTTTCGATGAACCCCCAACACGTCATGACGAACTACTTCCAAGACATCCCGGCGATCGAGTACCGGGGACCCGACAGCGACGATGCGCTGGCCTTTCGCCACTACGACAAGAATCGCATGGTGCTGGGCAAGCGCATGGAGGAGCAGCTGCGCTTCGCCGTGTGCTACTGGCACACCTTCTGCTGGAACGGCTTCGATCCGTTCGGCAACGCGACCTTGCTGCGCCCCTGGTTCGAAGGCGGCTCGCCCATGGAGCTGGCCCGCGCCAAGGCCGACGCGGCCTTCGACTTCTTCACCAAGCTCGGCGCGCCCTACTACACCTTCCACGACCGCGACGTGGCCCCGGAAGGCGCCACGCCGCGCGAGAGCCACGACAACCTGCTGCGCATGGTGGACGTGCTCGGCGAGCATCAGCAGCGCAGCGGCGTGAAGCTGCTGTGGGGCACGGCGAACCTGTTCAGCCACCGTCGCTTCATGTCCGGCGCCGCGACCAACCCGGACCCTGCGGTGTTCGCGATGGCCGCGCTGCAGGTACGCGACGCGATGGACGCGACCTTGAAGCTCGGCGGCGCGAACTACGTGCTGTGGGGCGGCCGCGAAGGCTACGAGACGCTGCTCAACACCCGCGTGGGCCAGGAGCAGGACCAGCTCGGCCGCTTCCTGAGCCTCGTGGTCGAGTACAAACATCGGATCGGCTTCAAGGGCCAGATCCTGATCGAGCCGAAACCGCGCGAACCGGTCAAGCACCAGTACGACTTCGACACCAGCGCGGTCTACGCCTTCCTTGTCCGCTACGGGCTCGAGAAGGAAGTCAAGGTCAACATCGAGGCCAATCACGCGACCTTGTCCGGCCACAGCTTCGAGCACGAGATCGCAACGGCCACCGCATTCGGAATCCTCGGCAGCGTCGACATGAACCGCGGCGATCCGCAGCTGGGCTGGGACACCGATCAGTTCCCGAACAACGTGCCGGAAACCGCCCTGGCGCTGTACCACATCCTGCTCGCCGGCGGGGTGGGCAACGGCGGCTTGAACTTCGACGCCAAGGTGCGGCGCCCGTCGATCGATGCAGCGGATCTCTTCCACGGCCACGTCGGCGCGATGGACGTGTGCGCCCGCGCGCTGCTGATCGCCGAGAAGATGATCGTGGACGGTCGGCTCCAGCGCGCCGTCGAGGCGCGCTATGCCGGCTGGGACGCACCGGCCGGGCAGGACATCCTCGCCGGCCGCGTGTCGCTGGGCGAGCTGGCCGATCAGGTGCTCGCGAAAGATGTCGACGTGATGCCGGTGTCGGGTCGCCAGGAATACCTGGAGAACCTCGTCAACCGGTTCTGCGGGATTTGACGCAATGCCGTGCGAACAGCCATGCCGTCGGCTCGATGACCAGCGCGAGGGCACGACCCTTGGCGCCCTCGACCGACGGTCTCAGGCATGAAGACCCATGCCTGACGCTGTTCGCCACTGCCGATGAGGAGGGGCGTTTTCCATCGCATCGGCACGCAGGAGTAGTCATCGCTGTGGCAGTACCACGCCGTCCCTGAACAGGGACAGGCCCTTGAATCACTTCAACAATGAAGGAGCAGGACATGAGGAGACAAACTCATTTTCGGAAGACAGCGTTGTCAGCGGCGGCGGCTCAAGCCGCGCTGCTCTGGAGCGCTGCCGCCATGGCCCAGACGGTGCCGGCGCCCCAGCCGGCCGCTTCGGCCGCATCGGCGGCTGAAGGCAGCAAGACGGAAAGCAGCAAAGAGAGCAGCAGAGAGAGCGCCAAGGACAGCAGCAAGGCGGGAGCCGAAACACTGAAGGCCGTGGTCATCACCGGCCAGCGCGGTGCCCTGGCTTCCGCGCAGAAGATCAAGCAGAACGCGGACGAAGTCGTCGACTCGATCGTCGCCGACGACATCGGCAAGCTGCCCGACCGCTCGGTCACGGAAGTGCTGCAGCGCATCGTCGGCGTCACGATCGACCACACGATGGCCAAGACCGACCCGGAGCACTTCTCGGTCGAAGGCTCCGGCGTGACGATTCGCGGTCTGACGTACGTGCGCTCCGAGCTGAACGGGCGCGACTCGTTCTCCGCCAACGGCGGCCGCTCGCTGAACTTCGAGGACGTGCCGCCCGAACTGATGGCCGGCGTGGACGTCTACAAGAACCCGTCCGCCGAACGCATCGAAGGCGCGATCAGCGGCCTGGTCAACCTGCGCACTGCGCTGCCCTTCGATTTCAAGGGCTCGAAGGGCGCGTTCTCGCTGCAGTCCAGCTATTCGACGCTGCGGGAAAAGGCCTCGCCGTCGTTCTCGGGCCTGCTGTCGAATCGATGGAAGACCGATCTGGGCGAATTCGGCGCAATGATCGACCTCGCCCATTCGGAAAGCGCCACCCGCACCGACGGCTACCAGGTCGAGCCGTACTATCCGCGCACTGACGTGGTGGCCGGCCAGACGGTCTGGATCCCCAAGGGCTCGCAGTGGCGCACGCTCGAGTTCGACCGCAAGCGCGACGGCATATACGGCGCGCTGCAATGGCGCAAGGACGACGTCGAGTCGTCGCTCACGTACTTCAAGTCGAAGTACAAGATGAACTGGAGCGAGAACGCGATCTTCGCGCAGTCGAGCCCGTACAACATCACCGTCGACCCCGGCGCGCGCTACGACGCCAACGGCAAGCTGCTGGCCGGAACCTTGCGCGATGCCGCCGACGGCGGTATCAACTTCGGCGCCGACACCCGCGTCGCGAATCGCAAGTCGGCCACGCAGGACGTGTCGTGGAACCTCGCATGGAAGGCGTCCGACAAGTGGTCGTTCAGCACCGACGTGCAGTACATCCGCGCCACCACGCAAAGCCTGGATTCGACCGTCGCCACCGGCGTCCAACTGGCGAAGCAGACCCTGGACCTCACCGGATCAGTGCCGCAGTTGACCTTCGACGCCGCGGACCGCGCCTACCTGGCCGACCCGAAGAACTACTACTGGGCGTTCACGATGGAGCACCTGGACCAGAGCGTCGCGACCGAGAAGGCCTGGAGGGCCGATGCCAAGTTCAAGTTCGACGACCCCATCCTGCGGGACCTGCGGTTCGGCGTGCGCCTGACCGAGCGCGACGCCACGACGATGAACTCGAACCCGAGCTACAACTGGGCCGCCATCACACAGCCCTGGCAGGTCGGGTGGGACATCAGCGGCCTGGCGAGCCTGGGCGACCCCCGCTTCAGCGGCAACACGCAGCTGCGCGACTTCAACAACTTCTTCAACGTCGGCGCGTCGGTGCCGTCGTTGGTCTTCCCCGCCACGTCCACCGCCGCGGGATATCCGGACAGCTACGCCGCGCTGCACACCTATCACGACATCCTGTGCGCCGAGGCGCACGGCGGAAGCAGCGCCGGCTGCGCCCCGTGGAAACCGGCCACGTTCGGCACCGACCCGTTGGGCACCAACGAGCAGTCCGAACGCACGCAGGCCGTGTACAGCCAGCTTCGCTTCGGCTTCGATGACCTGCGCTACCCGGTGGACGGCAATGTCGGCCTGCGCCTGGTCCGCACGAAGGCGAGCGCGAGCGGCTACACCGTCTTCACGCCGCCTGCGAGCACGCCGGTCGGCGTTCCGGTCTTTGCCGCCTACGCGCAGGCGCAGAACGTCGACAACGACTACACCAACGCGCTGCCCAGCCTGAACCTGCGGCTGAATGCGAGCGACGCTCTGCAGTTCCGCTTCGCGTACGCGAAGGCGATGTCGCGTCCGGACTTCACGCAGCTTCAGGGCTACGCCGCGCTGAGCCAGAACATCCCCGGCGGCGCGACCACCCCGGACCAGGTGACCTACACCGGAAAGGCCGAGGGCAATCCGTCGCTGAAGCCGGTGCGATCGGACAACTTCGACCTGACGGCCGAGTGGTACTTCGACCGGGCCGGCTCGTTCACCGTGGCGGTGTTCAAGAAGCAGCTCAAGGACATCATCGTCAACCAGACGTTCGTCAAGCAGCTGCCCGACGTGGACGGCCAACTGCACGACTTCCTCGTCACCGGCCCGGTCAACGGCGCGAAGGGTTCTGCTCGTGGCATCGAGCTCGGCTACCAGCAGTACTTCAACAAGCTGCCGGGCTGGTTGTCCGGGTTCGGCATCCAGGCCAACTACACCTACGTGGACAGCCACACGAAGCTGAATTCGCCGGTCTACTCGCCGTATTGCACGGGCAGCAACAGCGCGGAGAACCTGAACCTCAATCTCAACGGCTGCGATACCAACGGCCAGACCTTCGGCGACCTGCCGATGGCGGACCTGTCGCGCAACAGCTACAACCTGGCGCTGCTGTACGACAAGGGGCCGATCTCTGCACGCCTGGCCTACAGCTGGCGCTCGAAGTACCTGCAGGCAGTCAACGTGAACGGCACGAACGGCTCCGACGGGACCGACACCAACCCGAGCAGCCCGACGTTCGGCCAGCACAACGTGCCCTGGGCCTTGCCGACCTGGGCCGGCGCCTACGGCCAGCTCGACCTGGGCATCTTCTACAAATTCGACGACAACCTCACCATCGGCTTCGAAGGCCAGAACCTCACCGATACGACCTACAAGCAATACATGCAGCAGCACACCGGCTTGAATGGTCGCGCGTGGTTCTCGAGTGGGCCGCGCTACACGGTGCAGATGCGCTACTCGTTCTGAACCCAAAAGGCCCATCGTCCTGCGCTCGGTGGCCTGAGCGCAGGACGATCCAGGATCACATCGAATGAGCAGGACACGGAAACACGTTGTCGGCAAAGGCGTTCGCCATGCAGCCGGCTTGCTGGCCTTGCTCGCCGCGAGCGCGCTCGCCGGCGGCACCGAGCCTGCGGCCGATCGACCGCATCTGGCCACGCGCGACGGCCGGCACGCGCTCATGGTGGACGGTGCGCCGTTCCTCATCCTGGGCGCACAGGTCCACAACTCGAGCAACTATCCGCAGGCGCTGAAGCAGGTCTGGCCCGCGATCCGCGACGCGAACGCGAACACGCTGGAAGTGCCGGTGGCCTGGGAGCAGATCGAGCCTTCCGAAGGCCGCTTCGACTTTTCGTTCGTCGACACGCTGGTGCGCGAGGCGCGCGCGCGCAAGCTGCGCCTGGTGCTGCTGTGGTTCGGCACCTGGAAGAACACGAGCCCGCAGTACACGCCCGAGTGGGTGAAGTTCGACAACAAGCGTTTCCCGCGCATGGTCGACAAGGACGGCAAGCTCAGCTATTGCCTGTCGCCGTTCGGCGAAGACACGCTGAAGGCGGACAAGAAGGCCTTCGTGGCGCTGATGGGTCACCTGAAGAAGATCGACGCGCAGCAGCACACCGTGATCATGGTGCAGGTGGAGAACGAAGTCGGCACCTACGGCCTGGTGCGCGACTTCGGGCCCCAGGCGCAAGCCGCCTTCGGGCGGCCGGTGCCGCCGGCGGTGCTGGCACGCAAGAAGCCGCCGGTGCCCGGTGCGGCGAGCGGCAGCTGGCGCGAGGTGTACGGCGACTATGCCGACGAGTATTTCCACGCCTGGGCGATCGCGCGCTACATCGACGAAATCGCCAAGGCCGGCCGCGCGGTGCACGACCTGCCGATGTACGTGAACAACGCGCTGCGCGACGCGCTGGAGCAGCCACCGCAGCCTTGGAAGAGCAACTTCGCCAGCGGCGGCCCCACGCACGACGTGATCGACATCTACAAGGCCGCGGCGCCGCACATCGACATCGCCGCGCCCGACCTCTACAACCCTGATTCGAAGCAGGCGGCCGCGACCTTGCAGCTGTTCCAGCGCGCGGACAACCCGCTGTGGGTGCCGGAAATGAGCAACGCAGCCGAGTACGCGCGCTACGTGTATTCGATACTCGGCCGCGGCTCGCTCGGCGTGGCGCCGTTCGGCATCGACTACTTCGCCTACTCCAACTTCCCGCTGGGCTCGAAGCTCACCGACCGGCGCATGGTCGAGCCGTTCGCCGGCATCTACGCAGCCTTCGGCTCGATGCAGCGGCAGTGGGCGCGGTGGGCCTTCGAGGGCCGCACCCACGGCGTCGCCGAAGGCGACGACCATACGGACCAGACGATCGCGATGAAACGCTGGCGGGCCGACGTGTCCTTCGGCCAATGGCAGTTCGGCGAGCGCGACCCCGCCAAAGAGAAGCCGCCGCACGCCGACAAGGCGCTGGGCGGCGTGGCGATCGCGCAGATCGGCGACGACGAGTTCGTGGTCGTCGGGCAGTACGCGCGCGTGCGCATCGAGCCGGCGGCGGAGGACGGCCACTCGGGCGCGATGATCGACTCCGCCGAAGAGGGCCGGTTCGATGCCTCGGGGCGCTGGGTGATGGAGCGACGCTGGAACGGCGACCAGGTCGACTCGGGCCTGAACCTGACCGGGCGCCCGACGATCCTCAAGGTTCGCATGGGGCGCTACTGATGCAGCGGCGCGAACTCATCAAGGCCGCCGGCATCGCCGCACTGGCCGGCCCACGCGCCTTCGCCGCCGATGCCGACGCCAACACCGTGGCAGCGGGCCCCTACGAATGGCGCAGCGTGCCCTACGGGGCCGGCGGCTTCGTCGACGGCTTCGTGTTCCACCCGCGCGAGCGCGGGCTGCTCTACGCGCGGACCGACATCGGCGGCGCGTACCGCTTCGAGCCGGCGACGAACTCGTGGACGCCGCTGCTCGACCATCTGTCGAAGGCCGATGCCGACCTGATGGGCGTGCTGAGCCTGGCCGTCGATCCGAATGACGCCAGCCGCTTGTATGCGGCCTGCGGCCTGTACCTCGACGAGTTCTCGCGCAACGGCGCACTGCTGGTCTCCGCCGACCGCGGAGCGACCTGGCAGGTGACGGAACTCGGCATCAAGCTCGGCGGCAACTGGTGGGGCCGCGGCACCGGCGAGCGGCTGCAGGTCGATCCGAACGACGGCGCGGTGCTGCTGCTCGGCACCTCGCAGGACGGCCTGATGCGCAGCGCCAACCGCGGGCAGAGCTTCACGCGGCTCGACTTCCCATCCAGGCACGTGTCGCTGGTGCTGTTCGATCCGCAAAGCGGCGCGCGCGGCAGCGCGTCGAAATCGATCTACGTCGGCAGTCACGACCGCCCCGGGCTCTACGTGTCGCACGATGGCGGCGCGAGCTTTGCACGCGAGCGCGGCACGCCGCCGCAGGTGCCGCAGCGCGCGGTCTTCGGGCCGGACGGCACGCTGTACGTCAGCTTTGCGCTCGGCGCCGGCGAACTTGCCGGCAACCCCGGCAACGCCAAGTCCGGCGGCGTGTGGAAACGCGACCGGCAGGGCCGCTGGAGCGACATCACGCCCACCCCGGGCGGCTTCGGCTATTCGGGCCTCGACGTCGACCGGCAGGTGCCGGGGCGCCTCTTGGTCTCGACGATCCAGCGCTGGAAGCCGGGCGACGACCTGTTCGTGTCCAGCGACGACGGCACCACCTGGAAGCCGCTGGGCGAGCGCTCACGGCACGACGCCAGTGCGTACCCGTGGCTGGTCAACTACATGCGCGGCCACGACGACATGGGGCACTGGATGTGCGACGTGAAGATCGACCCGTTCGACGGCGAGCGCGCGATCTACGGCACCGGCTACGGCCCGTGGATCACGCGCAATCTAGGCGCCGCGCACCAGGGCGGCACGGTGAACTGGGACTTCAGCGTCGCCAATTTCGAAGAGACGGCCACGCTCGAGATCCGAAGCCCGTCGGGCGGCTCAGCGCTGCTCGGCGCGATGGGCGACGTGAGCGGCGGCGCCTGGGACGACGTGACGCACACGCCGCGCAACGGCCTGTTCGCGCCGACCAACGAGACCAACCGCTCGGTGGACTTCGCGCAGCTCAAGCCCGCGATCCTCGCGCGCGTGGCCGATCAGGCGCGCACCGGCGGCTATGTGTCGCGTGACGGCGGCGCGAGCTGGCGCCCGTTCGAGACCGCCCCGCCGGCGCCGCCGCGCACCCGCTCGGGCCACGTCGCGGTGTCGGCGCAGGGCGGATTCCTCGTCGTGGTGCCGGAAAAGCAGAACGCGGTCTGGTCGCGCGACCACGGCCGAACGTGGCAGTCTTGCAGCGGCTGGCCCGCGGCGCCCGATCGCAGCGAGGCCACGCCGAAGCCGGTGGCCGATCGTGCGGTCGAAGGCGTGTTCTACGTGCACGACGAGCCGAACGGCCAGATCCTCGTCAGCACCGACGGCGGCGAGAGCTTCAAGCCCAGCGTCGTCGGCCTGCCCAAGTTGGCGCGCCGGCAGTCCGCGCAACTGGTGTGCGCGCCGGGCAAGCTGCGCGACCTGTGGCTCGCGCTGCCCGAGGCGCTGTTGCATCTGCCGGAATCCGACAGCCCGGCGCGCACGATCGAGGCGGTGGCCGAGCCCTGGATGATCGCGCTCGGCAAGGCCGCGCCCGGTGCGCGCGAGCACGCGCTGTACGTCTGGGGCCGTGTGCGCATCGGTGGCAGCGGGCCGCAGGAAGGCCTGTTCCGCTCCGACGACGGCGGCGCGAGCTTCGTGCGCATCAACGACGACAGTCATCGCTACGGCCGCCTGCTGTCGATGACGGCCGACCCGCTCGAGCATGGCACGCTGTACCTCGCGCCGCACGGGCGCGGCGTGATGGTCGGACGGGCTCGATCAACACAAGGAGTCCCGACGAAATGAAGACGTGGACCAGAGGCGCGCACGGCGTGCTCGCGTCAGTACTGTGCTCCGCGCTCGCCGGCTGCGGCTCGATGAGTGTTTCCGACCCAGCGCCGCTGATGCTGTACGACGGCCGGCCTCACGCCGCGCTGCACGTGCAAGTGACGGGCTGGCAGGACGCGCAGGACATGAGCGGCGCGTCGGTCACGGGCCTCAAGCCGGCCAATCCCACTGATGCCGCCAGCAAGGTCAGCGCTCGCCGCTCCGCCAAGGACGCCAGCGACGACGCCCTGACGATGACCTGGAACAACGCCTGGTCGGCCGGGCTGCGCCTGGTCGCCGACAAGCCGCTGGACCTGCGACCCTACCTGGGCGACGGCACGCTGGAGTTCGACATCGACGCGGTGGACATGGCCAAGTCGGGCTTGTCGTTCGCGATGGGCTGCGAGCCCGACTGCGGTCGAAGCGTGGGGTACGAGCTGCCGTCGCGCGCGATGCACGGCAAGGGCTGGCAGCACCTGTCGTTCTCGCTGCAGTGCTTCGTGCGCGACGGCAACGACTTCAGCCGCATCACGCAACCCTTCGTGGTGGACAGCAGCGGCACCGGCGAGCTCGCGGTGGCCAACGTGAAGCTCGTGCGCCACGGCAAGCCCAACGCAAGCTGCCCCGACTACCGCACCGAGTCGGTCACGCCCGCGCCGCAAAGCGCGACGTGGGCGGTCGACTGGTGGATGCCGCGCCATGAGAAGAAGCTGGAAGAACTCCGCAAGCTGAAGGCCGCGGGCCTGAACCCGGACCTCGTCTTCATCGGCGACTCGATCACCCATGGCTGGGAAGACGGCGGCGCGGCGGTGTGGAAGCAGCACTACGCGAAGTACCACGCGCTGGACCTCGGCTTTTCCGGCGACCGGACCGAGCACGTGCTGTGGCGACTGCAGCACGGCGAGGTCGACGCCATCCAGCCGAAGGTTGCGGTGCTGATGATCGGCACCAACAACACCGGCCACCGGCAAGAGGACCCGGCGACCATCGCCGCCGGCATCCAGCGCATCATCGAAGAGCTGCAGCGGCGCCTGCCGCAAACGAAGGTGCTGCTGCTGGCGATCTTTCCGCGCGACGAGCAGCCGACGAGCCGGCTGCGCCAGCTCAACGAGCGCGTGAACGGCATTATCTCGGGCTTCGCAGACGGCCGCCGCGTCTTCTTCCTGAACATCAATGCGGCCCTGACGAACGCGGACGGCACACTGTCCAAGGACGTCATGCCCGACCTGCTGCACCCGAACGAGAAGGGCTACGGCCTGTGGGCGCAGAGCATGGAACCCAGCCTAAAGAAGTTGTTGTCCGAATGAGCACGTTCACCCATTCCAGTCCGTTTCCGCCGTCCTTCGTGTTCGGTGTGGCCGCGGCCGCGGCGCAAATCGAAGGCGCCGCCCGCGCCGACGGCAAGGGCGAGTCCATCTGGGACCGCTTCGCTCGCGTGCCGGGCAAAGTGGCCGGCGGCGACACGCTCGACGTGGCGTGCGACCACTACCACCGCTTCGATGAGGACTTCGCGCTGATGGCCTCCCTCGGCGTCAAGCACTACCGCCTGTCGATCGCCTGGCCGCGCATCTATCCGCAAGGCGACGGCCCGCTGAATCGAGCCGGCCTCGACTTCTACCATCGGCTCTTCGCCAGCATGGCGCGGCACGGCATCACGCCGTGGGTCACGCTGTTCCATTGGGATCTTCCGCAGGCGCTCGAGGACCGTGGCGGCTGGACCTCGCGCGCCACGGTGGACGCATTTGCGCGCTATGCCGAGACCGTGGTGCGCGAGTTTGGCGGCATGGTCAAGAATTGGATCACGCTCAACGAGATCCGCTGCTTCACCTGGCTCGCCTACGGCAAGGGCATCAAGGCCCCCGGCCGCCAGGAGAGCGAGCAGGTGGTGAACCAGACTCAGCACCACGCGCTGCTGGCGCACGGGCGTGCGGTGCACGCGGTGCGCGAGTTCGGCGGGCCCGGCGCGCGCGTCGGGCTCACCGACAATTGCGATGTCAGCGTGCCCGTCACCGAGACACCGGAAGACATCGCTGCGGCCAAGGCCTGGTTCGTCGAGAAGAACGCGCACATCCTCGGCGCGATCCACGGCAAGGCCTATTCCCAGGCCTACCTCGACCGGGTCGGCGCCGACGCGCCGCACGTGTCGTCGGGTGACTTCGACGTGATCAGCTTGCCCACCGACTTCCTCGGCCTGAACATCTACACCGCCACCTATGTGCGCGCCAGGCGCAACGGCGAGGGCTATGAGCAGCTCGCACTGCCGGCCAGCTACCCGCGCGCCGACAGCGCGTGGCTCAACCTGGTGCCGCAAGCGATCTACTGGGCGGCGCGCATGTGCCACGAGCTCTACGGCCACGGGTCGATCTACATCACCGAGAACGGCTGCGGCTACAACGACGAGCCCGTCGTGGACGGCGAGGTGATCGACTTGCACCGCCGCGACTACGTGCGCAACCATCTGCGCGAGGTGCACCGCGCGATCGCCGACGGGGTGCCGATCGACGGCTACTTCCTGTGGTCTTTCATCGACAACTACGAATGGGAAGACGGCTACCAGCGGCGCTTCGGCATCGTGCACTGCGACTTCGAGACGCAGGTGCGCACGCCGAAGCTCTCGGCCCGCTACTACGCCGACGTGATGCGCACGCGAAGGATCCTCTGATGAGCAGCACCGCAGTCGCCGCGCGCGGCCTGCCCCTCGCGTCCACCGCCGCCGCGCCGGTGTCCGACCGTGTGTCGGTGCGCCAGAAGGTGGGCTACGGCCTCGGCGCCTTCATCGACATGTGGGGCCACTGGCTCTACCCATCGCTGGCGTTCCACGTCTTCAACGTGTTCCTCGGCGTCGCGCCGGGACTCGTGTCGACGGCCCAGATGGTCAAGGTCGGCATCGACGCCGCCTCCGACGCGATCTTCGGCTGGGTCTCGGACAACACGCGCACACGATTCGGCCGGCGGCGGCCGTTCATCCTGGTGGGCGGCGTGCTCGCCGGCATCGGCCTGCCGCTGATGTTCGCGGTGGGCCGCGGCTGGAGCGACACCGAGTACTTCATCTTCATGCTCGCGAGCACGGCGCTGTACGTGCCGATCATGAGCTGCTTCAACATGCCGTGGCTGAGCCTCGGCTCGGAGATGACGCCCGACTATCACGAGCGCACCACCGTGATGTCGGTGCGCAACGCGATCCAGAAGGCGCCCGAGCTGGCGATGTTCTTCGCCGCGCAGTTCACCACGCTGTGGATCTTCAACGACGAGCACGGCAAGCCCGACATCCTGCGCGGCGCGCAGATCTATTGCGCGATCCTCGGCGCGATCATGGTGGTCGCCGCGGTCGCGATCTTCCTGCTCTCGCGCGAGCGCTACTACGAACACCTGGTCAGCAAGAACCAGCAGAAGATCAAGTTCTCCGACACGCTGTGGCGCACGCTGCGCTGCCGGCCGTTCCGCAACATGGTGGTCATGATGCTGGCCTACGGCATCGGCACCGCGATGGTCGCGGCGCTCGGCTACTACGCCACCGTGTACTACGTGTGCAAGGGCGACATCGCGCTGGCCACCAAGTGGAACACCGCGATGGGCGGGGCCGGCATGGTGTTCGGCTTCCTCGGCATCCTGTTCTTCACCTGGCTGGCGCGCCGCCGCGGCAAGCGCACGGCACTGGCCACCGTGTTGTCGCTCGCCATCTGCGCCTTCATCGGCGACTGGTGGCTTTATGACCCCGAATTGCCGGCGCTGCAGCTGTTCGCCACCGGCTTCGTCGCGTTCACCGGTGCGGGTTTCTGGATGCTGTACGGCTCGACGCTGGCCGACGTGGTCGACCACGACGAGCTCGAGACCGGCCAGCGCCGCGAGGGCTCGTTCTCGGCGTGCCAGGCGTGGATCTCCAAAGTCGGCATCGCGCTGGGCGTCGGCGCCTCGGGTTGGATCCTGCAGTTCACCGGCTTCGATTCGAAGCTGCCGGTGCAGAGCGAGCATGCGATCTTCATGATCCGCATCCTGCTGTCGGGCATCCCGGTCATCGGGCTCGTGCTCGCGCTTATCGCGATCCTGCGCTTCCCGCTGACCGAGGCCCGCATGCACGAGATCCGCATGCTGCTCGAAGCGCGCCGCGGGAAAGTCTGAACGCACCGATGCGCAGAGTCTCGCGACGCGACGCCTTCAAGACCGCCCTGGCCGGCGCCGCCGCCGCGCAGATGCCCGCCACCGCCGCGCCGCAAGCCACCGCACGCGGGCCGCGCTTCGGCACCGGCATCGAAGGCCAGCGCAACGCCGATCTGGGCGACGGCACGTACCGCAACCCGATCGTGCCCGGTGACCACCCCGATCCCACGATCCTGAAGGACGGCGCCGACTACTACATGACGTTCTCGTCGTTCCAGTCCTACCCGGGTGCGGTGATCTGGCACTCGACGGACTTGGTGGCGTGGGCGCCGATCGGCGCGGCGCTCCACAAGCCGATCGGCACCGTGTGGGCGATGGACCTGGTGAAACACGCGGGGCGCTACTACCTCTACATCCCGACGTTGCAGGATGCAGGCACGGCGATCTACGTGATCCATGCGGATGACATCCGCGGTCCGTGGAGCGATCCGATCGACCTGAAATTGCCGGGCTGCATCGACCCGGGCCATGCGGTCGGCGAGGACGGCAGGCGCTACCTGTTCGTCAACGGCGTGCGTCGCGTCCGGCTGGCCGACGACGGCTTGTCGACACTGGGCACACTCGAACATGCCTACACGCCGTGGCGCTACCCCGACCATTGGGTCGTCGAGATGTTCGCGCCCGAAGGGCCGAAGCTGTTTCGCCGCGGTGCCTGGTTCTACCTCGTGACCGCGGTGGGCGGCACCGCCGGTCCGCCGACCAGCCACATGGTGACGGTCGCGCGCTCGACATCGATCCATGGGCCGTGGGAGCACTGCCCGCACAACCCCATCGTGCACACGCAAAGCGCCGACGAGCCGTGGTGGTCGCGCGGCCACGCGACGCCGGTCGAAGGCCCGGCCGGCGACTGGTGGATGGTCTACCACGGCTACGAAAACGGCTTTCGCACGCTCGGCCGCCAGACGCTGCTCGAGCCGATCGAATGGACGAGCGACGGCTGGTTCCGCGCCAAGGGCGGCACGCTCTCGGCGCCGCTGCGCAAGCCCAAGGGCGGCGTCGCGGGCCCGGCCGGCTTCGCGCTGTCGGACGACTTCACGACGAATCGATTCGGCCGGCAGTGGAGCTTCTTCGCGCCCGGCGCGGACGAGATGCAACGCGCGCGTCTGGAGGACGCGAGCCTCGTGCTGCAAGGCAAGGGCAGTTCGCTGGCCGATTGTTCGCCGCTCACCTGCATCGTCGGCGACCGCAGCTACGAAGCCACGGTGACGCTCGAGATCGCCGGCGATGCGCACGGCGGCCTAGCGCTCTTCTATAGCGAGCGCGGCTTCGCCGGCGTGGGCTTCAGCACGAGCCAGATGCTCACCTACGGTTATGGCCAGGAGCACGGCTGGATGCGCGAGCCGTTCCGCGCCGAGCGCGTGCACCTGAAGCTCGTCAACCGCGGGCAGGTGCTCACCTTTCACTATTCGGCGGACGGCAAGCAGTGGACGCAGCATCCCTGGCAGATGGAGGTCTCGGGCTTGCACCACAACGTGTTCGGCGGCTTTCTGAGCCTGAAGATCGGGCTCTTCGCCGCCGGGCGCGGCGAGGTCCGCCTGCGCAACTTCGTCTATCGCGGCCTCGCCGATGCGGCGCGCTGACCGCCAACGTGCATGAAGAAGAGCATCCAGCCGATGACGGCTCGATCGCGCGGCCTTCGCGCACTGGGCCTCGCCGTCTGCGCCGCGACACTGGCAGTCGCCGCCCTCGCCACCGAACCCGTCGAGGTGCAGCTCACCGTGACGCAAGAGGCGTCCGGTCCGCGCATCGAGCCGACGGTCTACGGCCAGTTCGCCGAGCACCTGGGCACCGGCATCTACGGCGGCCTGTGGGTCGGACCGGAGTCGAAGATCCCCAACACGCGCGGCTGGCGCAACGACGTGGTCGCCGCGCTGCGCCGCATCCACGTGCCGGTGGTGCGCTGGCCGGGCGGCTGCTTCGCCGACGACTACGACTGGCGCGACGGCATCGGCGAACCGGCCAGGCGCCCGGTGCGGCTGAACAAGATCTGGGGCATGGTGAGCGAGACCAATCGCGTCGGCACCCACGAGTACATGGACCTCGTCGCGCAGCTCGGCACCGAGGCCTACGTCGCCGGCAACATGGGCTCGATGCCGCCGCGCGCGATGGGGCAGTGGCTCGAATACATGACCTCGGACAGCAAGTCCAGCCTGGCCCAGGAGCGCCGCCGCAACGGCCGTGACAAGCCGTGGAAGGTGAAGTACTTCGGCATCGGCAACGAGAGCTGGGGCTGCGGCGGCAGCATGCGGCCCGAGTACCAGTCCGACCTGCACAACCAGTACGCCACCTTCCTGCACGCGCCGGTGGTGCGTGTGGCCTCGGGCGACGGGGAGGGCAACGAACACCTCGTCGACGTGCTGATGGAACGCTCCGGCAAGCACATGGACGCGTTCACGCTGCACTACTACACGCTGCCCGGAGACTGGCAGCGCCACGGCGCGGCCACCGGCTTCGATGCCGCGGCGTGGGCGAAGACGCTGCACAACGCGATGGGCATCGAGCGCAGCATCGCGGCGACGAGCCGCATCATGGACAAGCACGATCCGGCGAAGCGCGTCGCGCTGTACGTCGACGAGTGGGGCACCTGGTACGACCCCGATCCCGGCACCAACCCCGGCTTCCTGCAGCAGCAGAACACCTTGCGCGATGCGCTGGTGGCGGCGCTGTCGTTCAACACGTTCCATCGCCACACGGAGCGCGTGAAGATGGCCAACATCGCGCAGATGGTCAACGTGCTGCAGGCGATGGTGCTGACCGACGGCCCGCGCATGCTGCTGACGCCGACCTATCACGTGTTCGACCTGTACCAGCCGTTCAAGGGCGCGACACCTCTGAAGGCGACGCTGCAGACGCCGCGCTGGCGGCTCGGCGACACGGAGCTGCCTGCCGTCGATGCAACCGTGGCGCGTGCCGCCGACGGCACGATCCAGATCGCGCTGGTGAACCTCGACCCCGAGCGGCCGGCGCGCGTCGTCACCAACCTGCCGGGCCTCGCGCAGGGCCGCGTGCTCACTGCAGCCGCAATGGACGCGCACAACAGCTTCGCACGGCCCGAGGCGCTTGCGCCTGCACCCTACGTCGTCAAGCCGGGAGCGTCGGGCCTGGCGCTGGACCTGCCACCGAAGTCCATCGTCGTCGTCGCGGTGAGATGAGCCGCTTCAAATCCCGCGCATGAACCGCATCACCCAGCTGCTGCTCGCCATGCCGCTCGCGGCCTGCGCGGCCGCCGCAGTGGCGCAGAGCGGCGCCGACCTCGTCATCCTTCCTGCGCCGGCCTCTGCCTGGCGCATCACCGTCGGCCACTGGGAGAACCAGACCGAGCTGACCGGCGACAGCGTGGTCGCACCGCCGCCCACGGCCGAGTACGCGCGCGACAGCGTTGCCGGCGCGAGCGCCCGCGTCAGCGACGGCCGCCGCGAGGTGCTGATGTTCGACTGGAAGGCGCTCTGGCTTGCGACGCTGCGCATCGAGAGCCCGAAGCCGCTGGACCTGCGCCCCTACCTCGGCGGCACGCTCGAGCTGGACCTGAACGTCGCTGACATGGCCCAGGGCGCCATCAAGGTCAAGCTCGCCTGTGGTGAGGGGTGCGGGCGCAGCGTGAACCTGATCGAGCAGGCGCGCGCGTCCGTCGGCAAGGGCTGGCAGCGCATAACGCTGGCGATGTCTTGCTTCGTGCGCGAGGGCGCCGACTTCTCCAAGGTGACGCTGCCGTTCCAGCTCGAAGGCACGGGCAGCGGCCGCGCCAGCGTGGCCAACGTGCGCTTCGTGCGCGATGGCAAGCCCAACACCCCTTGCCCTGACTACCGCACCGAATCGCTCACGCCGGCGATGCTGACCGAGTCGTGGGCCATCGACTGGTGGCTGCCGCGCCACGAGGAAAAACTGCAGGAGGCGCGCAGGCTCGTTGCCGCCGGCCACAGCCCCGAGCTCGTCTTCATCGGCGACTCCATCACCCAGGGCTGGGAGAAGGAAGGACGCGAGGTCTGGCAACGCCATTACGCGTCGTACCACGCGCTGGACCTCGGCTTCGGCGGCGACCGCACCGAGAACGCGCTGTGGCGCCTGCAGCACGGCGAGCTCGACGGCCTCGCGCCGAAGGTGGCGGTGCTGATGATCGGCACCAACAACACCGGACACCGCGCCGAGAATCCCGAGACCACGGCCGCCGGCATCAGGCGCCTAGTCGACGAGATCCGCCGGCGCCTGCCGACCACGAAGGTGCTGCTGCTCGCCATCTTCCCGCGCGGCGAGAAGCCCGACGATTTCCTGCGCGGGATCAACGAGCGCGTGAACCGGATCATCGCCGGCGCCGCAGACGGGCGCAGCGTGCATTTCCTGAACATCAACGCCGCGCTGGTCAACCCCGACGGCAGCTTGTCGAAGGACGTGATGCCCGACCTGCTGCACCCGAACGAGAAGGGCTACGCGATCTGGCAGCGCGAGATGCAGCCGCTGCTGCAGACGCTTCTCGCGCCATCGCCGTGACCCTCGCCCCCTGAAGCCGGATTCACCGATGCCCACCGCTCGACTGCCGCTCATCGTCGCCGGCCAGGCCGTGCCGATGATTTGGCGCCTTCTCCGCGGCACCCAACACGCGGCCGCCCGAGCAACTCGATCTCCCACCACGCTCGAACCCGGCGCAGACAACCGGCCGAGCGTGCCCACCACCACGAAAGGTCCGTTCATGAAGTCCTTGATATCGTTGGTTCTCAGCCTGCTCGCGCTGTGCGCGGGGCAGGCCGCCCAGGCGCAGAGTTGCGGCAGCGGCGGCGGAGCGACCGTGTGCCTGACGGCCACCGGCACGCCCGACAACATCCAGTTGAGCTGGACCGTCAGCGGCACGATCGGCAACGTCCAGGTCTACCGCGACACCGACAGCAATCCCACTGGCCGCAACCGCATCGCCACGGTGAGCAATAGCAGCACGAGCTACACCGACAGCACCGCAGCCACCGGCACCACCTACTGGTACTGGATCAAGTTCACGGCCGGCAACAAGAGCTACAGCTCCGGCTCCGCCTCGGCCATCCGCACGACAGCGACCTCGGGCATGCGCAACCTGACGAGCCTGCAGCTGTCGCAGCTGATGTCGCCCGGCTGGAACGTCGGCAATTCGCTGGAAGCGATCGGCGGCGAGACCGCCTGGGGCAACCCGATGGTGAACCAGGCGCTGATGAACGCCGTGAAGGCGGCCGGTTTCAAGACCGTGCGCATCCCGGTGTCGTGGAAGCAGTACGCCGACGCCGACGACAACATCAGCGCCACCTGGATGGCGCGCGTGACCGAGGTCGTGGGCTACGCGCGCAACGCGGGGCTGTACGCGATCATCAACATCCACTGGGACGGCGGCTGGATGCAACCCACCTACGCCCAGCAGGCGACGGTCAACGCGCGCATCACCAAGTTCTGGACGCAGATCGCCAACAACTTCAAGAACCACGACGACTATCTGCTGTTCGCGGGCAGCAACGAGGTGATGGTCGACGGCGACTACGGCACGCCCACCGTCGAGTACTACACGGTGCAGAACAGCTTCAACCAGACCTTCGTCAACGCGGTGCGCGCCACCGGCGGCAACAACGCGCTGCGCCACCTGATCGTGCAGGGCTTCAACACCAACATCGACCACACCTACAACTTCTTCACCGTCCCGAGCGACAGCGCCACCAGGCGCCTGATGGTGGAGATCCACTACTACGATCCGTTCAATTTCACGCTCAACGACACGAGCAGCATCTGGCAGTGGGGTGCGATCGCCACCGACGCCTCGGCCACCGAGACCTGGGCCAATGAGTCGTGGGCTGACACTCAGTTCCAGAAAATGAAGAGCCGCTTCATCGACGGCCTGGGCATGCCGGTGCTGATGGGCGAGTACGGCGCGATCTCGCGCACCGACCTCGACAGTACGCAGAAGTACCGGACCTACTGGGATCAGTACATCACCAGGTCGGCCTTCCAGCACGGCCTGGTGCCGGTCTACTGGGACAACGGCTACACCGGCAACCACACGATGGGCTTGTTCGACCGCACCAGCGGCGCGCAGGCGCACCCGCAGTTGATCAGCACGATCGTCAACGCGGCAAAGTGAAGTCATGGCTCTGTCCAGACGATCGTTCCTCTCCTCGGCCGCCGGCGCGGCCTCGCTGTCGCTGGCCGGCGCGAAGGCCGCTGCGCCTGCGGCCCCGTTTGCGCCAACCTGGGCCTCGCTGGCCGACGGCTACCGCGCGCCCGACTGGTTTCGCGACGCCAAGTTCGGCATCTGGGCGCACTGGGGCCCGCAATGCGTGCCCGAAGCCGGCGATTGGTACGCGCGCAACATGTACGTGCAGGGCCATTGGCAGTACGAGCACCACCTGAAGACCTACGGCCACCCCACGAAGGTGGGCTTCATGGAGATCCAGAACCTCTGGAAGGCCGCGCAGTGGGAGCCCGAGGCGCTGATGGACCTGTACGTGAAGGCGGGCGCGCGCTATTTCGTCGCGATGGCCAACCACCACGACAACTTCGACGCCTTCGATTCGAAGTACCACGCCTGGAACTCCATGCGCGTGGGCCCGAAGCGCGACATCATCGGCGGCTGGTCGCGCGCGGCGCGTGCACGGGGCCTGCGCTTCGGCGTCAGCAACCATTCGGCGCACGCGTGGCATTGGTTCCAGACGGCCTACGGCTACGACGCCGAAGGCCCGGTGGCCGGCCAGCGCTACGACGCGCATCGGCTGACGAAGGAAGACGGCCCCGGAACCTGGTGGCAAGGGCTCGATCCGCAGCAGCTGTACACCGGCCGCAACATCGTGATGCCCGACGGCATCACCAGCGCGCGCACCGTGCGCGAGTGGCACGACACCAACACCGGCTACTGGGACGAGAAGCCGCCGCTGCAGAACCCGGCGTTCACACGCTCGTGGTTCCTGCGCTGCCGCGACCTGATCGACAGCTACCGGCCCGACCTCGTCTACTTCGACAACGCCGGCCTGCCGCTCGGCCAGGCCGGTCTGGACATGGCGGCGCACTACTACAACGCGAGCCTGCAGTGGCACGGCGGCAAGCTCGAGGCGGTGATCAACGCCAAGGTGATCCCGTCGGAGCGCCGCGCGGCGCTGGTCGAGGACGTCGAGCGTGGCCAGCGCGACGGAATCGAGCC
>Ga0207684_10001684_pt1 | contig 23506 bp, 22 predicted proteins | sample KBSK5501metaG_FD_184342 | JGI IMG/M metagenome (GOLD analysis project Ga0207684, IMG submission 184342) | Corn, switchgrass and miscanthus rhizosphere microbial communities from Kellogg Biological Station, Michigan, USA - KBS K5-50-1 metaG... | ecosystem: Host-associated > Plants > Roots >...
GGGGTGGGTTACGACACCTGGATCAGCAGGATGGAGTCGGCGTCGCCGAACCCGAACCGCAAGGTGATCGTGGTCCAGCACCTGCTGGGCCTGCCGGACAGCACCTCTAACCCGCACCTGTGGTACGACCCGGCCACGATGCCGAAGGTGGCCCAGGCCATGGCCGCCGACCTCTCGGCCATCCAGCCTGCCCACGCCGCCTACTTCCAGGCCAACCGGCAAGCGTTCGACCGCTCCCTGACTCCCTGGCTGGATGCCATCGCCCAGTTCAAGGCGAAGTACCCGAACACCAAGGTCGCCACCACCGAGCCGGTCGCCGACTACCTCCTGTCGGCCATGGGAATCAAGAACCTCACCCCGTTCACGTTCCAGCTCAACATCATGAACGGCGTCGAGCCCGCACCCCAGGACATCGCCCGCGAGAACAGCTTCTTCACCCAGCACAAGGTCAAGGCGTTCGCCTACAACCAGCAGGTCACCAGCGCGCTCACGACGTCGATCCGGCAGGCCGCCCTGACCGCCGGGGTGCCGGTGGTCGGCGTCTACGAAACGATGCCCACGCCGGGCTACAACTACCAGTCGTGGATGCTCGCCGAGGTCGAGGCCCTCCAGAAGGCGGTGGCCAGCAAAGTGTCGACCCAGAAGCTGTGATGGACCAGGCCAGTGACGGCGCTGTCGCGCCGCAGATCCTCGACGTCAGCGGGGTCAGCGTGTCGCTGTCCGGCCGGCGGATCCTCGACCACGTCAGCTTTACCGTCGGCGCCGGGCAGTTCACCGGCCTGATCGGCCCAAACGGGGCGGGCAAGACCACGCTGCTGCGGGTGATCCTCGGCCTGCAGCGGCCCACCGACGGCCAGGTGACTATCCAGGGCCGGCCCCGTTCGCACCGCAACCAGTCCATCGGATACGTCCCGCAGAAAGTCCTCCTCGATCCCGATATGCCGCTCAGGGCCAGGGACCTGGTAGCGCTGGGCCTGGACGGGCACCGTTTCGGGATCCGGCTGCGCTCGAAGGAGCGCAACCAGGCGGTCCGCGAGATGCTGCATGCGGTCGATGCCGACCGCTTCGCAGATGCCCGGGTCGGAAACCTCTCCGGCGGCGAGCAGCAGCGGGTGCTCATCGCGCACGCCCTCATCAGCCGCCCGAAGCTGCTTCTGCTGGACGAGCCGCTGGCCAACCTCGACATCCGCAGCGGCCAGGAGATCATCAGCCTGCTCGCCCGCATCGCCCGCGAGCAGCAGATCGCCGTGCTGCTGTCGGCCCACGAGATGAACCCGCTGCTCCCGGTGATGGACCACGTCGTCTACCTGGCCGCCGGGCGCGCGGCGAGTGGTCCCACCGCGGAGGTCATCCGGGCCGAGGTGCTCAGCAGCCTGTACGGCCACCATGTCGACGTCCTGCACGTGCGCGGGCGCGTCCTGGTCGTGGCCGGTCCTGCCTCGGGGGAGGGAGCGGACCTCACCGCCGACCATGCGGTCGAGGCGGGGTGACACCCATGCACAAGCTATACACATGGGTGTTCGAGCCCGGTTTCTTCTCCAACGCGCCGGTCCATGTGGCCGCCCTGATCGGCGGCGTGGTCGCCGTTGTCTCCGCCGTGGTCGGCGTGTTCACCGTCATTCGCGGCCAGTCCTTCGGCGGGCACGCGCTCGGTGACGTTTCCGCGGCCGGAGGCTCAGGGGCACTGCTGATCGGGCTGAACCCGCTGCTCGGGTTCGTGGGCCTGGGAATTGCCGGCGGCGGCGTCATGGACATGATCGGGGTCCGGCGGGTGCGGGGGAGGGACCTGGCGACCGGCATCGTGCTCGGCGCCGCCATCGGCCTGTCCGCCTTGTTCCTCTACCTGGACAGCACGGCCGGGGCCACGACCGGCGCCACCCAGCAGATCCTGTTCGGCTCGATCTTCACCATCCCCAGCGCCACCATCCCCTTCGTCGCGATCTTCAGTGTGATATCCCTGGCCAGCATCACGGCCGGCTGGCGCCCGTTGCTGCTGAGCACGGTGAGCACCGACATCGCCGCGGCGCGCGGAGTCCCCGTCCGCCTGGTCGGCCTGCTGTACATGCTGGCCCTGGCCGTCTCGGTGGGGCTGTCATCGCTGGCCGTCGGCGCCATCCTGTCCACCGCCCTGCTGATCGGCCCCGCTGCCGCGGCGCTGCGCCTGACCAGGAGGGTGGGCTGGGCGCTGGCCGTAGCGGGCCTGATCGGCGTGGGCGCTACCTGGCTCGGCATCCTCCTGGCTTACGACAGCTACTACTGGGGGTCAGGTCATCAGGGCCTGCCGGTGAGCTTCTTCATCGTCGCCGTGATCTTCACCACCTACCTGCTCTCCGGGCTGCCGCCTCGAGCGAGCCGGAGGGGCGCGGCGCCGCCTGGACTGACGCGCCAAAGGGGCGCGGCGCTGCCTGGAGCGAGGAGCGAGGAGCGAGGAACGAGCGACGAGGGACGAGGGAAGGCGGCGCGCTAAGCGCCCCGGAGGCGCATAGGAAACAGAGCAGGAGCGACGAGGGAAGGCGGCGCCCCAAGGCGCCCCGGAGGCGAGCGGGGAAGCAGAGCATGTTCGCGAGTTTCATGATGAACACCTGGATCGTGGCGACGATCGTGGCCCCGGTCGCCGGGGTCGTCGGGTTCTTTGTCGTGCTGCGCGGCTCGGCGTTCCCCGCCCACGCCATCCCCAAGGGCGCGTTCGCCGGCGCGGCCGGCGCCAGCCTGCTCGGGATCAGCACGCTGGTCGGCCTGGCCGTGTTCTCGCTCCTGGGCGCGCTCGGGATCGGCTCGCTCGGCCGCCGGGGCCGTCATGACGTCACGACCGCTCTCACGCTGGTCATGATGCTCGCCCTGGGCGCCGCGTTCCTCAGCCGGACCACCGAATACGAGCCGGCCATCTACTCCCTCCTCTTCGGTGAGGTTCTGGGGGTGAGCACCACCCAGATCCTGCCCGTCGCGGCCCTGGGCGTGGTCTGCGTCGCCGCCGTGACCATGCTGTACCGGCCCCTGATGCTCTCCTCCGTCGTCCCTGAGATAGCGGAGGCGAAAGGCGTCCGCAGTCACCGCATGGAGATCTGCTTCCTGATCGTCGTCGCCCTGGCCACCACCATGACCGTTCCCGTGGTGGGGGCCCTGCTTATCTTCAGCCTCATGATCGGCCCGCCCGCAGCCGCCAGGTCGTTCACGGACCGGCCGGGGCTGGCCATGCTGCTGTCGGTCGTCATCGCCGTAGTCACCGTGTGGGCCGCGATCGCCGGCTCCTACCTGTACAACTGGCCGGTGGGCTTCTTCGTCGGTGTTCTTGGCGCCTTCTCCTACGGCATCGGGCGGGCTTGGGCCGCCTGGCGGCGCACCCGGATCACTCCCGCCGCGCCGCCTCAGCTCCGGCCGGCCACGGGCCGCGGCTGACCCGGTGGCTCCCCGGTGGGAATCCGGCATGTGGCGGGCAGGTTTCGTTAAGAATCCTCGGGCAGGACCGAGCCGAACGCCGGCCGTCCTGCGGCTTCGTAGGTGTGCATGACCACGCCGCGGCCGGTGGTCTGGCTGTCTACCAGGCGCATCGTGGTCGGTGGGACGCCGTCGGCGAAGAGCCGCTGGCCGCGGCCCAGGACCACGGGGAAAACAACCAGGCGGTAGGCGTCGATGAGATCCTGGCCCATGAGGGAGCGGGCCAGGGCTCCGCTGCCGTGGATCTGCAGTTCTCGCCCGGGCGTTCGCTTGAACTCGGCCACCTTCTGTGCGATGTCACCGCTCAAAGGCACCGAACCCGGCCAGGACAGGTCTTTCGTGGTGGTGGTGGCGACGTACTTGGGGAGGGAATTGAGCTGGGTGCCCACCCGGTTACCGGGGTCGGTGACAGTAGGCCAGAAGCCGGCCATCGCCTCGTAGGTGATCCGGCCGAGCAGAAACGCGCCCGCCTGGTCGAAAACCTCGTTCATGTACTGGCCGGTTTCCTCATCAAAATGCGGCGGTAGCCAGCCACCCAGGTCGAAGCCGTCCCTGGGGTCCTCCTCGGGGGCGCCTGGGCTTTGCATGACGCCATCCATGGTCACGAAGGTGGTCAAGCTCACTCGCATAGCTCCTCCTTGGTCGGTGACCGGATCCGGGGCCGGCCTCACCCTGGTCACGAACGGGCCCCCGGTAAAATCGACACCCTCCGGCGAGGAGTTGACCAGAGTTACCTTTAACGCTCCCTGCGCCCGGCCCGGCGACCGGGCACAATGTGCCCAGTGGTGGTTGGGTCATTACCGACCTTCGCGCTGGCCAGCAGGAACGAGCTCACCGTGTCTGTGAAACGGTCTGGGTCCTGCCAGAAGAGCAGATGGCCCAGCTCCGGGAAGATCACGAGCTGGGCATCTGGAATGCGGTCCGCGAGCAGCTTGCCGTTGCCCGGGTCCACCACCGCGTCGGCCGCGCCGTGCAGGATCAACGTGCGCGCGCGGATGCGCCTCTGCCGCAGCCGCCCGGCGTAGCGCGCGCCAGCGGCTGCCTGGGCTGACCACGCACCGGGATCCGCTGGCCGGGAGCGCTGGAGTTCGACGAGGCGATCGACGAGTTCGGAATGACCCTTGATAGTGCGCGCAGACAGGGCATTCTCCGCGTGATGACGCAGAGCAACCTCGCGGGACATGCCGCCCGTCGCCGCAACAAGCGCCGCCGAGGCGGCTGGCATGGGATAGGCGAAGGGCCAGCCAGGCGTCGTCGACACGAGAACAAGACCATCGACCCGCTCTGGGTGATCGACCGCCAGTTCCTGGGCCACCATGCCGCCCAGGCTCACCCCCATCATGTGGGCTCTGCGGATACCTGCGCTATCGAGCACGGCGACGATGTCACCGGCCATATCGGCGACGCTAAACGAGCCAGCCGCATCGCTGCACCCGGTTCCCCGGTTGTCCACCAGAACAAGGCGGAAGTGCCGCCGCAGCTTCCGCAGCACCGGCTCCCATCCGAAGCGGTCAAAGCCCATTCCCTGGATCAGAATCAGCCACGGGCGCCACCAGTACCGCCTTCGGCGCAGCTCGTAAGCGATCTGCAACTCACCGCTGCGGGCATACCGCGTCCTGCTCACATCGCCTCGCACATGGATGCGTTTGCAAAGTATAACAAGCACGCGGGCCGGGTGACCCAGCCTAGCTGGAGGAGTACCTGGTCCCTGGTATCTGCCGCCCAGTCACCGAAGCAGGGCGTATCCGGATCCAGAAGGGTCTTTCCACGGCGGTGACCCACGGATGCAGGCCAAGGTGGCTGAGCCGCTGGATCTCGGTCTCCTCGTACACCACCTCCGCGCGGCCATTAACCAGGACGCTCCACCCCGACTGAGTCTGCTGGTCATAGTCATCGGCCTCGAACACGACCAGATTCTGGCCTTCGGCCGCGGAGAGCTTCGATCCGCGAGCCGTGCGGAAGATCACGTCCTGCCCCTCCACGACATGGTTCACCGGAAGGACCACCAATTCGCCGTCCGCGTAAAAGCCGACCCGCCCCACCGGGACCGAGGCCAGCCGGCGCAGGCACACGTCAAATCCCAACGTCTCCAGGCCCGCGTGATCAGTCGGATGCTCTGGCATGTCACTCTCCAGCGCCGCGAGGCCGCTAGCCCGCGTCATCCCGGGCGGCGCCTCAGGACGATCGGCTCTCGCATCTCACAGTGCGCCGCCGCGGCCGTCGTTCCCAGCCGGCCGAGGTCCCGGAAAGCCAGGTCTTTGGGCTCTCCGCGAAGCAGATCAGCGCTTGACCGGGGCGGCGCCTGCGCCGCGGTCCTGCTTTCTGAACGTACAATCTGTAACAAGTGGGACGATTGTTGGCCGGGCTCCGGTCACTGGCTCTCGTTGACGGGCATCGGGAGGAGTGCCGCAGGTGCTTGGGGACGTGGAGATTCCGCTTACACGCTTGGTGGAGCTGCCCGGCCGCGGAACGACGCGGGTCTGGGAGTGCGCTGGTCCGCGCGGCGCTGAGACGCTCGTGCTCATCCACGGGGTGATGTTTACGGCCGAGCTGAATTGGGGCAAGATTTTCGCGCCGCTCGCGCCTCATTTCCGTGTCGTCGCCGCCGACCTGCGTGGACATGGCGACGGGATCCGGCTGGGTTCGCGGTTCCAGCTTGAGGATTGCGCTGACGATGTCGCCGCGCTGGCCGGTGTGCTCGATATCCGCAGGTTCGTCGCGGTGGGTTACTCCATGGGCGGTATGGTTGCTCAGCTGTTGTACAGGCGGCATGCCTCCCTGCTGTCAGGCCTGGTGTTGTGCTCGACCGCGCGCAACGTCCGCGGGTCACCGGCGGAGCAATTGGCCGCTCTTGCGGTGCCGGCGATGGCCGCCGCCCTGCGGTGGAATCCGATTCTGCATCTGGTGGGCGCTGAGGTTTTCGGCGCGGGGCTCCTTGGCCACCTTGATGATCCGGGGACGGGCAGGTGGGCGCGCGCGCAGTTGAGCCGGACCAGTCTTGCGACCGCCGTCTCGGCTATGCACGCCGTCTGCGACTTCACGTCGGACAGCTGGATCAGCGAGGTCGATGTTCCTACCGCAGTGGTTGTCACGGCCCGGGACCGCATCGTGCCGCCCGACCGCCAACATAAGCTGGCCCATGCGGTCCCGGGCGCATCGGTTCACGAGGTGGACGCCGATCACGGGGCATGCGTCAACGCGCCGCAATTGTTCGCACGCGTGCTGCTGGAGGCATGCCGGTCGGTGGAATCTGGCCGCGGCAGCACGCTGCGCGCGCTTGATTAAGCCAGGGCCGGCTGCTCCCTAGGACGTGGCCGTCGGGGGGACGCGGCCGGTGACGATATACCAGCTGCCCAACGCAAGCTCACGGACGTCGACGTCCTCAAGCAACTGCTCGAGATGACTCCACGGCCGGTGGAACCCCTCGAAGCTCCTCACGTAGGGAGCGTGAAGGATCATCGTGGGCAGGTTCACGGCCACCATCCATGACGCCGCCCACTTGCCGCCGCCAGCGGCCACCCAAGCTCCGGGACGTAGATGGTTCATGACATTCCGTAGCGCGGCCCGGGACTGCAGGATGTCGTGGACGGCACAGAAGAGAGCGGCGTCCGCGGTGAGTGCTGCCTGCGCATCCTCGGCCCGAGACGGCATGACCGTGACGTTGAGCCAGCCTTCCTGCTCGATGCGTTCACGTGCCAACGCCGCCATCTCGGGTGACTCCTCAATGCCGACGACACCGCCCGATTGGCCCACCTTCTCAAGGAGCAAGCCGAAGCACAGCCCGGTCCCGCATCCCACGTCGAGGACCACCTGCGCCGGGCGAACCGGGAGCGCATCGACGATGGCCCGACGGAAACCCTGGAACGCGCCCGTCCTCCAGTCGTAGGAGCGCGCAAGCTTGCCGTAGGCCGGCTGCCTCACGACCCCCCGCGCCGGCGGGTGTGCGGCCGGCGCGGAAGTATCGCCCGGCTCCGCGGCGGGCGGCGGTTGGGCCGGGCGATGGCCCGTTTGCTCCAACGTCGATTCGTCGCGCTTGTCCTCGGGCGATTCGTTCATGACCACTCGCCCCGCTTTCGATGGAGCGGCACCTCCTAACGTGTTCCCGGCACGTCACCCTGTCAAGGAACCGAGTCAAAGGTCACCGGGGCTGATGACCTTGACCCATGCCATACCGGTCCTGCGCGGAACCTCCGCACGCCCGTTGTTCGTCACCGCTGCCGGGATGCCCCGCACCGACGCGGCCGACCTGGTCCGGCGTATGGCTGGCCGGTTCCGGCTACCTGACGCGCTGCGCCGCGTCGATGTGCTCGCCCGCACCGGTGGACCCGCACGCACCCCGGTCAGCCACCCGCCCAGACTGATCGAAACGCGGCTTGCGGCGGAACCGCTGCCACATCTCGGACCGACCCGCGGATTAAGAGGCGGGCTCGGCCACGATGGAGACCGCCCGAATCCGTCCATTGCCTGGGTGAGTGCGGAGCGGTTATTTTAGAATTCGTTTCGGGGCTACGTTCCGGCCTGCTGCTGCCCAGCTCAGGACGCAATATCTGGCGCTGTGTTGACCGCAGTTGACCCCACTTCTTCGCACGTTCATATTCAGGGCGTTGTGGGGAGATTTCGCCGGGAGTTGCGGGGGAGAGAGTATTTCGTTAGGATTTGTCCTAATCCGCGGTCGGGCAGGCAGCGTTGCTTGTGACGAAACCGCGAGATGTCGAGGGGGACCGTAAAACATGGCACTCGGTTTGTACTTCACACCCAGCTCGTTCACACCGGCCCGGTACGACGACGCACTCAAGCGGCTCGAAGAGGCTGGTGCCGCTGCGCCGCCCGGAAGGCTGTATCACGTCGCTCTGGAAGTGGACGGCCTGATCCAGGTGTTCGACGTCTGGGAATCTGAGGAGTCGTTCCAAGCCTTCGGGGAGACGCTGGTGCCGATTATGACCGATCTAGGCGCTGATCCTGGCCAGCCGCAAGTCTCGCCCGTTTACAATGTGATCAAGGGCTGAGGTTTCGGGGCGGGACCAGCCAATCCGCCCCTGGATGCGCAATGGCCAATTGAGAGGGTTCGTCGTCCTGGCCCTCTCCGTCGTTCTCTAGGCGCGGTCGCGGCTGCCAGGAGTGCTGACCTGGCAATCCTGCTGATTCCTGGTAGCCGTGGACTGTCTCCTGTTACCCCTGCTCACAGGCACGTTAACAGCACGCCGATCTTGCGCTGAACTTCAGCGTCCCGAGTTGCGTCGTGCCCGGCTCGCTTCCCGTCTTCCTGACCGTCAAGATCATTGGTCAGCGAGAAGGATGAAAAATGTCACGGAGCAGTTTCGCAACGTCGATCAGGGATTGCCCCATAAGACGCGCCAAGGGGATGAAGTTGCCGGTAATAGCGTCTACGCGCGCGTCGAGGATATCCTGTGACGGTATGGGCAGCCCCCGAGAGCGCAACTCGGCCTCGTAAAGATCTCTGATCTCCTCGCGGCTTCTGCCAGCAGCCTCGGCCCGAACAGTGCGGAATGCCTCTCTGCGCGACTCAGCGTCACGCTGGTACTGGTCCCTGTACTCCTTGAAATCCGGGAATTCCATGCTGGCCTGATCCTGTGTCCTGCGCTCCTGCTCCGCGCCAGCGCATGAACATGACTCGCGCCACGTCTTCACCGGAACCGCCATGAACTTGCCAGCGATTCCCCCACTTGGCTGCATCAGGAGCGGTCTGGACTTCCACGACGAGGTCCGAGGCGGCCTGCACGAGCGTGTCGGCGGCGTAACGGGACGGGGCGGTTCGGCGTTCTGCAGACGGGGGGAGTTCTGGCCTCGTCGCCGGATATCGCCGGCCGGCTCTCCGCTTCGGGGCTTCGTCCCACTGTGCGCGCACCGGGACGGGAATGATGCGGGGAGGCCGGGTGGACACGAGAACGTTTCCCAGGCACGCCAGGCGACTGGGCGTGGCACAGTGGGCTGGCTGGATGGCCGACCTGAGGGGCACGCGCCCGCAGGCTGACCGTGAAGCCGGGCCGCCACCGGCGCGCTATGATCCGCTGGTTCATCCGGTAGCGATCACCGAATGCTGTGTCATCGGTGATCAGATCCGGGTACCGTCCGCGCGGTGTGAGATGGCGGGCTGCGCCTCAGCCTTCGCGGACCCGGCCGCGCTGGGGGAGGCGGACAACCGGGCTAGAGCGCTCGTTGCGGGCTGGGATGACGACCCGCTGGGCCAGCTGGTTTGCCCAGCCTGCCAGCGGCGTTACCGCGTCGCACCGGCGCGCTGGGTGCGCCAGTGGGAACCGGATACCGCCTGTGACCGCACGACGGCCGATACTGCGGCCGGGCCGGGGGGCGGTGTGAGGCAATCCATGCGGTCAACGGTGGCTGGGTGGTACCGCGGCGTGAGCCGAGGCCAGAACGGCAGGTCGAAGCGGCCGCACTTGCTCGCCGCGCTGGCAAGCGAAGACAACGGCTGGACCGCGCGGCAGCGGGTTGCTGTCCCTGACGCGGGCACAGTGCCGGATGAGGCCGCAGACTCCGCTTTCCGCCGCGGGGCAGCGCGCCACACAGGACGGCACCGGTCGGCCTCGCGGTGGTAGCACTAGCCGGGCAATGTTGGAATTACCACGGCAGCACCGGGTGGCGGCGGTCAGGAAGCGACCAAAGTCGAAGTGGTGAACGCAATTGAACGCGGTGACCAGGTCGAGGTTGGCGGTCCGCAACGGCGCCTGTTACGTCATGCTATGCGCATGAGTGATGGGTTCCTTGGCCGACGGCGGCAAGGGCGGGGCAGCGCGGGGCGGCGCCGGATCGACCGGCTGACGTCGGCACTGGTCGATCAGTGGCCTGATCATCCCGAAGCGCAGGACTACCTGCGCTTCCAATGGGGTGAGCGTGTACTGATAGCCCACAGTGTGAGCCGCAGGGCGCAAAGGGCGTTCTACCTCGCCCGCTGGCTCGTCGTGATCGGCGCCACGACCGTCCCTACGCTGGTAGTTGCAGGAGCCCGGACCCACGGCATGGTCGCGACAGTCACGCAGATCGTTGCTGTGGTGCTCAGCCTCCTTGTCGCCGTCGCCGCTGGTGCCCTTCAGGCGCAGATGGGCCAGCGCTGGCGGCAGTTCAACCAGCTCGAGGCCGAACTTGAACATGCCGCCTGGCAGCTCTACCAGCGACGCGGCGAATACGTTGACGGAGACCTCGATCAGCGGTTTGCCGCATTCGTTGACCGGGTCGAGAGCATTGTGCTGGCCAATCAAACTGGGTACTCAGCCCAGATGCAGCGGCTAAATCGGGCCGAGGAGTCCTCTGGCACGCCGAATCCGCTGACTCCGGACTGGCATTGGCCCTGATCAGTAGCAACGTCCTGGAGCAACACCCCGGCCACGCCGCCCCGCGCGAGCGTGTTCCCTGGGCGTAGTGCTAGCGGGCCGCCTCGTTGCTTACCCAGGTCAGGCACCTAGGCCCCGAGAACCCGTCACTCGATCGCGTGTTCGCTTTTGCGCCCCCGGCAGGATTCGAACCTGCGCACACGGCTCCGGAGGCCGTTGCTCTCTCCCCTGAGCTACGGGGGCTTCAGGACGGAGCAAGGGTACCAGCATGGGGGAGGGCCGCAGGCCGACTGCTGTGGGGCAGCTGAGAGCTACCTCGATGTTGGCGCGCGAAGCCGCCCGGACACGCTACTCTCGCGCCCGTGGCCCAGGCTCTCGGACGCGTGCTCGTGGTGGACGACGATGAGGTGATCAGACAACTCATCGCCGTCAACCTGACGCTGGAAGGGTTCGACGTGGCGACGGCCGTGGACGGGCAGGATTGCCTGGACAAGGTCACCGCGATCGACCCTGACGTCATCACCCTGGACGTGATGATGCCGCGGCTGGATGGCTGGGTCACCGCTGGCCAACTGCGGCGCAACCCGGAGACCACCAATATCAAGGTGGTGCTGATCACGGCGCGGGCCCAGGAAGACGACAAGGCCCGGGGCCGCGAGATCGGGGTGGACGCCTACCTCACGAAGCCCTTCGACCCGGGGGAGATGATCCGCGTCGTCCGCAAGCTGGCCGGACAGCGGGCAGAAGGCCAGTTCGGGGGAGCGCCCGCCCCAGGCCTGGGTCCCGCCTGAGTCAGCCCGGGCTGGGCCCCAGCCTGCGACAGAACCCGGGGATCGATCCGCGGCCCCAGGGGCCGGGATAGCCTGCACGGCGTGATAACCGGGGACCTGGACATGGCGCTCGCGGACGCCATCAGGGCAGCCCGCACCACCGGCTACCGGCCCGCAGCGCCCGCACCACGCCCCGGCAACGGCACCCCCGGCACAAGAACGCCCAGCACAGGCACGCCCGGCACAGGCACGCCCAGCACGGCGGGTACCTGGCGTCCCGCGCCGCCCGGGGCCGGTGGCGGCCCGGGCACCTACTCGACCACGATCGCGTTCCTGCTGGCCCAGCACGCGGCACATCCGCCACGCCACCCGGCGGGACCCGCGAGCGTGCCCCAGCATGGCAGGACCCCCCAGGACATAGCCAGCAGGCTGGCAGCCAGCCTCCGCGCACGGCCCGAGATCAGCGATGCGACAGTCACCGGCGGCGGCTACCTCACGATAACCGTCACCCCCGACACTCTCGCCGCGCTCGCCGTCCGCATCACCGAGGCCGGCCCCGGCTGCGCCCGCAGCGACGCATTGCGCGGCGTCACACTCGCCGCGCCTCGCCGCATCGACCTGACGACCGCCGGCACCTGGGACGAGGCTTACGAATTGCTGGTCAGTGAAGTGGGAGGCCGCCTTGCGGCGGCGGCCGGGGCCGAAGTGCTCCGGGAAAAGAAAGATCCAGCTGAACGATCGCTAGCCTCGGACTCACCACCCCGAACCACGAGTGGCCCGGTCGCTGACTCGATTGACTTCGCGGGTGCCGATGCCATCAGGTACGCGCTGGGTCGGCTCCACCCCCCGGGCCCGGGCCGGATGCCGGGCCGGGCCGCCGTGGACGCGAGCGCGGTGGCCGCGCAGCATCTGGGCAATCCCGCCTATGCTGTTCGGTACGCGCACGCGCATGCCGCTTCCGTCTTGCGCCAGGCCGCTGACCTCGGCCTGGACAAGGGGGACGCGGCACACGCCCAGTTGCGCCTGCTCGCGCACCCTCGGGAGCGGGCGCTGCTCGACGCGATGTCCTGGCTGCCTGAACGGGTGGGCGGGGCCGCGCGCCGCGGGCGGCCGGATGTGCTCGCCGCCTACCTAGAGGACCTGGCGGCAGCATATTTCGACGGCCAGGAAGGCTGTCCGGCGGTGCCGCCGGGGCTGCCGGACGAGCCACCAGGCAGCCCCGTTACCAGGGCCCGGCTGTGGCTGGCGGCCGCGGCGCGGACGGCACTGGGCGCAGGCCTGGGGCTGCTCGGCGTGGGGGCGCCCGACCGGCTCTGAGGGCACCGCACCGACTGACTAGTACCGATGAGCAGGGAAATTTTCATGAGCCGTGTCGCTCACCCGGCAGGACCGCGTCACGCTGACGTGCTGCCGCCCGAGCACCCTCCGATACCTCCAGTGGACCTGAACGTCCTGGACCCGCAGATCTGGCCGTTCACCGCGCGCCGCGTCGGTGGTGTGCTCACCATCGGCGGCATGGACGTGCGCGATCTCGCGGGCGAGTTCGGCACTCCGCTGTTCGCCTGCGACGAGCAGGATTTCCGGCGGCGCTGCCGCGAGTTCCGGGAGGCGTTCGGCGGCGGCGCGACGGTGTTCTATGCCGCGAAGGCGTTCTGCTGCCGGGGGGTGCTGCGCTGGGCCAGCGAGGAAGGCCTCGGCGTGGACGTGTGCACCGGCGGCGAGCTCGAAGTCGCGCTCCAGGCCGGGGTGGACCCCGCGATGATCGCCCTGCACGGCAGCAACAAGCTCCTCAGCGAGTTGGCCCGCGCCTTGGAGGCAGGCGTCGGGCACATCGTGGTGGACTCGTTCGAGGAGATCGCGCGCCTCGCCTACCTCACTGAGCCAGCGGTTGGCACGCCAGGAGCACCGGGCACGCCAGGGGACACGGGCACGCCAGGAAAAACGGGCACGGCGGCAGCGACCGGCGCACCACCCGCCGCGCGCCGCCAGCGAGTGCTGGTACGGGTGACCACAGGCGTGGAGGCGCACACGCACGAGTTCGTGGCGACCGCCCATGACGACCAGAAATTCGGCTTCTCGCTCTCCTCAGGCGCGGCTGACGAGGCGGTGCGCCGGATCCTCGCCTGCCCCACGCTCGAACTGGCGGGCCTGCACTCCCACATCGGGTCGCAGATCTTCGATACGGCCGGGTTCGAGGTCGCCGCCCACCGCGTGCTGGATCTGGCCGTGCGGATCCGCGACGAGCATGGCATCGAGATAGCCGAGCTCGACCTCGGCGGCGGGTGGGGCATCGCGTACACGACCGACGACGACCCCGCCGATGTCAAGCTCATCGCCCAGAACCTGAACGAGATCGTCCACAGCCAAACCGCGGCCGCAGGCCTGGCCGTGCCGCGGCTGACTGTGGAACCGGGCCGGTCGATCGCCGGGCCGGGCACCGTTACGCTGTATGAGGTCGGGACGATCAAGGACGTGGACGGACTGCGCAGCTACGTCAGCGTGGATGGCGGGATGAGCGACAACATCCGCACCGCGCTGTATGACGCCGAGTACACCTGCGTGCTGGCCTCACGCGAGTCCGCCGCGCCGCCCATGCTGTCGCGGATTGTCGGCAGGCACTGCGAGAGTGGGGACATCGTGGTCCGCGACACGTACCTGCCTTCGGACCTGGTCCCCGGAGACCTGATCGCGGTGGCGGCCACCGGCGCCTATTGCCGGTCCATGGCGAGCAACTACAACCACGTGCCGCGGCCGCCCGTGGTTGCGGTCCGTGATGGTGCGGCCCGGGTCCTGCTCCGCCGGGAGACCGCCGAGGACCTGCTCCGGCTGGACGCCGGATGACACCGGGCCCGGTGACACAGAGGGGAGCTTCTGGGGTGCGGACGTTGCGGGTGGCGCTGCTGGGTTGCGGCGGAGTGGGCTCGGAAGTGTTCCGGCTGCTCGAGCGGCAGGCAGACGACCTCGAGGCACGCGTCGGGGCGCCGCTGGAGGTGATCGGGGTAGCGGTGCGCCGGCCCGGCCGGGCCCGCGGCGTGGCGGTCCCGCCGGAGTTGCTCACCACCGACGCCATGGACCTGGTGACTCGCCCGGACACCGACATCGTGGTCGAGGTGATCGGCGGCATCGAGCCGGTGCGCTCGCTGCTGCTGGCCGCGATGAAGAACGGCAAATCGGTGGTCTCCGCCAACAAGGCGCTGCTGGCCGAGGACGGCGCGACGCTGCACCAGGCCGCCCGCGAGAACGGCGCCGACCTGTACTACGAGGCGGCCGTGGCCGGCGCGATCCCGCTGCTGCGGCCGCTGCGCGAATCGCTGGCCGGCGATGCCGTGCGCCGGGTGCTCGGCATCGTCAACGGCACCACCAACTACATCCTCGACCGGATGGACACCTCCGGGGCCGGGTTCTCCGACGCACTGGAGGAGGCGCAGGCGCTCGGCTACGCCGAACCAGACCCGACCGCGGACATCGAGGGCTTCGACGCCGCCGCCAAGGCGGCGATCCTGGCCGGGCTGGCCTTTCACACCGGGGTGACCGCCGCTGAGGTGCACCGTGAGGGCATCACCGCCGTGACATCCGCGGACATCGCCAGCGCCCGCGCCCTCGGCCACGTGGTCAAGCTGCTCGCCATCTGCGAGCGCCGGGACGGCGGCGTCTCCGTCCGCGTCCACCCGGCGATGATCCCGCGCGAGCACCCCCTGGCGGGGGTGCGCGAGGCCTATAACGCGGTCTTCGTGGAGGCGGAGTCGGCGGGCAGGCTGATGTTCTACGGCGCCGGCGCCGGGGGCGTGCCCACGGCCAGCGCGGTGCTCGGCGACATCGTGGCCGTGGCCCGCAACCGTCTCGCCGGGACCCGCGGCCCGGACGCGTCCACCTACGCCGAGCTCCCCGTGCTGCCCATGGGCGACGCGCTCACCCGCTACCACGTCGCGCTCGATGTCGCGGATCGCCCGGGGGTGCTCGCCCGGGTAGCCGAGACGTTCGCCCGGCACGACGTGTCGATCAGGGCGGCCCGCCAGGAGGCCAGGGGTGATGACGCCCAGCTGGTGATCGTCACGCACGCCGCGCGCGACGCGGCGCTGGCGAGCTGTGTGGAGGACCTCGGAGCGCTGAGCGTGGTGCGCGCGGTCGCGAGCGTGATGCGCGTGGAGGGGGAACCAGAGGAATGAGTCACTTTTTGTCAACGTCGGGCTGCCCCGGAACGCCGCAGGCGCCGGGCCCAACGCCGCAAAAGGCCCCTCAGGGCCGTTGCGGTGTCCCGGCGGCGAGGACCCGCCTCCCGCGCAGCCAATTTGCGCGCCTCCGGCACGACCAAGCGAAGCGCCCGCGAGGGAGGCCATGAAGTTGAATGCCGGGGTGAAGCCTGCAGCGGACGCCGCCGCTTCGTTCGTGCCGTGGCCGGGCGTGATTGCCCAGTATCGGCACCGGCTGCCGGTGCCCGACGGGGCGTCAGTGATCACGCTGGCGGAGGGAGCGACCCCGCTGCTGCCCGCGCCGGTGCTGTCCGCGCGCACCGGCTGTGAGGTATTGCTAAAGGTCGAGGGGGCGAACCCGACCGGGTCGTTCAAGGACCGCGGCATGACGGTCGCGGTGAGCATGGCCGCCAGCCGCGGCGCCACCGCGGTGATCTGCGCATCCACCGGCAACACCAGCGCGAGCGCCGCCGCCTACGCGGCCCGGGCGGGCATGACCTGCGCGGTGCTCGTGCCACGCGGCAAGATCGCGCTCGGCAAGCTGGCCCAGGCCCTGGTGCACGGCGCGCGGCTGATCCAGGTGAACGGCAACTTCGACGACTGCCTGGAAGTCGCCCGCAAGCTAGCCAACGACTACCCGGTCGCCCTGGTCAACTCCGTGAACCCGGACCGGCTGGAAGGCCAGAAGACCGCTGCCTTCGAGATCGTGGAGGCGCTCGGTGACGCGCCCGACGTGCACTGCCTGCCGGTCGGCAACGCCGGCAATATCGTCGCGTACTGGATGGGATACACCGAGTACGCGAACGCCGGCCTGGCGACCCGCACGCCGCGGATGCTCGGCTTCCAGGCGAGCGGCGCGGCGCCCATCGTCCGCGGCGAACCGGTGCTGGCCCCGCAGACCATCGCGACCGCGATCCGGATCGGCAATCCGGCGTCGTGGCACCTGGCCGAGCAGGCGCGGGACGAGTCCGGCGGCCTGATCGACTCGGTCACCGACCGGCAGATCCTGATCGCCTACCGGCTGCTGGCCCAGCAGGAAGCGGTATTCGGCGAACTCGCCTCCGCGGCTGGCGTGGCCGGGCTGCTCCAGGCGTGCCAGAACGGGCAGGTCGCCGCCGGCTCCCGGGTCGTCTGCACGATCACCGGCAACGGCCTCAAGGACCCGGATTGGGCGGTGTCGGGCGCGCCCGCGCCGGTGACGATCGCCGCGGACCCAGCCGCCGCCGCGGCGGCGCTGGGACTCACATGAGCGAGCCGGAGGGGCGCGGTGCCGCCTGGACTGAGGAGCGAGGAGCGAGGAACGAGCGAAGGAGCGACGAGGGAAGGCGGCGCCTTCAGGCGCCCCGGAGGCGAGCGGGAAAGCAGAGCGAGCCGGAGGGGCGCGGTGCCGCCTGGACTGAGGAGCGAGGAGCGAGGAACGAGCGAAGGAGCGACGAGGGAAGGCGGCGCCTTCAGGCGCCCCGGAGGCGAGCGGGAGAGCAGAGCGAGCCGGAGGGGCGCGGTGCCGCCTGGACTGAGGAGCGAGGAGCGAGGAACGAGCGAAGGAGCGACGAGGGAAGGCGGCGCCTTAGAGCGCCCCGCAGGCGAGCGGGGAGCAGAGCGTGAGCACGGCGCCGCGCTGGGCGGACGGACCGGTGGAGGTGCGCGCCCCGGCCACCAGCGCCAACCTCGGCCCGGGCTTCGACGCCCTCGGCCTGGCGCTGGCGTTGTACGACGAGTTGGAGGCGCGGGTCACCGGCGGCGGGCTGGCCATCGAGGTGTCCGGCGAGGGCGCCGAGACGGCTGGGGCGGGGGAGGGGCATCTCGTCGTCCGCGCCATGCGCGCCGCGTTCGGCGTGCTCGGCGGCCAGCCGCCGGGGATCGGGCTGCGCTGCATCAACGCGATCCCGCACGGCCGGGGGCTCGGCTCGTCGGCCGCGGCGATCGTCACCGGCGTGCTGGCCGCCCGCGGCCTGGTCAGCGAGGGCGCCACCCGGCTGCCGGACGAGGCCGTGTTCCGGCTTGCAGTGGACCTGGAGGGCCATCCTGACAACGTGGCGGCGTGCCTGGCGGGCGGGCTCACGATCGCGTGGACTGACCAGCCGGGGCCGGGGTCGCCGGCAGTTCCCAAGCTGGCCAAGCTCGCCGTGCTGGACGGGATTAGCCCGGTGGTCTGCGTTCCGCAGGATGTTCTTTCCACGGAGACGGCCCGGCGCGTGCTGCCGGAAACGGTTCCGCACGCCGATGCCGCGGCCAACGCGGGCCGCAGCGCCCTGCTGATCGCCGGGCTCACCGGCCTCCCCGAGGTGCTCTTCGATGCCACCGAGGATTTCCTGCATCAGCGATACCGGGCCGCCGTCATGCCGGCGACCGCTGACTTGCTGCACCGGCTGCGGGCGGCCGGCCTGGCCGCGGTGGTTTCCGGTGCCGGGCCGGCCCTCCTCGTGCTGACCGGCCCGGGCCCGAATTCCGCACCTGACCTGGTGGATTCAATCGCGCGGGAAACGGGTATCGCATGGCGTATAAGCCCCTTGGACGTCGACAGGCAAGGTGCTACCCTCCAGACCGCCGTGCCAGGCGTACGTCCGTGAGTTCAACGCGCGGTAATCGTCTCCCGGAAAGAAGCACAGCCGCCGCGCGTGGTCCCGCGGGCCGGTCCCCGCAGGACCGGACAGCATCTTCCGTGACACACGGGCAACTCTGAGGGAATGTCGTGAGCTCTCTTAGTGTTAAGGTGGGTGCTGCACCAGATACCCCATCATGGGGCCAGGTGCTCGCCCGTCATTTGCCGCGAGGCCGGCTTCACCGCCGGGCATGGCCAATGACGCTCAGCCAAATCTCAGATCACTGCCTCCCCCGCGCACACGTGACGCGCGGAGGGCTAAGTGAGCCGGGAGATGGCCGGGGACCAGGGCGGGCCTCCCCAGCCGTCTGGTCCCGTTCCGGCACTTACCCGTTCGCCGCCCGGTCCGCCTTGAACCTGCGGTTGCGAGCCGCGGACCAAGCCCCGGGGCGGGGGACGCGCACGGGCGCGTGTCATGGCGGTGGGGAAATAGCAGGACACGCAGTACCTGGCCCGGCCGATTCGCCGGGTCGTGACACCGGGTCGACCGGCCGCCACAGCGGCCGCCGCCCGCTCCCTGGGAAGGACCCCTCGTGAGCGATACCACCGAACTCTTCACCGGCTCCTCGGGCGTTCCCGAGGCATCCCCCGGCCAGTCCGGCGCGGCTGAGCCGCGCCCCACTGCGGACGCGGCCGGCGTGGCCGCCGCCCAGGCTGGCGGGGCGCCTCCGACGCGAGGCGGTTCCGCCGGTGAGACGGTGACCAGCCAGGCTGCCCGACGCGGCGGCCCGGGAATCTCCGGATTGCTGCTGCCCGAGTTGCAGCGGCTCGCACAGTAGATGGGCATCACCGGCTCCGGTCGGATGCGCAAAGGTCAGCTGATCGCGGTGATCCAGGAGAGGCAGGGCGGCGGGAGCGGCGGTGCGCCCGCCAGCGAGGGGGGCTCGGCATTCGGTAACTCAGCCCAGCGGGGCACGTCCGCGGGAGCAGGCGCGCTCCGCCACCGTGAGCAGGACGCCATGGAATCAGACATTTCACCACCGCCCGGCCGGGGCGGCGGGCACGCGGCTGACGCCCAGGAAGCTCAGCGGGGCGAGCCTCGCGTCGCAGCGCAGACTGGTGAGTCCGGCCCGGGTGCCGGCAGCGGCCAGGGGGGCCAGCTCAGCTTTGACCGGCCGGCGGCCGGCGGCCCAGTGGTTAGTGGCACGGAGATCGGCTCGAACGGGGCCGCGGCCAGCGAGAGCGACGGCCGCGTGAACACGCCCGGTGGCGAGGGCCAGCCCGGCGGCGAGGGCCAGCGCCGCGACCAGCGAAGCCGCAATGGCAGGCGGGATAACCAGCCCCGCGGGGGCGATGCCGGAGAGCAGCGCCACGACCAGCGTGACAGCGGGCCGCGCGAGAGTGGCGGGCAGCGCGACGGCGGGCGTGACGGCGGCGGGCAGCGCGACTCGGCCGGCCAGCGTGATCGCGGCCAGCGCGATGGCGGCGGGCAGGGACCCGACCGCGGCGGCGATGACGACGACGGCTCCGGGCGCCGCAGGAACCGGGACAGGTTCCGCAACCGCAACCGCGGTCGCCGCGAGCGGGGCACAACAGGCGAGCCCGAGCCCGTGATCGCCGAGGATGACGTGCTCATCCCAATCGCCGGCATCCTGGATGTCCTGGACAACTACGGCTTCATCCGCACCACCGGGTACCTGCCCGGTTCCAACGACGTGTACGTGTCGCTCTCCCAGGTCCGCAGGCACGGCCTGCGCAAGGGGGACGTCATCGAGGGCGCGGTGCGCCAGCCGCGCGACGGCGAGCGCCGGGAGAAGTTCAACGCCCTGGTCCGCCTCGACAAGATCAACGGCCTGGACCCCGAGCAGTCCCGCGGGCGGCCCGACTTCTCCAAGCTGGTGCCGCTCTACCCGCAGGACCGGCTCCGCCTGGAGACCGACCCCACCGTGCTGACCACCCGGATCATGGACTTGGTCAGCCCGATCGGCAAGGGCCAGCGTGGCCTCATCGTGTCGCCGCCGAAGGCGGGCAAGACGATGATCCTGCAGGCCATCGCGAACGCGATCACCAAGAACAACCCGGAGTGCCACCTCATGGTCGTCCTCGTTGACGAGCGGCCTGAGGAGGTCACCGACATGCAGCGCTCGGTCAAGGGTGAGGTCATCCACTCCACCTTCGACCGGCCCGCCGAGGACCACACCACGGTCGCGGAACTGGCCATCGAGCGGGCCAAGCGCCTGGTGGAGATGGGTCATGACGTGGTCGTGCTGCTCGACTCGATCACCCGGCTGGGGCGCGCGTACAACCTGGCCGCGCCGGCCAGCGGCCGGATCATGTCCGGCGGCGTGGACTCCACTGCCCTGTACCCGCCGAAGCGGTTCTTCGGCGCGGCCCGCAACATCGAGCACGGCGGCTCGCTGACCATCCTGGCGACCGCCCTCATCGAGACCGGATCGCGGGCGGACGAGGTCATCTTCGAGGAGTTCAAGGGCACCGGCAACATGGAACTCCGGCTCCGCCGCGAACTCGCGGACAAGCGGATCTTCCCGGCCATCGACGTGGATGCCTCCGGTACCCGCAAGGAGGAGATCTTGATGACCCCGGAGGAGCTGAAGATCGTCTGGCAGCTCCGCCGCGTGCTGCATGCCCTGGAGCCGCAGCAGGCCCTCGAAGTCCTCATGGAGCGGATGCAGAAGACCAAGAGCAACGCCGAGTTCCTGCTCCAGGTCCAGAAGACCACGGTCAGCTCGTAGCCGGCCGTCGTCCCGACGACAGGTGATGCGTTTACTGTCGTTGGAACAACGGTAAAACGCATCAACCGTCGTTGCCCCGCAGGGGAGGGACGGGGGAATCTCCAGGCCCTGGAGTACGTTTCATGGTCTGGCACACTGGTAAGCCGAAACAGCGCGGTACCGGTTCACGTCCGGGCGCGGCATTTGCCCGCCCGCGGCGACCCGGCGACCGCCAGAGGCAGGAGTATTCACGTGAAGCCTGGTATTCACCCGGACTACGTGGTGACCACGGTCACCTGCACGTGCGGGAACACCTTCACCACACGCAGTACGGCGAAGAGCGGCGTCATCCACGCCGATATCTGCTCGGACTGCCACCCGTTCTACACGGGCAAGCAGAAGATCCTCGACACGGGCGGCCGCGTCGCCAGGTTCGAGCGCCGGTTCGGCAAGAAGGCGGCCGGCACCAATGAGAAGGCCGTCGGCGCGACCGAGAAGGCAGCGGGCACCAAGTAGTTTCTCAAGATCACCGTGTCAGGGCGGCGTGGATCACACGCGGCCACGGACACGGTGATCTTGACGTCGACGGCCAAAGTAGCTAGGGAGGGTAACGGTGTTCGACCGGCTCGGTGAGCTGGCGCAGGAACACGCCGAACTGGAGCGTGTCCTCGCCGATGCCGCCGTGCACTCCGACCCGGACCGCGCCAGGGCGCTGTCCCGGCGCTACGGCGAGCTGAGCCATGCCGTGGATGCCTATCACCGGTGGCAGCAGACGGTCGCCGACGAAGAGACCGCCCGCGAGCTGGCCATGGAGGACCCGTCGTTCACCACGGAGGCCGAGCAGCTTGGCCGCCGCCGGGCGGAACTGGAGAGCCAGCTTCAGGCGCTCCTGGTGCCGCGTGACCGCAGCGACGGCAAGGACGTCATCCTCCAGGTGAAGGCCGGGGAGGGTGGTGAGGAGTCCGCGCTGTTCGCCGGTGACCTGCTGCGCATGTACCTGCGGTACGCGGAGCGCCAGGGCTGGAAGACCGAAATCATCGACTCGACCATGACCGGCCTCGGCGGCTACAAGGATGTGACGGTCGCGGTCAAGTCCGCTGGGCGGGCCGCGCCGACCGACGGCGTCTGGTCGCGGCTGAAGTACGAGGGCGGCGTGCACCGCGTGCAGCGCGTGCCGGTCACCGAGTCGCAGGGCCGCATCCACACGTCGGCCGCGGGCGTGCTGGTCATGCCGGAGGCCGACCCAGTGGAGGTGCACATCGAACCCGGCGACCTGCGGGTGGACGTGTTCCGCTCGTCGGGCCCCGGCGGGCAGAGCGTGAACACCACCGACTCGGCGGTGCGGATCACCCATCTGCCCACCGGGATCGTGGTGTCCTGCCAGAACGAGAAGAGCCAGCTGCAGAACAAGGAGCAGGCGCTGCGCATCCTGCGGGCCAGGCTGCTGGCCCAGGCCCAGGCGGACGCGGACGCGCAGGCCGCCGCCGAGCGGCGCAGCCAGGTCGCCACCGTGGACCGCTCGCAGCGGGTCCGGACCTACAACTTTCCCGAGAACCGCATCTCCGATCACCGGGTCGGCTTCAAGGCCTACAACCTGGATCAGGTGATCGACGGGGACCTGGACGCTGTGATCACCGCCCTGGTGGAGGCGGACAGGTCCGGGAGAGCAGCGGCGGCCGATGAGCCTTCTGCTCGATGAGATCGCTGTCGCCGCCGCCCGGCTCGCCGAGGTGGGCGTGGACTCACCGCGGGCCGACGCGGAGCTGATAGCCGCGCACGTGCACGGCGTGGGCCGCGGCGAGCTGCACCGGGTGCCCGACGCCGAATTCGATCCGCGGTTCTGGGACGAGATCGCCCGCCGCGAGGCCCGTGAGCCGCTCCAGCACATCACCGGGCACGCCTACTTCCGCTACCTGGACCTCGAAGTGGGTCCGGGTGTCTTCGTGCCCCGCCCGGAAACCGAGGTGATGACCGGCTGGGCGATCACCCGGCTCACCGAGATGGACGTCGCCGAGCCGGTGGTGGCCGACCTGGGCACCGGGTCCGCCGCGATCGCACTGGCCATCGCCCAGGAGGTGCCCCGGGCCCAGGTGCATGCGGTCGAACTGGATCCGCTGGCACGAACATGGGCCGAACGAAACATCGCCAGTTCCTCAACCTCCGCCCCTCACATGGCCGGCCGGGTGACCCTCCATGGCGACGATTTCGCCAGCGCCCTGGAAACCCTGGGCCGGTCAGTGGACCTGGTGATCAGCAATCCCCCGTACATCCCGGTCGGCGCCTCGGTGCCGCCCGAGGTCGGCGAGTACGACCCAGCGACAGCGCTGTGGGGCGGCCAGGATGGCCTGGACACGATCAGGGTGGTGGAGCGGGTGGCCCGGCGGCTGCTGCGCCCCGGCGGCGTGGTCGCGGTGGAGCACGGTGCTCCCCAGGGAACCTCCGTGTACTGGGTGTTCGCAGAGGAACGGGGCTGGCGGGACACCCGCAATCACCGAGACCTGGCCGGCCGGGACCGCTTCGTTACCGCGAC
>Ga0207684_10001685_pt1 | contig 23498 bp, 24 predicted proteins | sample KBSK5501metaG_FD_184342 | JGI IMG/M metagenome (GOLD analysis project Ga0207684, IMG submission 184342) | Corn, switchgrass and miscanthus rhizosphere microbial communities from Kellogg Biological Station, Michigan, USA - KBS K5-50-1 metaG... | ecosystem: Host-associated > Plants > Roots >...
CGAAGAACTGGCCAGCGGCACGCGGGGGGGCGGTCCAGGCCAGAGCGGTGCCGAACAGCAGCGCCAAGGCGACGACGGCAATGGTCCCCAGCGCTGCCTCACGCAACCGGACTTCCCGCACCCGGCGGCCGCCAAGGATCAAGTCTGCGGCCACCAGCAGGAGCAGGCCCGCGACCGTGACGATCCGGCAGGTCGCTGTTCTGGACCGTGCGGCAGTAGGTCGAGCCCTTGGCCGATGGTGGGCCGCCGCCCGGTCGCCCGGGGACATCTCGTCGCGGCCGGTAGCGCCTAGCGAAAGGGCTCACGTTCTGCACGGCGGGTGAAGGAAAAGGAATCGTGGGGACCGGCAGGGACGAACCGAACCACTCGGGGCGGCATGATCGGGCCTCCGTCCCCCACATACGCCTTCTGGAGGGCGGCAATGTGGAACTTGGTCATCGTGAGCATCGCCTCGGTGACCCGCTGCGGCCTGCTTCGGGACGCTGCCACGGCCCTCCACACGGCCACCACAGCGCCAGCACAGCGACTGCACAGCCGCCGGCAGTCGGTCGTCGGCGGTGCGATCGTCGGTCGGCGACGCTTGCCGGTGAAGGTGATCGTGCGTCCTCCAAGCCAAGCGGCGGTTGGCAACCGACGCTCCGGCCCGGCGGGCACGAAGGACGGTGGACGGTCTGACTCGGCGCGTACCGCCAGCGCGTCTGGCATGTTCTCGTTCCGGTTTGCTCATCCGAGCGCGCGGATCCCGGGCGGGTCCGCGCATCAGGCGGACACGGGACCGGCGTGATCGAGGAGGTCGTCGACGGTCCACTGGTCGTAGGCGTGCCGTCCGTATTTGAACGCGGTGATCCGCCCGTCAGGAGCGATCAGAAAATCTGCCGGCAGCCCAAGGCGACCTCCGGTGGGCTTGACCGGTCCGAGCGCGCCGCGCTTGGTGCTGTGGTTTCTGAGCGCGGCGGCCTGACCGGCGATCGCCGCGCCCAGAGCGCGCGGGCTCAGCAGCGAGCCCGGCCGGCGCTCCACGCCGAGCCGCCGATACAGCACTCGTCCCGGGTCGGCGATCAGCGGGAACGGCAGGTCGGCCTCGTGCTTGGCCAGTTCGGCGGCCGTGGAGTGGAAGACGACGACTTCCCGGATCCCGCGGGAGCGGATCTCGTCGTGGCGAGTGACGATCGAGCGTAGGTGAAGGTTGCAGATCGGGCAGCCGGCGAAGCGCCGGAGCTGAAGGTGGACGTAGTCCCCGGCGGGGTCCGGGACCGTCACCAGCTGACCGGAGGTCGCGGCGAGTTCCAGCGTCGGGAAGGCGTCCCCCACTCGTGCTTTGCCGTCTGTGCCGGAGGTGGCGTGCATTGGTTCTCCTGTGGTGGTCGTGCGGCCGGGGCAATATGGCCTGATTGGTGAGTGGACTACTTGGTCCACCATGCCAGGGCGAAATTGGACTCGCAAGTCCAATCCGTCTACACTGCACACGTGGCCACGAAGGCGCGTGCTCCTGCACGGCGGCTGACGGCTCGCGGCGCGGCGACCAGAGCCCGCATCGTCGCCGCGGCGGCATCACTGGTCTACGAGCGAGGGATCGCCGGGACGAGCCTGGACGACGTCATGGCAGCGACCGGCACGAGCAAGTCGCAGCTGTACCACTACTTCGCCGACAAGGACGCGCTCGTCTGCGAGGTGATCAAGGCCCAGCTCGGCCGGATCTTCGCCGCGCAAGAGGCAGGCCTGCACGAGGTCTCGTCGTGGGAAGGCCTGCAGCGGTGGTGCGATCATTGGGTGATCGCCACCCGGGCGACGGACGGTGCGGGGGGCTGCCCGCTCGGCTCGCTGGTGGGCGAACTGGCCGACCAGTCCGAGCCCGCGCGGCGCATGCTCGCGCAGTGCTTTGCCGAATGGCAGTCGTATCTGTCCGAGGGATTCGGGGCCATGCGCGACAATGGCGAACTCGCCGCACAGGCCGACCCGGCCGAGCTCGCGCTGACGGTGATGAGCGCGCTGCAAGGCGGACTGCTCATGGCCCAGGCAACGCGCAGCGCCCGTCCGCTGGAACTCGCCCTCAACATGGCACTCCAGCACATGGCCGCATACCGGCGGCGCCCACAGCAGGCAGGACCGCGCTGATCAGCGACCGGGCAAACGGCGGCCGCGGCCATCTGCTCCAGACCGGTGCAGGTAAAGGTGCGTTGCGGCAGTTCCAGGGCGATCTGCGGCCGTTCGGGCAGGCGAACAGCAGGTCAGAGCCGCAGAGCGCGATCGCGGCCAGTGATTCACATCTCGTTCCCAGCCATCGTGCCCGCAACAGCCCGCTGGGTTAGCTCACCGGCACCCCGGACCTCAGCGGCCGGAACAGCCGACGGCTGACGATCCGCCACGAACCCGCAAGGTCCCCAGGGCCAGAACCGCCGCGAATGGTGCGGGAGACCAGGATCTTGCCCGGGGCGGCACCCTGACGTCGGCGGGAGGGGTGTTGCGGCAGGCCCAGGCGCTGAGGCACGGCGTCGCCGAGTTCGGAACCCTGATGACGCGCCTAGCCGGTGGTTCCCACTGGCCGCAGAACCGCCGCTGGCCCGCACGGGCAACCCGTGGGCGCCCAGCATTGCCCGCCCAGGAGCAGTGCGAGCCCGGCCCGGCGGCCGGGCCGGCGCACATGACCTGCGGAGTCCTTACGGTCTTGCGGTGGCCGAAGGGGCGGCCGGCGCGCCCGCCCCCTTGCCTATCCGGCACGCCTACTTGCACAGCGCGGTGCGCATGAGCGTTTGCTGCCGATTCGCTCACATTTCGCTGAAGGGCCCTGCTCCGCACCGCCGCGGACACGAATAACAGGTGAGCCGGCAAGCGGGGCGGCCGCTGGCCGACGGCGAGGCTTCGGCCCCGCCGCAGGAAAGGACAACCGATGAAGGTCACCTCACGCGGATCCGCCGTGTTGCCCAGCACCCATCCCGCGGCGGCCACGGCCGGGATGGAGCACCCGGCGGCCATCGCCGGGCGGCTGCTGGTCCGGTACGGGCTGGTCGTCGTCATCGCCTGGATCGGCGCGCTGAAGTACACCAGCTACGAAGCCACCGGCATCCAGCCGCTGATCGCCCACAACCCGCTGCTGAGCTGGCTGTATAACATCGTCAGCGTCCGCGCGCTGGCTGCGGTGCTCGGCACCACCGAGATCATCGCGGCGCTGTTGATCGCGGCCCGGCCCATCTGGCCGCGGGTCTCGGCGGCCGGCAGCCGTTCGGCGTGCTGCTGTTCGCCAGCACGCTGAGCTTCCTGTTCACCACGCCGGGGGTCGCCGCGGCGCACGCCGGCGGGTTCCCGTGCTGTCCGTGCTGCCCGGCCAGTTCCTGCTCAAGGACATCGTGCTGATCGGCGCGGCGCTGTGGACGCTGGGCGACTCGCTCGGCGCCGCCCGGCTGCAGGCCCGCCCGCCCCGGTAACTCAACATGCGGCCGCGGCCCGCCCAGCCCCGCCCGCCGCCCCGGCTGGGCGCGCGGGGCGAACCGGAAACTGCCGTACTCACGCGATGTAGCTGGACCGATCAAGCCCCGGGAAGGCCCGCGATGACGGCCACGAGGAACCATCTCAGCATCAGGGCGGCACGGGCCAATGCACCTGTTCGTGTCGCCGTTGCAGCTATCCGGGCAACCCAGTGCCCGGCAGGTCAGGCGGTCCACCGCCGCGGCCCTCGGTCAGTTCGGCGCCCGGGGCTGCGCCGAGCGGGTCGCCCAGGAGTTCGGCGACCACCCCGAACTCGCGGCGACACGGATGCGCTGGGCGCGGCAGGCCGTCGCCGGGGCATTCGGCGAAGCGGCATCGAGGCAGCCCGGTCCGCGGCAGGTAGGCCAGCAGCGCCCAGACCGCGCCGCGTAAGCCACAAATCCGCCGGCGAGCGCAGTCGCCAGCCCGCAGAACCCACCGGCCACAACCACTGTTCGGGCGCGGGCCCTTATCGCCGCACCCGCGACGATGCTGCCGACCAGATCGCCCTCCGCGACCACATCATCGCGCCGGTCATCGCCGGGATCCGCAGTCCCCGCCGCGGCCGCAGGCCCGCGCACTGGACCGCCATCGACCGTGACTACGAGACCCTCCGCATCGGCATGCAGGCCCTCTTCCACGATCTCGGCATCGGAACACAAGACGCAGCAGCCGCATAGACAACATTTTGTCGATCGGAGAAATGCAAGCTCCTAGTTGGTGTCCGCAGTGCCCGGAGTCTTAGGTCGTCTCAGCGCGGAAATGGGCGGAAAATGACTGAGTCGCAGGACTGCTCCCCGCTGGAGGCTGGCAATCACGCAGCGCGCAGGACCGCGAGCCGGTCAGAGCCCGCCCGGGTGTCACCGGTCACAGCGGGCGTGGTGGTCAGTCCGGCGGGCAAGCGGAGCAGCCATGGTGGCCCGGCCATCGGCGCGGGTGGCAACGGGCTGGCGGTCAGTACGCCCCGCCGCGGATGGCGGCCAGCAGCCCCTCGAAGTCCTCCCCGCACGGGCCACACGCGTGCAGGTGCGCCGTGATGCCCGGATACCGCTGGTCCGCTGGTTCGCCGGAGGCCACCAGCTCGGCGTAGACGTGCAGCATCTCCATCGCCTGGTCGCAGCCCACGTCACGTGGATCAGTCCGCAAGAAATGATCCAGCGCCGACCAGCCGTTCATGAGCCCCTCGCAGAGTCATCGGGCAGATACCCGTTAGCGGCAAGAGCGGCCCGCAGCTTACGCCGGGCAGCGAACAACACCTGGTAGATCGCGTTGCGGCTAGAGCCGAGGTGGAGAACCAGGGTATCCAGCGGAACATCGTTGAGCACGATCGCGACGAAAACCTCCCGCTGCCGCGGGGTCAGCTCACAGTCCACCGCCCGGCGCAGCGCGGCAAACAGATCCCCCCACTCAGCCTGGCGCGCGGGATCCGCCCCGAACCAGCCCGGCAGCCGATCCCAGTCTTCGGCGTCCAGCGGCACGGCCGGGTGCCGCCAGAAATGCCGGCCGATCTTGGCCGACACCTCGAAGATCACGAACTTGTACGCCCAGGTAGTGAACCGGCTCTCCCCCCGGAACTGCCCGATCTTGCCGGTGATGGCCACCAGCGCATCAGCCGCCGCCTGATAGGCCAGGTCATCGAGCTCAGGCCCGGTGATCCGCAGCCGCGGGCCACGGCGGGCGGTCTCACCCTGCGCGATACGCACCAGCATCGCGTGCAGCCGTGCCAGTGCAGCTTCCCGCCGCGGGCCGTCCCCGGCCAGCGCCTGGATCCACCCCGCTGACTCAGCATCCAGGCCGGCAGGGACGACAAGAACCTTCTGAACCGTATGACCACCCGCTTGTTATCGCACTGTGCCGTCACCCATTATTCGTGCCGACAGGTGCGGTGGCTTGGTCTCGCGTCGCAACAGTGAGGGCCGGTTGGCCCACGCGCCCCTCCAGAAGAGCAAGAGGAGCCGATCACTGCCGACCCTGCTAAGACCCGCGAACCTCACGGGCGCTAACCGTACATGACCGACAAGACACTCCTGCACCCCGGCGACCTATTCCCAGCACTCACCCTGGCCCTGACCGGCGGTGGCACCCGTCGCCTGCCTGACGACCTGGCTGGCCACTTCAGCGTGATCCTTTACTACCGGGGTGCGTGGTGCCCGTACTGCAACGCCCAGTTGCGCGCGTTCCAGCGGTCGCTGGACCGCTTCGCTGAGATCGGGATCTTGGTGGCCGCGCTGTCGGTCGACGACGAAGCCACGACCAAGAACCTGATCGCCAAGCACGGCCTTAAGTTCCCCATCGGCCACAGCGCCGACGCCCGCGCCGTCGCAGCTGCCACCGGAGCCTTCGTCAACGACGACCCCGTGTACCTTCAGTCGACCGGATTCATCCTCGACCCCAGCAGCCGGGTCGTCATCAGCGTGTACTCCAGCGGCGCCGTCGGACGGCTCGTCCCCGACGACGTCATCGGCCTAGTCCGCTACCCGCGTGAGCACGCCCATGCCAGCCAGCCCCCATCAACAGCGCCCACGCCTCAGCGCACCCGGTGACCATTATTTGCTCAGCCACCCCGGTGGCCGCTGCGAACCGGCGTGGGCACGCCTGGATCTGGCCACACGGCTGAGGGACCGTCATGAAACCTCTGCAGGTCAACGCCCAAATGTCCCCGGCGATACCGGAGGAGGCAGGTCCGGTCTCTGGGGCCTTCGAGCAGCGAAGCGCCCGTTTCGAGCGTGACGTCCTCCCTTACCTGGACCAGCTGTACGCGGCCGCAATGCGGATGACGCACAACCCAGCTGACGCCGAAGACCTGGTGCAGGAGACCTTCGCGAGGGCCTACGCGTCGTTCCACCAGTTCCAGGAAGGCACCAACCTCAAGGCGTGGCTGTTCCGGATCCTGACCAACACCTTCATCAACATCTACCGTAAGCGGCAGCGGGAACCGCAGCGCTCCGACACCGAAGAGATCGGGGACTGGCAGCTCGCCCAGGCCGCATCGCATACCTCATCCGGCCTGAAGTCCGCGGAAACCGAAGCCCTGGAGCGGCTGCCCGACTCCCACGTCAAAAAGGCCCTGCAGGCGCTGCCGGAGGAGTTCCGGATCGCGGTCTACCTCGCCGATGTCGAGGGCTTCGCCTACAAGCAAATCGCTGACATCATGGGCACGCCGATCGGCACCGTGATGTCACGCCTGCACCGCGGACGCAAGCAGCTGCGCCAGATGCTCCACGACTACGCGGCCGAAATGGCATAGCCAACCAGCAAATGACACCCAGGGACTGCCAGGTCGGCGACGGCCAGCGGCATACGCGCCCTGTGCCGGGCTGCGCGCGATCCTCCTGGTCCCGGTCATGCTAGCGGCGCTGGCACTTGCCGTCGTCCTCGGTCTCGGCGGGCGCAGCGTGAGCGGTTGCGGGCCGACGGCCCGGCCGCAGCACGCCGAACCTGCGCCGAGCCGGCACCAGGCGTGCCTGCCGGTGCCGCAACGAATTGGCCTACCAACGACTGCCAAGTGGATGACCACGGCGTCGGCTGGGAGGCTGGCCCGCGAGGGATGCCGTGGGCCGGTCGCGCCCTGGGCAGCAACCCGCACGCCGATCCGGCTGCGATGGTAAGACCGGTGCCTGCCGCGACGCTAATGATTTGCGAGAAGTTCGCTGACGTCCCGTATGCCGCTACCGGCGGTTCTGGCAAGGGAGGGAACAGATGGCTGTTTCGCGCACCCTGGCACCGGCGGATTACGGGCCGACCGCGCCCGCCGTGGAGCGGGCCACCGGCGGGCCGCCGTCTCCGCCGGTGGCCATCCCGGACACCGACCGGGCGCTGTGGGCACGGGTGATCCGGTACGCCCGGTGCACCGGCAGCAGCCTTGATCCTGACCAATGGTTCCCGGTCAGCGTGGACATAGGCAAAGCCCGCCAAGAGGCGGCCGCGGCGATCACCGTGTGCACCGCCTGCCTGGTCCGCGCCGAGTGCCTGGCGGTGGCGCTGCGGCACCCCGAGATCGGCCAGCACGGCGTCTGGGGCGGCCTGGTCGCCGCCGAACGCGTGACATTGCCGCGCCGTCGGCCCGCGGCCTGCTCCGCACGCCCCCGGGCCGCCGCGGCCAAGCGCCGCGGCCAAGCATTGCCGTCTCCGGGGCCGCCGGGCCCAGTGGATCCGCAGGCTTGCTGAACGACATCGCCGGGCTCGCCTGCTTCTACAACGAGAAGATCGACCTCTACCTCGACGGCATCCTCCAAGAGCGTGTGCAGACGAAATTCGGCTGACGGCCATCCCGCGCGGAGCGTGCTGACCACACCCAGCCCCGGGAGGCTTATCGCATCGGCGATCCGCTGACGGGCAGGCGACAGCAGGGCGAGCGGCCGGACTTTGGGCCCGCATCTAAGCCTCGCTCGGCGACCGGCTCAGCGGCACCCAGGCCCTGATCACGGTAAAGACACGACGCGGAAAAGGAGACTGGCTTGCACCACGATCTGGCCGGGAAGGCCGCGCTTGTCACCGGGGGATCGCGGGGCATCGGGGCGGCCGTCGCACGGGCGTTGGCCGGCGCGGGGGCGGACGTCGCGATCACCTACCTGAACTCCCGGCAGGCCGCAGAGACCGTGGCCGCGGAGATGCGCGCACTGGGAGTGCGGGCACGGGCCGTCCGGGCGGACCAAGCCGACCCGGCCGCAGCATCTGCCATCGTCCGCCAGGTGGCCGAGGAGTTCGGCAGGCTGGACATCCTTGTCAACAACGCCGCGGTCGCCGTCCTCGGCCCGATCGACGGCCCCGTTTCCGACGGCACAGCCCTGGACCGCCAGATCCGCGTGAACTACACCAGCATCGTCGCCGCGATCCGTGCCGCCGCGCACGTGCTCCCCGCGGGGGGCCGCATAATCAACATCGGCTCGGGGATCGCGACGCGCACCGGTGCCTCGGGCGTCGCCGACCACGCAGGCACGAAGGCGGCACTCGCCGGGTTCACCCGCGGCGCGGCGCGTGACCTGGCCCCCAAGGGCATCACCGTCAACCTGCTGCAGACGGGCCTGGTCGCCACGCAGCTCAACACCGCCGCGGGCAGCGCGGCGCAACGACTCATTGCGTCGGTGCCGCTCGGAAGGATGGGGCGGCCCGAGGAGATCGCTGCCGGGGTCTTGTTCCTGGCCAGCCCTGATGCCTCGTACATCACCGGGGCGACCCTGGACATCGACGGCGGCTACGGTGCGTAGCCATTCGTCAACGGCTGCGGCGCCATCTAGGACTCATGCGCGCGCGAGCAGCGCACGTCGTGAGCGGAGCGGCCCCAGATGACATCGATGCTTGCTGCCAGCTACAGCAGCCCATTCCGATTCGCGAGCAAAGGAGCACGATCGTGAGCACCACCAGCGACCTGACCCGGGAACCTGGCTACTTCACCAGGTACAAGAACTTTGCCCTCAGCAGGTCCGCCAGTGGCGTGCTGACCCTGCGCTTCCACACCGGCGGCGGGCCGCACACCTTCGACGGCACCACGCACCATGACTTCCCGCGCCTGCTGGAGGACATCGCCTTCGACTCCGGCAACCGGATCCTGGTCCTGACCGGCACCGGGGACAGCTTCATCGCCACCATTGACGGGCCCAGCCTGGGTGACCTCACCAAGCCGATGGGGGCCGACGTGCTGTACGTCGAGGGCCGGCGCGGCGTCCAGCGGCTGGCCGACCTGGAAATCCCGATCATCGCGGCGGTCAACGGACCGGTGTCGGTGCACAGCGAGTACGCCCTGCTCGCCGACGTGGTGATCGCCGCCGACACCACCGTGTTCTCCGACATGCCGCACCTCGCCTTCGGCATCGCCCCTGGCGACGGCCTGTTCGTCGTGTGGGAAGAGGTCCTCGGCCTCAACCGGGCCCGCCACCTGGAGATCACCCAGGGATCGTTCACCGCGCAGGAGGCGCTGAGCTGGGGCGCGGTCGCCGAGGTCGTGCCGCTCGGCCAAGTACTGCCCCGCGCGGAGGAACTCGCCGAGCAGATGACCCAGCGCCCGCACCTGACGAACAAGTACACCGCTGTGGTGTTCCGCCAGCGCATCAGCCGCCGCCTCGCCGAGGGCACGCTGGCCGGGATGGCCTTGGAGAGCCTGACCGCCGCCAACCTCGCCTACCTTCGGCAGGGCTAGGTGCTAAGGCGTGAGTAGGCCGGTGAACGGGATTGGGTAGTAAGCGATGTTTCCTGTCAGTTTCCGGCTCCGGACGACACCGGACGTGATGGGCCGCGGTACAGGTGCCGTGATGACCGCGGCACCAGAGGCGTACTGTGGCCGGTGACGGAGCCAGGACGTCGAAGGGTACGGGAACCACGAGCACGCAGGCGTCCGCGGCAGCGCGGCGGCGACCGGGCCGGCATTCCCCCCAGGACCGGTGGGCCCCGGCGCGGGCGGTGCGAGGGCGGACGAGCCCATGCGGCCACCTGGGATCAAGGCAGAGATATCAGCAAGGAGGCTGCCATGCGCGCGATCACCGTCAGTAGTTACGGCGCCAGCCCGTCGGTCACGGAGCTGCCAACCCCGCAGGCCGGGCCCGGCCAGGTGCTTATCGCGACCCAGGCCGCCGGGATGAACCCGATGGATATGCAGATCGCGAGCGGCGGGTGGCGGGACCGGGTGCCGGCCCAGTTCCCGATGGTGCTCGGTGCCGACCTGGCCGGCACGGTGCGTGAGGCTGGGCCGGGCGCGGCCCGGTTCGCGCCGGGGGATGAGGTCTTCGGGCAGCTGCTGATCCCGCCGCTGGGATCGACCGGGACCTACGCGCAGTACGTGGCCTGCGGCCAGGACGCTCCGCTGGCGCGGCGACCGGCCGGCTTGGACCCGGTCACCGCCGCCGCGTTGCCCACCGTGGGCGTCACCGCGCTGGAGATTGCGGAGTCGCTGGCGCCGCTGGACGGCAAGATCGTGCTGATCGTGGGCGCGGCCGGCGGGGTCGGCTCGTTTTTGACCCAGTTTGCCGCGCAGGCCGGCGCGCACGTGGACGCCGTCGCCCCGGCGGCCGAGGCCGGGCGCATGACCGGCTACGGAGCCGCCGAGACGATCGACCGGGCGGCGGCGCCGCTGCCTGAGGCCGTCGCGCGGGCGCACCCGGACGGCGTCGACGCGGTGGTCGATGTGGCCAGCGACGCCGCGCAGTTCGCCGCCCTGGCGGGCCACGTGCGCCCCGGTGGCACCGCGCTCACCACCCGCTACGTCGCGGACCCGGAGACGCTCGCCCGGGCCGGCGTGACGGGCGTGAACTTCCAGCTCTCCATGACGGTGCCGCTGCTGGACCGGCTGGCGGCGCGGGTTGCCGCCGGGTCCATCGTGCCGCCGCCGATCACCCGGGTCAGCCTGGACGACGTCCCCGCCTTGCTGGGCGGCCACACGGAGGGGAAGACCGTCATCACGATCTAGGCCCGGCCGCACGCCTGATGCTGCGCCGCCCAGTTCGTGGCGAGCGCTGGGGAGGGGATGAGCAGCGCCACGGCGGCGCAGCCGGCCAGGACCACGGCCGCCATGGCGAACGTGGTGGTGAACCCGGTCAGCTCGGGCAGCCCGCGTAGCGTCCTGGAGGCGACGAACGTCGCCGCGATCTGCCCGCCCAGCGCACCACCGAGCGTGCGGAGCACGGTGTTCATCCCGCTGGCGACGCCGGTCTGGTGCGGCGGCACGGCCTGCACGATCAGGTTCCCCAGCGCGGCGAAGGCCAGGCCGATGCCGACCCCTAGCAGCAGCGAGCTGACCACCATGTCGTAGGGGTGCCGGTTGGTGAACGTGAGCCAGCCACAGGCCACGGCGCTCACCGCGGCGCCGGCCACCAGCGCGGGCCGGGAGCCGAAGCGCCGCTCGACCCGGCCGGCCACCGAGCCGAGCACGCCCATGCCGAGCGCGGCGGGCAACAGGTACAGCCCGACGGTCACGACCGAGACCCCGTAGCCGAACCCCGTGCTCGTGGGCAGCTGCGCGAACTGCGGGAGCAGCAGGAACCACGCGTACAGCCCGGCGCCGACGAGGAACGCCGCCAGGTTGGCGGTCCACACCCCGCGCACCCGCATCATCGTCATGTCGATCAGCGGGTTACCGCTGCGCAGCTCCACACGTATCCATGCGCCGCAGACCGCCAGCCCGGCTGCCAGCAGCGCGAGTGTTCTGGGGCCGGTCCAGCCCCAGGCCGCGGTCTGGGCGATCGCGACCAGCACCGCGGACAGGCCCGCCGCCATCAGGGCGGCCGCTGTCCAGTTCACCCGGCCGGGGGAGCGGACCGGTGACTCGGGGATGAAGCGCCAGGCGCAGGCCGCGGCCACGACCATGATCGGCAGCGGGATCCAGAACAGCCAGTGCCAGCTCAGGTGCTCGTCGATGAGCCCGCCGACGACCAGGCCCAGGCCGCCGCCGACCCCGAGGATCGCGGACATCAGCCCGATGCTCCCGGCGACCCGGTTACGCGGGAATTCGTCCCGGGCGATCGCGAAGGCCAGCGGGAAGATGCCGCCGGCCACCCCCTGGATGACGCGGGCCACGATCAGCGTCGCCAGCGAGCCGGACACGGCACCCAGCAGCGTCCCGGCGGCGAGGGCCAGCAGCGTCCAGACCAGCAGCCGCTGCTTGCCGTACATGTCGCCGAGCTTGCCGATGATCGCGGTGCCGACCGACGCCGACAGCAGGAAGCCGGTCAGCAGCCAGGTGACGCCGGTCTCGCCGGCGTGCAGGCTGTGCTGCAGGGTCGGCAGCGCCGGGATCACCGCCGAGCTGAGCACCGCGTACACCGCGCCCGCGAGCGACAGCACGGCCAGGATCACGTTCGGGTGGACGCGCTCCACCTCGCGCGGTCCCGGCGCCATGCGGCCACTGTACCGAGCCGCCCATCCCGCGCCGGGCGCGAGCGGCGGCTAGGGGCGGCCGTGGTCCCCATCGCCGAAACTCGCCTGCAGCTCCGCCGCGAGGGCCTCGCCCAGTTGCACCGTCTGCGCGCGGTCGATGATGACGTGCCTGAGATGGGACGCGCTGGCCAGCGCCGACAGGTCGTTGCCGCGCAAATCACAGCCCCGGTAATGGCCCGGGCCGAACCCGGTCAGCCGCAGGTCGCAGGCGTCGAACGCCGAACCGGCGAGGTCGCACCCGGTGAACTCCGCCTCGCGCAGCGAGCAGCCCGCGAACAGGACCGGGCCGGTGGCCCGGATCTGATCGAGCGCGGCGTAGTCGAGCTTGCAGCCGGTGAACACGACGTGTTCCATGGTCACGTCCTGGATCCGGGCGGCGAGGAACTTGCAGCCGTCGAACCGGACCCGCGAGATCTTGCCGTCTTGCCAGCGGAGCGAGGACAGGTCGCAGCCGGAGAACTCGACCGAGCCCATGCGCGTTCCGGTGATCCTGGCCCCCACCGCCCGCAGCTTGCGAACCCTGCCGTGGAGCAGGTAAGCGCCCGCCAGTTCCAACGCGGCCAGGCTGGCATCGCCGAACTCGAAGTCAGCCACGAGGCGCGTCTGGGCGCCGAGCCCGGGCAGCGGTTCCAGCGCCTCCTCCGCGTCGAACCTGGGAAGGTCGGCGCTCGTCTGCCGGATCGTGAACTGATCCATGCCGGACACCTTAGGGGAGCCGGCCACCGGGCAGGTTTACGCCCATGACTTAGCCGGTTGCGGGCCCACCGGGCGCCCACGTGGTGGCGGCGCGAGATCAGTGGCCTGGCGCCAGCTGGCCGGCCCGGCCGGGGCTCGCCGGGCCGGCCAGCGGGTAGTCACGCAGCGTGCCCGTGCTGGCGGTGCGCCTGGCCAGCCAGCCGAACGGCCCGCTGAGCACGGGGGAGGACAGGACGCGGTAGGCGCGGTTGCGGCTGCGGCTGCGGATCTTCCGCTCGGTCGCCGGGGTGAGGAACCGGGCCGCGCCCGCCGCCTGCTTCCGCGACTTCGCGACCGGCGGCCGCATGATCTGCTCGTACCGCCCGAACGCCGCGGCGTGGTCGCCGCCGGCCAGGGCTAGTTCCCCGGCCAGCGTGTACGCGCCGAACATGGTATGCCCGGTGCCGTTGCCGCCGGGGCACCAGGCCGCGTCGCCGAGCGGCGCCACCCGCCCGGCCGACCAGCGGCCGAGCCGGATCTGGCTGATCGTGTCGAAGTACAGTTCCAGCGTCTCGTGCAGCGCCGCGAGCAGGGCGGGCACCTGCCAGGCCGCGCCGGCGAAACGCTCCGCCACGATCCGCTTCTGGCCCAGCGTGTCGTGCCAGTCGTAGTCCGGGACCGGGCCGGCGAACATCAGGCACACCGTCGCCCGGGCGGGGTCCCGGCCGCTGGCCACCATCGCGAGCCGGCCGGGCTCGTTGTAGATCAGCCCGCCGTGGTCAACGCCGAAGGTGTTGGGCACGCTGAAGCCCGCCACGGCGAGGCCGAGGTCCTCGCGGAACTCCGCTTCCGGGCCGAACGCCAGCCGGCGCACCGCGGAGTGCAGCCCGTCCGCCCCGATCACCAGGTCGAACCGGCGGGCCGGCCCGCGGGCGAACGTGACGCCGCCTCCTAACTGAACGGGGGCACCACGGCCTCGATCAGGTGCGGGCCCGGCTCGGCGAGCGCGCGGCCCAGTTGCGCGGCGAACTCGGCCGCGGTCCGCGCCCGGCCGGCCGGCACGCCCATCCCGCTGGCCAGCGCGGTGAAGTCCAGGCCCGGCCTGGACAACTCCAGCAGGCTCCGCGCGCTCTGGCCCGCCGCCCCGGCGCCGGTGCGGTCCAGTTCCATGTTCAAGATGGCGTAGCTCCGGTTGCTGAAGATCACCGTGGTGATGTCCAGTTGCTCGCGGGCATGGGTCCACAGCGCGGAGATCGTGTACATGGCGCTGCCGTCCGCCTCCAGGGCGAGGACGGGCCGCTCCGGGCACGCCAGCGCGGCACCGGCCGCCAGCGGCAGGCCCTGGCCGATCGCGCCCCCGGTCAGGGTGAGCCAGTCGTGCGGCGGCGCGCCCGCGGTGGCGCCGGGCAGCGCCAGCCCGGAGGTGTTGGCCTCGTCGCAGACGATCGCGTGCTCCGGCAGCAGCGCGCCGATGATCGCCGCGGCGCTCTGCCCGGTCAGCTCGCCGTCCGGCAGGCCGGGCCGTTCCGGCTGCTGCCGGGCGGGCGCGGCACCGGGGGCGGCGAGGTCGGCCAGCGCCGCGAGCGCACCGGCGATGTCGTCCCCTGGACCGGCCAGCGGGTGCACCCGGCACCCGTCAGGGACCAGGGAGCTGAGCTTGCCGGGGTAGGCGAAGAACGACACCGGTGCGCGCGCCCCGGCGAGGATCAGGTGCCGCGCGCCGGCGAGCTGCGCGGCGGCCATCTCGGCCAGGTAGGCGAGCCGCTCGACGGGCGGGACGCCCGCGCCGCGCTCGTGCCGGGCCGGGAACGTCTCGGCGAGCAGACGGGCGCCGGTGGCCTGGGAGATGCGGCTGGCCGCCTCCAGCGCGGGCCGGTGCGTCCCGGCGCCCCCGAGGAGGATCACGCAGGGCTCCCCGCCGCGCAGCACCGCCGCGGCCGCGGTGATCACCTCGTCGGGGACCGGCGCCCGCGGCCGCACCGGCACCGCGGCGGCCGGCTCGGCCCCGGGGGACCAGGTGGCGTCGGCGGGCAGGATGAGGGTGGCCACCTGTCCGGGCGGCGACGTCGCGGCGGCGGCCGCCTCGGCCGCGTCCGCCGCCGCGTCGGCGCTGCGCGCGCACCGCCGCACCCACCCGGACACGGTCCCGGCCAGCGCCTCGATGTCGGACTCCAGCGGTGCGTCGAACCGCTTGTGGTAGGTGGCGTGGTCCCCGACGACGGCCAGCACCGGGGTCCGGGCGCGGCGCGCGTTGTGCAGGTTGGCCAGGCCGTTCGCCAGCCCGGGCCCCAGGTGCACCAGCACCGCCGCCGGCCGTCCGGTCATCCGGCCGTAGCCGTCGGCGGCGCCGGTCGCTGTTCCCTCGAACAGGCACAGCACCGCGCGCATCCCCGGCACCTCGTCCAGCCCCGCGACCATGTGCATCTCCGAGGTCCCGGGGTTGGCGAGGCACAGGCTGACCCCGCTGTCCACCAGCGTGCGGAGCACCGCCTCGGCGCCGTTCATGCGACCTCCCTCGGCAAACGGGTCATCCCACTGCGAACACGGCGCTGGCCTTGGCGACGGGCCTGCCCTCGGCCTCCACCCGGCCGTCGGCGAACGCGAGCCTGCGGCCGACGCGGGTCACCGTGGCGCTCGCCTCTAGCCAGTCGCCGTCGCGGGCGGCGGCGACGTAGTCCACGGTCAGGCTGACCGTGACCAGGCTGGGGTGCTCGGTCAGTGCGGCGCAGTTGCGCCCGCACACCACGTCGAGCAGCGCCGCCAGGATCGCGCCGTGCACGAACCCGCGGGTGCTGAGGTGCTCGGTGCGCGCCCTCAGGCCCAGCAGGATGCCGCGCTCGGTGGTCATGGTGTAGACCGGGCCGATCACGTCGAGGAACGGGCTGGTCCGCCGCGACGGCTCGAAACCAGCCGGTACCTCGCTCATCGGCCTCCCTCGCGGTGCCGTACGCCGGGCGCACGCGCGATGATCCTGGCCATTATCACGTTCCATGGTGGCGCCCCGCAGCGCGGGCTTGGCCGTGGTGCGGTTAAGTCCAGCGCCGCTGGACGGCAACCGAGCACCCGAGCACCCGAGCCCGGCATCGCTGCATGTCCTCGTCGCTCACGATCTTGATGAATTGGAGCGGAAGATCATCGAATCAGAACTTCCCGGCTGAGCAACGCCGCCTCCCAAGATCTGACCGAAGTCTTCCACGCCAGACTTGGTCCAAAAAGAGACTAGTAAGGCCTATACTTCTAACCATGACGATTGCCGCGACGCCTGTGCCGTTGTCCGAAGCCAAGGCCCGCCTGTCTGAACTGGCCAGGCGGGTACGCCAGCAGCATGAGCGGATCACGCTGACCCGCAACGGCGAGCCCGAGGCCGTCTTGCTGTCGGTGGATGACCTTGAGGGCCTGGAGATGACCCTGGAAATCCTCGGTGACAACGACGCGGTCGCGCGCATCTCGGAGAGCCTGGCGGCCCTGGGGCGTGGTGAGCCCGGCGCCGACATGGCCACCGTGCGCCAGGATCTGGCCCGGCGCCGCGTCACCGGCACGTGACGGCCGAACCTGGGCAGCGGTATGAGATCCGGTTCCAGCCTGCCGCACGGCGGGCGATCGCCGAGCGGCTTCCCGAAGCCGTTGCCGCCGCCGTGCTGGCGTTCTGCGATGCCGCGCTCGCGGTCAACCCGCACCGGGTCGGCAAGCCCCTCTTCGGGCCGCTCGCTGGCTGTCACGGTGCCCGGCGCGGCACCTATCGCGTCGTCTACCGGATCGACGAGAACAGCCGCGTTGTGCACGTCCTCGACATCGATCACCGCTCGGAGATCTACCGAGGTCTGCAAGGGTGACCATCGTTTCTCGGGCTGGTCGTGTGTAACCGGGATCGGATCCCGTCCGCGACTGCGGTTAGGTCCGCAGTGCTCAGCGGCACTTGCTTATGGCCCTGAACGGAGATGTTCACCACGAACCGGTAACCATGATCAACCCAGGTAATGGACCGGGAGTACACAAGGCCGCTGGCCCGGTCGACGAGCAGCGCGGCCGGGCGGCCATCCACCCGGACATGGGCGGGCCACGGCCACGGGGTCAGCGGGATGAGCCCAGGAGTCACAACGAGCTGCGCGATTGACAGTTGCGCGGCAGTGCTCACTGGCCCGGTGTAGGTGCGTATGTCACCGACTGCCCATGTGGCCTGCTCCGGGAACGATACCGAGGGAAGATCGCTACTCAGCCGGAACCCGGCGGGCAGCACGTCGGCCCGGGCCAGGCCGCGTTCGTCGAAGTAGCGGACCGGCGCGCCGGAGGCGGCTTGTACCAGCGCGCGCTCGCCAAGCGGGGCCGGCAGCCTGGCTCGCACCACGGCTGACCGGATGGTCTCGGCGTTGCAGTTGGTGTCCGGGTTGACCCAGGCCAGCGTCACTTTGTGCGGATAGGAGCGGGCGGCCAGCCGTGGGTCGTGCCCGCAGGCCATCGAGCCGACCCCGGTGATGACCCGCCCGTCCGCGCTGACCAGCACTGGGAAGCTGACCGGGTGGACCCGCGGAGGGCTCGGGAAGCCGGGCGCGGTGGATCTGGCGCACCCAGTAATGACCGCGGCAACGGCCAGGGCGCCGCCGCGCAGCCAGCGGCCACGGCAGTGGCTGGGGCTGGTGCCAGCACGCCGCCAGGCGGACGCGTTTGGGCGGCTCACGGCGACTAATTGTGACGCATGCGGATACCAGGCCGGCGCCAGCACAGTCACACATCGATCACCCTGCTGGCGATCAGCACCCAGCCGTGCTAGCGGATCTGTGGCCTTGATGCGGCGGGGCGGCCCACGATGGCCCGCCCGCCGCGTTCACGCTGGGCTCAGCCGCGATTGAGCCAAGCCACGTGCGAGGTCAGCTGCCGTTGAGCGGGCTGACCAGCAGGTTGGTGCTGGAGTAGAGGCCCGCCGGGTTCGGGTACCAGACCCAGACGTGCACCGTCAACAGGTCGGGGTGCCAGAAGAAGAACGACGCCCCGCTGCCCGGAGCGGTGCAGGCCAGCCCGCCAGCGGGTCTTGAAAAGCTATCTTTCGAAAGATAGCTTTCGATGTATGACTGAGCGGGACCCGCGATCCGTCAAACGGATGACCGACCCCCGCGCGCTGCGCGCGCTGGCGCATCCACTGCGGCTGTCTCTGCTCGGGTTGCTGCGCTCGGAGGGGCCGCTGACCGCGACCAGGGCCGGCGAGGTGCTCGGGGAGAGCGCCGCGAGCTGCTCGTTCCACCTGCGGCAGCTTGCCAAGTACGGCCTGGTGGAGGAGGCGGGCGGCGGCCGGGGCCGGGAGCGGCCGTGGCGGGCAACGGCGATGCTCACCGACGTGCCGGCGGTCACCGACAGCCCGGAACTCGCCGCCGCGTCCGGCCTGTTCCGGTCGATCGTCGCCGAGCGCTATTACGAGCAGATGATGGCCTGGCTGGAGGCCAGGGCGGACGAGCCGGCCGAATGGCAGCGGGCCGCGCTGTTCGGGGACCTGTTCCTGTACCTGACCGCGCCCGAGCTAACGGAACTGGGGGAGCAGGTGCGCCGCCTGCTCGACCGCTACCTCGACCGGACGACCCGGCCCGAGCTGCGCCCGCCCGGCGCCCGCCTGGTCACCTACATCCACGTCGCGGCTCCGGAACCGCGGCCGGGCCGTTCCCCGCGTGCGCCCGCCGCCGGCACGGACGACCGGTGAACGCCGCTACGGCGCCGGGCACCGGCGCGGCCAAGGACACCCGCGCGGCGTCGGGCACCCGCGCGGCGTCGGGCACCGGCGCGGTCCCGGCCACCGACGCGGCCTCGGGCGCGGGCGCGGTCCCGGGTGCCGGGGCGGCCCTGGGCACCAGCGTCGGTGCCGGTACCGGCGCGGCTCAGGCGGCGGACGGGGACCACGGCGGACGCTGGGGCGCGGCCCGCGCAGCCATCGGCCGGCGCGTTCCCGCCCTGCTGCGCGAGGCGGGGTTCCGGCGGTACTGGTGCGGCCAGACGATCTCCATGTTCGGCGACCAGATCTCCTCGATCGCGCTCCCGCTGGTCGCCGTGATCACGCTGCGGGCCGGCCCGGCGCAGATGGGCCTGCTGGTCGCGCTGGTCTGGCTGCCGAGCCTCCTGTTCGGCCTGCACGCGGGCGTGCTGGCGGACCGGTTCGGGCACTGGCGCGCGCTGATGATCGTGGCCGACCTCGGCCGGGCCGCGCTGCTGGCCAGCATCCCCGCCTGTTACGCGCTCGGCGTGCTCAGCGTCTGGCAGCTTTACGCGGTCGCGCTCGGCACCGGCGCGTTCAGCGTGCTGTTCACCGTCTGCCAGCCAACGCTGTTCGTCTGCCTGGTCCCCGGCGACGCCTACCTGGACGGGAACTCGCTGCTCTACGGCAGCCGGGCGCTGTCGTTCACCGGCGGCCCCAGCGCCGGCGGCCTCCTCGTCCAACTGCTGAGCGCGCCGTTCGCCGTCGCCGCCGACGCGCTCTCGTTTCTCGGCTCGGCGTTCTTCCTCGGCCGGATCGACGTGGCCGAGCCGCGCCCGGCCGAACCCGGCCCGGGCGCGTTCACCGCGGGCGCGCGGTTCATCAAGGGCTCGCCGGTCGTCCGGTGGTCGCTGCTGTCGGTGTCGCTCATCAACTTCTTCGACTTCGTCTTCATCGCGCTGTTCGTGCTGTACGCGACCCGCTCGCTGCACGTCCGGCCCGGCGTGCTGGGCCTGGTCCTCGGCGCCGGGGCGGTCGGCGGGGTGCTCGGCGCCCTGGCGACGAAGCGGCTGTCGGCGCGGCTCGGCGAGGGGCGCCTCTACACCGTGTCCTGCCTGCTGTTCACGGCGCCGCTGGCGCTGGTGCCGCTGGCCGGTGGCCCCAGGCCGGTGGTCCTCGCGATGCTGTTCGTCGCCGAGTTCGGCTCCGGGTTCGGGGTCATGGCGCTGGACATCAGCATCGGCTCGATCTTCGCCGCGGTGATACCCGACCAGCTCAAGTCCCGGGTGAGCGGCGCGTTCCAGGCGGTCAACTACGGCACCAGGCCGCTCGGCGCTCTGGCCGGCGGCTTCCTCGGCACCGCCGTCGGGCTGCGGCCGACGCTGTGGCTCGCCGTGGTCGGCGGCACGGCGGGCTTCGCGGTGCTGCCGTTCTCCCCGCTGCCCCGGTACCGCCTGCCCGGCAGCCCACCATCGCGGCGCCCGGTGCCCGCCGTGCCCTGCGCGGGCTCAAGCCCCGGCGGTGTGGAAGAGCCGGCCGATGAGGAAGCCGATGGCGGCGGCGCCCAGCCCGATCACGACCATTTGCAGCCCCTTCTTACGCCAGTCCCCGACCAGGCTCACCGCCTCATAGGTGCCGACCCCGAACAGCACCAGCGCGCTGAGCACGATCGCGGTGATCAGCGCCGCCGACCGGGACAACCACAGGAAGGGCAGCAGCGGGATCAGGTGGCCGATCAAGGTAGCGACCGTGATCACGATCGCGCTGCGGAAGATGTCGGGTGAGGCCACCGGCTGCAGGTGCAGTTCCTCGTCCATCATGGTGGCCAGCCAGGCGTCGCGGTTGGCGGTGATGGTGTCGACCACCTGGTCCAGCAGGTTCCCCGAGAAGCCTTTGGCGGCGTAGATGTCGCGGATCTCGGCCCGCTCGGCTTCCGGAGTGGCGTCGATCTCGGCCGACTCCCGGGCTTGTTCGGAGGCGTAGTAGTCGCGCTCGGAGAGCGCGGAGGTCCACCCGACCGCGCCCATGGAGATCGACTCGGTGATCGCCGCGGCGAACCCGGCGGCCAGCAGCACCACCCGGGAGCCGCCGCCGGCGATGACGCCGAGGATGATGCCGAGGATGTTGACCAGGCCGTCCTGGCCGCCGAGGATCACATCACGCAGCCAGTTGGTCTGGCGGTGGGCTTCGCGATGCTCGCGCCCGCCGGGGGCGGTGCCGGTGCGGCCCGCGATGCGCACGGCGCGGCCCAACCGGGTCAGCGTCCCCGGGGCAGCGCCGTGCCCGCCGCGTTGCTCGCGTGCCACCACACAGTCCTAGCACAGGCCGTCGGCACAGGGAACGCCCGTGCCGAACGGCGGTGCGGCGCGCGAAGGCGTTGAGCGGCGCCGGTTCAGCCGGCCTGCTGGATTCGAGGGCGAATCATGCGCAGGCCGATCCAGGCGGCTGCGATGCCGATGGCAACGCCGATCACGGTATCGGCGAACCGGAGGATGGGCTGCCGCTGCGCTCGTCTAAGGTCGGTGCCATGGGCGATGCCGCGTCGACCCCGGCGCAGTACGCGGCCGAGATCGACGCGGCGAGGGACCGGCTGATCGCCTTCGCCGCCGGCTGCTCGCCGGAGCAGTGGCGGGCGGCGCCGCTCGAAGGTGATCCGCGGCCGGTGGGCGTCATCGTGGATCACGTCGCACACGCGTACGAGTACATGGGCGGCTGGGTCCGGCAGATCCTGGCGGGCGAGGACGTGGCGGTCGACGGCGCCACGGTGGACGCGCTCAACGCCGAGCACGCCGCCGCCGCGGCGGCGGTGACACCGGACGAGGTCATCGACCACCTGCGGCGCAGCGGCGCCGACTTCAGCGGGCTGGTGGCCGGCTGCACCGCCGGCGCCCTGCAGGCCGGCGGCGGCCGGGTGGAGCGCTTCGCGCAGATAGCAATCCGGCATCCCGACGACCACCGCGCCGAGATCGACGCCGCGCTCCGCGGCTGACCATTGTCCGGGCCATTGAACGGCCGTCCGGCACACAACAGTCTCTATCCCGGTATATGCGGACAGGGCTACAGTCTGCGATGAAGCATCATTCATCGATGAAGCATCATTCATCACAGTGGTCTCGCAAGGGAGCATCGTCGTGAAATTCAGGAGCAGAGTCGCTGCTATCGGGTTCTCGGCGGCAGTGGTGACCGCCGGGCTGGCCTGGCCCGCCGCCACCTCCGCCGCATCCCAGGCCTGCGGCGGCACCGGATCGGTGACCACGGTCAACGGCAAGCTGGCCGACGGCGCGACCTTCAAGATCCAGTGCCCGGCCCGCACCTGGAACGGCACGCTGTTCCTTTACAGCCACGGGTACGTCGTGCCCGGCACCAACAACCCCGCCCTGGACGTCGGCGATCCGGTCACCGGGTCCTGGCTGCTCAACCACGGCTTCGCGCTCGCCGGGTCCTCCTACGCCACCACCGGCTGGGCGATCCAGCAGGCGCTGCCCGACCAGATCAACACCCTGAACCGGTTCGCGAGCACCTTCACGCAGCCGACCCGCACCATCGCGTGGGGCCACTCACTCGGCGGCATCATCACCGCCGGCCTGATCCAGCGGTACCCCAGCCGGTTCAACGCCGCCCTGCCCATGTGCGGGGTGCTGTCCGGCGGCGTGGCCACCTGGAACGTAGCCGCAGACGCCGCGTTCGCGTTCCAGCAGCTCATCGACCCGTCGGTGACCGTGGTCGACATCACCAACCCCGGCGCCAACCTGATCGGGGCGCTCACCGCCGCGGCCAGCGCGCAGAAGACCAAGCAGGGCCGCGCCCGGCTGGCCCTTGTCGCCGCGCTCGGGGACACCCCGGGCTGGTTCACCCCTCTGTCCCCCGAGCCCGGGGCGACGAACTTCGCCGCGCAGGAGGCCAACCAGTTCGAGTGGTTCAGCCAGGTGGACGGCCCGTTCATCTTCGCGCTGCGCGCCGAACTGGAAGCCAGGGCCGGCGGCAACGTGTCCTGGACCACCGGCGTGAACTACACCACCCAACTCGCCATGTCCGCCGACAGCACCGAGGTGGCCGCCCTGTACAAGGCCGCCGGGCTGAACCTGAGCGCGGACCTGGCCAAGGTGCAGACCGCCACCCAGATCACCGCAGACCCCACTGCGGTGCAGTACCTGGAGCACAACATCGCGTTTGACGGCAAGATCTCCATCCCGGTGCTGACCATGCACACCACCGGCGACGGCCTGGTGGTCCCGGAGAACGAGCAGGCCTACCGCAGCGTGGTCCGCCACGCGGGCAACGCCTCGCTGCTGCGGCAGATCTTCGTGCACCGCGCCGGGCACTGCGCGTTCACCCCAGCGGAGACGATCACCGCGGCGCGCGTCCTGCTGCACCGGCTCGACACCGGCAACTGGACCGCGACGGCGACCGATCCCGCCAGCCTGAACAAGAGGGCGGCGGCGCTCGGCCCGAAGTTCAACATCTTCGTGTCCAACGGCCAGGTCGTCCCGACGCCCCCGGCCTTCATCGACTTCACCCCGCCGCCGTTCCTGCGGCCGTTCAACCTCGGCAACCCGATCCCGTAACCAGGTGATCCTCGGGCCCGCCGTCAGCCGGGAAACCGGCAGGCGGCGGGCCCCGAGGCTTGCCCGGGCCGGCCGACCGGCCGACCGGCCGGTGGCCGCGAGCGCCTGCGCCGTGGTGGCGGGCGGCGCGAACGGCCGTGGCGGGCGGCGCAGACGGCCGTGGCGAGCGGCGCCAAAGGCGGTGGGGGCGGCGGCTACAGCGGCGGGTGCCGGTCCGCCCAGGGCGCGGCCTGTTCGAGCTGGCTGGCCACCCGGAC
>Ga0207684_10001686_pt1 | contig 23486 bp, 18 predicted proteins | sample KBSK5501metaG_FD_184342 | JGI IMG/M metagenome (GOLD analysis project Ga0207684, IMG submission 184342) | Corn, switchgrass and miscanthus rhizosphere microbial communities from Kellogg Biological Station, Michigan, USA - KBS K5-50-1 metaG... | ecosystem: Host-associated > Plants > Roots >...
GGGCCGGGGCCAGCAGCAGCGTCGGCCGCACCGGGGGCGACGCCATCCGGGGGGGCGGGCAGCACGGACGCCCCAGCCCCCCCGGCGGATGCGCTGGTCGGCGAGACCCAGTCCGCCGCGGCGAACGCGCCGTCTCATCACCCCGAGCACACCCTGTCCGGCGGGCCCTGGATCCGCTGCTTCACCGCGGAACTGCGCCCGGCCCCAGCGCACGAGCCGACCGCGGCCGGGGCTTCCTGGCGGGTGCGGGGCACCGCGGACGCAACGCTGGGAAAGCTTGCCAGGCGGATCTTTGCCGACGACGCGGACGCGGGCACCGTGCTTGCCCTGGTCGGCGACCCCGCGGAGCCCGCCGCGTGCGCGGTCTTGCTCGGTGCGGCCAAGGAGGCGGCCGACAACGGCCGCCTCGTGGTGATCACCGCGGCGCGGGGGCTGACCGGCTTCTGCGCGAGCCTGCACGCCGAGCGTCCGGGCCTTGGCATCACGCTGATACGGACGGCCCTGGGCCCGGACGGGCTTGCGCCGGCCCGGCGGTTCGCGGTCGCGGCACCGGGCCAGTTCCGCGAGGTGATCCTGGACGAGGAGGGAACGGCCACCGAGCCCGTCATGGTCGCCACGGATCCAGCCGCGGACGGGACCTTCCCTCTCGGCCCGGCCGATGTGGTCCTGGTCACCGGGATCACCAGGGCAGGCGATCTTGAGTGCGCGACGTCGCTGGCCAGCCGGGGGGCGGCCCTCGCCGTAATCGCCCCGCCTGGGCCCGAAGACCCACAGCTGACCGCCTGCCTCGCGCAGCTTCGCGCGGCCGGCGCCCGGGTCAGCCGCAAAAAGGCCGACCTGGGTGATCCTGGCCAGGTCGCCGCGGCGGTGCGCAGCCTGGAGCGAGGGCTCGGGCCGGTCACCGCGATGGTCCACGGGGCCGCCTCCGGGCCTGTCGAGCGCCTCGCCCGGCTCTCCGAGCCGGTCCTGCGCGGCTTCCTGGTCAGCCAGCGGGCCAGGTTCAGCAACGTAGCCGGCGCGGTCGCCGTGGAGCGGCTGCGGGTATTGGTGACGTTCGGTTCGGTCGCCGCGCGCTACGGCCGGGCCGAAGGCGCCTGTGACGCGCTGGCCAGTGAGCTTCTCGCGGAACAGGCGTGGCGCCTGGCGGGCACCCGGCCGCGGTGCCGCGTGCTGCACATCGACTGGGCGCCCTGGGCCGGGCCGGAACCGGGCAGCGAGGAGACGACGCCCCTGCCCGTCGAGGAGGGGTCGCGGCTGCTGCTGTCGCTGCTGACCACCCCCGACATCCCGCCGCGGGTCGCGGTGCACGGCAGGCTGGGGGTGCCCGCGCCGCAGGCCCTGCGGCCCTGGCAGGCCACGCCAGGCGCGGGCCGGTTCCTGGAGACGGTCCGGGTGCATTACCCGGGGGTGGAGCTGATCGCCGACACCCGGCTGTCGCTGCAGGCAGACCCCTACCTCGCGGACCACCGCATCGACGGGGTGGCCGTGTTCCCGGCGGCGATGGTCCTCGAGGCGCTGGCACAGGCCGCGTCCGCCCTGGCCGGGGGGCCGCAGCGGCACCTCACCGACGTCTGCCTGGCGGCACCCGTCGTCCTCCCGGTGCGCGCCGACGGCGAGGAAGCCGTCATCCGGGTGTGCGCGTTGCGCACCGGCGACGCCGTCGAGACGGTGCTGCGCTGCGCGGAAACGGGATTCCGCCTGATCCACGCCAGCGCGGTGTTCCGCGTCAGGCCGGAGCTGACCGGAGGCCGCCCGGCCGGCCCCGGCTGGCCCGATCCCGGCTGGGCCGGCCACCAGGCGGGCACCGACGGCGTGCCCCCCGGCGGCATGGTCGACGGGACAGACCTGTACGGGCAGGTCTACTTCCAGGCCGGGCGGTTCCGCCGGGTGGCCTTCCTCCCGGAGGCCACCTCGCGGGCCTGCCGCGCGCTTGTCCGCGGCGGCGATGACCAGCCCTGGTTCGGGGCGGTGCCCGGCCCGGTCGACGCTCCCCTGGTCCTCGGCAGCCCCGGGCTCAACGACGCGACCCTGCATGTTCTCCAGGCGTGCCTGCCGCACCGCCGCCTGCTGCCGACCGCGTGTGAGTCGGTGATCTTCAGCGGCCAGGAGGTGCGCGGAGCGCTCCGGGTCCAGGCCGTCCGCAGGCCTGGATCGGGGGATGCCACCGGCGGGGACTGGGATGTTGTCGCGGCCGACGCGACCGGGCAGCCGGTCGTGACGTGGCGGGGGGTTCGGTTGCGGGACGTTGGCGCGCTGGCCCGGACCGCGCCCTGGCATCCCGCGCTGCTGGCCATCTCGATGGAATCCCGCGCGGCCGAGTTCGGCCTCGACGGGGCGTTGCGCGCCGTCATCAGCTGCGGCAGCCCGCCGCGCTCGCCAGCCCCGGCCGCGGGGACCGGCCCGCGTGACGGCTGGGCGGACACGGTGGCGGGCCGCGGCCCGCTCGACGGCTTCGAGCTGACCGTGCGGGCTGCCCGCCCGGTCGCCTGCCGGTGGCAGGCGGTGGGTGTTCCGCGCGATGACGACCTGCCGCTCGACGAAGCCCTCGTGACGTTGCAGCGGAGGCTTGAGGCCCGGCCGCGCGAGACGCTGGCCGCGGCGCGCGCGCGACTGGCCACCATCGAGTCGTGCCTGGCCGCCCTGGGCCGCGAGCCTGGTACGTCGCTGGCCCTTGAGGACGCGTGCGACGGCGGCTGGATCGTGGTGCGGAGCCCGGACGTGACGGTGGCCTGTACCGTCACCGAAATCAGCGGGGTGCCCGCCCCGGTTGCGGTCGCGGTGGCGAGCCGCCTGGCCCAGTCCGGTACGGAGGGCGGCACCGGGCCCGGGCAGCGCGGGCAGGGCCAGCCCATCGGCTCCCTGTCGTAGCCCGCCGGGCCGCTGCCAGGGGCGGCTATGACCAGGTGACAGCCACCGTGCGGCCGAACGCGGCAAGGACGCGGGGATCACCGGTGACCTGCAGCCCGTCCGCCGGGCCGCGGTTCCACAGCAACAGGTACAGTTCGCGGGCCCGGCCGGTGACGGCGCAGTCGGCCGGGCCGTTGCCCCGGGACACCCCGGCGGCCCCAGGCCGGCCGCCGACCAGCCAGTCCGCACGCGCGCCTGGGCCGTCGTCGGCATGGAGCGCCAGGTCACCGCCCAGCCCTGGCCAGCTCTCCCGCCCGACGTTGCGCGCCAGGAAGCCCATGAGCAGCTCGTCGACGCCGTTGGCGGCGAAGGCGGGCTCGAACCGCGGGCCATCCGCGCTGCGCCCGGCACCCGCAGCGGCCTGCTCGGCGTCCACCCGGTGAATCGCGGTCTCGTGCGCCTGGCGCCGCGCCCAGAAGGCCAGCGGTGACGGCGCGCTCAGGAACGTCCAGCAGTCCACGTCCGGGCTGGCTTCGCTGAGGGTGCGCACCAGCGCGGCGTGGCCCTCGCGGAACCAGCCCACCAGCGACTCGTCACCGGGCCCTTGCTGGAGGATTTCCTCCTCCGGCGGCTCGTCCACCGGCTCGGTGAGGCGCTGCGCCACGAAACCCGCCGCCCACCGGTGCACGTAGGAGGTGTGCCGCAGCAGGTCAGCCACGCGCCAGCCCGGGCAGGCAGGGACGGCGGCGCTCATCCCGGCCCGCTCGGCCGCGCCGGCGAGCAGTTCCCCCTCGCGGCGCAGGGCGCCGATGTAGGCGGGCACGTCGTAGGCGCTATACCCGGGTGTTCCCACCAGGCCAAGGATGCCACAGCCGCCCCGCCGCGCCCCGCCGGCCGCGCCCGCCGCCGCCGGCGGTGCGACCATGGACGAAAGCAGCCTTGCTTTGCGTGAGAAAGGTCAGCGGCGGAAGGGTCTCCCCGTGACGGCTCATTACCCCCCACGGTCTGCCGAGCACGTCGACCTGTCGGACCAGGCGTTCTGGGGCTGGCCGCTGGCCGACCGGCAGGCCGCGTTCGCGATGTTGCGGTCCGAAGAACACCCGCCGTTCTTCGAAGAGCCCGAGGCGCCGTTCGAGGTGGGCCCCGGCTACTACGCACTGGTCCGGCACGCCGACGTGGTGGAGGCCAGCCGGAACCCGGAGGTGTTCTGCTCGGGCAAGGGCGCGACCTCGGTCGTGGACCTCCCGGTCGAGTTCAACGAGTACTTCGGGTCGATGATCAATATGGACGACCCGAGGCACGCCCGGCTGCGCCGTATCGTGTCGCGTGCCTTTACGCCCCGGATGGTCCAGAGGTTCGCCGACGACGTCACGCGCGCCGCCACCGGGGTCGTCGACGACCTGCTGGAAACGGGCCCCTGCGACTTCGTGGCGAACGTGGCGACCCGGTTGCCACTGACCATCATCTGCCGGCTGATGGGCATTCCGGACGACAGCTACGGCATGGTGCTGCGCAACTCGAACATCATTCTGTCCGGGTTCGACACCGAACTGATCAGCGAAGACCTCGACGAAGCGGTGGGCCAGATTCTCGCCGCGGGCGCCGCGCTTGCCGACCTGGTTACCGCGCTCGCCCGCGATCGCGCTGACCAGCCCGGCGACGACCTGGTCTCCGCCCTGGTCACCGCGAACATCGACGGCGAGCAGCTCACGGGCGCGGAACTCGCCTCCTTCTTCATCCTGCTGGTCGTAGCGGGCAACGAGACCACCCGGAACGCCCTCTCCCACGGCCTGGTCCTGCTGACCGACCACCCGGAGCAGCGGGAGCTGCTGATGGCCGACTTCGAAGCCCGGATCGAGGGCGCCGTCGAGGAGATCGTGCGGTACGCGTCGCCGGTCATGTTCATGCGGCGCACGGTGACCCGCCATCACCGGATGAACGGGCACGATTATCGCGAGGGTGACAAGGCCGTGCTGTTCTACTGGTCGGCCAACCAGGATGAGACGGTGTTCACCAACCCGGCCCGGTTCGACATCACCCGAAGTCCCAACCCCCACGTGGGGTTCGGCGCGGCCGGCCCGCACTTCTGCCTCGGCGCCCACCTCGCCCGCCGGGAGATCACGGTCATGCTGCGCGAACTGCTCACCAGGGTGCCCACCATCCGGGCGGCCGGGCCGCCGGACCGGCTCCTGTCCAGCTTCATCAACGGCATCAAGCATCTGAACTGCGATTTCAACAGCTGAACACCGGCCGCACCCCGGCCGAACCAGCTTCTCGCATCGTTAAACCGGCAGGCTGGACTCAATCTGATAACGACGCGTGACTGGTCAATTGCGTTGTGTATTACTAGAGACCCCGGGCCTAACAGCCCAGGTGGTAGCCGACCCCCGCTCCCCGGCGGCCAGTGCGCGCCGGCCTTTACGTCATGAGCGGTGGCACGGCCAGAACACTGGAGATCTTCGTCTCGCGGGCGGCGCCACTCGGGGGCGTGGCGCCACCGCGGACGGAGATCGCCGGGCCGGCTCTCCCGCCCGCCCGGCGCTCGTTACCGGAGCGCGCTGATGCGCCCCGCGAGGGCCATATCGGCACCGGTGAGCCCGCCTGCCGAATGGGTAGAGAGGGTGAGCGTGACCCGGTTCCACTGGATAAGGAAGTCCGGGTGGTGATTCGCCTCCTCGGCCAGGTAGGCCACGGCGCCCGTGTAGAGCATCGCGGCACGGAAGTCCGCGAGCTCCACCGTTGTCGTGATGCTGTCACCGGACCTGGCCCAGCCGGGCAGCCCGGCCAGGGCAGCGGTGATCTCCTCGTCGCTCAGCAGGTTCACGTCGACAGACACTAGCCCCCGGCCGGTTACGGCAGCCACCACGTCTTGGCTCGTGCGGGTGCGCAGTTGGCCAGGCGCAGCGCGGTCCCCGGGGTCTGGCTCCCGCCCGGGTCGTCGAGGCACGTTCCGGTCCCGTCGTTTCTGAGCTGGCCAGCGCCGTAGGCCGTCCAGGTCTGGCCCGCACCGCCGCACGCGCTCACGGACACGGCAGGCTGGCCGCTGCCAGCCCCCGCCGCCAGGCACAGGGTGCCGTTGCGCACGGTGCCGTTCGCCACCGTCCACTGCTGCGCCGCGACGTGCGAGCCGCACTTGCCGACGGCGACGGCCGCGCCCGGGGCCTGCTGCTCGGGCACCGCGCAGACACCGAACACCGCGGCCGAGATGACGCCCGCCGTCAGGCTGCTCACCGCGGCCTGGGCGGCGCCCAGGTACTGGGCGTACAGGTCGGTGTCGTACACGGTCCACGGGGCGAAGTCAGTGCCCTGATCGCTGATCTGGTAGGCCGCGTCGGCGTTGCACTGGGCCCGGAAGGCGCACGAATCGGTGACCTCGGGGTGGTACTTGCTGTTGATCTGCCACAGCCCGCGGTCGTAAGAGCCGGTGGGGCAGTCCACCGGCGGGTAGTGGGCGACCTTGCCGGTTCCATCGCAGTAGTAGATGGTTGGCTGCCCACCGGACTCCGCCACGCAGACGGCGACCGCGATGACCAGGTTCCCGCCGTACTGGCCGTTGTTCGCCCAGCCGGCCGCGGCGGCATAAGGCGCGCAGGCTTGCGCCGCCTGGAGCGCCTCCGCCGCGGTGAGCCGCCCGGCTGCGCCATCGGGTGCGAGCGACGCCGGGTGGACCGCTGGAGCGGATGGGGTGGCCGGCGCGGGCACGCTGGCCCCCGCGGCGGCGACGCCCCCCGCGAGCACGAGGCCGGCCGCCCCGGCGATGACCAGCCTGACGATGGGTGACTCGCTGACAACGCGCATCGACACTCCCTCCTGCCAGCGGGAATCTCCCGCCGGTGGGGCTCCCGTGTTGTCCTGGGAGCCCGCTTGGGGGTTTCGATGCCCGGCCACCCGGCCCGGCCCGGCGACAATAACATTCCCGCGTGACGTGGTCCGGGCCGGGGTTCGAGCGGCGCAGCCCGGTCTCGGTAGGCTAGGCCATCCGCCGCCGACCCCGGGCACCCTGGAGTGCAACGACGATGATCACGCCAGACGCCACGACGCCCGCCGCCACCGAATCCGCGCCGGGCCAGCCACGGCCGACCCCGTTGCGCGCCGTTCACGAGAGCCTGGGCGCGACGATGACCGAGTTCGCGGGCTGGCTGATGCCGCTCCGGTACCGGGGGGAGATCTCCGAGCACCTGGCCGTGCGCAGCGCCGCCGGGCTGTTCGACCTCTCCCACATGGGCGAGATCGCGGTGACCGGGCCGGATGCGGCCGCCGCGCTCGACTACGCCCTGGTCGGCCACCTCTCCGCGCTGGCGCCGGGCCGCGCCCGGTACACCATGATCTGCGCACCGGACGGGGGCGTCCTCGACGACCTCATCGTCTACCGGCTGTCAGACGCCGAGTACCTGGTCGTCGCCAACGCCGCGAACACCGCCGTGGTGGCGGCTGCGCTGCACGAGCGCGCCGCCGGCCACGACGCGCAGGTGACCGACCAGACTGCCGAGTACGCGCTGATCGCCATCCAAGGACCCCACGCCGCCCGGATCCTAGCGCCGCTCACCGACATCGACCTGGACGGCGTGAAGTACTACGCCGGTCACCGGGGCGCGGTGGCCGGCCACCCCGTCCTGCTCGCCCGGACCGGGTACACCGGTGAGGACGGGTTCGAACTGTTCACCAGCCCGGCCGACGCGGAAGGGCTCTGGGCGGCGCTGACCCGGGCGGGCGCCGGCGACGGCCTCGTTCCCGCCGGGCTGGCCGCCCGCGATACGCTCCGGCTTGAAGCGGGCATGCCGTTGTACGGCAACGAACTGAGCCCGGAGGTGACCCCGTTCGACGCGGGCCTGGGGCGGGTGGTGGTGTTCAGCAAGCCGGGCGACTTCGTGGGCCGTGCCGCGCTGGCCGAGCGGTCGCAGGCTCCGCCGCGGCGAGTCCTGGCCGGGCTCATCGGCGCCTCGCGGCGGGTGCCCCGGCACGGGTACCTGGTCACCTGGGACGGCGCTTCCTGCGGGGCCGTCACCAGCGGCGCACCGTCCCCCACCCTGGCGGTGCCCATCGCCATGGCGTACCTGGACCCGGCGGCCGCGCGCCTCGCCCGCGACGACGATGCCGGCCGGCTGGCCGTGGACATCAGGGGCAAACTCGAGCCAGCCCGCATCACGGACCTGCCCTTCTACCACCGACAGCGCTGACCTGCGCCCGGCGCCCGCGGCGCCTGCCCAAGACTCACGACGTTTCCCTCAGGAGAAGGCAAACCATGACCATCCCCGACGAACTGCGTTATACCGCCGAGCACGAGTGGGTTGCGATCAACGGATCCAGCGCCTCGGTCGGCATCACCGACTTCGCCCAGCGGGCCCTCGGCGATGTCGTCTACGTATCCGTTCCGGCGCCGGGCACCAGGGTGGCCGCCGGTGAGCCCTGCGGGGAGGTCGAGTCGACCAAGTCCGTGAGCGACATCTACTCCCCCGTCGATGGCGAGGTCACGGAGGTCAACGCCGACCTCGAGGACGACCCGGCGCTGGTCAACTCCGATCCCTACGGCGCGGGCTGGCTGATGAAGGTCCGGCTGGACCCCGACGCCGACCCGTCCGGCCTGCTGACCGCCGATGAGTACGCCGAACTGACCAAAAACTCGGATTGACCCCTAACGCCGGCGCCGGCGCCAAACCAGGAACGCCAGCGCGGCGACGGTGGCGACGGCCGCCCCGGCGGCGAGCTGGACCTCCGGCCGGGATACCTCGTCCAGCGCACGGGACACGGCGCGCCGGGTGACGTTGGCCGGGCTGACCCGCTGGGTGAGCGTGTCAATGGTCCGCGCGAGGCTCTCCCGGGTGCGCTCGATCTCCTTGACCAGCGCGTCGGGGTCACGCAGCGCGACCTCGCCGTTCGCTTCCGCCATCGCAAGCATCCCTTCATCCCCGCGGGCCTAGACGGTAAGTGTCTCAGGCCGGGCGGGTGCCGCGCACGGCCGGGGCGCAGCCGCACGACGGCCGATCCTGCGGCGTGCCCGGCCATGAAGGGGCCGTGCCCAGCTCTTGGCGCTGGGCACGGCTCCCGGTTTGCCTGGCTTAGTGCCCTGAAGCCAGTTCTTGCGCGGCGCCGATCACCTTCTGGCACGCGGCCGTCAGGCCACTGACGTTGCTCACCGGCGTGTTCTGGAACGCCGCGGCTTCGAGCTCGCCCTTGATCGGGAGGGCTACCTTGTCCCTGGCCTGATCGAGCGCGAGCAGCGCCTTGTCGGTCTGCAGGTACGTCTGGTCACCGGGGCTGCTGCTCTCGATGCCCTTGGTCGCGGCCTGCAGGGTGGCGGTGCCGAACTCGCCGACGCTGGAGTTGAGCTGCTTGTAGCACTCCCCGAGCGCGGTCACTCCCGGCGCGCTGAGCGCCGAGTTCGGGCTGGCCAGGACCTGGGTGATGACCCGGCCGTCGTGCTCGTAGTCGTCCTGAAGCCCGGCCAGGTACATGATCGTGGGCCGGATGTCGGTCTCGTCGAGCCAGGGGCCCGTCGTATTGCTGCCGGGGACGGTGACCTGGCCGCTGTTCGCCCCAGCCGAGCTGGGGCCCGCGTCGGCGGCGGTACCGTCGAGCCCGAGGCTCTTGACCCCGGGCCCGGCGATGCCGAGCCAGTTGGTGTTGATCTCGGCGGCGTAGTCGCCGTGCTCGTAGGCGAAGTCCGTGGTCTGGCTGATGCACGAGGAACCGCAGCTCGGCGACCCGGGAAGGAAGAAGTAGTCGGGCCTGCCGAACATGGCGAACGTCGGCGTCCTGGCTGGGTCCGCGTTCACCATGTGCAGGATGGCCTCCTCGGCCGGGTCCGCGAGGTAGTTCGTGAGCGGCACCGTCCCACCGGTGTAGACGTTGCTCCCCGTGAGGGATGCCACGGCGTGCTCCAGCGACCGGACCTTCGTCGTGTCCGGTCCTGGCTGCCCCGTCACGTAGAACTCCGGAGCGCTGTCCTCCTCGAGGCTGAACCGGGTCGTGTTGTGGGTCTCCGTGGCCAGCAGGCCGGTCAGGTCAGCGCTCAGCTCGCCGAACGTCCCCGTCGGGTAGGAGCACAGCACGTCCGGGGTGACGGTGTTGCCGGTGACCGTCGCGCCGTCGCAGTTCGCCGGGGTCGGCTGGATGGCCCGGCCGATGTTGGCCTCGGCCACGTGGTCGCCCTCGTCGGTGCTGAAGACGAACAGCGTGTTCTGCGGCGTGATCCCGTCCGCCGCCAGGCGCTGGAAGAAGGTACCGAACGCCTGGTTGTAGTACTGCGCCTGCTGGATGTAGCACGCGGAGCCGCTGCCCAGCGCCTCGGTCGCGCTCGAACAGGCCGACAGGCCGGGGATGAAGTGGTTGCCGTGCAGGTCGGAGATGTAACCGCCGACGACGGGAACGCCGCTTTCCAGCATGTCCGCCATGTAAGCCAGCGTCTGCGAGGCGTTGATGTCACCGAAACCCGGGAAGCCGGGGTGGTTGGTGAGGAACGCCCCGTTGATCTGGTTGCCGTTGAGGTCCACCAGGTTCCCGGCCGCGTTGGTGACCGCGAAGCCGTTGTGCATGACGTTGGGCGTGCCCGCCCCGAGCTGGGGCGCGATGTACCGGTGCCCGAACAGCGCCTGGAAGCCGGTGTACCCGCCGGGCTCGGTGGGCAGCAGGTCGGGCACGGCGGTGGGGCTGGGTGTGGTCTGGCCGAATTTGACCCCTTGGGCGTCCGCGCAGAAGGCGCTGCCCTGCGCGCAGTGCACGGCGACGCCGACGTAGTCGGCGGTCTCCGCGTCCTTGAACGAGTTCTTGTCGGCGGCGAGCTGCATGGCCTCGGGCGAGTTGGGCCCGAAGACCTTGGGGATGTCCACGGCGGTGTTTTCCAGCACCGCGTTGGCGGTGGAGACCTGACCCACGTCGCAGCCGGCCCGCGTGTAAGGCACCCAGGGGGCCGGGGTGATCGTGTTCGGCGCCGGGGGCGGGGAGGTGGTAGCCGGCGGTGTCGGCGAGTAGACCATCGACGGGTTGGTGTCGTGCCCGGGGCTCGGATGGCTGGCGGTGTCGAAGACCGGGTCGGTCCAGTACGCGAACGAGCTCGCCGGATCGGTCGTCCCGTTCGTGTTGTACGCCTGGTAGTCGTTGGCGATCGGATTGCCGTGCCGATCCCCGTACAGCCCGGTCATCGTGGTCAGGATGTCGTTGGCGGTGTGCGCGATGAGCGGCGTGTGGTTGTTCGACAGGAGCGTGCCGTTGCCCTCGATGAAGTGCAGCAGGTTCGGCATCAGCTCCAGGTCGGACAGCACGTTCGGGTTGTCGCGGAAGAAGTGCACATTGTCGAACGTGATCTGCACGACTTGCTTAACGCCATTGCCGAGGTGACAGCCATCGCTTGCTGCCGCGCGGAAACCCGCGTGCGGCGCCTGCGCCCGTGTCGCGGCCAGCCCTGGGGCGGTCTGTGCGGCCAGGGCGAAACCGCTCAGCAGCGCGGCGCACCCGGTAATGGCGACGGCCCTCCCGGTTATCCATCGCCTGCGGTTGTGCTGTGGCATGAATCCCTCCTCATCCAGGCACCCGCCCAGCGCCGGGCGGGCGCCCTGCCGGTGACCCTAGGGCCGCCCAGCTAACCCCTGGCGACGGCGAGGAGACGCCCAGGCCAACACTGCGCGCGCCGTTGGCGGCCTACTCGCCAACCCCGGGGGACACACAACCCCTAACCTTTGCTCACGTCCGGGGGCTACCGGTAGGCCCAAGATGGTGGGAATGGTCGCTTTCGCGCGAAGTTCTGCCGGGTTTCGCATCCGTCCAGCCCCGGTAGATCTAAGGTGACGCGCACGGTGAGTAGCGTTACGCGCACGGTGGGTAGCACGGCAACGGGGGACCAGCCATGGATAGCGAGGCAGACCAACTGCCCGGCGCCGCCGGCCAGCCCTACAGCGGCCAGCAGCCTTACAGCGGCCAGCAGCCTTACAGCGGCCAGCCCTATGGCGGCCCGTCGCCCTTCGGCGCCCAGATGGGCACGGGACGGCCGAAGGTGCGGCCGGGGCGCGTCTGGTACCTGCCCGCACTCGCGGCGTTCCTGGGCGGGACGGCCTGGATAGTGTTCGGCCTCTTCTCTATCAACAGCCAGATCGGCTCGTTCGCCCGCGTCCCGCTGCCGGCTGGGGTGGTCACCCTGAACCACAGCGGGGGCTACGTGGTCTACTACGAGGCGCCCGGCGCGTCCTCGGGGCTGATCCACCCGTTCAGGGTCCATATCGTCCCGGCGTCGGCAACCGCCGCCGTGGGGAGCCTGCAGCCCTACACGAGCTCGGTCACCTACAACTTCGGTTCCCACCAGGGCCGCGCCGTGCTGACGTTCCAGGTCGCGCGGCCCGGCCGGTTCCGCGTCGCGACGACCGGCGCACCCAGCGTCGCAGGCGGCAGCCACCTCGCCTTCGGCTCGAGCATCGTGGGGAACATCATCTCCATCGTGCTGCCCAGCGTCGGGCTCATCTTCATCGGCATAGCGGGCGCGGTCATCCTGCTCGTCATCCGCATCGTGCGCGTCAGGCGGGCGCGCGCGTTCGCCATGTAGCGCGGGCTCCGTCGGCCCGAGGGGCGCCGACGCCGAGCCAGGGCCATCATCGGGTGCTTTTAGTATCGGTTCGTGACAGTCACGACGGTCATCTTCGACTGGGGCGGAACGCTCACCCCGTGGCACACGATCGACCACGAGCTCCTCTGGCGCGAGGTATGCCGGCCGCACTTTCCGGCCGCGCGTGCGGGCGAGGCCGCCCGCGCCATCTACGCGGCGGAACGCGCCGTGTGGCAGGCTGGCGAGCGCTCCCTGGAGAGCGCGACGCTCGCCCAGGTCTTCGACCGGGCCCAGGTGCCGGCCACCGACGGCGTGCTGTCCAGCTACTTCCGGGCGTGGGAGCCGCACACGCTCACCGACCCGGAGGCGGCCCCCCTGTTCCGCGAACTGAGGAGCCGGAACATCCGAATCGGGGTCCTGTCCAACACCCTCTGGCCACGCAGCGCCCACGAACGGTGCTTCGCCCGCGACCAGGTGCTCGACCTGATCGACGGCGCCGTCTACTCCAGCGAGATCCCCTGGATCAAGCCGCACCCTGAGGCGTTCCGCGCGGTCATGGCCGCCGTCGGCGAGGACGACCCAGCCTCGTGCGTGTTCGTGGGCGACCGGCCCCTTGACGACGTGTACGGGGCCAAGGGCGTGGGCATGCACGCCGTCCTCATCCAGGGCAGCGAGGTGCCGCCGTACGACTCCGCGGTGCCGGACGCCGTGATCACCAGGCTCCCCGAGCTCCTCCCCCATATCGACCTCTGGTGACCCACCCCGCGCGATAGGCCCTGGGGCCCCACCGGGCTCGTACCTGGCAGGATGGTATGTGTGATCAGCCCGCTCCGCGGTCTGCCGCGTGGCTGCTATCCGCCTTGCTGCCGCTAGCGCTTCTTCAAGCGGATCCCCGCCAGCGCCTTCCAGGCGGTGGACGAGTCCTGCCTGATGGTCAGCCGGGGCTCGGGCGAGGCGGCCGCCAAGCCCGGCTGCCCCATCGGGTGACCCGCGCGATCACGAAGGTCCCGGCGCGGCGATCGCGGCGACCACGGCCCCGGCCGCCCGGACCAGGTCGGCCGGGGCGAGCTCGAGCTCCAGGCCGCGCCGGCCGGCGCTGCAGTAGACCGTGGCGTAACCCAGGGCGGACGAATCGACCACCACGACGAGCCGCCTGCGGTGGCCAAGCGGCGATATCCCGCCGACCACGTAGCCGGTCGCGCGCTCGGCCGCGGCCGCGGGGGCCATGGCCGCCCTCTTGCCGCCCACCGCCGCCGCCAGCGCCCTGAGGTCAAGCTGGCCCGCCACGGGGACCACTCCGACCGTGAGCGCGCCGTCGACCTCGGCGACGAGCGTCTTGAAGACGCGTTCCGCCGGTACCCCCAGCACCTCGCTTGCCTCCAGGCCGTAGCCGCGCCGGGGGTCGTGCTCGTAGGCGTGCACGGAGTGGGCGATGCCCAGCTTGCTGAGCAACGCGTTCGCCGGAGTCTGCTGTCCCGCCACGCTGGGACACCCTAACGGGCGGCGCGCGCTAGCGCGGCCGGGCCGATAACGAGCGCTCGGCGCCCGGGGCGGACGGGCCGTCCACCACGGAGCCCGGTGAGCCGGCGACCGCGGGCGCGGCCTGCCCGGCCCGGGGCTTCCTGGCCCGCCGCTCCCGCCAGGAGTGCCACAGCGGCGGCGTGATCATGGCGGCCACCAGCAGGCAGATGGTCGCGAACGCGTACCGCGAGGCCAGGGTGGCCAGGGTGACCCCCTCGCTGCCGAGCAGGTACCCGCCCGTGGCGAGCAGGGCCGTCCAGGCCGCTGAGCCGAGCAGGTCGAAGAGGAGGAACGGGATGAGCGGCAGGCCCGCCCAGCCGGCCGCGGCGTACACCGCCGTCGACGCGCCACTGGGCAGGAAGGCCGCCAGAGTCACCAGGGGGCCGGCGAACCGCCTGCCCCGGGTTTCGACGAAGCTCGCCAGCGCGGCCGACCGCGGGCTGTGGTGGCCGAGCTGTTCGACGATGCTGTGGCCCCAGAGCCGGCCCGCCCACCAGAACACCCAGTCGAAGCGCATCATCCCCGGCAGCGCCGCGGCGACCACGACGAACAGCTGGAGCTTGCTGCCGACGTCGGCGTACGCGCCCGCCGCCACGATCGACGAGTTCGACCCCGTGAGCAGCTCAAGCAGCACCGGGTGGGTGGAGATCAGGGCCGGGGTCAGCGGGATGACCGCCACCGCGTAGACGGCACTCACCGCGATCGCGATGACACAGAGCACGTCACGGGTGCGCGGGCGGCCGTGCCAGGGCACCCAGCGGGCCAAACGCGCCATCGGGCCACTGCCCTGCGCCTGACCCGGCGGGCCGGACGGGTGCGGCGGGTGCGGCGCGGTCATGTGGCCCCCGTCCAGCTCGGTGGTGAGATTAATACCCATTGTCGGGGTTGCTGATTGGTTCGGCCAGACGGCTGTTTCTCACCCACCACCCCACCCAAGGTTTCTCACCACCACCCCACCCAAGGTTTTCTCACCACCACCCCACCCAAGGTTTGCCGCTGGCGGCGCGTAACGTCACGTCCATGGCCACACTGGTGTCGTTCCACGCCCATCCCGACGACGAGTGCATCGCCTGCGGCGGGGTGATACGCAAGGCCGCCGACGAGGGGCACCGGGTGGTGCTGGTTGTGGCCACCCGCGGCGAGCAGGGTGAGGTCGCCGAGGGTTTCCTCGACGAGGGCGAGAAGCTGTGGCAGCGCCGGGTCGCCGAGACCCACGCCTCCGCGGCGATCCTCGGTGCGCAGCGGGTGGAGTTCCTCGGGTACACCGACTCGGGCATGATGGGCACCCCGGCCAACACCGCGCCTGGCTCGTTCTGGACCACGCCTGTCGACGAAGCGGCGAAGAAGCTGGCCGCGCTGCTGGACGAGGAACGCGCCGAGGTGCTGACCTGCTACGACGACAACGGCGGCTACGGCCACCCGGACCACATCCAGGTGCACAGGGTGGGCCTGCGGGCCGCCGAGCTCGCCGGGACCCGCCGGGTCTTCCAGAGCACCATGAACCGGGACCAAGTACGGCGCGGCCGGGAGGCGCTCGCCGCGCAGGCCGCCGAGGGGGGCATCGAGGTGCCAGACATCGACCCCGAGACGTTCGGCAAGCCCGAGTCGGAGATCACCGCCGCCGTGGACGTCACCGCGTACCTGGACTACAAGCGGCGCGCCATGCGCGCCCACGCCAGCCAGATCAGCGAGCAGTCGTTCTTCCTCGGCATGCCGGACGAGTTCTTCCGCACGGCGTTCGGCACGGAATGGTTCATCCGTGCCGGGCAGGGCCCCGGCATCACCGAAACAGACCTGCTCGCCAGCTTGTGACCAGACCAGGCCTTCCATCGGTCAGGCGCCGTAGGCGGGCACGATCGCACCGCTGACCGGCGCGGCGTTTCTCCTTCCGGTCATGAACGGGACCCGACCGCTGCGGGCGTGTTCAGGTTCACCGCCAGGCAGGTGAGACGTCGTCACCAGATCCCGGTGATCTACCGGCGATCTACGGGGTTATCCTGACCGGATGCCTGGAGGGGATGGCGCGAGTGCCAGGTAGTCGTGGATGAGGCGGATGGCGGTTGAGCCATCGCCAACGGCAGCGGCCACACGTTTCATCGAGCCATGCCGGACGTCGCCGACGGCGAACACGCCCGGGGCGGTGGTCTCCAGCAACAAGGGAGCCCGCTGCAGCGGCCAGTCCTGGCCGGTGTCGGGTCCGGTGAGGATGAACCCCCACTGGTCGCGCCTTACCGATTCGGGGAGCCAGCTGGTGAACGGCTGCGCGCCGATCAGGACGAACAGGCCGGCGGCTGGTACCAGTTCGGTGTCGCCTGAGTCGCGGTCCCGGAGCAGCAGTTGCTCAAGATGCCCGCTGCCACCGCCGCCCGCGACCTCGCAGCGGTAGCGGACGTCCACGTTGGGCGCGGCTTGGATCTCGCGGATCAGGTAGTCGGACATGCTCGCCGCCAGGGACCGGGAGCGGACGAGAATCGTGACCTGCTGTGCGTATTTCGCCAGGTGCATCGCGGCTTGCCCGGCTGAGTTGCCGCCGCCCACCACAAAGGCCGGTTTCGCCGCTATGGCCTGCGCTTCGATGGTGCCGGCGCCGTAGAAGACGCCCGCGCCGGCCAGCCCGTCTAGTGCGGGGACCTGCAGGCGGCGGTACGACACGCCGGTCGCGATCACCACGGCACGCGCCCGGGCCTCGCTGCCATCCTCCAGCCCAACCACCAGCAGGTCCTGGTCTTTGGCCAGCGACGTCGCCGCGTTGCCGTACACGAAGTGGGTGCCGAACACCCACGCCTGCTCGTAGGCGCGCTGCGCCAGCTCCGCACCGCTGACACCGCTAGGGAATCCCAGATAGTTCCTGATCCGTGAGCTCGTCCCGGCCTGGCCGCCGAACGCCTCGCCCTCCAGCAGCGCGGTGGAAAGCCCCTCCGACGCCGCGTAGACCGCGGCGGCCAGGCCGGCCGGCCCGGCCCCGACGATGACCACGTCATACACCTGCCCGGCGGGCCGCACCTTCTGCCCGAGCGCCTCGGCTACCTCGGCGTTGGCCGGGTCCACCAGCACCACCCCGGTGTCCAGCGACAGCACCGGCCCAGCGGGCTCGCTCACGCCCAGCCGCCGCAACGCTGCCCGGCCCGCCGGGGAGCTGCTGGGATAGAAGCCGAACGGGACGTTATTGCGGGCCAACAGGTCGCGGATCTCATGGACCCGGGCCGAGGGATCGTCGCCGATCACCGTGACCAGCTCGCCCCGCACGCCCTGCTCGCGCCACCACTCCTCCAGGGATCCGGTGATCACCCGGTGGAACTGCTCATCCGGTGACCATGTCGGTCTGTTCAGGTAAAACTCCAGCTGCCCCAGCGCTGCCGCCTCCAGGAACGGCGCAGGCGCCGACCGGTCACCCCAGGAGATCAAGAGCCCGCGCCGGGCCGTGGGAAAGATGTCCCTCACCCGCGCCAGCAGCTCGGTCCCGCTCATCCCCGGCATCCGCTGATCGGCCAGCACCAGCGGCACATCAGCCCCCGCCGCCTTCAGCTCCGCCAGCCGCGCCAGCGCCATCTCCGCCGACGAACTAGACACCACCTGGTAGTGCACGCCGTACCGGGACTCCAGCTCACGTGCCAGCGCCTGCAAGCTGGTGTCCTCGTCATCAGCCAGAACCAGCACGGGCTTCGCCATGACCGTCACCCTATGCGGGTCTCCAGCATCAGGCCCGCGACCACGCGAGCGGCAGCGACTCGACCCCGTAGATTCCCTCCAGCCCGCCCAGCTGCGCGGGCGCGGCGGGGCGGAGCCCGGGCATCCGCGGGGCGAGGAAGGTGATGGCCTCCTCCAGCTCGGCCCGGGCCAGGTTCGACCCCAGGCAGAAATGCGGTCCCGCGCCGAACGTCAGCGCCCGTCCGTCCCGGTCGGCGGTGATGTCGAACTCCTCGCCGCCGTCCTGCTCCCGGTTGGCCCGCTCCGCGCAGATCGCCACGATGCTCCCGGCTGGGAAGATCACCCCACGGTGCTCGATCTGGCCGGTGCAGATCCTGGCGGTGAACGGGGTGATCGGCTCGTACCTGAGCACCTCGGCGACCGCCGCGGGCACCCGTTCCGGCTCCCGGGCGAGCAGGTCCCACTGCGCTGGGTGTTCGGCGAGCAACCGCATCGCGTGGGAGAGCTGGGCCTGCGTGGTGTCCACGCCCCCGGCGATGACGTTGAGCACCAGGTTGATGCACTCGTCGTGGGACAGCTTCTGGCCCTCCTCCTCCGCGGCCAGCAGGGCGCTGATGAGGTCGTCAGACGGCTCGCGCCGGCGCAGTTGGAGCAGCGCCTCCACGTAGTCGTACAGCTCGCTCGTGGCCCGCTCGATCCGCTCCGCCTCGCTGCCGAGCGCGCGGATGTCGAACTGGCGCTGCACCCAGGTGGACCACTCGTGCAACCGGGGCGCGTCCGCCAGCGGGGCGCCGAGCACCGCGGCGATCGTGAGGGACGGGTACGGCTTGGCGAAGGCCGCCACGAACTCGCACTCTCCCGCGCTAGCCATGTCCCGCCACAGCTGCCCCGCGAAGTCGCACATGGCCGGCCGCCAGTGGGCGGCCGCACGCGGGGTGAAGGCGGGGCCCACGAGCGCCCGCAGCCTGCGGTGGCGCTCCCCGGTCTGGTTGAGGATGTTCGCGTCGATCTGCTCCCTGAGCCGCCCGCCGGTGACGCCGAAGAGGTCGGCGATCTCCCGGCCGGGGAAGGCGGTCTGCTTGGCGCGCAGGAAGAACTCGCCCGAGGAGTGGTCGAGCACCACCAGCGCCAGCGGCGACTGCGCCAGCCAGCCCTGCTCCCGGACGCTCGCGAGCCGGGCGTGGTACACCTCGCCGACCAGCCCGGGCTCGTTATAGTCGAAGAACGGCAGGTCGAGGTCATCGACCAGAACCCCGGCCGGAGCCGGGGCCTCGTCCTGCGGTGCGGCGTGCTCGTTCGCGGACACCATGTCTCTACTCCCTCACCGGGCCAGGTGCGGCCTCCCACCGATCCTGCAACCCTTCCCCCCGCCGCGCAAAGGCGCTCAGGAGTCGCGGAAGGTGAACAAGGCCTCGCCCGGCAGGCCCGCCGCCGGGGCCGCAGCCAGGCGGTGGACGCCGACGCAGGTCAGGGCGCTGGTTTCGGGCGCGTCAAAGGCCACCTCATCGAAGCCGCTCGCGCGAAACCAGGCGCGCACCTGCGGTGTCAGATCCGGTGCGCGGCGGTGCCTGGTCCACAGGACGGTCGCGCCGGGCGCGCACAGGGCCGGCGCTGCCGCCACGGTCCGCTGGATGTCGCTGGAGCTCACGTTGCCGAAGATCCCGCACAGCAGCAGCACGCCGACGGGCAGCGCGTCGGCGAAGCTGTCCACAAGGCTCGCATCCGCCTCGCGCACCTCGACCTGCGCCAGGCCCGCCTCGGCGGCGTGCTGACGGGCCCGCGCCGCGTTGTGCGGGTCGGACTCGACCAGCACGGCCGACACGTCGTGTCGCCGCGGGTGGCCGGGCAGCACGCCCAGGACGTCCCGGCCCTGCCCGGCGCAGAGGCTGACCAGGCGCACCGGGCCGGCGGGCGCCAGGTCCAGCGCCCGCGACAGGTGCCCGCGGACCAACCGCAGGCGCACGCTCAGCGAGGACGATGGGTCGTCATACGCCGCGTGCCAGGCCACCCAGTCCTTCACGCCTAGCGGTAGTCCGGGTTGTCGTAGTCGAACCGGCAGCCCGCGTCCCACTCCGTGCGCTGGTTGCCGTGCGCCGGGATACCCCCCGCGTCCTTGATCATCCGGGCCAGGTGGAGCAGGTTCCAGGTCATGAACGTGGTGTTGCGGTTGGTGAAGTCGTTGTCCGGGCCGCCGGAGCCGGGGTCGAGGTAGGAGGGCCCCGGCCCGGCTGGCCCGATCCACCCGGCGTCGGCCTGCGGCGGGATCACGTAGCCCAGGTGCTGGAGGCTGTAGAGGACGTTCATGGCGCAGTGCTTGACGCCGTCCTCGTTGCCGGTGATCAGGCAGCCGCCGACCCGGCCGTAGTAGGCGTACTGCCCTGCCTCGTTGAGCAGGTGCGAAGAGGCATAAAGCCGCTCGATCACGCGCTTCATCACCGAGCTGTTGTCACCCAGCCAGATCGGGCCGGCGAGCACCAGGATGTCCGCGGCGAGCACCCGCGGGTAGATCTCCGGCCAGGCGTCGGACGGCCAGCCGTGCTCGGTCATGTCCGGCCACACCCCGGTGGCGATGTCATGGTCCACCGCGCGCAGCACGTCGACGGTGGCCCCGTTCGTCTCCATGATCGCGGTGCTGCGCTCGATCAGGCCCTGGGTGTGGCTCAGCTGCCCGGAGCGCTTCAGCGTGCAGTTGATGAACATCGCTCGCAGGTCGCCAAATGCCCACGGCAGCGCGCTCTCCCCCGCTCGATCAGACATCATCCGCCCCTCCCGGCTCTGTCATGCCTGCCATCCGGTGATCTCTGGACGTCACCCTAACGACAGTCTGCGGCTTGGCGAATGTGTTACACGCGAGGAGTCAGAGCCGGGGGTCGACGGGCTCGCTTTCCAGGGCGAGCACGCCGAACACGCATTCGTGCACCCGGAACAGCGGCTCGCGGCGGGTGAACCGCTCCAGCGCCTCCACCCCGAGCGCGAACTCGCTGGCGGCCAGCGACCGCTTGCGCGCGAGGTTGCGCTCCCGGAGCCGGTCGAGGTTGGCCCGGAGGGCGTACTCGGGGCCGTAGATGATTCGCAGGTACTCGGGCCCGCGGCACTTCACCCCGGGCTGCGCGATGCCGCGCCGCCCCCTGGTTACCGGGGTGAGCGGCTTGGCGACCATCCCCTCCCCGCCACACCCGGTGATCTCCTCCCACCAGGCGGTCACGGCCGCCTCGGCACCAGGCTGCTCCAGGTCAGCCACGATGTGCCGGGTGGGCACGATGACCGGATCAGCCACCGCCAGCCGTTCGGCCGCTTGCATGTGCCAGGTGTGGTCCCGGGCCAGGCAGGTTCCAGCCGAGCCGCCGAGGACCTGGAAGGGAGCCAGCCGCACGTCATCGAGGGAGGACACCGGCCAGACGTAGGGCCGGTAGGCGGCGGCGAAGGCCTCCGCTGCCGCCAGCCGCTCGCGGGTGCGGTCGGCCAGCCCCGCGACGTCCGCGCCGTGGCGAAGCGCCTCGTCGCATGCTTGGGCGGCCGCCCCGAGCCCCGCCAGCGCAGCGGCGCTGACCGCGGCGTACTGCGCGCGGACCAGGTCCTCGGCCTTGAGGGACCAGGGCATGATCTCGCAGTCAAGCGCGGCCCAGTCCCCGAGCTCACCCCACAGGCCGGTCTCCGCGAGCGCCCGGTTCAGCCGGGTGAGCAGCGCCTCCTCAAGCCCCGCGTCGGTGAAGAACCTTCGCCCGGTGCGCGTGTAGACGATGCCAAGGTCCCGGCTGCCGAACCACTCCATGGCCGCCGCAGGCGTCCGGCAGACGATGGCGACCGCCCGCGAGCCCATGTGTTTTTCCTCGCAGATCACCTGCGGCACGCCTTCGCGCCGGTATTCGCCGAGTGCGTCCGCCGGGTGTTCGAGCAGCCCCGGCCAGGTGCTGGCGGGCACCGGCGGCATTGTTGGCGGCAGGTAGATCAGCCACCGTGGGTCGGTGGCGAACCGGCTCATTACCTCGATCGCCGCCGCCGCGTTCTGTTCGGGTATGGCCACCCGCCCGCGCAGCCGGGTCTCCACTCCTCTTCTGCAGAGCACGTCGCCGACGTCGAGCAGGGCGGTAGATACATGGGCGGGCGCGGCGCGCTCCGCACCGCCGTCCGCTGCCGCCGGCGCGAGCGGGCGGACCGGCTCGTAGTAGACCCGCCGTGCCGGGACGGACACCAGCTCACGCTCGGGGTAGCGCAGCGCGGTGAGGCGGCCGCCGAAAACGCAGCCGGTGTCGAGGCAGATCGTGTTGTTCACCCAGACGGCCTCGGGCACCGGAGTGTGGCCGTAGACGACCACCGCGCGGCCCCGGTAGTCCTGTGCCCACGGGTACCGCACGGGCAGCCCGAACTCGTCGGTCTCCCCCGTCGTCTCCCCGTAGAGCGCGAAGGCGCGGACCGCCGCCGAGGCCCGCCCGTGCATCTCCTCCCGCAGGCCGGCGTGGGCGACCACCAGCCGTCCCGAGTCGAGCACATAGTGGCTTACCAGGCCGTCGAGGAATTCGACCACCTGTGTGCGGAACCCCTCCGGCTCGCCGGCGAGCTGCGCCAGTGACTCCGCCAGCCCGTGACTCACCCTGACGTCGCGGCCCCGCATCGCCCGCAGCAGCTTGGCCTCGTGGTTGCCCGGCACACAGATGGCGGCGCCGGAGGCCACCATGCCCATCACCGTGCGCAGCACCCCCGGCGTGCCGGGACCGCGGTCGACGAGGTCGCCAAGGAACACCGCGGTCCGTCCCGCCGGGTGCCGCGGCACCCCGTTCTCCCCGGGCCGGTAGCCGAGCTCTTCGAGCAGGGCAGTCAGCTCGTCAAGGCAACCGTGCACGTCGCCGACGATGTCGAAGGGCCCGGGCCGGTCCGACAGGTCGCTCCAGGCGGGTTCGCGCATCACCTCCGCGCCGTCGATTTCCGCGACCCCGCGCAGCCGGAACACGCGGCGGAACCCCTCCCGCTCCAGCCGGCCGAGCGACCTGGCCAGCGCCGAGTGCTGCCGCCTGACCACCCCGGCGCCGAACGTGCGGTCCGGGCGAGCCTCGTTCCGCTGCACGCAGACCTGCTCGGGCACGTCGAGGACGATCGTCACCGGCAGCACGTGGTGCTCGCGGGCCAGGGCCAGCAGCGGCCGGCGGGCGTCCGGCTGCACGTTAGTCGCGTCGATCACGGTGAGCCGGCCGAGCTTGAGCCGCTGCGCGGCGACCGCGTGCAGCGCCTCGAACGCCGCAGCGGTGACCGACTGGTCGTTCTCGTCGTCGCCGACCAGGCCGCGGAAGGCGTCCGAGGAGAGCACCTCGGTCGGCCGGAAGTGGCGGGCCGCGAAGGTGGACTTGCCGGACCCGCTGACGCCCACGAGCACGACCAGGGAGAGCTTGGGGATCTTGAGGACCGTCACCGGTGGAACACCACCAGCTGGGTCGGCGGGCCGGCCTCGGGGTCCTCGTCCCCGACCGGCTCGAACCGCACCGCGTACCCGTGCTGGCCCGCCACCGACTCGGCCCAGCCGCGGAGCTCGGCCCGGGTCCACTCGAACCGGTGGTCCGGGTGCCGCAGGGCCCCGGGCGCGATCCCGGGGTAGCGGGGGTTGTACTCGGCGTTGGGCGTGGTGACTACCACGACCGGCGGCGCGGCCGCGCCGAACACGGCTTCCTCAAGCGCGCCGAGCCGGGACGGGTCGACGTGCTCGACCACCTCCATGAGCACCGCCGCGTCGTAACCGCGCAGGCGGCGGTCGGCGTAGGTCAGCCCGCCAAGCAGCAGCCGGACCCGTTCCCTCTGCCGCGGCGCCATTTCGTCCACGCGCAGCCGGCGGGCGGCGCGGTCCAGCGCGGCGGCGGAGGCGTCCACCCCGACGATCTCCTCGAACCGCGGGTCGCCAAGCAGCGCGGCGAGCAGCCTGCCGTCGCCGCAGCCGAGGTCGAGGACGCGGCGC
>Ga0207684_10001688_pt1 | contig 23464 bp, 24 predicted proteins | sample KBSK5501metaG_FD_184342 | JGI IMG/M metagenome (GOLD analysis project Ga0207684, IMG submission 184342) | Corn, switchgrass and miscanthus rhizosphere microbial communities from Kellogg Biological Station, Michigan, USA - KBS K5-50-1 metaG... | ecosystem: Host-associated > Plants > Roots >...
GCGAGTTCGCCGAGGGCCCGGAAGGCGACGTTGATCACCAGCCGGTGATAGCGGAGCACCAGCTGGCGGAAGGCCTCCTGATCTCCCGCCGCGCTCCGATCGATCAACCGGCGTTCTTCAGCATCCTCCTCGAGCGAGGGGGCATCTTGGACCTTGGCCATTCCCCGACGGTGTGACGGTCAATTCCCTCCCCCGCTTGCGGGGAGGGTCAGGGTGGGGGCCGCAAGCCGACGAGGAAGTCCCGTACCCGTCTCGCCGGGTCGTCCGGCGCCTTTCCAATGGCGTCCAGCAGGGCGCTGGCGACGATCACGCCGTCGGCCTTGCCCTCGAGGGCGGCCAGGTGCTCCGGCTTGGAGATGCCAAAGCCCACCACCACCGGAAGCGTCGTGTGGCGACGGACCGTCGCAATCAGCGGCAACACGCCCTCATCGAGATGCGCACGCGCGCCCGTGACCCCCGTGACCGCAATGCAGTAGACAAACCCGGTTGCCGCCCGGCAGGCTGCCTCGATGCCGGATTCGCTGCTGGTCGGTGCGACGAAGAACACCAGGTCGACCCGGGCATCGTCCGCGGCGCGACGCAGGTCGGCGGACTCGGTCGGAGGCAGGTCCGGCACGATCAGCCCATCGATGCCGGCGTCCGACGACGTCTGACAAAACCGTTCCAGGCCGAAGGCGAGGATGGGATTGAGATACGTCATGAAGAGCAGGGGCGCCTCGGTCTTGGCGCGCGCCGCCCGTGCCGCCTCGAGCGCCCGGGCGACCGTCATGCCTGCCTTCAACGCCTGCTGCGAGGCGGCCTGGATGGTGCGGCCGTCGGCGAGCGGATCCGAAAACGGAATGCCCAGCTCGATCGCGTCGGCCCCCGATTCAGCGGCCGCCTCGACCAGGGACGGCGTCACGTCGAGGCGCGGATAGCCGACCGTGAGGTATGCGATCAGCGCCAATCGACGCTGCGCCCTGAGCCGCGCGAAGGTCGCCGCGATCCGGCTCACCCGGCGCTAGCACCCCGGACGATATCCAGGTCCTTGTCACCCCGGCCCGATAGGTTGACCAGCACGACATCGTTCGCAGCGAGCTCAGCCGCCAATGGCATCGCGTAGGCAATCGCATGCGAGCTCTCGAGCGCGGGGATGATGCCTTCCAGCCGCGATGTCTGGTGGAAGGCCGCGAGCGCTTGCTCGTCCGTGACACTGACGTATTCGGCGCGGTGCTCGTCGTTGAGGTATGCATGCTCTGGCCCGACCCCCGGATAATCCAATCCCGCCGACACGGAGTGCGTCGCCATCACCTGGCCGTCCTCGTCCTGGAGCAAGTAACTGAACGAGCCGTGCAGCACCCCGGGACGGCCGCCCGCGATCGACGCGGCGTGCGCCCCGCTGTTGAGCCCGCGGCCGGCGGCCTCCACGCCGACCAGCCGTACCGGGTCGTCGTAAAAGGGCGCGAAAATCCCGATGGCGTTGCTCCCGCCACCGACACAGGCGACCACCGCCGTTGGCAACCGCCCGGTCTCGGTCAGCATCTGCGCCCGGGCCTCGCGCCCGATCACCGACTGAAAGTCGCGCACCATCAACGGGTACGGATGCGGTCCGACCGCCGATCCGATCACGTAGTGCGTGCTGCGTACGTTGGTCACCCAATCCCGGATGGCCTCATTGGTCGCATCCTTCAGCGTTTTGCTGCCGCTGTCGACCGGCGTCACGGTGGCGCCGAGCAGCTGCATCTTGTAGACGTTGATGGCCTGCCGCGCCATGTCGTCGACGCCCATGTAGACCTCGCACTGAAGCCCGAATTTCGCGCAGACCGTGGCGACCGCGACGCCGTGCTGACCCGCACCGGTCTCGGCGATGATGCGGCGCTTTCCCATCCGCCGGGCGAGCAGCACCTGGCCCAGGGCGTTGTTGATCTTGTGGGCGCCGGTGTGGCACAGGTCCTCACGCTTCAGCCAGATCTCCGCACCGCCGGCCTTTTCGGTCAGGCGGTCGGCGCGGTAGACCGGGGTTGGCCGCCCACTGAACGTCCGCGAGAGGTACTCGAACTCGTCCGCAAAGGCGGCATCCTTGTGCGCCGCGTCGAAGGCGGCGGCCAGTTCCTCGACGGCGGCCATCAGGGTTTCCGGGATGTACTGCCCGCCGTAGCGACCGAAGCGCCCGCGCTGGTCTGGTCCGCTGACCAGTTTCTCCGTCCCCCCTCGCGGATCTTCATTTTCCCTCCCCCTCTGGGGGAGGGCAGGGTGGGGGCCTTTAGTTCCCCTCCCCCTCTGGGGGAGGGCAGGGTGGGGGCCTTCGCTCGTACTCATTCTCTATCGGCTCCTCGCACCGCGGCGACGAAGGCCCGCAATTTCGCATGATCCTTGCGCCCTGGTTCGGCCTCGACGCCGCTGCACACATCGACCGCCCAGGGATGGAGTTCGAGCACGGCGCGGTCGACATTGTCGGGCGTCAATCCGCCGGAGACGACCACCGGGTACTCGCGAGCGACTGCCTTTGCCTGCAGCCACGCCCAGGCTCGCCCGGTGCCGCCGATGCGATCCGGTGCCCAGGTGTCGAACAGCGGATGGTCACCGCGTTCGAGCCGCAAGGCGCTCAGGTCTTCGCCATCGTGCACGCGGAACGCCGGCAGATTCAGCAGTCCGAGGGCGCGGTCCTTCTCGGTCAGCGGCCGGTAGACCTGGATCGCGGTCAGTCCACAGGCGTCGGCCACGGCCGCGATTTGCTCGGGGGTCTCGTCGATGAAGACGCCTACCCGCTCGACCCCGGCCGGGACCTGGGCGATGACGGCTTTCACGTCATCGACGCCGACGTGGCGCTTGCTGCGGGTGAAGATAAAGCCGAGCAGGTCGACGCCGAGCTCGATGGCGAGCTCGACATCCTCGGGCCGCGTATTGCCGCAGATCTTGATCTTCGTCATCGCCCACTCAGCTCCCGGACCTTGGCGTCGAGATCGGGGGCCCGCAGCAGCGACTCGCCGACCAGCGCCGCATTGATGCCCAGGCGTTCGAGCGCGTCGATATCGGCTCGACTATGGAGGCCGCTCTCGCTGACGATGACGTGGCCGGCCGGGATCAAGGGACGCAATCGCGCCGTCGTCTCTTTGACGGTGCGCATCGTCGTCAGATCACGATTGTTGATGCCAATCATCGCGGCATCGGCCCGCAGCGCCCGCTCGACCTCGGCCTCGTCGTGAACTTCGACCAGGGCCTGCATGCCGTAACCGTGCGTCAGGTCGAGCAGCTCACGAAGGCGAGCATCGCTAAGGACCGCCACGATCAACAGCACCGCGTCGGCGCCCGCCGCGCGGGCCGCCAGCACCTGAACCGGGTCGACGACGAAGTCCTTGCAGAGGAGCGGAATCGTAACCGCCGCGCGGATCGCCCGGAGGTGATCAAGGCTTCCACCGAAGAAGTCCGGCTCGGTCAGCACCGAGAGCGCCGCGGCACCGTTAGCCACGTAGCGGCGCGCCAACCCTACGGGGTCGTAAGGCCGCTGCAGCCAACCGCCCGAGGGCGACCGCTCCTTGCACTCGGCGATCAGCGCCACCTGGTCCGCGACCAGGGCTCGACGAAAATCCAAAGGCGCAGCAGCCTGGGCCACCGATCGTGCGAGTCCATCGGCGCTGCCATCGGCCTTGAGCCCCGCGATCGCCGCGCGCCTCGACTCGAGGATTCGCTCCAGGATGGGGGCGGCTCGGGTAGCCATCGGGCTAGGCGGGCGCTGCGGTCTTTTCCAGGACTCCTTTCATCCGCGTGACGCCCTCCTCGATCTGGTCGATGGAGTTGGCGTAGGACAGCCGCAAATATCCCTTGCCTTCCTCGCCGAACGTGCTCCCGGCAAGGAGTGCTACGCCGCCCTCATTGAGCATCCGGTCGGCGAGTTGTCGCTCGTCCTGGCCGGTCTTGGTGATGTTCGGGAACACGTAGAACGCGCCGAGCGGCTTGTGGCAGCTCACACCCGGAAGGGCATTCAGCCGATCCACGACGACATCGCGGCGACGCTTGAACTCGCCGACCATCGCCTGCACGGCCGCGTCCGATCGCGGCGAGAGCGCCTCGATGGCGGCCATCTGCGTAAAGGCCGCGGCACACGAACTGCTGTTGATCATGAGCGTCTCGAACTTCTGTGCTAGCGGCAGCGGCGCGACCGCGAAGCCCAGGCGCCAACCGCACATCGCGTAAGCCTTGCTCAGCCCATCGGAATAGATGGTGCGATCGAGCATTCCCGGGACCGTCATGATCGAGGCGTGATGGCCGTCGTAGGTGATCTGGCCGTAGACCTCGTCGCTCAGCACATAGAAGTCGTGCCGCATCGCCAGCTCTGCGATCTGCTCGAGATCGCGGGTCGACAGTACGCCTCCCGTGGGATTCTGCGGCGAGTTGATGACCAGCAGCCTCGTCCGTGGCGTGATTTTTGATTTGAGCTCCTCGACATCGAGCCGGAAGTCGTTGCGCTCTCGTAGTGGGACTCCCACCGGAGTTCCCCCGGCAAGCGTCGCCGCCGACGCGTAGATCGCGTAGCCCGGGTCGGGGACGATCACCTCATCACCCGGGTCCACCACCGCCAGCATGGTGAACAGCAGCACATTCTTGGAACCGGGCACCATCACGACCTGCTCGGGCTTGACCTCGACCTCGTACCAGCGTCGGATCCAGTCGGCCACGGCCTGCCGCGCCGGCATCAGGCCTCCGGCCGGCGTGTAGTGCGTGTAGCCGTCGCGAAGCGCGCGCTCGGCGGCCTCGACGATATTCGGCGGCGTTGGAAAGTCGGGCTCGCCGATCTCGAGATGCACGATGTCGCGCCCCTGGGCCTCGAGCTTGCGCGCCTTGGCCAGCACCTCGAAGGCGGTTTCGGTGCCGATCTCGCTCATCCGGCGTGCGAATTTCATCTCGCTCATCCTCTCACGCCGAACGGACCGAGGTCGCCGCGAACGGGCAACCAGTCGACCGCGACATCCTGGACGCGTGCCGCGCGGGGGCCTCTTCGCAGCAGGTCGAGGAACCCTTCGAGCGCGTCGGCGTTGCCCTCCGCCTCCACTTCCACGGCGCCATCGTAGCGGTTGCGGACATAGCCCTCAAGGCCCAAACGGCGGGCGTGCGATTGGGCGAAATAGCGGAAGCCAACCCCCTGGACATCGCCCGAGATCACCGCCTTCAGGCGGCGCCGCTCAGACGTCTCTAACGCCTGTCTGGCACGTCCCGCGCCACTCGCGACGGGCGACGCCCGGACCGGGCAATCAGGCGTGCGCCAGCGGCCCGGTGGTGACCACTACGGAAACGCGCTTGGGCGCATCCGGGATCGCCTGGAGCGTGCGTCGGACGACCGGCAGGTACGCCTGGACGAGCTGACGGGCTGACTGCTCGGTAGGCGCCCCGATCACGAGCCGTTGCTCGTCGCAGTGGCAGCAGGTCGCGGTGCCCTCCCAGAGGTAGTAGGCAGTGTCCGGCAGGTTCAGGCTGAGTAGGAGTTGAAGCTCCCGCCATACTGCACTGCCCTGCATTACCCGTAATGCTACTCCCGAGACCGGCCCTAAGCTAGGGGCAAATGGAGCTTACGGCAGCGGTCAAGGCCCGGGCGAAAACGCTGGGGTTCTGCGCAGTCGGCATCACGAGCGCGGATCCATTCGAGGAAGCCGAAGCGGCAGCCGCCGAACGCGCAGCCGAGGGCCTGATGGACGGCCTGACCTGGTGGAGTGAGGCCCGGGTCCATGCCAGCGCCAACCCGCAGCGCGCAACCCCCGATGCCCGCACCGTGATCGCCCTCGCCTTCCCATATCCGTCTGCTCACTCTCCGTCCCCCACGGGGGGAGGGCAGCGTGCTGGTGCATCTCCACCCTCCCCCTCCGGGGGAGGGCAGGGTGGGGGCGCTGGCCCCCGCGGCCGCATCGCAGCCTATGCACTGGGTCGCGACTACCACGAGGTCCTGCTCGAGCGAATGCAACCCTTGCTTGCGATGCTGCGCGAGCGAGGCTACACGGCGAAGACGTACGTCGACCACGGCTGGATGCTCGACCGCGCAGCAGCGGCGCGGGCCGGCATCGGCTGGCTCGGCAAGAACACCAACCTGCTCGTGCCGGGTATCGGCTCCAACGTCCTGCTGGCCGAGATCGTCACCTCGGCGCCGCTCGAAACCGATGCGCCGCTAAAGAAGAACTGCGGCGGTTGCGACGCCTGCATGCGCGTCTGTCCCACCGGGGCGCTCGTCGCGCCCGGCGTTCTCGACAATCGCCGCTGCATTTCCTTCTGGACCATCGAACACCGCGGCGTAATCCCACTGGACATCCGGCCGATGATCGCCGACTGGATCTTCGGTTGCGACCTCTGTCAGGAAATCTGTCCGGTCAATGCTCGGCCGGCTGCACCCGACCCTGATGCGCTGGCCGCCTTTGGGCCGCCCATCGAGGCTCGGCCGCCGCTCGAGGAATTGTTGACGCTCGACGACGCGGCGTTCCGCGCCCGCTTTCGCGAGAGTGCACTCTGGCGAACGCGACGAGCGGGGCTGCTGCGCAATGTGTGCATCGCCCTCGGCAACGTCGCCGATCGCGGATCCGTCCCGGCGCTGACCGGTGCGCTCGACGACCCGGAGCCGCTCGTTCGCGGGCACGCGGCGTGGGCGCTGGGACGGCTCGGCGGTACGGCCGCGCGTGCGGCGCTTACGAAAGCACTCAGCCGCGAGGCCGACGCTTGGGTGCGGGACGAGTGCGGGCTCGCGTTGCAGGCGTGCGGGTCACTCGCCGTCCCGTCAGCGGTTTGACCGCGCTGCCCTCTTCCGCCCGCGCCAGCATAAAGAGCAGGTCCGAAAGCCGGTTGGCGTAGCGAACCACCTCCGGGTTATGCAGTTGACCAGTTTGCTGCAGGCCAACGATCCGGCGCTCGGCGCGACGCAGAACGGCGCGCGCCACGTCGAGGGCCGCGGCCGACGGCGTGCCACCCGGGATGACGAACGCATCGGGCAGCGGGACCCGGCGCTCGAGGTCGTCGATCTCGGCCTCCAAGCGACTGGTCGCGTCCGGCATCACCACCAGGAAATGCTGCTGCAGCTTGTCGTACTCGGCCGCGTCCGTGGCCAGCTCGGCGCCGACCGTGAAGAGCTCGCTCTGCACTCGCAAAATGATGGCGTGCCGGGCGCGGTCTTGGATCAGCGCCCGGGCCACTCCCAGAGCTGAGATCGCTTCATCGACCGCGCCATAGGCCTCGGTCCGCGGGTCGGTCTTCGAGACGCGGCCGCCGTAGAGCAGGCCGGTCTCTCCCCCATCCCCGGTCCTGGTGACGATGCTCTTGCGCGCGATGGCAGCAGCCTCAGGCGACGCCGCGCGTCGCGACGTCCTTGACCCAGCGCTGCAGTACCAGGCGATGGCTGGGGAAGGCGACGGGCGGCAAGGCATTCGGTTTGAACCATCCGACCTCCTGCACCTCGTCACCCGCCGCGGGCTCACCCGCGACCAAACGCGCGCGGTATGGCAGGAAGACGATGCCCTCGTCATCCACCGTGATGTGCTGCACGGGCAGCAGTTCGAGCGGTTCGACCTCGACCTGCATTTCCTCGCTGCACTCGCGAACCAGCGCGGCTTCCGGATGTTCGTTCCAGTCGACGTAGCCACCGGGCAAGCCCCACAGCCCCCGCCCCGGCTCGATGTCACGCCTCCCCAGGAGGACGCGCCCGCCGTCTTCGATCAAGGCGATGACGACGACTTTGGGATTGCGGAAGAAGATCCGGTCGCAGCTGGGACAAGCCCGCAGGTGCTGATTTGCCACCAGCCGCGGCTCAGTCTTCGATCCGCAGCTGGAGCAATAGGCGATCATCGCGATCGTTCTGGAATCCTGTGACGGGCCAGCGTGGTCGTCGCCGATGCAAGTCGCACCGAGAAATCCTAACCCGTCAGACGATCGCGGAACGCCGGCCTTATTAGATTGTCAAGCTTATTTGCTAATTTGTCGAGGCCAGGACCTTCTCGAACTCGGGTTTGGGCGTCAGCAGCGAGAGGTCCTCTTCGGTCAGCGGGCTCGACTCCAGTGTCTGGCCGGCCTTGGCAGCGGCCACGATCTCGTCTTTATGAAGCCGGATCCGGCGCGCACCGAGCGGACACTTGAGGTATTCCGCCATCGGCTCATCGCAGTAGCCGAGCCGCTGGTCGCCACACTTGGGTTGCACCGGCTTGGCCAGTTCCGGGAACTCGGCCTTCAGTGCGTTGCGCGCCTTGGCCCACATGTGCCGGATCTCCCACTGGGCGCGCCAGCAGAGGCGGAGATCCGCGATATGGAGGAACTCTTCGAAGTTCACGGTGAAGGTCAGATTGGTCGAGGCGGCGTTGGGAAGGAGGAAGCGGGCATCCTCCGCAGGAACGCCCGCCTTGAGCGCCTGGTCATAGAGCTCGCCCACGCGGTGCATGAACGCCAGGTACTCATCGCGCAAGCCGGCTTGCTCCCATGTTTCCGGCACGACGAACGGAAAGTCAGCTTCCTTGAAGGCGTAATAGCGCTGCGACTGCTGGTCAAACGTGATGCCGTTGTTATGGCGCACCAGCTGATGGCTGGCAGCCCGAGAGAGACCGCTCACGGCGAAAGTGAAGTAGATCTGGGTACGCGGCGAGGAGTGACCGCTCTTCAACTTGTCGAAGATGAACGTTTTCATCTTCTCCTGGGTGATCTTCCCCGATTCAATATCGGCCCAGATCTCCTGGGGGGTGAATCGCGAGTAGCAGGTCCGAAACGCGACGTACATCACCCGGACCGGATCGGGGGTGTGCGTCAACAGCTGGACATCGATCGCGGTTTCCATCCGGGGCCGCCCTATTGTGCGACTCCACAACATGTTGTGTCAAGGTCAAGTTTTATCCCCAATCTGTGGATAATCTGGGGAGAAAGTATCATGTTCGGAGATGCCGGTTACCGAGGCTGATTTCAACCTCCAGGGGCGCGTCGACAACTACCGCGAACGCCTGTTCCAGCTTCTGACCGCGCTCGACGCCATGGTCCAGGAGCAGCTCGCCGGGCTCAACCGCGAGAAGCTGGGCGGCCGCGGCCGGGTGACTTACAAGGGCCGACCGCCCCGCTGGACGCTCGCCTGGAAGAGCAAGGGGCAGCGCCAGTATGAGGTCAACCTGATGGCGTTCGCCCAGGGCGGCGCCTGGGTGCTTCACGGGCGGATGGGCCTCGACCGTCCCTTCCGCAACCTGAAGAGCGTGCGCGAGCGCGATGAGGCCGCGCTGCGGCAGGAAATCGTGGACCAGATCACGATCGACGAGACCGTCCTCTAGTTACGAGCGGTCGCGAGCAGCTTAGCCGGCTCCCTTTTCCAGGGCTTCCGCAATCCCCTCGAAGTTGCGCGCCACGCTGCGTAGCTGCGCTGGCGTAGTTCTACCTGCCCTTTTGCCTGCCTCGAGCGTGTTGCCGATTCGCTCTAGCCGGACCGCGATCTGCTTCAACTCCGAATGTGCGGATGCCCTAGAACCTGGCTTAGCTGCTCTCAGACTCTCGATCAGATCGGCCAGGCGTCGCAGTTCCCTGGCGACACGGTCGGCGCTGTCACCCCAAGGCCATATTGGCACGGCTACAATGTAGCACTCTGCGTGGAGTACTGTCATCCCGATGGCTGCCCTCCCTGAAGGCACCCTCACGTTCTTGCTCACTGATCTGGTGGGCTCCACGCGGGTTTGGGAATCCGCCCCGGCGGCAATGCGCGACGCGATGGCGCGGCACGACCACATCGTCGCCGGCTGCCTCGAGCGCCATCGCGGCATCGAGGTGCCAAGCGGACGCGCCGGCGACAGTATCCTCGCCGTCTTCCGCAGCGCGACCGATGCCGGCACCTGCGCCATCGCGTTGCAGCGCGGCTTCGCCCGCGAGCGCTGGCCGGCAGCGGTGAAACTCGAAGTCCGGGTGGCCTTACATACCGGCGAGGCTGAGCTGCGGCAGGGACAGTATTACGGTCAGGTTCTCAATCGCTGTGCGCGGCTGCTGGCAACCTGCCACGGAGGCCAGACCCTGCTCAGTAGCGCTACAGAGCAGCTACTGGTCGACGAGTTGCCTCCGAAGGTGGAGCTCCGCGACCTCGGACTCCATCGCCTGAAAGATCTGACCCGGCCAGAGCATGTCTTCCAGCTCGTCGACGTCGATCATCCAAAGGAGTTTCCGCCAATTCGCTCAATGACCCGGCGGCTGAGCAACCTGCCCATCCAGCTGACCGCCTTCATCGGGCGTGAGACTGAACTGCGCGAACTCAGCGACCTTCACCGGCAGGCCCGGGTGCTCACGCTCATCGGACCCGGGGGTGCCGGCAAAACCAGATTGGCCCTCCAGCTCGCATCGGACGTCATCGGCGAGCACGTTGACGGCGTCTGGCTTATCGAGCTGGACCCGATCACCGATCCTCTGGTTGTGCCCCAGGTGATCGCCGGGGCGCTCGGACTGCAGGAGCAGGCTGGCCGCCGACTGGCGGACACCCTCGCCGACCACCTCCGCGACCAGCACTCTTTGCTTGTCCTCGACAACTGCGAGCACGTCATCGACAGCGCCGCCGAGCTGACCGGCGGGTTGCTCAAGGAATGCGAGGGGTTGCGAGTGCTGGCAACGAGCCGAGAGCCACTGAAGCTGCCGGGGGAGCAGAGCTGGCGGGTTCCTCCCCTCGCGCGTGACGAGGCTGTGCGGCTCTTTGCCGACCGAGCCCGTTCTCGGTCGCCGGGATTCCAGCTGACCGACGAAAACCTGCAGGTCGTGATTGCCATCTGCGAGCGGCTCGATCAGATCCCGCTGGCGATCGAACTGGCCGCGGCGCGGGCTGCCATGATGCCTGTGAACGAGATTCTCAACCGACTCGAGGATCGTTTTTCCCTCCTGACCTCCGGCAGCCGCACCGCCGCCAGCCGGCAGCAGACGCTCAGGGCAACCCTGGACTGGAGCTACGAACTGCTCGCGGATCCCGAAAAGGTGCTGTTCGGGCGCGTCTCGATTTTTGCCGGCCGATTTTCGCTCGAGGCGGTCGAGGCCGTGTGCAGTGATGACCGGCTCGGGTCGCGAGCTGTGCTCGACCTGCTCGCCCGGCTGGTCGACAAATCGATGGTCACGCTGGATGGCGGCCGCTATCGCTGCCTTGAAACGATTCGGAGCTACGGCCGCCAACGGCTCACGGAGGCCGGCGAACTGGACGCGCTCGAGTCTCGCCTTGGAAGGTATCTTGTCGCGGTCGCCGAGGCTCGGGAGCCCGGCCGCTTGGCCGAATGGCTCGATCGTCTCGAAGCCGTACACGACGACATCCGCGCTTCCCTCGGCTGGAGCGTCAAGGCCGATCCGGAGTTGGGCATGCGGCTGGCCAACGCACTGCATCTGTTCTGGCAGTTGCGCGGTCACGCGTCGGAGCCGCGCCAGTTCGCTGACTCGATTCTTGTCCAGACGCCCTCAGATTTTCGCTTTCGTCCCGCTGCACTCCACCTGGCCGGAGCGTTCGCTTACACGCAGGGCGACTTCGAGGCAGCGCGAGGGCTCCTCAACGAAGCATTGATGAAAGCCAGAACCATCGGTGACCGGCCAACGCTGTTGCTCGCGCTCGAGAGAGCGGGTTTGCTGGCCGCCGGGGCGGATGAGTTCGCTGCCTCGCAGGCGGCCCTCGAGGAGGGACTCGTCCTGGCGCGTGATCTCGGCGATCGCCCGAGCGAGGCCTCCATCCTTCATCAGCTGGGCCTCCTGGCCAGCCGGAAAGGAGATCTCGCCGGAGCGCGCTCGCTTCTCGAAGAGAGCGTTGAGCTGCGCCGCACGCTCGGAAGGAGCGATGAGGCGTCGATGCCCCTGACATTCCTGGCTGCGGTTGCGCTGCTCCAGTCGGATGTGGAGACCGCGCGGCCTAGCATCGTCGAGAGTCTGGAGATCGGTCGGGCCCTTGGAGATCGCCGAGCGGCGTGGTCGCTCGATGTTCTTGCGTGGTTGACGGCGCTCGAAGGCCACCCGGAGCGCGCGCTGCAGCTCGCCGGCGCCGGCTCCGCCATGCACGAGGCCAGCGGAAACAGGCCGCCCGCAGCGTGGGTCGGGTCGGTGACGCCTGAAGTCGAGCGTGCCCGAGAAGCGCTCAATCACGAGGTTGCGCGAGCGGCGTGGGAGGCGGGGCGCCGCATGAGCTTCGATGAGGCGCTGGAGTTCGCGATCGGCGCGCCGGCTTGATATTGGCCGTTCAGATGGAAGACGTTGTCCGGGTCGTATTCCGGCATGATCCGCGCGAGCCGCTCATAGTTCGTCGGTCCTTAAGAAGCCCGCACCGCCTGCCAGAACGATCGCACCCAGGCCCGATCCGTCTCCAAGAGGTCCGGGGTCGGGTAGATCGCGGCTTTGTTGAACGCGAACCGAGGCCGAACCGCTGCCGCCGAACGGACTCGCGTCCTCGGGCTAGCGCCGGTACGCACCACCGGGGACAAAGACCGCGGTGAACGACAGCGGCGACGCGTTGCGCGGCAGGTAGTCCGCGATCACGCGGACGGCGTCGGCGGCTGAGTTACCATGGGAATCCGCCGCGCTGGACCCTCGCCTGGAAAAGCAAGGGGCACCGCCAGCATGAAGTTAATGTGATGGCGTTCGCCCAAGCGCCGCCTGGTGATTCACGGGCGGATGGGACTTCGCCGCCCCTTCCGAAACCCCAAGAGCGTTCGCGAGCGAGGCGAGACCGCGCTGCACAAGGAGATGCTTGACCAGCCGGCCACCGAGGAGGCCATCCTCTAGCGCTTCCTACCCGGACTTCAAGGCCAGCGTCACCAAGAAGTCAACCAAAACACCGACACTCAGACCTGCCCAGAAAGTCCCGCTCATCTGCCGAGGTGCCGATCTGAGTCGGCCTCGACTGAGAATCGGAAGCCCAAGGGCGCCCATGGCGCGTTCGCTTTGCCACGCCATCGCAACCGCAATTGCGAACATACCCACGAACGAGACGAGGACATCCAGGGACGAGACCGCTGCCACCGCACGGGCGAGTCCCGCGGAGCGCGGGCCTAGCCAGATGGTGATAAGGATGCCGGGGAAGAACGCGCCCCAAGCGATCAAGCCGAGGGCGTAGAGGCGGACCATGCGGTTGAAGTATTGATGGAGCAAAGAGATAGGTCCGCGCCAATCCACGACATCACGCTCCTCGTGTCGCTGGACTCTATCGGCGAGCCCTTTTCGATTCGTCAGCAGGCCGAAGCCGACGGCCACCGCGAGCAGGCTCGCGCACAACAAGACCGCTGTGCCGATTAATTTGAGCACCACAAGGCCGTCCATACCTAAGCCATATGACTCGACTGTCGAGCTGAGATTGCGCGACCCCTAGGGAGCCGACAACCGAGCCATCTTGTAACGCTCTGCAATCGTCTCCGCCAGGACGGTCGCGTCCTCCCCGACCCCGAGCAACGTGGCGGACTTGCGCTTACGCTGAAAGTGCACCCCCATGAAATGGAGCCCCGGCACGGTCAGACTCGAGCCGTCCTGCTGGATCGGGAATCCCGCATCATCGAATCCTTCAGGAAACCGCACCCAGCTTGCATAGTCGGGTCGGAACCCCGAGGTAAAGATCACGGTGCCGAAGTCGTCGAGCCGCAGAGAATCGGGCGGGTCGGCCTTGAATGCCGGCGGCGGCGCCATCTGGGGGGCCGGAACGGACCGCGCGGCACACGACTTGCGGATGTGCTCGCAGACCTCGGCGTAACGCGCATCACCAAACGCGACCGACTCGGCGAGATCGCCAGCAAAATGCGCACGCCCATCGGCGACACCCCTAAAGCGCCCTATGAGCTGGACGCCCTGCGCCTGCAACGTCCGGAAATTCAAGTCATGACCGCCGCGGCGACCGCTCATCTGTGGGTTCGACAGCAATCGAGCGCCTGGACTCGGAAAATCGGACAGCGTCACGTCGAAGAACGGCGTGTCATTGAGCCATGAGATGGTGTCGCGACCCTCGATTCGCCGCAGGACCCACGGGGCACGCCCGCACGCGAGGGATACCTCTCGGCCCGACTCGAAAATCTCTTCAGCGAGCTGGCAACCGGTCTGCCCGCTGCCCACGATAAGCACCTTTCCCGGAGGCAGTGCGCCTGGGTTGACGTAATCCTCGGCATCGATGGCAGGCATGGAAGCGGTGAGCTGAGAAGCGGCCGCAGGACGGTGTGGTTTTTGGTAGCCACCAGAGGCGAGAACAACCGCACGCGCCCGAAGGTCTCCTGCCGACGTCCGAAGCAGAAATGTACCGTTGTCGGCGCGGTCCAGGCTGGTCACCGTCACGCCCTCACGAATGGGCGCCTGAAAACTTTCGGCGTAGCCGACGAGGTGGCGGACGATGTCATCCTTGGGCATGAATCCGTCCGGATCGTCTCCGCGATAGTGACCGCCGGGAAGCTGCACGGTCCAGTTGGGAATGACGAGGCAGAAGCTGTCCCAGCGCCGACGCCAGGCCTCGCCAATCCGGCCACGCTCGAGAACAATGTGTTCGACCCCGGCCGAAGTGAGCTCGTGGCTCAACGAGAGCCCGGCCTGTCCCGCGCCGACGATGACGACGTCAGCGTCGGAGATCATCGACGCCGATTGTAGGCGAGCAAGGAACCCTGCGGAGTGGTGAATGCGTCCAGGCCGTAAGCCGCCTCCGTCTGGAACGTTTAAAGGGGCGACAAACGCTTCGTAAGAGGAGGACATTCATGCGCTCACGATGGATTGTTGCCGGACTGGCGGCCGTGCTCGTGGCCGGCGGGTCGTCGGTCTACGCCGCAAATTCGCACGGCAAGGTGGTCAGCACGCTGGCGCGAACGACCACGCTGGAAGGACAGGCTCGCGGCGAGACCGTGAGTGACCAGGCAAGCACCGCCGCGGCCAGTGCCTCCACACAGGTCCGCAGCGAGGCGGTGCAATCGACACCGACCGCCACGGCGTGTGATACGGCTAGGGCCGCGCTGGCGAAGCTACGCCAGGATGATCGGGCGGAAGATACCGCGGAGCGACAGGCCGCCGCGGCGGCGGACACCCCCGAAGATCAGGCGGAGCATGCGACCAATAAAGGCGAAGACGAGGCCGAAAGCCCCGCCGACAAGGCTGAAGACCAGGCCGAGAATGCGGCTGACATGACTGAGGACAACGCCGAGCACTCGGCCCTGCGTGCCGCCCAATCCGCCGTCAAGGCGGCGTGCACCGAGAAGGAAACGGAGGTCGAGGGAGCCGAAACCGAGACCGAGGCGGCCCAGAGCGATCGGCCGGCGACGGCGGAGACCGACCGCGATGAAAACCCCAGCGCGGGGTCTAGCGACTAGGTAGCTGGCTCCACTTGGTGCGCAAAGCGGCCCGGATCGCCCGGGCCGCTTCCGTTTTCCGAGTCGAACGGCCGCTTCAGCGTCTCCAGAGGACGGCTCGGGTGAGGCCTGCGTCACCATCTTGGATGCGCAGCGGTAGCGCCGCAATCTGCCAGCGACCGGGACGGATTTTGTAGAGGTCGAGACCTTCCAGAATCGGAATGCCCGCGCCGAGCAGTCGATGGTGCGTGGGCGCGCCTTCGACGCCGTAGCCCTCGATCGAGAGGTAATCGATGCCGACCAGTTGCACACCGCGATCCAGCATCCAGTCGGCGCCGTCGGGCGCTAAGTAGACGAAGTCGGTCCGAAACGGACGCGCGGGATGCCACCAGCGCGAGTTGCTGGTGCGCAGCAAGACCCGCCGCGTTCCGCGCGGAATGCGAGCGCGGCCCAGGTCGTCCGCGTTGATGCCACGCTTGACACGTTGCAGGTCGGCGACCCAGGCTGGGCCGATGAAGCGATCGAGGTCCACCCGGTCGATTCCCTTCGCGCCCTTGATGAAGTGACTCGGGGCGTCGACGTGGGTGCCGGTATGCGATCCAAGGCAGAGCTCGCTGAGGTTGACGTGGTCCTTTCGCAGGGTCATGGCGGGGCGAATCCGAACCGGCGGATTGCCGCGGTAGACCGTCATGGCGGTGTGGATCGGGATGCTGACGTCGACGAGCTTCACGCGATCTCAGGATAGGGCGAGCACATGTCGCAGGACTTCGCTGACGCTCCAGGCCTGCGCGATACAGCCCACCGGCCGGTAGGGCGGCTCCGGCTCGAAGATCTCGCTGATGGTTCCCAGTCCGGCGTCGAGCAAGTGCGCGGTAAAGGGTTCGAGCAGGCGACGGACCGCCGTATCGTCGCCATCGAGGCGCCGGTGCGCATCGAGATAAGGTCCCAGCAGCCACGGCCAGACCAGGCCCATGTGATAGGCGGCGTCGCGGGCGCGTTGGTCGCCCCGGTATGAAGACAGGTAGCGGGGGTCATCCGGGCTGAGCGTGCGCAGGCCATAGGGCGTCAGGAGTTTCGCCGTGACGACCTCGAACGCCCGGCGGGCGGGCTCGCCCTCGATCAGTGGATACACCAGCCCCAGCGCGATGACCTGGTTCGGCCGAAGGGTGGGGTCGTCACCCTCGGGCGCGTCGACGACGTCGTAGCAGTAGCCACCATCCGCGAACCAGAATCGCTCCTGCGCCGATGTGTGGGCGTGCGCGGCCATCTCACGATAGGGACCGGCCGGCCGCAGCGCCCGCTCGCACCAGTCGGCCATCAGCCGCAAGGCGTTGTACCAGAGTGCGTTGATCTCGATCGGCTTGCCGCGACGCGGCGTGACCACCCAGTCCTGCACCCTGGCGTCCATCCAGGTGAGCGCAACCCCCTCCTCCCCACCAGCGAGCAGCCCGTCCGCGGGATCCATCCGGATGTTGTGCCGCGTGCCGCGAACGTGCCAGTCGATGATGCCTTCCAGCGCCGCCAGGCGGTCCGCGATGAATCGCCAATCGCGGCTAACGCGGAGGTACGCGGCGAGCGCCTGGAAAAGCCAGAGCGTGGCATCGATCGTGTTGTATTCGGGAGCCTGGCCGCCGTCCGGAAAGCAGTTGGGAAGCAGGCCCTGGTCCAGGTACCGGATATAAGTGTCGAGCACCGCCCGCGCCTCCCACAGCGTGCCCGGCCGCATCGCCAGCCCGGGCAGGCTGATCATGGTGTCACGACCCCAGTCGGTAAACCAGTGGTAGCCGGCGACCACGGTCCGCTGCGGGCCCGACGACCCGTCGCCGGCCATCCGCCGGACGACACGGAATTGCTCCGCGGCGAGCGCCAGCTGTCCCGCGAGCGGATGCTCCGCTCCTGGACCCTTGAGTGCGTCCTGACGCTGCTGCGCGTCTCTCAAGGAGCGCCCGGCGTCCCAGCTCGCCGGTGTCGGCTCGGTGGCGGCGACGGCGGCGACGTCGGCACCGATGGCGAGTGGAACCTCGACCACGCCTGGCGTGAAGAGGTCTTCCTCGTCATCGAGCCCGCGCTCGCGTTCGACCCGATGCAGGACCCGCCAGTACCAATCGGGCTGGCTATGGACGGTCGCCGAGAATCGCACCTCGAAGTAGCTGCGGACGCCGGCCGCATCGATGATCCAACCCCCGCTGGTCTCGCTCGTGTCGAAGGCACCCTGGCCGTGGCGCTGCTGGTGGTAATCGCGATGTGCAAAGAGTGGGCGTAGCTGCAGCGTGAGCGGGGCACCGCTCACCAATCGGTAGGTGACGATCGTTCGCGAGATGCCCTGCTCCATCCAGATCCGTTTCTCGATGGTGCGGCCGGCGATCGTCCAGCGGAACACCGGAAGCATGCCGTCGAGCTGTACGCCCTCGAGCTCTCGAAAGCCCTGGGGAAAGACCGTGCCATCCCAGTACTCCTGGGCCGAGAGGGCCTGCATCTCGCCGTTGTCAGGCCGCACCCATTCTTCGAGGGCGGCCACCAGTACCATCCGCTGGACCGGCGGATTCAAGGCGGCCACCAGCAGGCCGTGATAGCGCCGGGTGTTGACGCCGGCCACGGTCCCCGACGCGTAGCCACCAAGGCCGTTGGTCACCAACCACTCGCGCAGCGTGGCGGACTCGAAATGGCGGCAGGTCTGCGCATCGAGCTGGAGCCCCACGGTCTGGACCTAGGCGGCGGCGATCGTCAGCAGGGTCTTGATGTCTTCTGGCTGCCGGTCGAGCGCTGAGAGGAAGTCGCTGAATGGGACTCGACGCGTGATCAAGCGCTCGAAGATCCCAGGCCATCGCTGCTCCGCCTGCTGGAAATGCTGCAAGCCCATTTCGAAGTACCGGCGGTTGGCGTTGACCGACCCGAAGGTCACCCGGTTGCCGAGCACCATCTGCAGGTTGATAACGTCGGCGGGGATCTCGATACTGCGATTGCCGGCTGATACGCCGGTGAGACACAGGATCCCATTGGTCCCAAGCTGCGCCATCGCTTCAAAGGCGACCGAGCTGTTGCCGGTGCCTTCGAGAATGAAATCGATCTGTCCGAGTTCGTCTTTGATGCTCCTCACCGGGTGCTCGTCGACACTCTGGTAGGTCGCGCCCAGGTCGGTGAGAATGCGGCCCTGCGGGCTTTCCGGCGCTGACTTGGCGTAGACGTGCACCTCGAGGCCGCGCAGGCGAAGCAGGACGGTGCACAGGATGCCGATGGGCCCGGCGCCCAGCACGACGGCCCTCGCGGGCTGCCACAGCATGCGTTCCTGGATCTTCCATGCCTGGTAGGTCGCTTTCTCCACGATGCTCAACGGCTCGATCAACACGGCAAAGGGTCGAAGCGCCGTCGGGATCTTGACCATGAAGGCCGGGGTCTCGCCGTAATACTCACCCATGTAGCCGTGCGCCCCTTTGATCCCGCGTTCCGTGTAATCGCCGAGGAGGCACATGTCGCTCTCGCCGGCCTGGCAGTTGGGACAGTTGTCAGGGCGACGCACGGTCGAGACCACCAGGTCACCCGGCGCGAAGCCCGACACCCCCTCCCCCACCGCCTCGACCACGCTGAGCGCCTCGTGACCGATCACGAGGAAACTGAAACCGGGCGGGGGCTCGCCGTAGAGTCCTTGATTGATCTCCGTGTCGGTGCCGTCGATGCCCACCTCCAGCACCCGCATCACCGCCGTACCCGGGGCGACGGTCGGGACCGGAAGCTCGACCTGCCGAGCACTGCCTGGTTGTTTGGGGGTCACCGCGACCGCACGCATGGTGGCAGTCATCGTGGTGGCCATCGATCTAATAGTAGAAAGGTGCCTACCGAGTCGCCAGCAACGCCACGCGCGGCACCGGTGGCACGAGAAAGACACCGGTGTTGAATCGAACCACGCGCTCGAATCCTGCGACTCGGAGCGCAGCTGAAAATTCGACCGCGGTGCGCAATTGAAAGGCTGGTGGCAGGCCAGTGAGTCGGGCAGACCAGAACAGCAGAGCCGAGCGCGGGCTCTTTTCGAACTCCCAGAGAAGGAATCGACCGCCGGGCCGGAGCACGCGCGCGACCTCGCGGAAACACGTGAGCAGCGCCTCATCATCGAGGTGCTTCAACACATGCGAGGTGAGCACGACATCGAATGAGCCGGCTTCGAAGGGCAGGCGAGTCGCGGGCGCCAGCTGCAGCCGGATGCGATCGCGCAGGCCTGCCTTTCCGATTTCTTGCTCGCCGATACGGATCAGGTCGGGTGAGACGTCGACACCGACGGGCGGATTGGTAAAGTCCATCCGCTCCGCGAGGGCGATCAGGATGTTGCCGATCCCGCAGCCCAGGTCCAGCACCCGGTCTTGTGACGTGATGTTGGCCACACCCAGGATGCGCCGGTACGGGGTGTTGATCACCCAGAGTCCGCGCCTGGAAAAGACGTACCGCATGCCGATCCCCCGCAGACCACGACTGAACCATTCGCCGTAATGGTTGCCCACGGCGGTCTCGTCGATGTGCCCGGTGTTACCGCCCACTGGCCGACACTACCAGCGGTACCGCCGCGACCACCGCCGCGCCAATCACGATCCACTTACCAACCAGCGGGGAGGGATTGGCCCGGAAGCTGAGACTACGCACGATAGCGGCGGCCACAACTGTGGCGAGCGACAGCGCGGTCACCGCCGTCTGGCCGCCGTGAAGGGTCAGGACGATCGAGACCAGGGTCCCGACCAGCAGCAAGCCGACGGCGACCAGGTCAGCTCCGGGCTGTCCGAGGGCCACCGCCAGCGTCCGCAGCCCTGCCGCCCGGTCGCGTTCACGGTCGGGGATGGCGTCGGCGAGGTGGATGGCGGTTGCCAGCGGACTCCCTCCAAGGAACAGGATGCCGAGCGCACTCGGGGGACGACCGGCGAGCAAGCCGATCCAGAAGGGCATCAAGGGAAAGGCAATCGCGAACGGCAGAAAGCTCAGCGGCGTCCCCTTGAGGCGGAGATCGTAGGCCCAGCCGCAGGCGAGTCCGATCCCGACGAGCAACAAGGGCACCGTGCCGAATTGAGCCAGCGTGCTCAGCAGGAACGCCCCCACCGCGCAGAGCGCAGCGACAGTCAGGGCCGTGCTGGGCGACACCAGCCCCAGCGGTATCGGTCTTCGACGGCCGGCCAGGCGGTCGAGGTCGGCGTCCGCCCATTCGTTCAGCGCACTGATCGAGAACTGGACCAGCAGCATGATGGCGGCGATCCACCACAACCGGGCATCGCCCAGCCCAATGCCGAAGATCAGGGCAAAGCCGACGGCCGCCAGCGTCGTCAGCAGCGATGGAATCGGGTGCAGCAGCGCGAGCACGGTCCATCGCGCCGCTGCGGCGCGCCCGGTCAGTGCGCCTGGCCCTGGTGGGTCAGCGGCTCGGTGACCGCGATCCGCGTCCGTGATGCGGCCTCCTCCTCGCCGATCGGCAGCGAGACCGTCAGGATGCCGTGGGTCAGCATCGCCTTCGCCCCGCTGGAGCGCACCGGCTTCGGCAGGACGACCTCGCGATGTGAGGTTCCGACCGACCACTCGTGCTGCACGTAGTGCTGCTGTTCCTGCGGGTAGCGCGCTTCGGCGTCGACCGTCAGCCGCTGTCCGTCGAGGCTGACCGCGACCGTGTCGTGGTGTGCGCCCGGCATCGGGATCGCCACCGTCAGCTGGTCGTTCGCCTCGTAGACGTTGACCGGCGGCGACGCCACGGCCGTCTGCTTCGCCATCGCGATCTAGCCTAACGGAGGAGTGCGGTCAGATGCGTTCGAAGTTCCTTCGCAGCTCCCAGTCGGTGACGGCACTGTCGAACGTCTTGCGCTCGAGCCGCGCCGAGTGCAGGTAGTGCTCGACCACCTCGTCGCCGAAAGCTTCGCGGGCCACCGGGCTTTTCTCCAGTGCATTGATCGCTTCGGTCAGGTTGCCCGGCACGCGCGGCAGGTCCTTGGCCGTGTAGGCATCGCCGTGGAACTCAGGCGGCAGCTCGAGCTCGTTCTCGATGCCGTATAGTCCGGCGGCGATGGTGGCGGCGAACGCCAGATAGGGGTTGGCATCGGCACCCGGGATGCGGCACTCGACCCGGAGCCCCGAGCCGTGGCCGATGATCCGGAACCCGCAGGTCCGGTTGTCCCAGCTCCAAACGATCGACGTGGGCGCGAACGATGTCGCCTGGTAGCGCTTGTAGGAGTTGACGAAGGGCGCGTAGAAGAGCGAGAAGTCGCGGGCCAGCGCGATCAGTCCGGCGAGGTAGTGCTGAAAGAGCGGCGACATGCCGTGCGGGCCGCCGTTGGCGGAGTGGAAGAGTGCCTTATCGCTCTTGACATCCCACAGCGATGAATGGAGGTGGAACGAGCTGCCCGCCTGGGCCATCGACCATTTCGCCATGAACGTCACCGCCACCTGGTTGAGCGCCGCGATCTCCTTGACGCCGTTCTTGTAGACCACATGCCGGTCGGCCATCTCCAACGATTCGGTAAAGCGCAGGTTGATCTCCTGCTGCCCGAACCCCCACTCGCCCTTGCTGTTCTCGACCGGCACCGCGGCGCCTTCCATGCCATTGCGGATCAGACGGTTGAACCATTCCGCCTTGGTGCCCTGCAGGATGTGGTAGTCCTCGATGTAGCGGCCGTACGGCTGTAGGTCCTGGTAGTCGCGCGCGGCCGCCTGGTCGTACGTGTCTTTGAAGAGATAGAACTCGAGCTCCGAACCGGTCTTCGGGTTGAAGCCCAGCTTCCGGGCGCGCTCGACCTGGCGGCGCAGCACCTGGCGAGGCGAGACGGGCACCGGCTTGCCGTCCATCGTTTCGACGTCGCAGATGATGAGCGCGGTCTTTTCCAGCCAGGGGATTCGCCGGATCGTCGAGAGGTCCGGGTGGCCGTGCATGTCGCCATAACCCGTCCCCCAGTTGGTGAACTTGAAGCCGGGGAGCGGCTCGTTGTCGACGTCCATCGCCAGCAGGTAATCGCAGGCGTGCAGCCCCTCGTCGACGTGGTCGAGGAAATAGGGGCCGGTCAGTCGCTTGCCCATCAGCCGTCCCTGCAGATCGGCGATCGCGATGATGATGGTGTCGACATCGCCCGCCTTGGTCTGGCGGACGAGCTCCTCGAGCGTGATCTTGGCGGTCTTCTCCGGCCGGCGCGACTGTCCGTTGGTCCGGTCGGCTCGCGTCGTCGTCGATCGCTCGCGCGTCGCGGTCCCTGTGCGCGCCATGTCGAATCCCTCCTGGTTATTCGAGACTGACGAAGACGTTCTTGACTTCGGTGTAGAGCTGGAGCGCGTGCATGCCGAGCTCGCGGCCGATGCCGCTGCGTTTGTACCCGCCGAAGGGTGCCTCCTGGTGGACGCTGCGACTGCTGTTGATGCTCAGCACACCGGTCTTGACCCTGCGAGCGACGCGCAGGGCGCGGCCGATATCGCGCGTCCAGATCGAACCCGAGAGTCCGTACGGAGTGTCGTTGACCAGCCGCAGGACCTCGTCCTCATCGCCGAACGGAATGATGGTCAGCACTGGCCCGAAGATCTCCTCCTGGGCGATGCGCATCTTGTTATCGGCGCGATCGAAGACCGTCGGTTCGAGGTAGCTGCCGCCGGCGAGGGCGCCGCCTGGAGTCGAACCCCCGGACAGAAGCCGCGCGCCCTCGCGCTGTCCCACCTCGACGTAGGCCTGCACCCGCTCGCGCTGTTTCATCGAGATCAGCGGGCCTACTTCGGTCGCGGGATCGAGTGGATCTCCAACGGTCAGCTGCCGGCTGCCGAGCGCCACCCGCTGGTCGAACTCTTCGGCGATCGATCGATGGACGAAGGCGCGGCTGCGGGCGCAACAATCCTGGCCGGCGTTGCCGAAGACGCTGCTGACCGCAGCCGGCACGGCTTTCTCGAGGTCGGCGTCCTGAAAAACGATGTTGGGCGACTTTCCACCCAGCTCCAGCGATACGCGCGTGATGTTGGGCGCCGCCTGCTGGAGGATGCTGACCCCGGTGAGCGTCTCACCGGTGAAGGCGATCTTGTCGACGCCCGGATGGCCGGCCAGCGCGTTGCCGGTGGTCGGGCCGGGCCCCGTGATGACGTTGAGGACGCCCGCCGGCAGCCCGGCTTCGAGCGCGATCCGTCCCAACTCCAGCGCCGTCAGCGGCGTGTAGCTTGCCGGCTTCAGGATGGCGGCGTTGCCGGCGGCCAGCGCCGGCGCGACCTTCCAGGAGGCGATCGTCAACGGGAAGTTCCAGGGGACGATGAGCGCCACC
>Ga0207684_10001689_pt1 | contig 23456 bp, 19 predicted proteins | sample KBSK5501metaG_FD_184342 | JGI IMG/M metagenome (GOLD analysis project Ga0207684, IMG submission 184342) | Corn, switchgrass and miscanthus rhizosphere microbial communities from Kellogg Biological Station, Michigan, USA - KBS K5-50-1 metaG... | ecosystem: Host-associated > Plants > Roots >...
AGGCGACCTTCGACGCTATGCTCCGTTAGGCATTCAGGAAGGGGTTCAGAGCCACTTGTACCAACCGCAAACGCAGACACGACCGTTGGCGCCCGCCGCTTCCGCGTCCGCGATGCATTCGGAAATGCCGGCGATCCCGCTGCCACCCGAGCCGCAAACGATCGAGCAGACCGGACTGACGCTCGGTTTTCTCGCGGACCTCGCGCTGAAGACTCTCTACCTGCGCGGCCAGATGTCGATGGCCGATCTCGCGAGCGCGCTGGGTCTCTCCATCCAAGGCGTGACCGACAAGATCATGGATTTCCTCAAGACCGAGCGCCTCGTCGAGATCCGGGGCGGCGCGGGCATCTCCTCCGCGTCGTACCAGTTCGTGATCGTCGACCGCGGTTCGGAGAAGGCGCAGGAAGCGCTCGCGCGCAGCCAGTACGTCGGCAAGGCGCCGGTGCCGCTCGCGACCTACATCGCGGCCGTGCAGCGGCAGTCCATCTCGAACATCCACGTCACGCCGGAAGACCTCGCGCGCGCCTTCGCGCACATGGTCATCCCGCGCGAGACGCTCGCGCAGCTCGGGCCGGCCGTGAACTCGGGCAAGTCGATCTTCCTCTTCGGCCCGCCCGGCAACGGCAAGACGACGATCGGAGAAGTGCTCGTATCGCTCATGCGCGGCGAGGTCGTCCTGCCCTACGCGGTCGAGATCGATCAGCAGGTCATCAAGGTCTTCGACCAGGTCTATCACCGGCCCGTGATGGAGCAGTCCGCCTCCGACCGGCTCCGCTACGACCACCGCTGGATCATCAGCAAGCGGCCCATCGTCATGACCGGCGGCGAGCTCACGCTCGAGACGCTCGACCTCATCTACGACGAGACCTCGAAGTTCTACGAGGCGCCGTTCCAAATGAAGGCGAATGGCGGCATCTTCATGGTCGACGACTTCGGACGGCAGCGCGTCTCGCCGAAGGACCTTCTCAACCGGTGGATCGTCCCGCTCGAGAAGCGCGTCGACTACCTGACGCTGCACACCGGGAAGAAGATCGAGATCCCCTTCGACATGCTCATCATCTTCTCGACGAACCTTGATCCGGCCGACCTCGTCGACGAGGCGTTCCTGCGACGCATCCGCTACAAGATCGGCATCGAGGCGCCGACGGTCGCGCAGTACGAGGAGATCTTCAAGCGCATGTGCGCGCGGAAGAACATCGAGTACCGCGCCGAGTCGATGTCCCAGATCCTCGCGATCTACCGGACGAAGAACATCGGACTGCGCTCGTGCCACCCGCGCGACATCATCGAGCAGCTGATCGATACGGCGCGGTTCCTCGGTCAACCGCCCGCGCTCACGTCGCAGCTGGTGGAGATGGCGTGCGAGTCGTACTTCGTCTCGCTCGACCCGACCGGCAACCCGAAGGACTGATCACCCGCCGGACCGCGCGATAGCGAGATGGGACTGGGCGCGCTCACCGACGGTCTCGCGCCGACGCCGCCGATGGGCTGGAACTCGTGGAATCGCTTCGGGCCCTTTGTGTCCGATCAGCTGGTGCGCGAGACCGCCGACGCGCTGATCGAGAGCGGCATGCGCGACCTCGGCTACCGCTACGTCGTCGTCGATGACGCGTGGGAAGGCAGCCTGCGCTCCGACGACGGGAACCTCGAGCCGAACCTCTGGCGCTTCCCGAATATGCATGGCCTGGCGGCGTACCTGCACGCCCGTGACCTGCGCTACGGCCTCTACACCTGCGCGGGCGACCGGACCTGCCAGGGCTACCCGGGAAGTCGCTCGCGCGAGTTCGTGGACGCGCGCCGCTTCGCCGCGTGGGACGTCGACTTCATGAAGATCGACTGGTGCCACTCGAGTGGACTCGATGCGCGCGCGGCGTACACGACGTGGTCCGAGGCGATCCGCGCGACGCGGCGTCCGATGGTGCTCTCGATCTGCGAGTGGGGCCGCAATCGCCCATGGCGATGGGCAAGCAGCGTCGGGCATCTCTGGCGGACGACGGGCGACATCGTGGACCGCTGGGAGAGCGTGATGGACATCCTCGACCGCCAGGAGGGACTCGCGGAATTCGCAGGGCCGGACCACTGGAACGACCCCGACATGCTCGAGGTGGGGAACGACGGAATGAGCGACACTGAGTACCGCGCGCATTTCTCGCTATGGGCGATCCTCGCGGCGCCGCTGATGGCGGGGAACGACCTCCGCGCGATGAGCGACGCGACGCGTGCGATCCTAACCGCGCCCGAGGTCATCGCGGTCGATCAGGATCGTCTTGGTCGTCAGGGTCGTCGCGTGCGGCAGGACCGCGGCGTTGAGGTCTGGGCGCGCGAGCTCGACGACGGTGCGCGCGCGGTCGCGCTGCTGAACCGCGGCGAGGACGCGGCGCGTGCCGAGGTGACCTGGGATCTGCTCGGTGGCTCGCGAACGGATACCGCGCTGGTGCGCGATCTCTGGGAACGGCGGGACATCGGCCTGCGGCGAGAGGGGTACGACCTGACGCTGGCGCCGCACTCGGCGGCGCTGCTCAAGGCGACGCGCGACGATTCGCGTGCGTGAGACCGCCACGAACGAGTTCCCGGCCTAGCGGACGCGCTCGTCGTATAGGCGCGCGTGCGGAACGAACGCGAGCCACTTGGGCGCGAGCGCGCGCCAGATCCGCAGCGCGCCGATCGCGAAGCGGAAGAAGAGCCGCTCCGCCCTGCCCCAGCGCAGCTCGAAGGCCGCGCGCAGCGTCGGCGGAAGCAGTCCCGCCGTGATGACGTCGGTCGGCCAGTAGAGGGCGTCGGGCACGACCGCGAACGGATGGAGCACCGAGCGCGCGACGATGCGGCCGGTGATGTCGGGCACGGCCACGGTCTGGAGCATCTCGCGCTCGTATCGCTCGAGGTCGCTGATCGTCAACGGGAAGAGGTCGTCCCGAACCCCGAGCTCGCGCGCGAAGACCTTGCCCTCGTCCCAGTACCGCTGGCGGTCGGCCGGCGGGAGAGGACCGGCGACGAGCTCGTACCACCGGAGCGACGTGAGCACGAGCGTCGCCTGCACCCACAGGAGCAGCTGCGGATCGCGCGCGCGATAGCGTCGCCCATCCTCCGCTGTGCCCTGCACACTCACGTGTCGCGCGTCGATCCGCCGCAGAGCGCGTCGTGCGCGCGCGGTCGTCCCGAATACCGCATCGAGTGATGTGTTGGCGGTGCGGTGGAAACGCCCGAAGGGATCGCGCCGGAAATCCGAGTGCCGATCGACCCCCGCGGCCACGAGCGGATGCGCCATCTGCAGCAGGACCGCGGCCGTGCTGCCGAGAGCGACGAACAGCTCGCGATTGAGACGGCGCGCGACGGCGTCTCGCGGAAGGAGCCCGATGTCCGCCACACTCGCAGTGTGAGCCTCATCCGCTCGTTCGGCTTCGCGTTCGACGGCGTCTCATACCTGTTACGGACGCAGCGAAATGCGCGCATCGAGCTCGCGATCGGCGTCGTTGTAATGGTGGTCGCAGCGTGGGTACGGGTCACGCCGGCTGAATGGGCCGTGCTCGCCCTGACGGTCGCGATCGTGCTCGCGCTCGAGGCGCTGAACACCGCACTCGAGCTCGTCGTCACGCTCGCGTCGCCCGAGCGTCATCCGCTCGCGAAAGCCGCGAAGGACGTCTCCGCCGCGATGGTGCTGATCGCGGCGGTCGGCTCGGTCCTCGTCGGCATCGCGATCTTCCGTCCGTACTTCCGCTAGTATCCTAGCAACATAGATGGCCGACGACGCCGTGCGCCAGTTCAACGTATATCTGCCGGTCGAGCTCATCCGCGACGTGAAGCACGTCGCGATCGACCGGGAGCTGAGCCTGTCCGAGCTCGTCGCTGCCGCGCTGCGCGAATACCTCGACCGCGAGAAGCGAAGGAAGGGGAGATAGAGATGCCGGCGGACTCGATCCACCATATCTACATCGAGACGCACAACTGGGGAAAGAGCGTCGCATTCTGGCGCGCGCTCGGCTTCCAGCTCGAGGACGACCGCGGCACCTCGGGGATGCTTCGCCCGAGCGGCGGCGGACCCTACATCTACCTCGCGGAAGTTCCCGCGGACCGCCGACCCAGTGTCGAGCTGTACCTCGCGGCGACCGACGAGACCGCACCCCAGCGTCCGGCCGAAGTCGTCGCGCCGTTCGCCGCGACGCACTGGGGGACGCGCGAGATGGCCGTGCGCGATCCGGATGGACGATTGGTCAAGCTGGAGACGCGCGGCTCGTAGCCGCTCAGTGCGCTCCGCCGGCGATCAGCTGCGTGAGCGGCGTCGCCGTGGCGGCGGCGCCGAGCCGCGGAAGGCCAAAGACGTCCTCGATCGTTGCGAGCAGCGAGTAGTGGTCGTACGGCGTTTCGATCCGCGTGGCGGTCGCGTTTCTAGCGAGCACGATGAGCGGCACCAGGTTGGTATCGCCGCCGTTGCCCTCGTCCCAGACGATGAAGAGCGTCCCGCTCGAACGCCACGCGTCGGACGACACGATGCGCGACACCAATCCGTCCAGCCACGCGCCAGCGACGTCGAGAGCGCAGTCGTGACCATCGTGGCAGAGCCCCGGAGTGATCCAGACTAAGTTGGGCGTCGCGCCGGCGAGATCGGAGTCGAGCCCCTCGATCGGCACGACATTCGGCGGGCAGGCGCCGCCGAAATACGCGAACGGGTTGTGCTTGAGCGCGTACGGGTACGGACTGCGCAGGCATCCCGCGTCCGCGGTCATCCCCTCCATGTACGCGCGCCAGGTGACGCCTGCGGCCGTGAGCTGTGAGCCGAGGTCCGCCGCGCCCGGCAACGGGTGATAGCCGTTGTCCGTGATGCCCCAGGTGCTGCCTGAGGTGAGGGCCAGGTAATTCGGCAGGCTTGGTCGCCCGATCGCGTGATAGTTGATGGCGAGAGCGTTCGCGGACGCCAAACGCGCGATCGGCTCCGACCGAAGGGCGCTCTCGAGGCCGGTGTTCTCCATCACGACGACGAACAGGTGCGGCGCGACAGGGGCAGCCGACGGGCGCGGAGTGTCGGTCGGAACGGCAACAGCCGACGGAGCCGGTGACGATGTCGGGCTTGATGGACCGTACGGTGTCGACCGAGGCGCGTTGTCGGCGCCGCAGGCAGCCACCGCCGTGACGAAGATCGCGCAGGCCGCGAATGTCGCCAGCGCCCGCTGGGCACGCATCACATCACGGTAACGTCGGCCGCTCGCACCCGGAACGGCTCCTAAACTGGTCTCGTGCCCATCGACCGCGCCACGATCGTTCACGTCGCGGATCTCGCGCGCATTGCGCTGACCGACGAGGAGATCGAACGCTTCACCGGGCAGCTGTCGGTCGTGCTCGACGCGGTCGAGCGTCTGAAGACGGTCGACACCAACGAGATCTCGCCAACGGCGTCGACGCTTCCGCTGGTCGGGGTGCAGCGTGAGGACGTGATCCGGCCCGGGCTCACGATGGAGGAGGCGCTGGCGAACGCGCCGAAAGGCGGGCGCGACGGCGAGTTCTTCCGCGTGCAGGAGATCCTCGAAAGCCGATGAAAGGGCTGCCGCGCACGATCACCGAGGCGGCCGCGATGCTGCGTCGCCGTGAAATGAATTCGCTCGAGCTGGCCGAGGTGGCTCTCCGCGCGGCGCACGACGACGCGTACAACACCTGGCTGCTCCTGACGGACGACCGGACGAAGGCACAGGCGCGCGCTGCCGATGAACGTCTGCGCGCCGGCGATGGATCGCTCCTCTGCGGGATCCCGTGGGCGTGCAAGGACATCATCGGCACGAAGGGCGTCGCGACGACGGCCGGGTCGAAGATCCTCGAGGGCTACGTGCCGCCGTACTCCGCTACCGTTGTGGAGCGCCTCGACGCCGCGGGCGCGGTGATGCTGGGCAAGACGAACCTCGACGAGTTCGCGATGGGCAGCTCGAACGAGAACTCCGCGTTCGGCCCGGTGAAGAACCCGTGGCGCGTCGACCGCGTGCCGGGCGGATCGTCCGGTGGAAGTGCGGTCGCCGTCGCGGCGGGGGAGGCGATGTTCGCGCTCGGCACCGACACGGGCGGCTCGATCCGCCAGCCCGCCGCGCTCACGGGCGTCGTCGGGATGAAGCCGACGTACGGGCGCGTCTCGCGCTACGGCGTGGTCGCCTTCGCCTCGTCGCTCGATCAGGTGGGCCCTTTCGCGAACACCGTCGAGGACTGCGCGATCGTCTGCGAGGCGCTCTTCGGCAAGGATCCGAGCGACGCGACCACGATGCCGCTGCCGAAGGAGGATCTGCGCCGCGACCTCGACCGCGGAGTGAAGGGCGTGCGCATCGGCGTGCCGACAGAGTTCTTCGTCGAGGGTATGGAGAAGGGCGTCGAGCGTGCGGTGCGCGACGCGCTGCGTGAGCTCGAGCGCCAGGGCGCGGAGCTCGTCGACGTTTCGCTCTCGCTCACGGATCACGGCCTCGCGGTCTACTACCTGATCCAGCCGGCGGAGGCGTCGGCGAACCTGGCTCGTTACGACGGCGTGCGCTACGGACTCCGCGTCGAGGGGCCGGACCTCCTCGAGACCTACCGGCGCACCCGCGGCAAGGGCTTCGGCCCCGAAGTGAAGCGGCGGATGATCCTCGGCACCTACGCGCTCTCGGCCGGTTACTACGATGCGTACTACGTGAAGGCGCAGAAGGTCCGCACCTTGATCAAACAGGAGTTCGGTCGCGTCTTCGAGAAGGTGGACGCGATCGTGACGCCGACATCGCCGACCGTCGCGTTCAAGATCGGCCAGAAGGTGAACGACCCGCTATCGATGTACCTCAACGACATCTTCACGCTGCCGGTGAACATCAGCGGGCTGCCGGGGATCTCGCTTCCGTGCGGTCTCTCCGACGGTCTGCCGGTCGGGCTGCAGGTCATCGCGAACTCATACCAGGAGGCCACGATGTTCCGTGTCGCGGCCGCGTACGAGCACGCCACGAAGCACCACGAGCTGCGGCCGCAGGTCGCCGCATGAAGACCGCGCGCCGTCCGCTGACGAATGCGAAGGTCGAGCGCATCCCCGCGAGCGGCATCCGCCGCTTCTTCGATCTCATCGCAGGCGTCGAGGGCGCGATCTCGCTTGGCGTGGGGGAGCCTGACTTCATCACGCCTGAGCGCTTCCGCGAGGCGGCGATCCGGTCCGTCCGGGAAGGCAAGACGAAATACACGTCGAATTACGGGATCCGGCCGCTGCGCGAAGCGATCAGCGAGCACACCGCGAAGCTGCGCGGCGTCCAATACGACCCCGAGCGCGAGATCATCGTGACCGTCGGCGTGTCGGAAGCGGTGGACCTCGCGATGCGCGCGACGCTCAACGACGGCGACGAGGTCATCCTCGCCGATCCGTCGTACGTCGCGTACGTTCCGGGCATCGTGCTCGCCGGCGGCGTGCCTGTCGCCGTGCCGACGCGCGAGGAGAACGCCTTCCGTCTCCTTCCCGGCGACGTCGAGGCCGCGATCACGCCGCGCACGCGTGCGATCCTGCTCGGCTTCCCGAACAACCCGACCGGCGCGGTCCTCGAGAGGGAGGACGTCGCGGGCATCGCGCGGCTCGCCGCGGAGCACGACCTGCTCGTGTACGCCGATGAGATCTACGACCGTCTCGTCTATGGCACCGAGCACCAGTCGATCCTCTCGCAGCCCGACATGAAGGAGCGGACGATCTATCTCGCGGGCTTCTCGAAGTCGTATGCGATGACCGGCTGGCGCGTCGGCTATGCCTGCGCGCCTGCGGAGATCGTCGAGCAGATGATGAAGATCCACCAGTACACCGTGATGTGCGTGCCGACGGCCGGGCAGTACGCGGCCCTCGAGGCGCTGCGGAGCGGCGAACCCGAGGTCTTGCGCATGGTCGGCGAGTACGACAAGCGGCGGCAGTACATGTGGCGGCGGTTCAACGCGATGGGCCTGCACTGCTTCGAGCCGCGCGGCGCGTTCTACTGCTTCCCGAACATCACCAAGACCGCGATGCCCGACGACGACGCCTTTTGCGAGCAGCTCCTGAAGCACGAGAAAGTCGTGGTCGTGCCCGGCAGTGCGTTCGGCGAGCGCGGCCGCGGGCACATTCGCGCCTGCTACGCCGCGTCGATGGAGCAGATCGCGGAGGCCTGCGACCGCATCGAGCGCTTCGTCGAGCACGTCGCCTCCTAGCGATGGGAACGCGTGACGCGGATCAGCCCGCCGAGCACTGGGCGGGGGCGGAGTCGCTCGACGCCACGCCGGTGTGGAAGCAGTACCTCCTCGTCGCACTGCTGCTGTTCGGTGGTCTCATCACCGTCCTGGTGTTCTCGCTCCTGGCGATCGCACCGCAGATCGCGACGCCGCCGGCCCTGGTGGCTGGCGATCGTCTTGTGCTCGCTCCGACCGATCTGCCCGCTGTCGGGGCAGCGCCGAAGCGGATCGGTCCGCCCCTGGTGGACGACGGGCGCACGTTCTGGCTCACGCAGCCCACCAAAGGCGACGTGCGAGCGCTGCGTGCGCGGTGGTCGCCGCATGTCGGTGATCCGGAATGCGAGGTGACGCTCACGGCGTCCAACCTCGGCGCACCGTCGTTCACCGCCGCGTGCGGCGACCGGGGCGCGATGCCCGCCTTTGGGCTGCGCGGGGACGCCGTCGCCGGGGCTGGTCGCGGGCTTGACCAGTATCTTGTTTCGGTGAGTGACGACCGTCTGATCGTGAATCTCAGCCGTCTCATCCGCGCCGACGAGAAGGTGCCGGCGCCGTCACCGCCATGAGCGATCGCCCGTACGAGCTCGTGATCGGGATCGAGACCCACGTCGAGCTCGCGACCGCGTCGAAGATGTTCTGCGGCTGCGCGGCGAGATGGTTCGGCGCCGCGCCGAACTCGCTCGTGTGCCCCGTGTGCCTCGGCCTGCCGGGCGCGCTGCCGGTCCCGAACAAGCGCGCGATCGAGCTCGCGATGGTCGCCGGACTCGCGCTGAACTGCACGGTGCCCGAGCATACGAAGTTCGACCGCAAGAACTACATGTACCCCGACCTGCCCAAGGGGTATCAGATCTCGCAGTACGACCTGCCGCTCAATGTGAAAGGCTGGCTCGAGATCACGACGTCCGCGGGCCCCAAGCGCGTCGGCATCACGCGCGCGCACCTCGAGGAGGACACGGCGAACTCGAAACACGGTGAGGGCTATGCGCTCATCGACTTCAACCGCTCGGGGGTGCCGCTCCTCGAGATCGTCAGCGAGCCGGACATGACGTCGGTCGAGGAGGCGCTCGCGTACGTGCGCGCGCTGCGCGAGGTGCTCGTGTTCGCCGGGGTGTCGGAGGTGCGCTTCGAGCAGGGCGCCGGACGATTCGATGTGAACGTCTCGATCCGCTTCACCGAGAACGGCAAGGTCAGCTGGCCGCCGCAGAGCGAGATCAAGAACCTGAACAGCTACGCGGCGCTCGAGGAGGCCGTGCCGTACGAGGCCGACCGGCTGTGGCAGGAGTGGCAGGCCGGTGGCGAGCTTCGCACGCGCAAAGGAAAGATCACGGTGGGCTGGAGTCCCGAGCGAAAGCAAACGTTCCTCCAGCGCTCAAAGGAAGACGTCCAGGACTATCGGTATTTTCCGGAGCCGGACCTTGTCGCCTTCGCGCCCGCGCGCGCCGACGTCGAACGCCTGCGCGCCGCGGTCCCCGAGCTCCCGACCGCCCGGCGCGCGCGCTTCATGCGCGAGTACGGGCTGTCGGACTACGACGCACGCGTCCTGGTCGACGACCGCGCGCTCGCGGACTTCTTCGAGGCGACGGTCCGCGCCGCCGGGGGCGAGGCCAAGACGGTCGCGAACTGGGTGACCGGCGAGTTCCTGCGGTACTTGAAGAACGACGGCGGTTCGGTGGCCGGCGCGAAGATCACACCGGCCCAGCTGGGAGCGCTCGTGGCGCTGGTGAAGAAGGGCGAGGTGTCGAGCTCCGCCGCGAAGGACGTCTTCGCCGAGATGTGGCAGACGGGTTCCGCACCCGACGCGATCGTGAGGTCAAAGGGCCTGACCCAGGTCTCGGATGAATCCGCGATCGCCGCCGCGGTGGACGCGGTGCTTGCGGAGAACCCGAAAGCGGTCGTCGACTACAAGACCGGCAACGCGCGCGCACTCGGCGCACTCGTCGGGCCGGTCATGAAGCGCATGGGCGGCACGGCGAATCCCGAGGTCGTGAACCGCTTGCTGCGAGAGCGGATCAGCGCTCGAGGCTGAGCGCTGCCTCCGGCGCTTTCCATGGGCGCGGCTGCAGGGGCAGGGAGAAGTGGAAGCGGGAGCCTTTCCCGCTCGCGCTCTCGACCCAGATCCTGCCGCTGTTCATCCACACGAAGCGGCGTGCGATGGCGAGACCCACACCGGCGCCGCCATGACGCCGCCGCGACGACCCGTCAGCCTGTCGGAACTCGTCGAAGATGAACGCTTGCGCCTCGCGTGAGATGCCCTCGCCGGTGTCGGTCACGACGACCTCCAACATCTCGTTCGCGACCGCCGCGCTGACAACGACCTCACCGTTCGCGGTGAACTTGATCGCGTTGCCGACGAGGTTCATCAGGATCTGTTTGACCTGGTGGGGATCCGCCCAGGCTCGCGGCAGCGTGGGGTCGACGTCCGAACGCAGCGCCAGCTTCTTCGACCGCGCCTGCTCGCCGAGCAGCTCGACCACATCCGAAGCGACCGCCTCGATATCGACGTGCTGCGGCTGGACGTCCATCTGCCCGGCCTCGATCTTCGCGAGGTCGAGCAGGCCGTTGATCAGACCGAGAAGGCTCTGCGCGGCCGTCCGCACCCGCCGGAGGTCCTCGGACTGGGAGTCGCTGAGCGGTCCGTTCAGACCCTCGAGAAGGAAGTCGGTGTAACCGAGGATCGCGTTCATCGGCGTACGCAGCTCATGGCTGACGTTCGCGATGAACTCGCTCTTCAAGCGGCTGGCCTCCTCGAGCTTCACGTTCGTCTCCCGGAGCTCGGTGAAGAGCGCGTCGTTCCGTCCATCGCGCACCTTGAGCGCCCCGGCCATGGAGCCGAAGGAGCGCTCGAGCTGGCCGATCTCGTAGGGCGATCCGCTCTCGACCGCGGTCGCGAGATCGCCTTCCTCGATGCGTCGTGCCGCGCTCGCGAGCCGCGCGAGCGGCATCGTCATCATTCGCGCCGTCCGGTAAGAGAGGAAGACCGAGAGCGCACCCAGGACAAGGCCGCCGACGACCACCGCAGCGGCGATCTGGCGCTGCGCGTCCTCGAGCGGCGCGAGCGGGAGGAAGACCACCAGCTGCTGCGGCGCGTTCGAGTGGGATTGGACGAGCGTGAAGATGGCGGCGTAACGCCGACCGCTCAGCACGACTTCCGCGCGATACGGCCCGACGAGCAGGTCGTTCTCGCTCGGTCTGGGCAACGCCGAGGTGTCTAGGCCGGAGACACTTGACACCACGGCCTTGCCGTCGACGAGGACGGCGATCTCCGAGTCCGATGCCGCTCGCAGCGTCTTGACGAAGCTGTCGTCCAGCAGGGAGCCGGCCTCCACGAAACCCGGCGGAGTCGCAGGGGTTCCTGACGAGATCGGCGTGATCGCCCGGATCATCAGTCCGCGCGCCTCCGTGTAGATCACGTACGAGAGCTCCGCGCGCGCCTGCGCGCGCACGACGAGCTCGGGCGGAAGCTTGTCGCCCGGCGCGAAGTCCTGTGCGCCGGCGATGATCACGCCGTTCGGATCGGCGATGAAGGCGAGATCGAGACCGAGACGCGATTTGAGCGGGATCAAGAGCTCACGCAGGCCGCGCGTATCCCCGGCCGTGGTCAGCTCCTTGATCGCCGGGAGGGATGACAGGACGGCGCTCGCACGGGAGGTGAGCGTGATGCGGTCGGCGATCCCGCTCGAGGTCGCGTTTGCCACGACGCCGGCCTCGTCGTTGAAGCGGTCTAGCAGGAGCTGCTGCGAGAGACCGATGGCGAGGGCGCCGATGATGACGATCGGGAGAATGCCGATGACGAAGCTACGCGCCAGGAGCGTGCGCCGCAGGCTCGGCCGCAGCAGCGAGGTCACGTTGCTGACGACGCGCTCCATGTCAGTTCGCGCTTGCGGCGATCTGCTGTCCTTCGGGGCTGCGCACGAAGTCAAGGAACGCCTTGATCCCCGGGCGCAGCTTCGATTCGTCTGCGAGGAACACGAGCAGGAGAGGACGGCCGATCTTGTACGAACCGTTCACGAGGTTTTCCGGGATCGGAGCTATTCCATCGATGGAGACCAGCTTGACCGTCGGCTCGGTCGAGGCCCTGCGGTTGGCGGTGGCCATGCCGATCGATGCCTTGAATGACCCGACGGACTTCAGCGTCTGCTCGAGCTCGTACACCTCGGTGGCGTCCTTGGCGTACGTCGCCTTGCCGCCGAAAAAGAACTGCTCGAACGAGCTGCGCGTGGCGGCGTTCGCTTCGCGAATGAAGACCTTGATGTCAAGATCCTCGCCGCCGATCTGCTTCCAGTTGGTGATGTCTCCGGCGAAGATCTTCTTCACCTGGTCGCGCGTGAGATCCTTCACGGGGTTCGCGGAGTTCACGATGACACAGGTTCCGGCGAGGCCGATGCCGACCGACTTCAGCTTCGTCGCCTCGTCCGCGGTCAGTGCCCGGCTCGTGAATCCCAGGTCGTTCGCCCCAGTTGTCACGAGATTGACGCCTGCGTCGGACCCGACCTCTTCGACCTGCCACGTGACACCGGGATGGAGCTCGGCGAAGCGCTTCGTGAGGGCGGTGACGGCCGCGAGCGCGCCGCCTCCGCCGCTCGCGCTGTAGCGACCGGCAAGCGGATCTGCGGTCGGGGTCGGCGGCTTCGCCGTCCCGCCGCACGCGGCGAGGAGGAGCGCGAGTGCCAGGATGAGCATGCGTTGAGTTGTAGCCATCAGGGATAGTGTGGTTACACGGGGGTAGGCCCCTCCATACCCCGATTGGGGGAGGTGGAGGGTAGTTTTTGCCGCAGTTGCGAACAACTTTCGCATAGGTCGCCCCCGATCGCACCAGAACGCGCTAATCGAGTCGCTCGTACCCCGGCAGCGTGAGGAATTCCGCGAAGTCCCGTGACAGCGCGACATCGTCGAAGAGCGACGCAGCCTCTTCGTATCGGCCGTTCGCGTACAACTCGTCGCCGAGCGTCTTGCGGATCTTCGCGAGCTCCTCCTGCTCGATCGTTTTCACGAGCTCGCTCGTCACGGTCGCGCCCTCCGCCAGCCGTGCGCCGTGATGGGCCCACTGCCAGACCTGCGAGCGCGAGATCTCCGCGGTCGCGGCGTCCTCCATCAGGTTGTTGATCGCCGCGGCTCCGGTACCGCGCAGCCATGAGGCGATGTACTGGATGCCGACGCTGACGTTCGTGCGCAGCCCGGCTTCGGTGATCGTCGAACCGGGGATCTTCACGTCGAGCAGCCGCTCCGCATCGCCGACGACCTCGGGACGCAGGCGGTCCAGCTGGTTCGGCTTGCTGCCGAGAACGCGATCGAACTCGGTCATCGCGGTCTCCACGAGATCGGGATGCGCGACCCACGTCCCGTCGAACCCGTCGTTCGCCTCGCGCACTTTGTCGTCGCGCACTTTCGCCAGCGCCGCCTCGGTCACCGTTAGGTCACGCCGGTTCGGGATGAAGGCGGCCATGCCGCCGAGCGCGAACGCGCCGCGCCGGTGGCAGGTCTTCACCAGCAGCTCGGTGTACGCGCGCATGAATGGAACGGTCATCGTGACCTGCGCGCGGTCGGGCAGGATGAACTCGGGCCGTCCTGCGAACTTCTTGATGATGCTGAACATGTAGTCCCAGCGGCCGGCGTTCAGTCCGCCGGAGTGCTCGCGGAGCTCGAAAAGGACCTCGTCCATTTCGAACGCGAGCGTGACGACCTCGACAAGGACGGTCGCCTTGATCGAGCCGCGCGGGACGTGCAGCTCGTCCTGCGACCATTTGAAGATCTCGTTCCACAGCCGCGCCTCGCGGTGGCTCTCGAGCTTCGGCAGGTAGAAGTACGGGCCCGTCCCCTTCGCGCGCAGCCGCGTCGCGTTGTGGAAGAAGTAGAGGCCGAAGTCGAAGAGCGCGCCGGCGATCGGCCGGCCTTCCACGAGGAAGTGCTTTTCGTCGAGGTGCCAGCCACGCGGGCGCACGACGAGCGTCGCGGTCTTCTCGTTCAGCTTGTAGACACGACCGTCCGGGTTGCGGAATTCGATCGTCCGATCGATCGCGTCGATGAGGTTGCGCTGACCTTCGATGAGGTTGCGCCAGGTCGGCGTGTTCGCGTCCTCGAAGTCCGCCATATAGACGGACGCGCCCGAGTTCAGGGCGTTGATGACCATCTTGCGATCGGTCGGGCCGGTGATCTCGACTTTGCGCGTCCGGAGGTCCGCGGGCACGCGGGCCACGGTCCACGCCGAATCGCGCAGCGGCTTCGAGTCGGCAAGGAAGTCGAGCCTGCCGCCCTCACGCAGCTCGCGCCATCGCTCCTGCCGCGTCTCGAGCAGACCGATGCGCGTGGGCTCGACCTCGCGGTGCAGACGGATGAGGAAGTCCTGCACTTCCTTCGTGAGCAGCTCTGCTGCGAGGGATGCGGTGTCGCGCGCGTCGTTTGGAATGCGAACTTCGACGGACGCGGTCGCCATCGCCCGTATGCTCGCACACGCATAGATGTCCGCACCGTTCGGTTTGGCTGGAAAGCGAGCGCTCGTCACCGGTGGTTCCCGCGGTATGGGTCGGGCGATCGCGCTCGCTCTCGCGGACGCCGGCGCGGACGTTGCTGTCACATCGCGAAATGGCAACGACGCGGAGCCCGTCGCCGTTGCGCTGCGCGCAAAAGGGCGGCGTTCGCTCGCGCTGCTCCTCGAGGTCCGGAACGAAGCTTCGATCCGGGTGTGCTTCGATCGAGTTGACCGCGAGTGGGGAAGCGTGGACATCCTGGTAAACAACGCCGGCACGAACATCCCCCAGGACCTCGAGACGCTCGACGAGGATTCGTGGGACACCGTGATCGACATCGACCTCAAAGGCTTGGTCTTCGTGACGCAGGCGGCCGCCGCGCGCATGATCGCGGCCGGCCGTGGCGGCCGGATCGTGAGCATCGCTTCGATCTACGGCGTGGTGGGCCGGCGCGAGCGCGTCGCCTACAGCGCGGCGAAGGGAGCCGTGGTCAACCTGACGCGGTCGCTCGCCCTCGAGCTCGCGCCGCATGGGATCACGGTGAACGCCGTCGGGCCCAGCCTGGTCGAGACCGACCTCACCCGCGAGCGGATGCGCACGAACCCGGCGTTCCGTGAGGAAGAGGTGGCGCGAACGCCGCTGGGACGGCTGGGCACGCCGGAGGATGTCGCGGCGGCGGTCCTCTTCTTCGCCTCGCCCGCGGCCGGTTTCATCACCGGCCAGACTCTTCTCGTGGACGGCGGAACATCGGCGCACTGAGATATCCCCCGACCGGTGAGGACCCGAGCGGTGCTCGCGCTAGTACAACTGGACTGACGGACGGGCGGGCCGGGGAGGACACTTTCGCTTGGGTGCAGTGGCGCAGCGTATGACCGGAGTCGAACATGGCTCGGCCCCGACGAGTACGGAGCCGACGCCGATCAATGCCGCACCGGTCACGCCGCCGGTCGAGGCCACGCTCCGCATCCTTCTCAACAGCGTTCCCTTCCTGATGGGTGTCGCCGTCGTGCGCCAGCCTCCCGCCAACGACGCCGCGATCGTCCAGGTCGGCCGCATGCCGTGGCTCCACGACCGTCGCCTCACCACGCTCAACCTGCCCGACGACGCGCTGCCCGCGAACCGCGCCCTCGCTCTCGATTGGCCGGTGCCGTACCAGGCTGAATGGGTCGGCGCGCCGCCGCGCTTGCTCATCGCTCGTCTGGTCGCGCAGGGTCACACCGTCGGCGTGCTCCTCGGGACGTTCATCACGCGCGAGCAGATCGCGCAGCACACGCGCGAGGCGCTCGACCTCGCGTGCGAGCTGATCGCCTCGGCAATGGCCGGGGAGCTGTTCGCGCCGAGCGCCCCACTCTATCCCGTCGAGGTCGAGCAGTCCTCGGTCTTCACGCCGCCGCCCGAGACGGCCGAGAAGACCGAGCCCCAGGACGAGCCGCAGCTCACGCTCGTCTCCCAGACCGCGACCGAGATGAGCGCGCCCCGGCCCGACGCGCCGCGCGCCGAAGCGATGAGTCGCCGCGACAGCGTCGATCTCGTGGTCGAGGAAGTCCGCAAGTCGCTCGAGGACGCGCACGACGCGCGCAGCCTCGGCCGGATCCTGCGCGACGTCATGAATGTGATCTCCGACGCCTCGGCGTTCTCGATCTCGGTGTTCCACATCGCTCTGAGCGAGGTCGCGTATCGCTACAAAGTGCTCGGCCCCGAGGCCGACGCGGCCGAGCTCGGTCGGCAGAGTGTCGACGATGGCCCGAGCTGCTACGCGGCTCGACACGACCGCCGCTGGCACGTGTTCCAGCGCGATCTCGCCATTCGCGACGGCGCGAACGTCCGGCACCGCGATGTCGCTGTCCTGCAGATCCCACTCGTCGGTGCCGGCGAGGTCTTCGGCGTGATGACGGTGCAGACGTTCCGGGCGGAGGGCTTCTCCGACCACGAGCTCCGGCTCATCGCCGCGGTCGCGGAGGTCGCCGCGCCGCGCTTCGGGCAGGTGCGCCTCTCCGGTCGCTTTCAGCCGCCACCGTCGAACGTTCCGTCGTCGAACGAACCCGCCCCGGTCGTGCTCGCGGGAGCCGCCTCGCAGCGACCCCCGGCACAGCAGCGCACCGGTGAGACCGTCCTCGCGGATCTGCTGCGGCGCTGCGCGGGTGCGGGCTTCGCGACCGCGTTCATCATGGGCGTCGACCCCGGCGCGGGCGTCCTCCGCGGCGAGCTCGTGAGTGACTCCGATGTCGCGCGGGAGCTCGATTACGCGCTCGGCATCACGACCGGGAAGTTCACGATCCCGATCGACGAGCGATACAACGCGATCGCCCGTGCGATCCGTGAGGCGCGGATCGTTCCGGCTCCGACGATCCACGAGATCGCACAGCCCGCGCTGGACTGGGACGCCTCTGTCGCCCTCGAGCGTCTCGCCCGTGGCGGCCGCACGGTCACGCTGCCGATCGTCGTCGAGAGCGATCCGGCCGGAGCGCTGGTGCTCGGACCGATGTCTGATGACCCGACCTTCACCGCCATCGAAATGGTCCGCGGATACGTCGAGGACGCGACACGCGAGCTCGCCGAGCTCTGGCGCGCCGAATCGCGCTAGATTTCGACGCGCGGTCAACCTGATCGCGGAGGACAGGCCCTAGACTCCCGCGCGTGATCGGCGAGGTGACATTCGGAGTCATCGGGCTCCTCTTCCTGTTCGCGGATCTCCGCACGTTCAGCTCGACGTTCCAGCAGACGTTCTTCGGCGCGCCGAACACCAACCTCGCGGTCGCGGCCGGCGGCGTATTCGCAACGTCTTTCCTCGCGCTGATCGTGGCCGCACGCCTTGGGCCGCGGCGCGCCGTTGGTCTCAGCGGAGTGATCTTCGGCGTCGCGACGCTGCTGCTCACCGCATCGCGGAGCAACTGGCTCGACCTCGCGCTGTCGGTCATCGCGCTCGCGGCGGGGATGTGGTGGCTCACGCTGTTCCACAGCTCGCGGCCGGGCGAGGCCCCGCCGGCGCTCGCGCGCGCGTTGCCGATCGCGTTCGTCGTGGACCTCGCGCTGCGCGGGGCGCTGCGCACGCAGCCGGTGGTCGATCTCGCGTGGCCGGTCGCGGTCGGCATCGTCCTCGTCGCGGTCCTCGTGTTCGGCGCCGCTGGGTTGGCCTCACTCTCCGCCGAGCGCCAGTGGACCGCGCCCGGCGTGGTCGGCACGCTCGCGCTCATCGCCGTGCCGGCGCTCGTCCTCGTGGCTGAGACCGGCGCGACGAACGGCGCCCAGGTCTCACTCGCGGCCGGCCTCGGGCTCGGGCCGGAACCCGCGCGCGCGACGCAGGTCGGTCAGATCGTGCTCGGGTTCGGCCTCGCGGCCGGCGCGCTCGCTCTCGTGCGCTTCGGGCCGAACCGTTTCCTGGGCGCCGGTGCGCTGGCGATCGGCGCTGCGCTCCTCTGGTGGCACCAGCCGTTCGTTTCGCTCGTCGGCGGTCTGATCCTCGCCGCGGGCCTCGTCATCTCCGCGGCGACGATCCTCGGCGCGCCGCAGGTCCCGGTGCGGTCGCCCGCCGGTCCCGTGCTCGCGCTGTCGCTCGGCTGGCTCCTGTTCGTCGGCGCCGCATTCGGGTTTTACGCGTTCTTCGCCCTGCAGCCGGCGGTGTGGGCCGCGACGGCGCTCGTGGTGCTCGCGACGCTCGTCGCGCCGACCCCCGTCATGCGGTTTGGCGCGCCGCTGGCTGCCGCGGCCGCTGCCGTCGCGGTCGCCGTGCCGCTCGCCGCGTTCTTCACCGCGCCCGTGACGCCCGAGCCGCAGCCGGCGAAGGTCACGTTCCGCCTCATGACCTACAACGTCCACCAGGGCTTCGACGCGGGGCAGGTCCCGTCGCTTGATGCGATCGTCGCCACCGTCGCGCATGAGTCACCGGACGTGCTGGTGTTGGAAGAGGTCGTGCGCGGCTGGATGATCGACGAGCAGCACGACGTGCTGTCGGTGCTCGCCCAGCGGCTCGAGATGTACTACACGTTCCTTCCGACCATCGGCGACCTCTACGGCAACGCCGTCCTCTCCCGCTATCCGATGGAGGTCACCAAGCGCGTTCCCTACGCGCCGGGACCGACGCTGCGGAACCAGCCGCGTGGCGCGCTGTTCGTGAGGATCGGCGACCTGCTCGTTGTCGGCACGCATCTGGATCACACGAGCGATGGCACCTTCGTGCGACAGGACCAGGTGCGCACGATCCTTCGCGAGCTCGGCGACGCGACCGCGGTCGTCGTCGCCGGCGATCTGAACGCAGAGCCGGGCGATATCGAGATCCGGCTGTTCGATCAGGCCGGCTTCCAGGATCTCGGGCAGCAGGCTGGGCCGACGACTATCGGCGACGACCCACCCAAGCGCATCGACTACGTCTGGGGCCTCGGCGTCGTCGGCGCTCAGGCGCATACGACCGAGCCGACAAATCTCTCGTCGGACCATCGCGGCCTCGTGGTGAACATCACGCGCACGGGGAAGTGAGCGACAAGCCCGCGGACGGTATGCCGGCCCTCCGCGCGATGCTGTTGCGGTCCAAGCCGGCGGACTACGGTCTCGCGGCCACGACCGAGCTGCCGCGTGTGTGGGGCGCGATGATGGAGATGCGCATCGGCAAGGCCGACGTGTCGCTTGTCGCGGTCGCGGAGGGCTCGACCAGTCTCTACTTCAGCACCGGCGGCGGCGTCATCGGCGGCGGCGAGCACGAGACGGTGCGTGTGGCCAACCGGAAACTGCTCGTCGTCATCGAGAAGCTGTATCCCGCGTTCGTGCTGCGCGAGGCCCCGCTGGCGGTGATGACCGGCGCGGTCTCGTTCGCCGTCTTCACCTATGAAGGTCTACGCGTTGCGCGTGACTCGGAGGAAAGCGTGCAACTGAAGAAGTCGCCGCTGTGGCCCGCCTACTACGTCGGCCAGGAGGTCATCACTGCCCTCCGGCTCGCGACGGAGAGAGGTCCTCACGGGTAGACTGGTCGTAGCCGCGGGGCTTCCACCAGCGGACCGAGGATCGCCATCACCGGATCGTTCGTCCACCTCCACACCCACAGCGAGTACAGCCTGCTGGACGGGCTTTCGCGCGTGTCCGATCTGGTCACGCGCGCGAAGGAGCTCGGCATGCCGGCCATCGCGCTTACCGACCATGGTGCGCTGTACGGTGCGATCGATTTCTACGTCGCCGCGAACCAGGCCGGCATCAAGCCGATCATCGGCGTCGAGACGTACGTCGCGCGCACGAATCGCTTCGAGCGCGATCCGCGCCTCGAGGGGCACGGCAAGCCGTTCCACCTCGTATTGCTGGCGAAGGACTTCACGGGCTATCGGAACCTCGTCTCGCTCGTCACGACCGCGCATCTCGACGGCTACTACTACCGCCCGCGCATGGACAAGGACATCCTCCGGGAGCACTCGCAGGGCCTGATCGCGCTGTCCGCCTGCCTGCAGGGCGAGCTCGCGCGCGCGATCCAGGACGAGGGCATCGAGGCAGCGTGCAAGGTCGCGCTGGAGCATCAGGAGATCTTCGGGAAGGGCAACTACTTCCTCGAGCTGATGCAGCATCAGGTTCCGGAGCAACAGGCTGTCCTCGAGGGCGTCCGCGAGGTGTCGCGCCGAACGCATATCCCGCTCGTCGCGACGAACGACATCCACTACGTGCACGCCGACGACGCGGAAGCGCAGGATGTCATGGTCTGCATCCAGAGCGGGAAGACGATCGAGACGCAAGACCGCCTGAAGATGATCGACCACCCTGAGCTCTACCTGAAGAGCGCCGAGCAGATGGCCGCGCTCTTCCCGGACGACCGCGAAGCGCTCGAGAACACCGTCCGCATCGCGGAGATGGTCGACATCAAGCTTCCGCTGGGCGAGCTGCAGCTGCCGGCCTTCGCCGTGCCGGCGGGCACCACGCCTGACGCGTTTCTCCGTAGCCTGTCGGAGACCGGCGTGCGCGCGAAGTACGGCGAGATCACGCCGGAGCTGAGGGAGCGTCTCGACAAGGAGCTGTCGGTCATCGGGAAGCTCGGCTACTCGGGCTACATCCTCATCGTGCAGGACTTCATCCGCTACGCGCGCGAGAACGGGATCCTGACGGCGGTGCGTGGCTCGGCCGGTGGATCACTAGTGAACTACGCCATCGACCTCACCGACATCGACCCGATCCGCTACGGCCTCATCTTCGACCGCTTCCTCAACCTCGAGCGCTACACGCTCCCGGACATCGACGTCGACTTCATGGACAACCGCCGCGACGAGGTGATCGCCTACGTCACGGAGAAGTACGGGGCCGACCGCGTCGCGCAGATCGGCACGTTCAACACGATGCTCGCGCGCGCGGCCGTGCGTGACGTTGCGCGCGTGCTCGGCATGCCGTACGGCGAGGCGGACCGCGTGGCGAAGACGATCCCCTTCGGGGTGACGCTCGAGGACTCGCGCCGCATGGTGGCCGAGCTCAGGGATCTGGAGCAGGAACCGCACGTGGAGCGCTTGCTCGACCTCGCCGAGAAGGTCGAGGGACTCGTGCGATCGACTGGCACGCACGCCGCCGGCGTGGTGATCACAGCCGAGCCGCTGAGCGCGCTCGTCCCGCTGGAGCGCTCCAAGGGAACGTCCGCGATCCAGACGCAGTACGAGGACAAGTCGCTCGAGAAGCTTGGCCTTCTGAAGTTCGACTTCCTCGGTCTGTCGAACCTCACGATCCTCGACGAGGCGCTGAAGCTCATCAAGACGTCGCGCGGGATCGACATCGATCGCGCGCGCATCCCGCTCGACGACCAGAAGACGTTCGACCTGCTCGGCTCGGGAGAGACGACCGGCATGTTCCAGCTGGAATCCGCGGGGATGCGTCGTCACATCCGCGACCTGAAGCCGGACCGCGTCGAGGACGTCATGGCCATGGTCGCGCTCTTCCGCCCGGGTCCGATGGACTACATCCCGGCGTACATCCGCCGCAAGCACGGCCAGGAACCAGTCACGTACGCGCATCCCCTGCTGGAGCCGGTCCTGCGCAAGACGTACGGCGTCATGGTCTACCAAGAGGACGTGATGGCGGTGACGCAAGCTCTCGCCGGCTTCACCCTCTCGCAGGCCGACGTCCTCTGCTTCGCGATCCGTAAGAAGATCCGCGAGAAGCTCGACGCGCAGAAGATGAAGTTCGTCGAGGGCTGCCTGCGGAACGGCGTGCACGCCGACGTGATCGAGCAGGTCTGGAAGGACTTCGAGCCGTTCGCTCGCTATGGCTTCAACCGCGCCCACGCCGCGATCTACGGCGTCATTGCGTATCACACGGCCTACCTCAAGGCGAACTACACGCTCGAGTACATGACCGCCGTGCTCTCGTCGGACATGGGGAACTCGGAGAGGATCGCGATCGCCGTCGCGGAATGCCGTCGGATGGGCATCGCGGTGCTGCCGCCCGATGTGAACGAATCCGAGTTCGGCTTCGCGATCACGCCGAAGGGCATCCGCTTCGGACTCGGCGCCGTGAAGAACGTCGGCGAGGGAGCGGTCGAAGGCATCATCGAGGCGCGGAAGGCCGGCGGGCGATACAAGTCGCTCGACGACTTCTGCGGTCGTATCGATCTGCAGCGCTGCAACAAGCGCGTGCTGGAGTCGCTCATCAAGTGCGGTGCGCTCGATGCGTTCGGTCCGCGCGCGGTGCAGCTCGCGCATCTCGACCTCGCGCTCGCCACCGCGCAGCGCGAGCAGCGGGACCGCGAGAGTGGCCAGGTCGGTCTCTTCGCCAGCCTCGGAATGGCGGACGAGATCATCGCGCAGCCGCTCCCCACCGGACCGGAGGCGCCCAAACGCGAGCTCCTCGGCTGGGAGAAGGAGCTGCTCGGCATCTACCTGTCGGAGCACCCGCTGCAGCGGATGTCGGAACGCATGGGTGACGTGGTCACGGCCTACCTCGCCGAGCTGAAGGAGGCCGGCGAGGAGCTCGTGACGGTGGCATGCGTCGTTACGAGTGCGCGGAAGCACATCACCAAAGAGAAGAAGCTCATGATGTTCGCGCAGGTCGAGGACCTCACCGGCACGGTCGAGGTGACGGTCTTCCCGCGCACCTACGAGGCCACGGCTTCGCTGTGGAACGCCGACGAGGTCCTCCTCGTCCTGGCCCGCGTCGAGCAACGCGACGAGGCGCCGAAGCTGTTGTGCGAGCACGCCGTGCGATTTGACGACGCTGGGATCGCCGAGATCCGACGCGTTGCCGACGAACGTCGCCAGAGCCTCGCGAAGCGGGCGAAGTTCGTCCGGCCGACGAATGGCAACGGTCATGGCTCGAGGTCTGACGGGTCGGCGGGTCCTGCCCCGGCGGGGTCATCTCCTCGGCCGACCTACTCGCCGGCTCCCACCTCGCAGAGAGCCCCGTCCTTGCCGTCGCCGGCTCAACGGTCGGCGACGGAGACGACTCCCGCCGTGTCACCCGCCTCCCCGCCATCTTCGTCGTCCTCCCCGTTGCCCTCTTCGTCGGCCTCTCCTTCGGAACTTGTCATCCGGTTTCGCGAGGCTCTGGATTACGAACGATCGATCGCGATCTTTCAGCGGATCCAGCAGGTGCTCAAGTCGCACGGCGGCTCGTCGGTGGTGATCCTCGAGCTGCCGCGTGCCGCGGGCGGGGTCAGGCGAGTGCCGACCTCGTTCCGTGCCCTGCCGTCACGCGAGCTGGCGGATGCCGTCGCGAACGAGGTCGGCGGCGACGTGGTCGAGGTCGTCCTGCCGCGCTAGCTGAGCTGCCCATAGAGGTTGTTGACAAGGAGAGAGCCCTCCGTGCTTGCTTCGGGTGACTGACTCGAAACGGCACAAGGAGGGCTCTCTGGTGTCTCACTCTAGGGCGAAGCTC
>Ga0207684_10001691_pt1 | contig 23442 bp, 22 predicted proteins | sample KBSK5501metaG_FD_184342 | JGI IMG/M metagenome (GOLD analysis project Ga0207684, IMG submission 184342) | Corn, switchgrass and miscanthus rhizosphere microbial communities from Kellogg Biological Station, Michigan, USA - KBS K5-50-1 metaG... | ecosystem: Host-associated > Plants > Roots >...
GGGTGATGATGGGGTACCGGAGTCCACCCCGAACACGCCCACGTTGGTGATCGTGATCGTTCCGCCGGCCAGGTCGGCCGGGGACGTCTTGCCCGCCCGCGCGGTCATGGCCAGGTCGGCCAGCGCGTGGGCGAGCGCAGGCAGGGTCAGCGCGTGGGCGTCCTTGATGTTGGGCACGATCAGGCCCCGCTCGGTGGCGGCCGCGATGCCCAGGTTCACGTAGTGCTTGACGACGATCTCCTGCGCGTCCTCGTCCCAGGTCGAGTTGATCATTGGGTACCGCGCCACCGAGAGGAGCAGTGCCTTGGCCACGAACAGCAGCGGAGACACGCGGATTTCGGCGAACTCAGGCAGATCCCGGATCCGCTGCACGGCGCCCATCGTCGCGTCCACGTCGACCTGCAGGAACTCGGTGACGTGCGGGGCGGTGAAAGCGCTCGCCCGGACCGCCGCGGCCGTGTGCTTGCGCACCCCACGGATGGCGATCCGCTCCTCACGGGCCAGCGCGGCGATCGCCGTGCGGGGCGCCGTCGGCGCTGCGGGCTCGTACGCTGCGGCCTGCACATCGTCCCTGGTGATCGAGCCACCCGGCCCGGTCCCGGACAGCCCCGCCAAGTCGACGCCGAGGTCCTTGGCCAGCTTGCGGACCGGCGGCTTGGCCAAGGTGACCGCGGCATCGGCTGACCAGCCGGCGACAGGTTCCGCGTCCGGGACGTGGCCCGCAGAATCAGCAGCCGAACGTATTCCAGCAGCCGGTGCCTTACGAGGACGCCGGGTCGTCGCGCCTAGTCTGACTCCGTAGCCGACCAGCACCGCCTGGCGTTCTTCCTTCGGAGCCGGGCTGCGTTCCCCGGGTCCGGCGAGGCCCTCGGCGGGAAGCGGGGGGATGAGGTCCTCCGGTGACGGATGGGGGCCCGCCGCCGCGATCGCGGCCGGGTCCACGGGCACCGGGTTGACGGGCCCGGGACTCACAGCGTCGGCGTCCGCGCCGGCCGTCCCTGACCCGGCCGGCACGGTCTCAGCCAGCACGGTCTCGGCCAGCACGGTCTCGGCCGTTCCGGCGTCCTCGGCCACGTCCACCTCGATGATGGGTGTCCCCACGTCCACGCTCTGACCTTCCGGCACGAGCAGGCCGGTGACGACGCCCTCGTACGGGGAGGGCAGTTCGACGACCGCCTTGGCCGTCTCGATCTCCACGATCACCTGGTTGATGGTCACCCGGTCGCCGGGCTTGACGCGCCAGGTGACGATGTCCGCCTCGGTGAGCCCCTCGCCGACGTCAGGGAGCCGGAACTGCTTCAGCTCACTCATGCTCTGTGCTCCCCCGCTCGCCTCCGGGGCCCCTGAAGGCCCTCAGCCTCGCTCATACAGCGCCCCCCTCAGTAGGTGAACGTGCGGTCGACGGCGTCCAGCACCCGGTCCAGGTCGGGGAGGTAGTGGTCCTCCAGCCGGGATGGCGGGTACGGGGTGGAGAACCCGCACGCCCGCAGCACGGGGGACTCAAGGTGGTAGAAGCACTCCTCGGTGACGCGGGCCGCGACCTCCGCGCCGAGCCCTCCGGTGACCGGTGCCTCGTGCGCGACCACGCACCGGCCGGTCCGCCGTACCGCCGCGAAGATGGTTTCCGTGTCGAGCGGGGACAGCGAGCGCAGGTCGATGACCTCGATCGAGCGTCCGTCGGAGCGGGCGGCCACCGCGGCCTCGGCGCAGGTCCGGACCATCGGGCCGTAGCAGAGCAGCGTCACGTCGGTGCCGTCGATCACTGTCCTGGCCTTCTCAAGCGGCAGGGCGGCGGCCAGCCCGCCGGCGATGTCCACCTCCGCCTTGTCCCAGTACCGCCGCTTCGGCTCGAAGAAGATCACTGGGTCGTCACAGGCGATCGACTGCTGAATCATGGCGTACGCCTCCGCGGGATCCCCGCAGGCAACCACGCGCAGGCCAGCCGTGTGCACGAACAATGCCTCGGGAGACTCGCTGTGGTGCTCGACCGCCCCGATGCCGCCGCCGCACGGAATCCGGATGGTCACCGGCATGCTGACGTGGCCGAGCGAGCGCAGCCGCAGCTTGGCCAGCTGGCTGACGATCTGGTCGAACGCGGGATACACGAAGCCGTCGAACTGGATCTCGCACACGGGCCGGTACCCGCGCAGGGCCAGCCCGATCGCGGTTCCGACGATGCCGGACTCCGCGAGTGGCGTGTCCACGACGCGCATGTCGCCGAAGTCCTTCTGCAATCCGTCGGTGACCCGGAAAACACCGCCCAGTTTGCCCACGTCCTCGCCCATGATAAGCACCTTGGCGTCGTTCTCCAGCGCCTTGCGCAGGCCCTCGTTGAGCGCCTTGGACAGGGTCAGCTTGGTCATCGGCCTGCCTCCTCGACGGTGAACGACTCAAGGTAGGCCGCGTACTGTTCGCGCTCGGACCGCAGCAGCGAGGTCGGCTCGGCGTACACGTTCTCGAAGATCGCCATTGGCTGCGGGTCTGGCATCTCGAGGCAGGCCCGCCGGACCCGCCTGCCCAGCTGATCGGCCTCCGACTCGACGCCCTCGAAGAAGGCCAGGTCCGCGGAGCCGGTGCGCACCAGGTAGGCCTTTACCCGCTCGATGGGGTCCTTCAGCTTCCACGCCTCAAGCTCGCTGGCGAGCCGGTACCTGGTCGGGTCGTCGGTCGTGGTATGGGCGCCCATCCGGTAGGTAAACGCCTCGATCAGGGTGGGCCCCTGGCCTTCGCGCGCCGCCTGCATGGCCTTCCTGGTGACCGCCAGGCAGGCGAAGACGTCGTTGCCGTCGACCCGGACACCCGGAAATCCGAAGCCGCGTGCCCGCTGGTACAGCGGAATGCGGCTCTGCCGTTCCAGCGGTTCGGAGATGGCCCACTGGTTGTTCTGGCAGAAGAACACGACCGGTGCGTTGAACACCGACGCCCAGATGAACGCCTCGCTGACATCGCCCTGGCTGGTCGCGCCGTCCCCGAAGTACACGATGACGGCCTCGCCGTCCTCGCCTACCGCGCCGTCGCGCTGAATGCCCATGGCGTAGCCGGTGGCATGCAGCGTCTGGCTGCCGATCACGATCGTGTACAGATGGAAACGGTGTTCCGCGGGATCCCAGCCGCCGTGGCTGACCCCGCGGAAGAGCTCAAGGAGCTTCATCGGGTCCAGGCCGCGGCACCAGGCCACGCCGTGCTCACGATAGGTGGGGAAGGCCATGTCCCGTGGGCCGAGCGCGCGGCCAGACCCGACCTGGGCGGCCTCCTGCCCGAGCAGGGAGGCCCAGATGCCAAGCTCGCCCTGGCGCTGCAGGGCGATGGCCTCGGTGTCGATCCGCCGGACGAGGAGCAGGTCCCGGTAGAGTCCCTTGATCTCGTCGGCGGACAGCTCCAGCGGGTAATCGGAGTGTTCGGCCCGCTCGCCCTCCGGCGTGAGGAGCTGAATGAGTTCTGCTCGCGATCCCTGCTGCCCGTCCAGGCCCGGGGATCCCGGTGCGGCGGTGACCGCACCGTCTGCGTCGACGGTCACGTGCCACTCCTTGGTGCTCGGGGCCGATCCCAGGATCACCGCGATCGGCCGGTCCGTCCCATGTCCCGTGTGACAGTACCCGTCCTCCGACGGACCACTAGGCTGCGCCGTGTCTCTGACATGGGTTCACTACCGCCATCGTGACAGACCACACCGCGGGGCACGCAACCCCTGGCCAATGGCTCACCGGCGGCGCGCCGTCGCGTACGCTGCGTGCCCTGTACGCAGATCGCGGCGGAGCAGGCAACGAGGCGGAGCCGCACGGCCAGGGTTGCGGCGGAGCCGCACGGCCAGGGTTGCGGCGGAGCCGCACGGCAAGGGAGGCGCGCGTGGCCCGGATCGTCGTCGACGTGATGCTCAAGCCGGAGATCCACGATCCGCAGGGTGAGGCGATCGCGAGCGCCTGCCAGCGCCTCGGGTTCGCGCAGGTGCTCGGCGTCCGGCAAGGCAAGCGGTTCGAGGTGGAGCTGAGCGGCCCGGCCGACGAGGCCGCACTTGGGCGGATCGCGCAACTAGCTGGCGACCTGCTCGCCAACCCCGTCATCGAGGAGTTTTCGGTGCGCGAGGCCTGAACGCCCGCCCACGGCGCGCTGAGTCTTCACCCGGGGTTCACGATTATCGCGGCTCTGACGGGGAAGGCAATCAAGAGGCCAGCATGATCGGTGGAATCACCCAACGAAGGGCGGATGCGGGCTCGTATGAGACGCGCCGAGGAGCCGACCGTGGACGTGAAGTTCTGCCTTGTGTTCCCGCACGAGGCACTGAGCGTGCCGGTAATGCGCCGTGTTCTGGGCGACACGCTACGCCGGCTGGGGGCAGATGAGGATGGTGTCGCCGACCTCCTGCTCGCCGTCACCGAGGCGTGCACCAACGTGATCAGGCACGGCCGCGGTGGCCCGGGGCGCAGGTATGAGGTGGTGGCCAGTCTGGGTGAGGGCGGCTGCCTGGTCCAGGTGCTGAACGGCCGACGCCGATTCGATTCGCCCGTCCTCCCCCCGCGTCGGCCGGCTTGGCGGTCCGTGCACTACCCGGCCCGGAGGCGTCGCTGGGCGGTGCGCCCAGCAGTCCGCAAGCGGCTGGGCCGGCGCGCGCCGGTGGAGAATCAGGAGATCGCGACACTCCCGGAGTCCGGGCGCGGTCTCGCCATCATGCGTGCCTGCGTGGACGACGTGACGCTGAGCAGCGGCCCCGGCCGGGCCACCGTGGTGTCGTTGCAGAAGCGGATGGAGTGGCGCGCGGACGCGCCGCTGGTCAGTCCGTCAGCCGGGCAGCTCAGGGACGCCGGCTGACCCGGTAACCTGCCTAGGGGCAGGCAAAGCCGCCTGTACCAGTCCCGGCCCGCACCCTGCATGCCCCACCCCGCGTGCCGCACCCTGCTCGCCCGAACTGTGCTCACCCGCCGACAAACCGGAGGGAGGACGCGGCGCTTCCCCCGGCCGCAGCGCCGGGGTTCCGTGTCGCAACCTTGATGACAGAGCGCGTGGGCATCATCACCTTCCCGGGATCACTCGATGACTCTGACGCGGCCCGCGCGGTCGCCCGCGCAGGCGGCGAGGCGGTCCGGCTCTGGCATGGCGATCACGACCTGCGCGGCGTGGACGCGGTGATCCTGCCGGGCGGGTTCTCCTACGGCGATTACCTGCGCTGTGGCGCGATCGCCCGGTTCGCCCCGGTGATGCGCGAGCTCGTGCCCGCAGCCCGAGCCGGCCTGCCGGTGCTCGGGATCTGCAACGGCTTCCAGATCCTCTGCGAGGCCCACCTGCTGCCCGGTGCGCTGACCCGCAACGCGAGGCTGCGCTTCATCGACCGGGATGTGCGGCTGCGCATCGAGACCACCGCGACGCCGTGGACCCGGGGATTCTCGCCTGGACAGGAGATCACGGTGGTGCTGAAGAGCGGCGAGGGCGCGTACGTCGCCGACCCCGCCACGCTGGCCGCGCTCGCGGCGGGCGGCCAGGTCGTCGTGCGCTACTCCGATGGGAATCCGAACGGCTCCGCCGCTGACATCGCGGGGGTCTGCAACGAGGCCGGCAATGTGGTGGGCCTGATGCCGCACCCTGAGCACGCGATCGACCCGCTGACCGGCCCCGGCCCCGATGGCCTGGGCTTCTTCACGTCAGCCCTCCGCGCCCCGGAGGCGAGCGGTAGACAGAGTGAGCGAGCGGGAGACACATGAGTAGCCCGGGGGACGGTGCTCTGGTCGGCCGGGTGGACACGGTAGGGCGCGCGGCAGCCACCCCGGACCAACCGCAGCCGCACGCCGAACTCGGCCTGACCGACGCTGAGTACGCGCGGATCAGGGAGCTGCTCGGCCGCCGGCCGACTGACTCCGAGCTGGCCATCTACTCGGTCATGTGGAGCGAGCATTGCTCCTACAAGTCGTCCAAGGTGCACCTGCGCCAGTTCGCCGAGAAGGCGCCGAGCACCCGGGCGCTGCTGGCCGGCATCGGGAACAACGCGGGCGTGGTCGATATCGGCCAGGGCTACGCGGTCACGTTCAAGATCGAGTCACACAATCACCCGTCCTACGTCGAGCCGTTCCAGGGAGCGGCCACCGGTGTGGGCGGCATCGTCCGGGACATCCTGGCCATGGGAGCGCGGCCGGTCGCGGTGATGGACGCGCTGCGGTTCGGGCCTGCTGACGCGCCGGACACCCGCCGGGTGCTGCCGGGCGTGGTCGGCGGGATCTCCTTCTACGGCAACTGCCTCGGGTTGCCGAACATCGGCGGCGAGCTGGCCTTCGACCCCTGCTATGCCGGCAACCCGCTGGTGAACGCGCTGTGCGTGGGGGTGATGCGGCATGAGGACCTCAAGCTCGCCGCGGCCCGCGGGACGGGGAACGCGGTGATCCTGCTCGGATCGGGGACCGGCCCCGACGGCATCGGCGGCGCATCGGTGCTCGCCAGCGCCACCTTCGGCGGCGGCGAGTCGGCGAAGCGGCCAAGCGTGCAGGTCGGTGACCCATTCATGGAGAAGCTGCTGATCGAGTGCTGCCTGGAGCTGTACGCGGCAGGACTGGTCGTCGGCGTCCAGGACCTGGGCGCCGCCGGGGTCTCCTGCGCCACGGCCGAACTGGCCGCGGGCGGCGGGGTGGGCATGCGGGTCCGGCTCGATGCGGTCCCGCTGCGCGATCCGGCCCTGGGGCCGGCCGAGATCTTGATGAGCGAGTCGCAGGAACGCATGATGGCCATCGTCGAGCCCGGTGACATCGGCCGCTTCCTGGAGATCTGCGCCCGGTGGGACGTGCCGGCCACGGTGATCGGCGAGGTGACCGGTGGCGGCAGGCTGGAGATGACCTGGCACGGTGAGCAGGTCGTGGACATCGCGCCGGGCAGCGCGGCCGACGACGGCCCGGTGTACCAGCGGCCGGCGGCCCGCCCGGCCGGCCAGGACCAGCTGGTGGCCAGCGACCCGGCGGCGCTGCCCCGCCCGGCAGCCGGCGCCGGGCTGCGCGCCACGCTGCTGGCCCTGCTGGCCTCCCCGGGCCTGGCCGACAAGAGCTGGGTCACCGAGCAGTACGACCGGCACGTGCGGGGCGACACCGTGCTGGCCATGCCGCAGGATGCCGGGGCGATCCGGGTGGACGAGCAGACGCACCTCGGTGTGGCGCTCGCCACCGACGGCAACGGCCGTTACAGCCGGCTCGACCCCTACGCGGGCGCGCAGCTCGCGCTCGCCGAGGCCTACCGGAACGTGGCGGCCGCCGGCGCGGTTCCGCTCGCCGTCACCAATTGCCTCAACTTCGGGTCGCCGGAGGATCCCGCGGTCATGTGGCAGTTCACCGAGGCGGTACGCGGGCTCGCGGACGCCTGCGCCACCCTGGGCGTGCCGGTGACCGGCGGCAACGTGAGCTTCTACAACCAGACCGCCGCCGTGCCCATTCACCCCACCCCCGTGGTCGGCGTGCTCGGCGTGCACCAGGACGTGCGGCGCCGGCTCACGATCGGGTTCGCCCGCGGCGGCGACACCATCCTCCTGCTGGGCCGGACCGCGGACGAGCTGGGTGGCTCGGCATGGGCGCAGGTGATGCACGGGCATCTCGGCGGCCGGCCGCCCACGGTGGACCTGGCCGCGGAGCGGGCCCTCGCGGCGGTGCTAACCGCCGCGGCATCCGACAGCTTGCTCAGCGCCGCGCACGACCTCTCCGACGGCGGCCTCGCGATCGCCCTCGCCGAGTGCTGCCTGGCCGGCGGCAGGGGCTGCCGGGTGACGCTGCCCGGCGACGCGTTCACCCTCCTGTTCAGTGAGTCGGCGGCGCGTGCGGTCGTCGCGGTGCGGCCCGGCTCGGAGGCGGCCTTCGCGGCGCTGCTGGACAGTCATGGTGTCCCGGCCGCCGCTCTGGGTGTCACGGGCGGCGCCAGCCTGGAGATTGGTGGCAGCTTCGCCGTCCCGCTGGACGAACTCGCCGACGCGCACCGGACCACGCTGCCCGCGCTGTTCGGCTAGGGCGTGTCTCGTGGATCTTGGCCGTCGCGAGCGGCCGTCCGGAGGGATGGCTCGCAAGGCGGAGGAGGAGCCAATAGCGGAGCTATTGGCGACGACGACAACGCCGCGAGGCGCCCTCCGGCGGACGCGCAGCAGGCTGAAGATCTACGAGACACACCCTGGATCACAGGTCAGAACGCGGTGGGGAAGGCGATGAGCTGCTGCCACGGCATGGACGACGAGCAGGACTGCATGGCCACGCCGGTTCCCCCGTCGGCCTGAGTCGCACCTACCGTGAGGCAACGCCCGCTGGCCGCGCTGCGCAGTTGCCAGTAGCCCCGCCCGGCGGGATCGGTGCCCAGGTAGGGGTGATACCAGCGTTCGCTGAGCCCGAGGTCGCAGCGGGCTAGCACGGCGGTGACGCTGCGCTTGCTGCCAGTCGTGGCCAGGCACTGCCCATCAGGTGTGAAGACCAGGATGTAGGCCCCGCCGCCCATCTGGTCCGCCTGCCACTGCTGACTGGGCTGGACATTCCCGCCCCCGCCGCTCGGCGTGAAGGCGAGCCCCGCCTGTGATTCGGAGAGCAGGGTCATAGTCCCGGCCGGACTGCCGCCCGCCTGCGCCGGGCCCGGATTCGCCAGGCCGACCGCCTGCGTGCCGATGATGTTCGTGGCCAGCGGGGTGGGGTGCAACGCCGTCGGCGTGCCGCCGCTGGTCACCAGGACCGCCGCAACGCCGACCGCAGCCGCGGCGGCGGCCAGGCCCGCGGTACCGAATACCCAGGTACGCGATGCCCGGTTCCTCTGGTGCCGCGAGACGCGACGCTGCGGCCCTGTCATACCGAACCACTACCTGCTCTCGGCGGCCCAGGCCAGTGAAATCCTCAATCAGGGTAGATCGGGAAAAGAACAATTACCAAACGATCCGACCTGCGCACTCTCCGTGGACCGTTCCGGGCCGGCTGGGCCGGCTGGTCGTCTGGGCTGCCTTGTGCTCCGTTCCGGGCCGGCTGGCCCCGGCTGGCCGCCGGGGCCGTCTTGCGCTCCGTTCCGGGCTGGGCTCGCCGGCCCTCTGGGCGTTTTTCGGGTACCGTCGCAGCGATGCCAGCGCGCCGGATGGACCCGGGACGACTGCTTGCCGCGCTCAACTCGCAGCGCGCGGCGCTCGGCGCGGCCCCGTGGAGTGGGCCCACCGAGGCCGGCGCGCTCGGCGCGGCATGTGCCGCGGCCGTGCTCGCGGCGCTGGATGCCAGTGGGCAGCCGGAACCTGAGGCCCTCCGGGCCGCCACTACATACCTGCTCGGCCTGCTCAGTGAGCGGGTGCCGGGCCGCGCGGTGGAGGTCAGGGTGCCCCCGTACGCCGCGGTGCAGTGCGTCGCCGGGCCCCGGCACACCCGCGGCACGCCGCCCAACGTGGTGGAAATGGACGCGATCACCTGGGTGCTGCTGGCTGAGGGCCGGCTGGCATGGGCGCAGGCTGTGGCGGATGGCCGGGTCAGGGCCAGCGGCCCGCGCGCGGACCTGTCCGGGTACCTGCCACTGCCGGGCGGTGCCATGAGCTGGCACAGGTCACTAGACTGAGCACGTGGTCAACCCCGATGGTCGGCTGACGGATGATCTGGATCCGACGGATAGGCCTCCGCGGGACGCGTGCGGCGTGTTCGGGGTGTGGTCGCCGGGCGAGGAAGTCGCCAAGCTTGCGTACTTCGGGCTGTACGCGCTGCAGCACCGGGGCCAGGAGTCAGCCGGCATAGCAGTGAGTGATGGCGCTCGCATTGTGGTGTACAAGGACATGGGCCTCGTGGCCCAGGTGTTCAACGAGGGCGTGCTCTCGACGCTGCGGGGCCATATCGCCGTCGGGCACTGCCGCTACTCCACCAGCGGCGCCTCGGTGTGGGCGAACGCGCAGCCGACGTTCCGGTCCACCCCGACCGCCAGCCTGGCCCTCGGCCACAATGGCAACCTGATCAACACCCTGGAGCTCGCGGCCATCGCCGCCGCCGCAGGCAGCGACGGCATGCCCGGCAACGGGGCCACCTCCGACACGGACGTGCTCACGGCGCTGTTCGCCGACCCAAGCGCCGGCAGCGTCGAGGACAGCGTGCTGGCCACGCTGCCGCTCGTCCGGGGGGCCTACTCGCTGGTCTTCATGGACGAGCGGACCCTGTACGCGGCACGCGACCCGCAGGGCTTCCGCCCGCTGGTGCTCGGCAAGCTGGAGCGGGGCTGGGTGGTGGCCAGCGAGACGGCGGCGCTGGACATCGTGGGTGCCGCGTTCGTGCGGGAGGTCGAGCCGGGAGAACTGATCACGATCGACGAGGCGGGCGTGCGGTCCCGGATCTTCGCCCCGCCGAACCGCAGCGGCTGCCTGTTCGAGTACGTCTACCTGGCCCGGCCGGACACCGCCATCGCCGGCCGGAGCGTGCAGGCGACCCGGGTCGAACTCGGGCGCAAGCTCGCAGCCGAGCACCCGGTCGAGGCTGACCTCGTCATCCCGGTGCCCGAGTCCGGCACCCCGGCCGCGATCGGCTACGCGCAGGCCAGCGGTATCCCCTACGGCCAGGGCCTGGTCAAGAACTCGTATGTGGGACGGACGTTCATCCAGCCCAGCCAGACCATCCGCCAGCGGGGCATCCGGCTGAAGCTGAACCCGCTGCGCGAGGTTATCGCGGGGAAGCGCGTGGTCGTGGTGGACGACACGATCGTGCGCGGCAATACCCAGCAGGCGATCGTGGCGATGCTCCGCGAGTCCGGCGCGGCGGAGGTGCATGTGCGAATCTCCAGCCCGCCGGTGGCCTGGCCGTGCTTCTACGGAATCGATTTCGCGACCCGGGCGGAACTGGCCGCTGGCAGCCTGTCGGTCGAGGAGATCCGACAGTCGATCAGGGCCGACTCGCTGGGGTATATCTCGCTGGACGGCCTCATTGAGGCGACCACCCTGCCCGCCGGGCAGCTGTGCCGGGCCTGCTTCGACGGGAAGTACCCGATTCCGGTGGCCGAGACGGAACGGGGCAAGCACCTGCTGGAGATCGCCGTGGCGGGCGCCCGGCCGCCAGGCTCATGACGGCGGGCCGACCATGACGGTGACACAGGGCGGGTCGAGCTACCGTCGCGCGGGCGTGGACATAGCCGCGGGGGACCGGGCCGTCGAGCTGATGCGCGACGCGATCGCGCGGACCGCCGGGCCTGAGGTCATCGGCGGTGTGGGCGGCTTCGCCGGCCTGTTCGACGCGTCCCGGCTAACTGCCTTCCGTCGGCCGCTGCTGGCCACGTCCACCGACGGGGTTGGCACCAAGGTGGTGATCGCCAGCCGGCTCGGCAAATACGGCACGATCGGCGTCGACCTGGTCGCAATGGTGGTGGATGACCTGGTCACCTGCGGCGCCGAGCCGTTGTTCATGACCGACTACGTCGTGTTCGGCGAACTGCGGCCGGAGCGCGCGTCAGCGATCGTGGCGGGAGTCGCGGAAGGATGCGTTCAGGCTGGTTGTGCTCTTATTGGCGGTGAGACGGCCGAGCATCCGGGGCATCTCGGCCCAGATGACTTCGACCTGGCCGGCGCGGCCACCGGCGTGGTGGAGGCGGATCGCCTGCTCGGCCCCGATCGGGTGGCGGTCGGCGACGTCGTGATCGGGCTGGCCTCGTCGGGGCTGCACGCCAACGGATTCTCACTGGTCAGGCAAGTGATCGACCGGGCCGGGCTGGACCTGGCCGCCGAGGTACCCGAACTGGGCCGCGCGCTGGGCGAGGAATTGCTCACCCCCACCCGCGTCTACGCGCGCGACTGCCTCGCGCTGGCCGCGGAGTGCGAGGTGCACGCCTACGCGCACGTAACCGGCGGGGGACTGGCCGCGAACCTGGCCCGCGTCCTGCCGCCCGGCGCCGACGCCGTGCTGGATCGCGGCACCTGGTGCCCGCCGCCGGTATTCGGCCTGCTCGCGTCCCGAGGCGGCGTGACCCGCCGCGAAATGGAGCACGTCTTCAACATGGGAGTCGGGATGACCGCCGTCGTCGCCCGCGCCGACGCGGACCGGGCACTGCGCCTGCTAGCCGCCAGGAGCGTTCCCGCCTGGGTGCTAGGTGAGGTTGTGCCAGGTTCGGCAGATGAGGTAGTGCCCGGCTCGGGCGGCGCCCGGCTTACCGGCCAGCACTCCTCCTGAGGCCATTCCCGGATTCCTCGTCGTCCTCGTCGTCCTCGTCGTCGTCCTCACCGGTGTCGTCGGCTTCGACATGGTCGGCGTAAGGGTCCGCGAGGTCTGCGTAGGCGGGCTCGCCGTGTGCATCCTGCTGATCCCTGCCGACACCCAGCTCGGACCGCAGCCGGTCAAGGTCCGTGCCGCCGCTGTTGTACTTCAGCTGGCGTGCCACCTTTACCTGCTTGGCCTTGGCTCGGCCGCGCCCCATTGGCTCGACCCCCTCGAACGTGCGGAGCCTCGGTCAGGCCCCTGCTCCCTGCTCTGATACTTGCGGCCCGGACGCATGCCGCAAAGCCCGTCGCCGCTCCACCGCTTGAAGTGCGACGCGCTCCAGCCAGCGTACGCCTCCAACCGTACCTGCTTTGTGGCGTCTACGCCTCTGCGGGAGCCGAGGATGGGGCGGCCGGGCACGCGGCAGCGCACCGCGCCGGGCCATCCTGGCCCCCGGGCGCAGACCCATCCGTGCCGTCACGGACCCAGCCAGATGCTGCGCAGCCTGCCCACTTCGGACATCCTCCGCTCGGCCAGCCGGTCGGCGGCCACGGCGGGCGGCACTCCCTCCTCGTCCGCCATCAGGAAGATCTTCCTGGTGGTCGCGAAGATCTGGGCCGCGCGAGCCTTGGCGCGATCGAAGTCGAAGCCGCCGAGTTCGTCGCCCACCTGGATCACGCCACCCGCGTTCACCAGGTAGTCGGGCGCGTAGAGGATGCCGCGGTCGGCCAGCACCTTCTCGATACCGGGGTGGGCAAGCTGGTTATTGGCCCCGCCGCAGACGATCCTGGCGGACAGCGCCGCCACGGTGTCATCGTCGAGCGCACCGCCCAGCGCGCACGGCGCGTAGACATCAAGCTGCTGGCCGATGAGCTCGTGACGGCCCGCGGCCACTCGCACACCGGGATGCTCGGATACCACCCGGTCGATCGCTCCGGGGTCCACATCGCAGACGACGACCTCAGCGCCCGCTTCGAGCAGGTGGCTCACCAGGCGGCGGCCGACCTTCCCCACGCCCTCCACGCCAACCTGGCGCCCGTCCAGGCTGGTCGTGCCCCAGCTGTGCTCGGCCGCCGCGAGCATCCCCTGGAAGACCCCGAACGCGGTCAGCACGGAGGAGTCACCCGCTCCGCCGTTCGGTACGGTCCGGCCTGTGACGTGGCGGCACTCCCGGGCGATGATGTCCATGTCCTCGCTGTATGTGCCGATGTCACATGCGGTGATGTAGCGGCCGTTCAGCGACTCGATGAACCGGCCGTAGGCCCGGAGCAGGGCTTCGGACTTCTGCCGTGCCGGGTCACCGATGATGACGGCCTTGCCGCCGCCGAGGTCCAGGCCGGCCAGCGCGTTCTTGTAGGCCATGGCGCGGGACAGGTTGAGCGCGTCGGCCAGGGCCTCGTCCTCGCCCCGGTACGGGTAGAAACGCGTACCGCCGAGCGCGGGGCCCAGGGCGGTGGAGTAGATGGCGATGATCGCCCGGAGCCCGGTCGGGGCGTCCTGGCAGAAGACGACCTGCTCGTGGCTGGTTTGGTCGTTGACGCTGACGGCCTGCTCAGGCGTTCCGCCGGGATTCCCGGGAACGTCCTCTGGCCGACGGGGGCTTGTGAACACCTTGGTCACGGTGGTGACCTCCCGGTTCGATTCCGCATCCTCGGCGACGCGGGGGTCAGCGACCAGCGTATGGCCTCGGCCGCGAGCACAACCCACGCCGATCAACGTGCCCGGTGCGGATTCGGTGTCTTGGGACGTGCCCTGCGCGGATTTGGCACGTTGTGTCCCGCGAGGGCGCGTGCGGGGAGACCGGACCGCGTGGAGTTGCCGCGGGTTACCGCCGGGTGGTGATGATCTCGTTATCGGCTGGAGATTTTCCCTGTGCCCCTGGCGTGCCACGATGCGACCATGCTGCCGTATGCGGCGTATCTCCGCGTTTACGAGCCGCTCTCCGCGTTTAGCGAGGCGGACCGTGAGCGCTGGGCGGCCTACGCTGCTTCCCCGAACCGGCCGCGGCGCGCCCGCGCGCTCGAGGCCGAGCAGGCTGAGGCGCTCGGCCGCCTGATCGCACTGCCGCCGATCGGCGCACCAGAGCGCGAAAGCGAGCACGCGTACGTCCGCTGGGCCGATGGCGTCACCTACATCTGCCCCTGGCAGACCAGGCTGCGCTCGTGGCTGGCGCTTACCCGGCTGCGGGCCGCTTCGGCCCCACTGCTGGCGGCCGCGTTCGTGCCGGAGGAGATCCGGCGCGCGTCTCGGGACTTCGCCCGCTGGCAGGGCCGGGTCTCGTCGCTGCGCGTCTTCGTCCAGGCCTGCACGTGGTCGGTGCCGTCCGTGTGGTTCGCGCCGTTCGCGCCGGAGGAGAGGTGGCTCGTGCTGGGCAGCACGGCCGAGCCAGAGGCGAGGGGTCCGGCCACGGCTTCCGCGACGCGGACGCTGATTTACGCCACCGCGATGCCGCAAGCGCGGCGCCGGGTGGCCCAGGCGCTGGCGGCAGTGCACCAGGTCCAGAGCGCGGGCTTAGCGGGTCAGCCGGACGGCCCGGCCGGGCCCGGCCCGGCCGGGCCGGTCGCCGCCCAGGCCGACACGGAACTCACCGAGATCGGCCGCTGGCTGGAGGAATTCCATCCGCATTCGCTCGTAGAACTCGATTACGGCGGCCTTGTCCACCTGTTCAACGATGCCGCGCTCCGCGCCGACCAGTCTGTCGCCGAGGTTTCGGCGGCCATCCGGGCTCTCGGCGAGGGCGAGCTGGAACTGGCCGCAGCCATGTACCAGCGGCTGCGCAGCAGGTGGCAGGCCCTGGAGGCGCTCGAACTCGCCAACTGAGTAACAGAGGACGACTTTCCAGATTCGGCCCGTTGCGACGATACGTATCGCTAGAATCACGCAGCGTGACTCATATGAGTGGAGCAACGGGGGCGACCTGTCACAGAATCTTTGCTCCTGGTGGTCGACTTGTCACCGCTGGTGATGGCAATATGGTCTCAGTGGGCCATATGGGACATCCACGGCAGGCTCCAGCCGGAGCCAGGCAAAGGAACAACGCAGGATCGCAGTACCGGTCCAGGAGGAGAGGCCGTACACATGTCTGCACGAACACCCGAGGCTGAGCCGCTTCTGACACCGGCGGAGGTCGCGACTATGTTCCGAGTTGACCCCAAGACCGTCACGCGGTGGGCCAAGGCCGGGAAACTGACCTCCATCCGTACGCTCGGTGGTCACCGCCGGTACAGGGAGACTGAGGTCCGCGCACTGCTCGCGGGTATCCCGCAGCAGCGCTCGGAGTGACATGCTGCCGTGCCCTGGCGCGTTCCGCGCGGTGGGGGCGGCCATTACGTGCTCGCTTAGGCGGGCGCCCGGCAGGAAGAACCGGCTGAAGGAGGTACGCCCCGGCGGGGCATTCGGACCACGTCGTGAGCGGGATTCGCGCAGGCCGCTCGCGAGAGCTTGGTTCGGAGTGACACTGTCGGGGTTGATCCGGTCGTCCGGAGGGTGGCGGAACGCCCTCCGGACGACGGGATCCCCCCTCTACTTAACGTAATAATTGACTAACTTTTCGTAACCACATCTGTCCAGAGCCGAGGTCCGCCATACTGGTCGGCATGTCTTCGGCGGTACCCCGGGGTCCGGTGCTAGTGGGTGGTGGCCAGCATGTCGGTGTCGGCCAGCCACTGGGTGTCGGCCAGCCACTGGGGTGTCGGCCAGCCACTGGGTGTCAGCTAGCACGGGGGAGCCGGTAGCACGGGCGCCGGCCGGCACGGGGTCGGCCAGCACGAGTGTCGGCCAGCATGAGTATCGGCCAGCACGGGGGAGTCGGCTAGCACGGGTGCTGGCTAGCAGGGCATCCGATTCCGGCACAACGGCACGCGTCACGGCGTGCCACGAGTCGCATGGCATATTTGCCCGGCCCGCGTTCCTGCACGGGCCTGGCACGTCGGGCAGCCCGCGTCTTGCCGCGGGCACAGGAATAACAGCGTCGTGCGCACGCCAGGGTCAGCCCGAGGCGCGCGTGGCACCGCTTCTCAGGGGAGGATCGCACAAATGCCTGATCCGAGGCTCGTATCCCGCGCGCAACGCGCCGCAACAATGCTGGAGCGGGCATGGGACCGCTGGCGCTCAGCACACGGCCTGGCGGCAGAACCCCTGCCCCCCGTCTCCAGCTATGTCGGTTACTCGATCGAGGAGCCGTGGGGGCGCCCGCGGGTGGTCTTCGGCGTGGACGCCGCCGATGCCGAGAAGCTCGCCGCGCTTCTTCTGGAGCGCGCTGGTTCCTCGCACGTTGCCGGGCAGCCGGCGCCGGCGGGGGCCGGACTGTCACTGCCGGGCGCACCGCAGCAGGCCCTGGATACGGTGCGCGCGCGCATTCCGGTCCAAGGCCGGACCGCCGAGCTCAACGGGGGCGGCGAACAGCACAGCGAGCCGGGCAGCGAGCAGCGCGCCGAGCCGGCCACCCAGCTACGAGGTGAGTCGGCCACTGAGGAGCGCGACAACGGGCCCGACGAGCAGCGCAGTGAGTCGGCCACCGAGGAGCGCGACAACGAGCCCCACGAGCAGCGCGGTGAGGCGGCCAGTGGGCAGCGTGGTGACGAGCCCCACGAGCAGCGCGGTGAGTCGGCCGCCGAGGAGCGCGGCGACGGGCCCCACGAGCAGCGCGGTGAGGCGGCCAGTGGGCAGCGTGGTGATGGGGCCCGCGAACAGCGTGGTGACAGGGTCGGCGAGCCGGATCAGGGCACTGGGCCCATCAACGGGTTCGACCCGGTCCAGGCCGACGCACACCCGGAAGATCAGATCCATCGCAACCAGGTTTCAAGCAGTTCCCGCGACATCCACGACCCTGCCGTATCGGGTAGCGGGGCTCGTGACCACCGTGGCCACGACTCCGCGGATCATGGGTCGCCGGGCCGTGGGTCCGCGGATCGTCGGTCCCACAATCGTCGCGCTGCGGACCCAGCTACCAAGGAGCGGCGCTCCGAACCGGCTGGGCTGTCTGAGCCTCCGCTGGCCAAGTCTGGGCCGTCCAAGTCTGGAGCGTCCAAGTCTGGGCTGTCCAAGCCAGGGCTGTCCAAGCCAGGGCTGTCTAAGCCAGGGCTGTCTACGCCAGGGCTGTCCAAGTCTGGGCTGTCTGAGCCAGGGCTGTCTGAGCCAGGGCTGTCTACGCCAGGGCTGTCTACGCCAGGGCTGCCTACGCCAGGGCCGTCTAAGCCAGGGCTGCCTGAGCCAGGGCTGCCTGAGCCAGGGCTGCCTGAGCCAGCGGTATCTGAGCCAGGGCGGGCCGGCGTGGGCGTGTCCTCAGCCTCCGGGGCGTTGTCTGAGGGTCCTGCCCTGCCCGCTGGCTCAGATGACTTGGCCGCGCCGGACGATTCCGTCCATGACGAGCAGGAGCCGTCTGCACACGCGGGCGATCAGCACGCGGGCGATTCGGCTGTCCCGCGTACGCGAGCCGGCGGTGACGCCGGTGACCACAGGGACGCGGGTCGTGGCGTGGCCGACACCATGGCCGCCGAACTGGCCGGCTGGGCGGCTGGTGAGTTGCCCGGCCAGGCGTCCGCACGGCTGGCCGCCTGGGCCACGGTGGGTGGATCCACGTCACGCGGCGGCCTTGATGCGGACCTGCGCACTGGCGGTGGCGCCGCAGAGTAGGTCAGCTAGCCGGCACGCAAGCCGGAAGCGCCGGACGCACGACACCAGAGTGGCTGCGGGCTCGTCAGGACAAGCCCGCAGTCACTCTGGTGTCATTGGTTGCGGGTGCCAGCGATGCGCGGACAACATCGAGATTCGCTGTTCCTCGTGGCTGCTCAGTCCTGACCGGCGTGTCAGCGGCTCCATGGGATCCTTGAGCGCCCTTTCAGCGGGGTCTAAGGTGACGGCGTCATGGTCGTTCTGGATGCATGGAGGGCAGGCGACGACAGCCGGGACGGCCGGAAGGAAGTTAGCACCCGATGATTCCCGCGAGCGATCCGGGCCGCAGGAGGCTCGGCCATCCGTTGATCCTCACCGCGGTCGCGGTCGTGGCGCTCGGTGCGGGCGCGACGGTGGCCGCGATCGCCACAGCGGGATCACCGTCCTTGGCGTCGTCGTCCGGTCAGCTGGCCGCGACACCCTCGCCGTCCCCGTCAGAGACCAAGCCCGGGCACGGCCCTTACGGGCCAAAGTTCCCCGGCCGCGGGGCGTTCGGGGCTGGTCTCGGGTTTGGCGCGTTCGGGGCACTGCACGGCGAGTTCGTCGTGCCGCGTTCCGGTGGTGGCTACCAGACCGACGACATGCAGCGTGGCCGCGTCACCGCCGTGAGCACCTCGTCCATCACGGTCAAGAGCGCGGACGGTTTCACCAAGACGTACCAGGTGACCAGCTCCACTCTGGTGGACGCGCAGCGCGATGGCATCGGCTCGGTCAAGGACGGGCACCAGGTACTGGTGCTCGCCAGGGTGAGCGGCGGCACGGCCACCGCGACCAGCATCCAGGATCTCTCTCTGCTGCAGGCAGGTCTTCCGTTGCCCGGCGGGAGCAATCCGGGGTCCGTGTCCGGCTGAGAGACGAGCGTCTGGGCCCGGCCCGGCCTGCCCAGGGACCGGGCCGGGCCCGGACACCACGAAATCGCCTGCCGACAGACGGCGCGCTGCGCCCCGATGTCAGTGGCTGAGCGCACAATCTGATCTGTGCGGGTTGCTGTCGTGGTGGGGCCTGGAAAGACGGGCCTACTGCGTGAGTTGGGGGAGGATGGCACTGGCCGGGGAGAATACGTTAGGGCTGATGATTTTGCCGCGGTGGTAGCGGCGTACGAGCAGTCGGGGGATGTGCGGTGGGTCTGGGCGGCGAGCGCTGCTGTCTACCCCGCACTGCTGCGCGCCGGGGTGCGCGTCCGGCGCTGCCATGACGTGACGCTCACCGAGTCGCTGCTGCTTGGCCGGGACGGGCCGCCTGGCGAGGCCTCGTCCTTGGCGGCGGCGTTCGCGCGGCTCCGCGGGGCACCCGTGCCGCAGGCGCTGCCTCCCGCGCCGGAGCGGGCGGCGGCCGGCTGGCAGGAAGCGCTGTTCGAGTCGACCGATCCGGGGCTACCCGACAGCCGCGCCCAGCTCGACGCCGTGATCGCCGTGCACGCGGATCAGTTGCGGCGGGTCGCGGATGATGACCACCCCGCGCGATTCGGGCTGCTGGTGGCGGCCGAGTCCGCGGGCGGGCTGGCCGCCGCGGAGATGCGGGCGGCCGGGATGCCGTGGCGGGCGGACGTGCACAACGCGCTGCTGGCCGAGTTGCTCGGCCCCAGGCCGTCGGCTGGCATGCGGCCCGCTACGCTCGCCGGTCTGGCCAGCAGGATCTCCGCGGCGTTCGGCGGCCGCCCGGTGAACCCTGACTCGCCCGCCCAGTTGCTGCGCGCGCTCGCGGCTGACGGCGTGCGCGTGCCATCGACCAGGTCCGAGGTGCTGCGCGAGGTCGATCACCCGGCCGTGCCGCTGCTGCTGGAGTACAAAGAACTCGCCCGGCTGCACGCGGCGCACGGCTGGACATGGCTCGATGACTGGGTGGCCCGCGGCCGGTTCCGCCCGGAGTACGTGCCGGGCGGCGTGGTGTCGGGCCGGTGGGCGACCCGCGGGGGAGGGGCGCTGCAGATCCCGCGGGTCCTGCGGCGTGCCGTCATCGCCGACCCTGGCTGGGTCCTGGTGGTGGCCGACGCGGCGCAACTCGAACCGCGGGTGCTCGCCGCACTGGCCGCCGACCACGCGTTCGCCGAGGCAGCGGCGGCCGGTGATCTTTATGCCGCGCTGGCCGGCGCGTTCGGCGGAGACCGCGCGAAGGCCAAAGTCGCGTTGCTGTCCGCGATGTACGGCGGGGCTGGCGGGGAGGCCGGGCAGTTGCTCGCCGTGCTGCGACGGCGCTTCCCGCTGGCCGCGCAGTACGTGGAGGCCGCGGCCCGGGCCGGTGAGGAGGGCCGGGTGGTCAGGTCCCGCCTGGGCCGGACCTGCCCGCCGCCATCGGCCGCGTGGCGCGGGCTGACGGCAGCGCCGGACGACCCGGAAACGGGCGACCAGAAGGCGGGCCGCTCTCTGCGCGCGCGGGGCCGGTTCACCCGCAACTTCGTGGTTCAGGCCAGTGCCGCCGACTGGGCGCTGGTTCTGATCGCGGGCCTGCGCCGCCGGCTCGCGGCCCTTTCCATACCGAACGAAACCGCTCCCGCCCGGCCGACCACCGATGCGCGGTCGGCTGGGTACCCGGCGTCCCCCCTGGCCGGGCGGCCGCTGGAGCGGTCTGAGCTGGGCAGGTCTGAGCTGGGCAGGTCTGAGCTGGTCTTCTTCCAGCACGACGAGGTGATCGTGCATTGCCCGGAGGCTGCGGCGGAATCCGTGGTGGCAGCTATCGGGGAAGCGGCCCAAGAGGCCGGTCGGCTGGTGTTCGGCGATACGCCGGTGCGGTTCCCGGTATCGACCGCCGTGGTCGCCTGCTACGCCGATGCGAAGTAGGGCTGGGCCGCGCCGACCAGTAATAACGCCTGCGCGTGCATGGCCAGCCTGTTCGCGGGTCGTTCAGGCCTGCGGGGTCACCGGGGTCACTGCGGCCGTGCAGTACATGCATCGCCGGGCCCCGACCGGGATCATGCTGAGGCACTCGGGGCACTCGCGCTCGGTCGCCTTCTTGTTGCGCTGGGTCAGAGCCGTGAGCCGGTTGACCGGCCCGACGGCGAGGTAGTACACCACAGCGGCGATGATCACGAAGGACAGCAGGGCGTTGATGAAGTCGCCGTACAAGAACACGCTCTTGTTGATGGTGAAGTGCAGTGTGGCAAAGTTGGGTTTGCCACCGATCGCGCTGATCAGTGGCGTGACGATGTCCTTGATCAAGGCCTGTATCACAGCGTTGAACGCGATGCCGATGACGACGGCCACGGCGAGATCGACCAGGTTGCCGCGGAGCAAGAACTTCTTGAAGCCACCCATTGGCCACCCCCACTGAGTCAGGCGCGGCAGGAGTTGCCTTCCGCGCTTCCAGGACGCAGGACACCATAGCGGCCTACTGCCGTCGTCGCCATGTGACGAGTTCGCTGGCCTCAGGTAGGAGGCCACCCAGGCGAGGAACCTACACGAGCAAGACTCCGCACAACCGTTACACGTCATCACGCAGACACAACAGGGGGCACCGCAGACACAACAATGCCCCTCTTGCAGGGCGGAATCTCAGGGCGACTCAGCCCGCGTCAAACTCGCCGACCCTGATCCCGGCGGTGAACGCCTCCCATTCAGCAGGCATGAAGATCAGCTTTGGCCCGTGCGGGTCCTTGGAGTCACGTACCGCGACGACTCCCGGCAGGTTGCGGGCAACCTCCACGCAGTTCCCGCCGGTTCCGCCGCTCCGAGCGCTTTTGCGCCACACGACACGAGATAGGTCTGGTGCAGCCATCCCGCGTCTCCTCTATGCGAACTCGGCAGGCTGTTCACGTACGGTCACGCGAATTAGCAAGAGACGCGTCGCAGGCACAGCGATACCCCTCTAGCAAGGCAGCTCAGGCTCAGCGCACCTAGGACAGGTCAAACTCCCCGCCCCGTACCCCGGCAGTGAACGCCTCCCACTCATCCGGCGTGAAGGCCAGCGCCGCGCCGTCCGGGTCCTTGGAATCACGCACCCCGACAAACCCCGGCAAGTTCCGCGCCACCTCCACGCAGGCCCCGCCGTTGCCGCCGCTGTAACTGCTCTTTCGCCAGATAGCGCCATCTAGTCCGACCATTGCTGCTCAGCCACCTTCATGATCAGGTCCCTGGACGCCCCGCGAGGCAAAGCCTCCGAGCGGAGGTTCTCGAAGATTAGCGCGGCCTCGCTGACGACCGAGGGCACCTCGACCACCTGCCCTATCGTCGCCGTCTCCAGGTACAGCGTATCGTGCAGCCCGCCCAGGTCAGCGATGGCAAAGCAGCCTAAAGGGGGCGCGCAACCCACCAGGCCAGGAACCCCCCCGAGGCAAACCCAAGCGCGGAACTCTCCACTCAACCTCGTTCAGTGACGGGCTGAGCCCAGACGTCGCGCCCGTCGTCCCAGAGGGACTGCACATGCAAGGCGAACCGGTCGAATACGCCGTCATCCTGGCGGCGGCGGAAGTGAAATGTCGGCGAGTTATGCCCGACCAGGTTGGCCAGGTGCGGAGTGATGATCATGTCGTTGTCGAACGCGAACACCGACAGCGCGATGTGCCGGTCGGAGAACCGCGCTTCTATCCCGTCCGTCCCGCGCAGCTTGCGCAGCTCGTCCAGGGTCACCGCGATCCGGGTCGACACCGTCAGGGACGTGGCCTCCACTTCTTCACGATGGCGGGTCACCTCGCTGCCGGGATCCCCGACCAGGAACCGGACCCGGCAGCCCTGGGTAGCCTTCCGCCGCAGCGCAACGCCAAGGTTGGGCTGCTCGATCCACAGGAAATAGCTCGTATAGCCCGCGAAAGTGATCGCGGACTTCGCGTCGGTGATCAGCTTGCGCCACAGCGACGCCGGGCACGCCGACCGGTACGGGTACACAGCCACAACCTCACGGTCCGGCCCTGTCTTTATAGCGGCGCGAATCGCCTCGGGCCAGAGCACAGCCTCGTCAACCTCCAGAACTTCGCACGCGGCCCAGCGATGGCGCGGATGCGGAACACGCGAATCCTGCACCCAGCGGGCGACAGTCTTCTCATCCACCCCAACCCGCCGCGCAAGAGCCTGCTCAGTCATCTTCGCATCAATCATCGCTTGGCGAAGTGCCAGGTTTGGCACGGTTTCGACTCCCCCTCGACACTTCGGACGTTTTCGCAACTGTAGCTAAGAATGTTCTTCGCGTCCAGGAAACGGTGTACCAACGACCACCATGGCCAGTTACACATTGATGCATCACAAACGCGCACTGCACAGGAGCGCCGCTCAGTCACATCACCGCCTGCCTGAGACGCCCCGCCTGCCATACCGGGCGGCAGACGTCCCACGCAGCTACACGCAGGGACGCTGAATGCACCAGCCCGCCACGCGGGAAACCGCCATGCCGCCGTCACTCACCTGGTCTCGCGCCTTCCCAGCCACTCCCGCACACGTCCGCGAGGCCCGTAAATTCCTCCGCGCCGCCCTGGCAGGCTGCCCGGCAGCCGCCGACGCTCTGCTCTGCACGTCGGAATTAGCCGCAAATAGTTGCCTGCACAGCGCATCTGGGAAGGCCGGCGGCACGTTCACCGTCCGCGCCGAAGTCCACCCAGGCGACTACGTGTGGATCGAGGTCGAAGACAAGGGAGGTCCCTGGAACCAGCGTGCCCACCATGACGGCCGGCCGCACGGCCTGGATATCGTCCGCGCGTGCGCCGCCGACTGGGGCA
>Ga0207684_10001692_pt1 | contig 23438 bp, 23 predicted proteins | sample KBSK5501metaG_FD_184342 | JGI IMG/M metagenome (GOLD analysis project Ga0207684, IMG submission 184342) | Corn, switchgrass and miscanthus rhizosphere microbial communities from Kellogg Biological Station, Michigan, USA - KBS K5-50-1 metaG... | ecosystem: Host-associated > Plants > Roots >...
CGGCCTTGGTTGAAGAAGAGGCGCAGGAGGTCGCGGTCGCCGGCTACAGGCTCACCCTCCTGGGCTCCGATGGCGGGGTGGGCCTGTGTACAGGCTTCGGCATCGGCGCGCCCGCCGTCGTCGGCGTCGTCGAACTGTTGATTGCGCTGGGAGCGCGCGCCTTCATAAGCATCGGCACGGCTGGAGGGCTCGCCTCCGCCGCGCAGATCGGCGACCTCGTCGTCTGCGATCGCGCCATCCGCGACGAGGGCGTCTCGCACCATTACCTCGCGCCAGAGATGTACGCCTATCCATCAGAGGTCCTGACCGAGCGCCTGGCGGAGCGGTTGCGCGCGCAGGGCCAGGATCCACATCTCGGCGCGTCCTGGACGATTGACGCGCCGTATCGGGAGACGGTAGCCGAGGCGCGTCACTACCAGCAGGAGGGCGCGCTCACTGTGGAGATGGAGGCGTCGGCGCTCTTCGCGGTGGCGCAGTTGCGCGGGGTAGAGATGGCGGCTGGCTTCGTCATCAGCGACTCGCTGGCCGATCTCGTCTGGAACCCGCAGTTCAACGCCGAGGCGACCGCGACCGGCTTCACACAGCTCTTCCGCGCCGCCCGCGAGACTCTGCGCCTGGGGTGATACAGACTCCGTTGGGATTGTCGCTGGTCACACTCGCGGCGGTGAACCGCTGGAGCGCCTGAATCGGGACAGCAAGCGCAGCACCGACGTGGCGGCTCGCTGGGAACAGTATAATGAATGCCACATCAACCGCCCAGGCGAGAACACCATGAAGACCTTGTGAGCCTGTGTCGCTCGACAGAGGAGGCGTTCCTCATATCCACATCATCAGCACCCACAGGCGGCATACCCACACCACCCGCCGCTCGCTCAGGGCTCCGAGAGTGGGTCACGCGTCACCCTGTCCTGGCGTACCTGGTCCTGGCCTACCTCGTGTGCTGGGGCATCTTTCTCATCCCGCTGCTCTCTACAGCAGGACTTGACGTGTTCCACTACGACGTACCGCCCGTGCAGGTCTTCATCCTGCTCGTCTCGATTATTGGGCTGGCCGGCTCGGCCTTCACCGTGACGGCCCTGGTCGACGGCCGGGCGGGAGTGCGCGCGCTGGCGAGCCGCTACGTGCGCTGGCGCGTCGGCCCCCAGTGGTACCTGTTCGCGCTCTTTGGCCTGCCCCTCATTGCCCTGCTGGGCGCGACCATCGTGTTCGGTGTGGCCTCCCTCACCGCGTTCGCGCGCCAGTGGAGCGTTGTGCTGACCTTCGTGCTGCCACAGACCCTCTTGATCGCCCTGCTGGTCAACCTGTGGGAAGAGACCGGCTGGACCGGATTCATGTTCACCCGTTTGCAGCCCCGCTACGGAGCGGTGCTGGCGAGCCTCTTGGTCGCGCCGGCCTTTGGGGGGATCCATCTGCCGCTCTTCTTTATCGCCGGTGGGCTGACCGACGGCCGATTCCCGCTGAGCCGACTCCCTTTCATCCTCCTCTATTTGTTGGTCGTCTACTCCATGCCCGTCCGCCTGATCGCCGCCTGGCTCTACAATAACGCCATGGGGAGTCTGCTCCCCATCGCGCTCTTCCACGGCGCGCTCGGTGCGACCGCTAGCGCCGCGTTCTTTTCCACTTTCGTCCCTGCCGGGCGTGATCCAGACTGGGTGTTCATCGGATCATACGCCCTCTTTGCCCTGCTCCTGGTCTTCCTCACGCGCGGCCAGCTCGCGTACAGGCCCGATGCCCCGGACTTGCAGCCCATTCCGCGCTAACCACGCGCCTGGGGAGGCAGATGCCACGTGGGCAGGCGACGGCGCGCGCGGAAAGTGTGCTCCATCCACGAGTAGGAACACGGCGGCGACATGCAGCTGCGAGCGTCTCGCTCCCGGTGTCTCACAAGCCTGCGAGCGTGTTGAAAAACCTGCCGTGAATCACTGCTAGTCCGATATAGATGTGCGTCTGGTTGCTGGCAGGTGGCTGCTCTATCGTGGGCTATCCTCCCCTGACCAGCGCAGTCCCACTTGCCTCCTCTGCTGCACGCAGCGAGCCAGATAGTCTTGTCGAGGTCGTTGAGTTATGCTAAAGTCCTATAAAATCCTTCCGAATACTACAAAAGGAGCGATGGCATGGAGCCTCTCCTCACCACCGATGATGTGGCGACGATCCTACGGGTCGAGGCCGTCACCGTCCGTCGCATGGTCCAGCGTGGGGAGCTGGATGCGTACCGGGTCGCTGGAGAATACCGCTTCTCGACCGACCTGCTCCAGGCCTACCTCGCGCGCCAGCGCCTGTCCCGGCCTGGGGCGTCAACCGATCTGACGAGTCCCTCCTCCCACCTGGCGCCAGCCGCAAGCGAGGTGCTGGGACTGGCCCAAGCGGAAGCGCAGGCCTTGGGCCATGACTATCTCGGCACGGAACACGTCTTGCTGAGCCTGCTCACACTCCAGACGGGCGCTGCCACCCGCGCGCTTGAGGCGGTGGGCGTGATCGCTGCCGCGGCGCGGACGCAGCTCCTCGCCCTCCTTGGCGGTCCCGCCGAGTCTCCGGCGCGCCGCCGCCAAAAGTCGGCGGCGGATGGAGCGCTCAAGGTCATGCCACGGCTGAAGCAGGCCCTGGAGCGGGCCGCGCGCGAGGCGCACGACGAAGCGATCCTCCCCGAGCACCTGCTCCTGGGGCTCCTCGCCGACCGGGAGGCATTGGCGGTCCGCGTCCTCCTCGCGCTCGGGATCGCGCCCGAGGACCTCGCCCGTTGCGTGCGCGATGAGGCTGGGCGCGACGCGACGTCACCGTAATTGGGGCGCGCCGGCAGTGGCTCGGGCTCCTCACTAGCTCGAGTAAGGGGGGTCCACGATGATGGGTGGCAAGGCGCGCTTCTTCACCCCACTTCCTTCCGTGACCCTGGACGAGGTAGTCCCCGCCGACCACTTCTACCGCTACCTGGATCGCGTGCTCGATCTCTCCTTCGTGCGCGACCTCGTCCAGGACCGCTATGCGGCCGGTGTTGGGCGGCCAAGCGTCGATCCCGTCGTCTTTTTCAAACTCCAGCTCGTGCTGTTTTTCGAAGGCGTCCGCTCGGAACGCCTGCTCATGCGTACGGTCGCTGACCGATTGAGCGTCCGCTGGTATCTGGGCTACAACTTAGACGAGCCCCTGCCCGACCATTCCAGCCTGACCCGCATCCGCACCCGCTACGGGCTGGCGGTCTTTCGCCGCTTCTTCGAGGCGATCGTCGCGCAGTGCCAACAGGCGGGGCTCGTCTGGGGCCGCGAGCTGTACTTCGACGCGACCCACGTGCTGGCCGATGCCGCCATGGATTCGCTCACGGCTCGCTTTGCCGTGGAAGCGCGGGAAGCCCTTCATGCCCACCTGGCCGCCCTCTTTGCCGACGAGACGACCCAGGCAGCACACGAAGGCGCACACGCGGAGGCCGGCGAGCCAGCCGTCACTGCTCCCGACCCCCACGCTCCCACCCAGGACGGGAGCGATCCTGCTGGTCCGGGTGTGTTCCCGCCTCCCACGCCCCTGCCGGTGGACCTGCCCGACCCGCTGCGCGAGGAGCTAGCCGAGGCCAATGCGACGCGGCATGAGTGGATCGCCCAGGAAGGGCGGCAGCACCGCGAGGTCCACGGGGTGTATCAGCGCGTCGCCGACTTCCGCATCAGTACCACCGACCCGGATGCCACCCCGCTGCGCCTCACAGGCGGCGGCACGCACTTGGGCTACCAAACGCACTACGTCGTGGATGGCGGGAAACGCCGAATCATCCTGGGGGTCCTGGTCGCCCCTGGCGAGGTGATGGAGAACCAGCCCATCCTCGATCTGGCCTGGCGGGCTTGCTTTCGCTGGCGCCTGTGGCCACGGCAGGTGACGGGCGACACCGCGTACGGGACGCTGGAGATCCTCACCGCCTTCGAACGGGCCGGCATCCGCGCGTATATGCCCCTGCCCAATTGGGAAGAGCACTCTGCGGTGTGGTCGGTCAGCCACTTTCAGTACGAACCAGAGGCCGATCAGTATTGCTGCCCGCAAGGGACGATTCTCCACCGGATCGGCGACCTGGACCGCACGACCGGGCGGCAGCTCTACCGTGCCCCCGCGTCCATCTGCAATGCCTGTCCAGTCAAGGCGCGGTGCACGACGAGCGACCAGGGCCGCCGCCTCTACCGCTATGTCGGGCAGACGTATCTAGAGCGGGTGCAAGCCTACCAGCAGACACCGGCCTACCAGAAGGCGCTACGCAAGCGCCAGGTGTGGGTGGAACCCCTCTTCGCCGAAGGCAAACAGTGGCATGGGATGCGCCGCTTCCGGTTACGCCGCTTGTGGCGAGTCAACAGTGAAGCCCTCCTGCTCGCCAGCGGGCAGAACCTCAAGCGGCTGCTCCAGCAGCGGGGTTGGGGCCGGCGACCCTTCCCCAGTGGTGCGGCCATGGCCGCCGATGGCTTTTGCACACGCTTGCTAAACAACGTATCGGTGACTATCCTGGTGGTTGGCGGGAGCGGCGCCCCGCAGGGACGTGCCTCACCGAGCCCACCAGCCCAGCGAGCGGCAATAGTAGTCGAACGGCTTTTGGCGGTCATTTTTCAACATGCTGCTGCGTTTGTACGCGCTCGTCGCCAGAATAGGCGCATTCGTAGCACGAGTATCCGCTGGGCTGGGATGTCATCTGGTGGTATGACGACCTCCTTGCGTCACAGAAGCCAGAGTTGCTGTCAGTCATGAGATGTTCATATAGAGGTACGTTGTGATACGCGGTCGCGCCATAGGGTTGTACAAAGCGGGGCATGTCGCGATCCATGCACCTCATCCACACCTAACCATAGATGAGCTCGCCGCTCGGTACCGTAAGACGCCAGATCCGGTCGAGCGCAGTCACTGGCACTTCCTCTAGCTCTTGGCACGTGGCTTCACCGCTAAAGCCATTGCCAGCCTCACCGGGTACTCCGCCTACTGGATAGGCCAAATTGTGCGCCGCTACAATGCGCTCGGGCCTGAGGGCGTCAATGACCAGCGGCGTCTCGCGCGGCCACATCGACAGCTCTTGACGGTGGCGCACCACGAGGAACTGCGAGCCGCGCTGAATGGACCAGCTCCGCAGCACGACCGCTGGAACGGGCGCACCGTCGCCGCCTGGATGGCGCAGCGCCTGGCGCGGCAGATCTGCCGTCAGCTCGGCTGGGTCTATCTGCGGCGGCTGGGCGCTCGCCTGCGTGTGCCGCGTCCTCGCCATGTCCACACTGACCCGCAAGCGCAAGCGGACTTCAAGCAGCGTCTGCGCCCGCTTCTGCGCGAAGTCGCCACGGCGTTCCCGCACAGCACTGTCGAGCTATGGGCCATGGAACTTCCCGACGGAGGCACGATAGAAAACACGACGAAGGGATGGCTTCAACCTTCCGCATACTCTTCCTCGGCAATCTTCGCAGAAGCAGGGGTCAGCGGAGCTGACCAGAGGAGCAGCCCCCCACCAGCCCGGCGCCCAGTATGAACACGCCAGCCAAGAGGCCAAGGCTGCGTGGGGGTAGGGTTTCTAGAAGCACACCAGCGAGCAGCAGAGAGAGGCCAAAGGTCACACTCGCCAGGGCGCCCTGCAGCGCTGCCATGCGCCCGAGCATCTGGTGGGGGACTGCGCGCATCAACAGATATCCGATGCCCGCGTTGCCGATCCCTGCCCCCGCTGTCGCAACCACGAGGAGCGCTGCAGCCAGCGCCAGATTGGGAGACTGGCTGATGAGCGCATGACCGGCGCCCTCCACCACGAATGCTGCCAGGAGGGCGTGGCGCAGACGCTGGGAGATGCGGTGGACGAGAAGACCCCCAGCTAGCAGGCCCAGCCCAACTGCCCCATAGAGGATGCCCACACCGACGTCGCCCGCGTCGAACACCTTGATCGCGTAGACGCTCAGCAACACGTTGATGACTCCGCCCCCCAGCGGCCAGAGGACAGCCAGCAGGAGGATGGCCTGAATGACGCGCGAGCCGCGCACCACTGGCCACACCTCCCACAGCGCGGTGAGCCCTGGTTTGACGGCGGGTGAGAACACGGGGAAGCGAATCGTGAGCGTCAACAGCGCGGAGGCCAGGAAGGTAAGGGAATTGATCACGAAGGCGGCCTCGGCTCCGAGAGCGCCGCTGGCGACCCCACCCAGCACCGCGCCGATCACCATGACCGAGCCGCTGACTGTCCCGCTGAGGCCATTGGCGACCAGCAGATTCTCGGGGCGGACGAGCAGTGGGAGCGACGCCCTCCACGCGGGCTGATTGATAATGCTGAGAATGACCAGTCCAACCGTACACGCGTATACCACCCAGACACGCCCGGGCGCCGTGGCAAAAAGGAAGCCGAGTGCGAGTCCAGCGCTCGCCAGGTCCGTCAGAACCAGGATTGTCTTGCGTGGGAAACGGTCAGCGAGCACACCAGCGAGAGGGCCGACGAGCAAGCGCGGGAACACACGCAGCGCGAGTGTAATGCCCACAGCAATGCCCGAGCCCGTCAGCGTGAACAGGAGGCTGAGAACTGCGACAGTGTTGAACCAGTCGCCGATGCCGCTGATGAAGCTCGCTGCGAGAAGGCGAGAAAAGCGGGGTTCCGCGCGCAGCACGCGCAGGTTCTCGTTCATGGAGTGGACGACTTCTCTGTTTCATCTACGTCGCGTCTAGCGCGTGAGTGGGAGCTGCATAGCGCAGCCGGATAGTCATGGGCGTTCCGAAGGCTATAGCTGTACAGTGTGGCCTCCTCCTCTGCTCATCCTCATCGTCCCCTCGGTTTGGATGTCCCCGACATCCTCTGGTTGTGTTGAAGACACATGTCAGCGGTGGGCGTCCTACACAGTTACTACCCGGTCGCACCATACCGTTGTCGTTTAGGCGACCGCCATTTGGGCAATCGCCACACGCTTCCCTCTGCGTGGTCGAGCGCCGGCGTTCTACAACGGTATGACGCGACACAGTATGAGACGGCGCGTGTGGGGAATCCGCGTCGTGATCGTGGTCAATGTAGATTGGATTATACGTAGTCGAGCGTGGGGAACTCTCTCATAGCCTGGATTATTCATGTAAACACTGCCTGGCAGATGACTTGGAGAAATGAAGCGGGAGATTGATCAGGCTGGCCGGCCCCTCTAGTGACGGACAGCGCATATCACAGCCACTCGCGAAGCTCCATGAATAATCCAGGATAGTCAGATGTTTCCGAGCTTCGTGCCCAATCGACCGCAAGGACACCTGAGGCGCTGCCGCATTCCCGCCTTGACTAATCGTTCAATTGCAGATATGCTCTTGACTGAACGTTCAGTCAAGGAGGCAGGAGGTATGAGCGAGGAGCGTGGCGCGCACGACGCGGGTCCCGGCGATCCACAGCGCCTGGGGAGCCCGCTTGAATCCGGTGAAGAGACTGCGCGACGCACGCAGATTGTCGATGCGGCGCTGGAGGAGTTCGCCAGCCAGGGCTTCCGCGGGGCCACGATCAAACGCATCGCCCAGCGGGCGCGGCTGCAGTCGCACGCGCTGATCTACTGGTACTTCTCCTCGAAGGAGGACCTCTTCCAGGCCGTCCTGGACAAGCACCTGCCGCTCTTGCGGCTTGTGCTCGACCCCGATGCCCTACGCGATCGGCCGCCTGAGGACGTACTGCCGCAGATCGCCCACGCGTATCTTGCCATGGCCGATCGCCCCATCGCGCAACGCCTGCTGCGGCTGCTCCTGCCCGAACTGATCCGCCGACCGGAGATGGTGGACCAAGTGGGAGGGCGAATGATCGCGCGGATCCTCGACTTCGTCAAAAGCTATCTCGCGCGCCAGGTCGAGCTCGGGCGCCTGCGACCCCACGACGTGCGCGCCAGCGCGCGGGCCTTCGTCGGCATGCTGCTGCCCCAACTGGGAGGCAAGTTGCTCCTCCCAGCGCTCCAGGCGGACGGGCTGACCGACGAGGAGCACATCGCCACCATCGTGGCGATCTTCCTGCGTGGCCTCAAGCCAGAGGACTAACGATGTGGAGGCGCAGAAGCGCTATCCCGGTGATGAGTGCGCAGCCGCCGGTCTTGGGGGGCTGCACGCCAGGGAGGCGAGAGATGAACAGCTATACCCTCTATACCCTCGCGCTCTTCGTGCACATTGTCGGCGCCATCGGCGCCTTCATCGGCGTCAGCGTCTGGCTGTTCGCCGCGATGGCCCTGCGGCGCGCGCAGTCGGTCGGGCAGGTCCGTGCGCTGACCAGCCTGATCCAGCCATCCGGGGCGCTTGCCGTGGTCAGTATCGTGCTCCTCGGCGTCGCCGGGTTCTACATGGCCATCACCGTGTGGGGGGAGCGTGCCACCTGGATCATCGTGGCGACCGTCAGTTTCCTCCTTCTCGCGCCATTTGGCGCCGTCGTCATCGACCAACGTCTACGCGCCCTCGCCAAAGCGGCCGCCGCGGCGCCCGACGGCCCGCTGCCGGCGTCACTGGCGGCGCGCGCCCAGGACTCGCTCGTGGGGATTGGGCTGTCCGTCTACCTTGCGATGCTGCTTGGCATCGTCTTCCTCATGACCAACAAGCCGCCACTCGCGGACTCGATCGCCACCATGCTCGTTGCGGCGCTGCTCGGGCTGCTCTCCAGCGCCCCCCTCTGGCGTCACGCCCAGAGGAGATCTGAGAGCCCGGCGTAAAGCGCCATGCGCAAGAGGAGGGATACTCTTATGGCGGACCTGGCTTTCGATGTGTTCCTGGCGTTTCACGTCGCCGCTGGTCTGACCTGCGTCGTAACTGGCGTTCTCGCCTTTACCAGCCAGAAGCAGCCGGGGCGACATACCTGGTCGGGAGAGATCTACTACTGGGCGTTTGCTGTCGTGTTCGTCTCGGCGACCGTGTTGGCCGTATTGCGCTGGTCGACAGACGCCTACTTATTTGTTCTGGGGGTAGTGGCCTTTGGATTCGCCACCCTGGGGTTTGCTGCGCGAACGATCCGTTGGACCGGCTGGCTTCCCGCGCACATCACGGGAATGGGCGTGTCCTACATCGTCTTGCTCACAGCGTTCTATGTGGATAATGGGCCTCACTTGCCGCTATGGCAGTTGCTACCCCCGATCGCGTTCTGGCTGCTCCCGAGCTTCATCGGGCTGCCCTTGTTGTTTCGCGCCCTCGCGTCGCAGCGTGGCAAGCAGGTGGCGAAGGAGTCCGGCCTCCAGTGATATTCCCAGGATGCTCCGCAGGTTCGCCTGGCCTGCTCACCATCTCGCCCGTGCCTTGCGATCATTGCGGCTGCGCCAGCGGCACGTTCTGCAAGCGGACGTGTCCCTGGGCGATGGCTTTGCCGTCCTCGTGACGGGTGACGCTGACGCGCCACAGTTGCTGCACACGCCCCTGGATGACCGGCTCGGCGATGATATCCACCCGACCGGCGCGCATGGAGCGCAGGAAATCGGTCGAATTGTTCACGCCAACGGCGAATTGCCCCTGCGCGTAGACGGCGGCAGACGCGCCGACACTGGCGACGCTCTCGATGACGGTAGTGTAGACGCCGCCATGGACGACGCCCCAGGGCGTGTGGTGCTGGGGACCGAGGTCGAGATGCGCCCTCACACGGGTGTCGCTGATCTCATCGAAGACCATCCCGAGATCTTCGAGCCAGGCGCCAGCGGGAGGGAGGTTGGCGACGCTAGGAAAGCCCAGTGGCGGGCGTTGAGCGGGATCATGGTCGGTCATCTGTGTCCCTGTTCTTCGTCGCAGGCGGGTGACGCCAACGCGCCCCGATGGTTTGCATCATGACCCAGCGGAGGATTGCTCCTCGTTTGCCTGGTCGGCCTCGCGCATCAAGCCCGGCAGATCATATTTGGTGGCGCGTTGCCCGGCGGCCCACGAGTTGACCTCCGCGCCGAGCAGCACGATGAAGGAGACATAGTAGAGAAAAAACAGGATCACGATCACAAATGCGGCGATGGCGCCGTAGCTAGCGGCCTGCAAGAAAATCCTCTGGATCAGCGGGAAGAGCAGCTCGAAAAGGAAGACGAGAAGCGCCGCGACAAGTGTGCCGCGCCAGATCGAGCGCCAGACGCGCTCCGGCAACGGGCGGTTGGGCACGAGCGCGTACAGGATCGCCAACACCAGCGTGATCACGAGCAGCGACGCGATCCAGCGCCCAATCGTCACGAGCGCCGAGCCAATAATCGTGTGCATGGACGCATCGCTGATGCCTAGATTCTCTGCTGGCACGAGCGAGATCAACAGCAGCGCGATGATGAGCAGCACGTAGAGCGCCAGCATGCCGAACGCCATGATATTTTGCCAGATGGCGTCGCGGCTGGGCAGGCGGAAGATAATCGAGAAGCAATTCTCGACGGCGATGAAGAGGCGTGTGCCGGCGAAGAACGCCGCCACAAGACCGATGACGAGCAGGATGCCCGCGCTGTTTTTCAGGTTATCGATGACGGCGCGGATGAGTAGATCGACGCCAATGTCAGCCGGCAAGAAGGTTTCAATGGAATCTATGAGCCTCATCAACGCCTCCTCGGACTGGCGGCCCAGGAACAGGCCGACGCTGCCCAGCAGCACGATCAGGAGGGGAACGAGGGCGACGATGAGGTTGTAAGCGAGCAGCCCCGCGAGGTTGAAGATCCAGTCGTTGTTGACCTTGGTCCAGAAGTCGAGTAGTTGCTGATACCATGGCGCGCGTCGTATGCGATCCATCAGGCCGGAGGACGAACGCGATGCGGGGTCGGAGCCTGTGCCCATGAACGCGCCTGCCAATCTGTTGCGCCAGTGGAGCGAGTAGCGGCGACGCCGATGCGTCGCAAACAGGCTGATCTACGCTTTGCTCGATATTGTAGCAGAGACACGAGCGCGTTTCCGGGCGGCTGTACGCTCCAACCGTGGGCGCAGCTTCGTCGCCAGCGCCGCCGGCTGCGAGCGCTCGACCGTGATACTCGTCGCGCCGAGGAACCGCGCCAGGTCATGCAGCGCCCCCGCCAGCCCGTCGAGCAACGCCGTATCTACCACAGCGTCCGGTTCCAGGTACACGCCGCGAACGAGCAACTGGCGGCTCGCGCGGTCCATCTTCGGGTCGAGCCGCCCGACGATCTGCCCGTGATGCAGGATGGCGAGGCTGTAGTAACCGTAACGCCGCTTCTCTGGGACGACGTACGCCTCGAAGACAACCTCGTGTCCAAAGAGCTGACGCGCGCGCAGCCGGTCCCAGATCAGGCTATCGAAGGGCGAGAGCAGCGTCGTGCGCTCGTGCGTAGCGCCGCTGCGGATGCGCTCCAGATCGGGCAGGCGCTCCACGGCGAGGTACGCGCGCTCCGGCAATCCATCCACCGTGACCGGGATCACTGCGCCCTCATGCGCCAGAGCTTCCAGCGCGTGTTTCGCTGCGGAGCGCGTCGCCGGAGCGTGTCCGTCGCCATTTTGGGACGCGAGCAGCTTGTAGCTGTGCAGGCGGAAGTAGTCCCACAGCCAGGACGGTGTGACGATCCCCAGCGCGGAGGCCGTACGGCGGACGAAGTGGCGCAGGCTCTCATCGGGCGTCGGCAATCCGTCATCTGATGGGATCACGCCGCCGTACGTCTCGGTCAGCACACGCTCGCGCAGGTCATAGACTTTCTGCCCGGCGCGGCGGCTATGCACCATGAGCTCGCCGGTCATCCAGAGCAGGTCGAGCGCGACACGGGACTCTTTGGGACCGTACCAGTCCCAGGGCTTGGTTCTCTTCGCGTTCTTTGGGCGCTCGAAGTCGGCGGAGCCCAAAGGACCACGCTCGCGGATCGCCTCGAGCGTCTGGCGGACCACATCAGGATGCTCGTCGCGCCACTGTCGATAATCTCCCCAGAGTTCCCCATCGGCGGCGCGCAGCATGGCTGCACGATAGTGCGGATAATCGGACATCGGCACGATGGAGGCGGCGTGGCTCCAGTACTCGAAGGTCATGCGGCGGGGAGAGAGCAACTCGTCGAGCAGCGCGTCGTCGTAGGCGCCGAGACGGCTCCAGAGGACGAGGTACTGGGTGCGGCGCACGACGTTGATCGTGTCGATCTGGAGGACGCCCAGCCGCTCGATCAGCGCCCGCACATCATCGCTGCCGGGATTCGTTGGTGGTGGGTCGAGCAGCCCCTGCGCCGCGAGCATGACGCCGCGCGTCTCTGCGAGCGACAGGATCGCATCTGACATGGTTTCCCCCGACGATGACTGGAACGAATGTCCGGCCAGTATAACACGACAAAGGGCGGAAAGGTTCCATACGCGCTGATGCGGCTGAAAGGGGGCGTCGGGCGCAAATGATAGTGTTACCATGAAGAGAACGTGGCGCTATCGCCATGGTGCGGTGGAGTTCGTCGCAGCCCCGCTGATTTGGACGCGATCATGAATATCCTGTTGTTGAAACTGATTCTGACGCCCCTATTGATCGCCGCCGTCAGCCTGGCGGGACGGCGCTGGGGACCGACGGTGGGCGGGCTGCTGGTCGCGCTGCCGCTGACCTCGGGGCCGATCTTGTTCTTCCTCGCGCTGGAGCGCGGGACGCCTTTTACGGTGAACGCGGCGCTCGGCACGCTGGCCGGACTGATCTCGAACGTTGTCTTCGCGCTTGTCCTGGCCTGGCTGGTGATGGCGCGTCCATGGTGGGTCGCGTTGCCGGTGGCGCTGGGCGCGTTTCTCGCCTGCGCGTGGGCGCTGCAATTCGTGACGCTGCCGCTGCCACTGCTGCTTGGCGCCGTCTGGCTATCGCTTGTCCTGGCGCTTGGACTGCTGCCACGTGGATCGGCGAAGCCTTCCGCCGCGTCGGCGCCGTGGTGGGACATTCCCGGACGGATGATTGTCGCCACCAGTTTCGTGCTGCTGCTCACGAGCGTGGCCACGGCGCTCGGCCCACATCTCAGCGGCCTGCTGACGCCGTTTCCGATCTTCGTCAGCGTGCTCGCCATCTTCACCGCGCGGGTCGCTGGACCTGGCCCAACGGTCCAGATGCTGCGCGGGGTGCTGCTGGGACTCTTCGCATGCTCGCTCTTCTTCGTCGTTCTGGCGCTGCTCCTGCCTATCGCCAGTGTTGGCCTGACTTTTCCATTAGCCGCCGCAGTCGTGATTGCGGGGCAGGCGCTCTGGCTTGGTCTCTCGCAGCGTCGCCCCCAGCCAGATTTGGTATGATGCGTCGAGGCGAAGAAAGCAGGACGCTGATGCAGCATGAGAGCCAATACCGACGATTGGCGCAGCCACTTGGGCGGCGTGAACTCCTGCGGCGGGCGGCGGGACTGACGCTCATCGCCGCAGCGGTGGGCGTGGCGGGAGCGGAGTACACGCGAACGATCGAGCCAGGTTGGGTCGAGATCACGTCGGTTCACGTGCGAATGCCCGGCATGGCTCCGGCGTTCAATGGCTACCGTATCGCGCAGATCAGCGATCTGCACCTGGGCGACTGGCTGACGCCCGCCCAACTCGCGCAGGTCGTGCGGAGGGTGAACGGCCTCGGCGCGGACCTCATCGCCGTCACCGGCGACTTCATCACCAGCCATGCCTCGTTACACGCGCAAGATCTCATCACCACACTGCGCGACCTGCATGCGCCAGATGGCGTCGCCGGTATCCTCGGCAACCACGATCACTGGTCGAGCGCCGCCGTCATTCGCCGCGTGATTGCCGAGAGTGGCATGCTGGACCTCAACAACGAGGTCAACACGCTCCAGCGTGGCGGCGCGCTGCTGCACATCGCGGGGGTCGACGACATCTGGGAGCGCAAGGCGCGGCTTGACGACGTGCTCGCAGCGATGCCGCGTGAGGGTGCGGCGGTTTTGCTGGCGCATGAGCCAGACTTCGCCGATACCAGCGCCGCCAGCAGGCGCTTCGGGCTGCAGATCTCCGGCCACTCGCACGGCGGGCAGATCATCGCGCCCTTCATCGGGCCGCTGCGGCTGCCACTGTATGCGCTGAAGTATCCGCTGGGGCGGTACCTGGTGGGTGGGATGACGCAGTACACCAATCGCGGGATCGGCATGCTCCAGCCGCATGTGCGCCTCAATTGCCGCCCGGAGATCACCGTCTTTACCCTGGAGGCAGGATGATTGAGGCGCATGGCCGGCTCGAAGGCCTCGCTTCAAGAGGCCAGTCGGGACATGAACTTGAGATCAGGTGAGGGAGACGTTTGCGTTCCCTGCAGACAAACCTTCCCCCTTGATGCGGGGCTGGCCTAGATCAGGCCCGGTGCGCCAGAGCACCACAGCAGCCATCGCGACGATGGTCAGCATGATGGCGACGAAGGTCTGATCACCATGCGCGGCTGGCCCAAGTGGCAGGACAAACTGGACCGTGTCGAGGCTGGCATGGAACAGGAGCATCAGGAGCGCGCCCTGGCCGGTGCGCAGGTAGATCCAGGCCATGATCACCGAGAGACCCAGGAACATCGGGATCAGGACGGCGAAGCGGCCGAGGACCGTAACGTAGAGCGGCAGATGGATGCCCGCCCACAGGACGCCGAAGACGAGACTGGCCGTCAGCGGACGCATTCCTGAGAGCAGGTGTGGGAACGCGAAACCGCGCCATCCGATCTCCTCGCCGGCGTTGGCCAGCAAAATAGCCGGAAAGGCGGCGGCCGCGATCGGCGTGAACACCACACCGCCCCCGAAGATGGCGTCCGCGAGCAGCGTCCCAATGGCCCACAGCGCCGCGGGCAGGAGGAGCGCCAGGGCATACCAGCCAACGCCTGCGCGCCAGGTAGTGAGGTGTCGGCGGAACGCGCGCGTCTCTTCCGGCTCGCGTAGCAGCGCCAGCGTGAGCAGGGCCGCCACCGTCGGGCCGTAGCTTGTCACTAGCAGGAGAAGGAAGGGGATGGCCTGGTTAGCGAACGGCCCCTGGGCGGCAAGCGCGGCATAGGTGAAGCCGGGGATCCAGCTGATCGCGTACGCCAGGAGGTAGAAGAACACGACGCGATGACGCCGAACCATGATGTAAGGCCCTTCCTCCTTGGTCCCGTGCGAGGGGTAGGACGCGCGAAGGGGTGACGTCGCTCCATTGTATCATCAATCGGCCGCAAATCCCTGACAGGCTCTCAGGGCGCAGCTCGCGGCGCCTGTTTTGTCACTCAAGAGCGCCAAATGCTCGGGGATACAGCTACACCCAGGTCACTGGCAGGACGGTCGCGGGCCGATACAGAAACTGCATGCTCCGCCAGCCAGGAACAACAGGGTAGGCATTGTCGATCTCGTACTGCGCGACTATGGCGCCACTGCCAGCGATGAATCCACGACCTGCGACAGGATTGAACGCTGCATGACCCTGGTAGCCGCCAGCGCCATAGCTCTCATCCCACCAGTAGTGCGCGTGCGCGTCGCGCGCTTGCAGCATCATCGCCGGCGCGCCGCCCTCTGGAGCGCCGGGAGGGAAGAGGAGCCTGACATTGATCGCCTCGCTACGTGAGAGATGGGCGCCTTGGGCAGGCGCCATGAAGCGCGGGAACGATGGAGCCGCGACGACTGGAATATCCAGCGCCACCTCGCCTTGCCAATCATGGAAAACGCAGTGGTAGCTCTGGCCAGGGGGTCTTGTGCGCACGTCGCCATAGTAGCCGCCGAGCGATTGCCAGGGCGGCGCACCGTAGATAAATGAAACGCCATCGCAGGTCATGCGCTGATCGCTATAGCCCTGGAAGGGTGGCGGCGCTTCGCTGACATTGAGGAGTAGCGTCGTATCAAGATGAGCGTCATCGCTGAAGATGAAGACCTGCGCCGAGCGCCCGCGTGCCGGAAAGAGAGCAGGAGACCAGGCGAGAAGCGCCACCACGCCGACGAGCGCGGCGATGATTGCCAGCGTAGTAGCGAGTGATCGTAGTCGCATCCGTTACTTGTCTCTTGACCATCACCTTTGAAGTGGCCTTCATCGAACCGCCACAACTATAACATGCTGCTGGCTTCAAGCATGGGCCAACGCATCCCCGTGCGCATTGAGTCATGCTGTAGAATAGGCGCAATCGGCGTCGGCGTGTCGTTTGCGCGCAAAGGCGTTTGCTCCATCAGATCGTGCGCTGCTTGAGAGGCAATCGTGAAGACGTTTGGCAAGAGACTACTGAGGTGGTTTGGCATCGGGCTCGGATTTACATGCGTGTTTCTGGCGATCATCTACGTGCATGTGAACTGGTCTATGTGGGAGGCGCCAGCAACCTTCCTATTTCTCACTCTCGCCGTCGTACTTGGCGTTGTCGTCCTGCGTATCGATGATTCAGCCATCCAGAACATCGCCGGTTGTGCGACCGTTGCCTGCGTGGGACTGAGCGTCGGCTTCGCCACCTTCAATGGGTGGAAAAACGCCGTCATCGTCATCTATGGGCTGGCGACGCTCGCCTATATTCTCGCCATGATCTGGTACCTGCGCCGGAGTGCGAGCCAACTCCGCCCAGCCGTCTCAGCGCCCATTCACGCGCAGCGCGGCGCGCCATCCGAACAGGCGATCCTTGCCGACGCCGCGGAGCCATATGTTCTCTTTCCTGCGAAGTGGAAGATCGCTCGTATCCTGCTAATCCTGCTGGCGATCACTGCTCTCTTTGGCGCGGCGACGTTCTGGAGATTTGTCACCTCTCATGATACAAACGCGATACTCTTTGGGATTCTCCTGGCCTGTCTAGCGGCGCTCTGCGGGTTAACATGCTTCCTGCTGATCCTTCGCCTGATCTCGCGCCAGCCCGCGCTGGTCGTCACGCATCTCGGTCTGTTGGAAGGGGCTTCTGCGCTCTATGCTGGGGTCGGACCGATCTGGTGGGAAGAGGTTGCGAACGTAAGGATCTACACCCCACCGAAGATGTTCTTTCGCCCGACCTACCGCTACCTGGTCATCACACCAGTGAATGCTCAGGCGATTCTTCGTCGCCAGCCGTTTGCGCGGCGGCTACTGTTGCGACTCTACTCACCGCTACTATTTGTCTGGCTGGAGCCGCGGATTCCCGCGTGGATGTTTCAGCCAACGCTCAAAGCGCCACTCGAACAGCTCGAACGGTATGCCGCGCCTGCCAGGAGCGCAGGCGAATAACGCGATAGCCTGCGAATGAACGGCTTACGCGCCGGCGAAGCCGACGATGAGATCGGTGAGATAGCCGAGCATGAACCCGGCGAGCAGGCCCCACATCACGATCTCCTGCGCCTTGAAGCGCTTCGCCACGCCCAATAGCTCCGCGACGACGAAGAGGATCGCGCCCGCCGCCAGCGCCAGGAAGAAGATGAAGACCTGTGGCGAGTGGAACTGCATGCCCACGACCGTTCCCAGGAAGGTCGGCCCACCGGCGATCAGGCCGAGCAGCAGGATGAACGACCACTTGACCGGCTGCCCTGTCAGCGGCCCAGCGATGCCAAAGCCCTCGGTCATGTTGTGCAGCCCGAAGCCAATGATGAGCACCGTCGCCAGCGCCAAGGCTCCCGTCGCCGCCGACTGTCCGATGGCCAGCCCTTCGGAGAAGTTGTGCAGCCCGATGCCGGTCGCGATGATCAGCGCGAGCGTCTGCGGAGAAAGCACGCCGCCGGCCACCGCGCGCGCCGGAATAGACGGGGAAGGCAACTCTGCGACCGCGCCACTCTCGGCGACGGCCAGCGCATCGGCGCCGGAGGAGGCGACGCCAGCCAGCGCGAGCTGCGGCGCTGGAACGGGAGTCGAGTCGGCAGCTGGAGCGGCGTCCTGGGCGGCTGATCCGCCGTTGCCGCCAAATCCCCCCGAGCGCGCCCGGGCGATCATGAACCTGTTGAAGTAGACCAGGCCGACCAGCCCCAGCGCCAGCCCTGCCGCCAGCAACGCCACATCCGTCATCAGCGCCTCCGCGCCCTTGCCTTCCTTGAACACCACCATCGCCTCGTCGATCGGCTCGCTCGCCTTCGCGATGACGTCGTATAGCAGGAAGATCAGCACGCCCGTCGCCAGCATGCTCAGGAACATACGCAGCGAGGGTGTCCCCCGTCGCAGGAACGCCAGGGGCAGGCCGAGGAAGATGGTCAGCCCGGCGAAGGCGCCGAGGAGAATGATCGCGCCGGTGGACATGGAAGCGCTCCTTATGCGTGAGCAGGCTGGTGAGATCGGCGACCGCGCGCGACGGCGGGAGGGGATGAGCGTCGCACAGGATGAGCCATACCTGACTGCTGGAGTCGGATATTAGCCTACCCTAATCCTAACGTCATGTCTCCATTCCGTCAAGTGCCAGTTTCCGCCATCACTCGCCGCTTCATTGCGCGTTGCGATACAATGACGCGGTGTATTCACGGCGCTGTGGGTCTGTTGGGGGAGATGGCGCGTGTGAGCGAGTCTGTGGGCCAGTTGGGCGACATCTGGGCGGCGGTCGCTGGCCAGCGCATGTTCGGGCGCGTCTCGACGCGAACCCTTCCGACGGGGTTGCCGCCGGTCGTGATGCTCCACGGCCTCTCGGTGTCGAGCTGGTACCTGACGCCGATTGCGCGACGCCTCGCCCCGTTCTGTCCCGTCTACCTTCCTGACTTACCCGGCTTTGGTCGGAGCGGAAATCCACCGCGTATCCTGACGATCGCCGGGATGTCCGACGCGCTCGCCAGCTGGATGCGCGCGGTGGGGCTGGAGCGCGCGGTCATCCTGGGACACTCGGTGGGATGTCAGGTGGCGGCGCGGTTCGCCACGCGCTATCCTGAGATGACCCTTGGCGTGGTTCTGGTCTCCCCGACGATGGATCCTGATATGTCGGGGCTGGCGCTCTTCCTGCGTGGGCTACTCAACTTCACCTATGAGCCAGGCGTGATGACGGTTCTCGCGGGGATAGGCGCCACGCAGGGCGGTCCCTGGCGCGCCTGGCGGACGTTTCTCTATGCGTTAAGCGATCAGTGCGAGAACGTCTATCCCGCGATTCAGGCTCCGGCGCTCGTCGTGCGTGGCGCGCGTGATCCCATCGCGCCCCAGGACTGGGCCGAGCGTGTCGCGCGGATGCCGCCGCGTGGCCGTCCGCTCCACCTGCTGCCAGGGCGGACGCACGCGATGAACATGAATGCGCCGCGCGCGCTGCTGGGCGCGATACTGCCGTTCCTGCGCGAGATCGCCAACGTGACACGCCCGCCGCGCCAGCCGTACCAGCAGGCGTACGAACCGCTATGGCGCGCGGAGACTGATGACGCCCCGTCCAACGAGCTGGAACTGCGAGGATACCGTGTTCCCCGAAGCCTTCTACCAGACGACGGCGACCGTCGCGTTCACTCTGCTGGGCTTGTGGTGGATCGCCTTGCAGGCGAAGTACCATGAGTGGATCGGCGATCCGCTACGTCGGCGCATGGTCTCGATCATCACGCTCTATTTTCTGTTGCCGGGAAGCATGAGCCTGCTTGCCCTCCTGGCGATTGAGAATCGCGCGCTCTGGCGGGTCGCCTTCGTCGTCGCCTGCGTGATTGGCGTCATCGCCACCGGACTCCTCGCCGCCGCCGCGCAAAAGGCTGGTGGAAGGGCGCAGGGAGCCTCACAGGCGCGCCACGCCACGTGGAACTGGTGTGTGATGCGCTGGTCGTGCTGGATCGGCGTTGCGCTCTATGCCCTCGTCGTGTTCGTCGCGCTCGGGGCGACGACCCTCGCCGAGTTTGGTGTCAATCCGCTGATCGTCGCTGGCGCGCTCATCACCCTGATCGTGATCCTGGGGCTGATCCTCGCCTGGACCTACTACGTCGAGCCGCCCCCGACAACGCAATCAACCTGAGGGCCTGCCCTACGAGAGCAGGTAGCCACCATCCACGACCAGCAGGCTTCCTGTCATGTAGTCCGCCGCGCCGCTGGCCAGGAAGAGCGCGACTTTGGCGATATCGTCTGGCTGGCCGCTGCGACCCAGGGGGATGCGCGCGGTGAAGGCGTCTGAGGCGATGTCGTCGATCCGCGCGCCCGCCGTCTGCCGCGCCGCCTCGGTCACGGCCCGCGCGCCGGGGGTATCGATCGCGCCGGGAGCGATGGCGTTCACCGTGATCTGATGGCGGCCCCACTCCAGGGCGAGCGCTTTCGCCAGCATGACCATGCCGCCCTTCGAGGCGTCGTAGTGCGCGAGATTCCCCGTCGGGCGCAGCGCGTCAATCGAGGCGATATTGACGATGCGTCCGCCCCTCCGGCCCGCAATCATTTTCTGCGCCGCCGCTTGCGCGTACAGGAACGCGCCGGTCAGGTTCGTGCGCAGGACAAGCTCCCACTGCGCAGGCGTCAGGTCCAGCGCGGGCGAGAAGGGAAAGATGCCAGCGTTGTTGACGAGGATATCGAGCCGGCCCCAGGTCGAAGTGGCGGCCTCGGCGACGGCGCGCGCATCCTCGGCGCTGCCAGCGTCGGCGCGTATGGCCCAGGCGGTTCCGCCGCCCTGGGTGATCGCGTCGGCGGTCTGCTGCGCCGCCTCCAGGTTGAGATCGGCGATGAGGACCGACGCGCCAGCCTCCGCGAGCCGTGCGGCGATGGCCTGGCCGATGCCAAGCGCGCCGCCGGTCACGATGGCGACCTTGCTATGCAAGTCGAAGATCTGGGCGATGGGCATGGGTGATAGAGGGGATGCTGGTATGGCCACGGGAGAGGCGCCTTTCTTGTGCGCTGTGGGCTACTGCACGGCAGGGTCAGTGTCGCGCCACCGTCTCACAGCGAGCGCACAGCGCAGGCGCTCCCATCACGAGGCTATCACCCTGGCGCCTGCGGCGCACAAGTGGAAGGAAGAGTCAGCCGCCTTCACGCGAGGCCGGCGAAGCGCAAGAGGTCGGCGATCCTGAAATCTCCAGCCTTGGCGCCGGGCAGCGTGGGCCGCCACTGTGGGTCGCTCGCCAGATACGCGGTGGGGTCGGCCTCCAGCAAGCCAATCAGGACCTCGGCTACGATGCGCCCGCCGACCGCGCCAAGCCGCACGCCATCCTCGCGCGCCGCCGCCTCGCGCATGACGTAATACCAGAGCGGTGTCTCCCCCTGCCATCCATGCGCGCCGAGGCCCACCTCCTCCGCCGAGAGCGGCGCGACGCCCATCGCGCGGGCGATCTCCTCGCCGGAAGGCATGTCGAGCGCGCGGCCACGCTGGAGGTCCCGATAGGCCAGCGACGCCTGCTCTGGCGTCTCGGTCGCGCCGACGATGGCTTCAGGGAGTTGGATCAGGGGATGGACGAGCCGCGCGTCGATACGCCGGCTGGATTGTGGCGGCCGCGCGGGATCGAGGTCGAAGAAGTAGCGCCAGTCCACCACACGGGCCTGTGTCGTCTGACAGCCGCACATCAAATCAGGGAAGATGCGCCCGCTCGTGTGGTCGTTGAGCTGGTACTCGGTGCGAATCTGGCTGTGCCCGAACCGATAGGCGCCGTCCGAGAACTCGACGGGAATGTACGGCTGATCCTCGAACTGATAGAAGCGCCGTCCGTGGGTAAGCACATCCTCCACCAGGTCCGCGCCGACGAGCAGCGGCAGATATTCGTGGACGGTGATCCACTGGTAGTGCCAGCGCGCCAGTCGTTGCGCCTCAGCGAAGACGGACGGCGGAGAATCGGCCTGCGCGCGCAGCCAGTTGACGATGGCGTTGTGGAAGGCGATGATGGCGACATGCAGTTGCGAGATCGGCAGGTGGACGTCGTTGCGTGGGTCGCCAATGATCGCCGTACCCTGGGTATTGCGTGGCAGATCGCGCTCCGCGCCGGAATCGGTCAGGCCGAGAATGAGCTTGTCGGTGTCGAAGCGGTCGTACATGTAGGGATTGCCACTGGATCCCGCGCCGTAGAGCGATTCGAGGTTGAGACTGGGCGAGCGGAAGTTGCGCAGTTCGCCGAGGCTGGCGTGCGCCTGCAAGAGGCTGCGGTCGGCGGTGATGTTGTGCGCGATGAACTGGCCGAAGATCGGCCAGCCGGCAGCGGTAGGCGCGGCCTGGGCTGAGGCGTCGTCCGGCGTGTCACGCTGCGCGTCGAGCAGCGCGCCGGAGCGCCCCAGCGCGCGCAGGTCGTCTGGCGCGCAATCGTTGATCGGCAGCCCGGCGAACATCCGGCCATACTTGCCAGAGGTAGCGGTCACCGCGTCTTTCAGGTGCGGCGCGATCACGCAACTCTGCGTCGCCTGTGGCGTCGCCTGGGATGGTGTTGATGTTGTCTGTGACATGAGCGTGGTGTCCTTCTGGCGTACGGCGAGAGCAACGATGTGATCCTGCGCCCGCATTGTACGGCGTAGGGTCATGCGGACGCACTGCCTGAATGTCCAGGTCTAGCCAGGCGGCTAGTGCACTTAGAGTGGATGGCGCGCTACCATGTAGGATGATGGCGCAAGGCCGCGTCGCCGGTAGACCCTATCTAGAAGGACACCACGATGGAAACTGTTTGCACGCATCTCGATACGATTCGCCAGGTCACACCCAGCGCGCGGGGCTGCGAAGACTGCCTGAAGACCGGCGACCATTGGGTGCATCTGCGCCTCTGCCTGGAGTGCGGGCATGTCGGCTGCTGCGACTCCTCGAAGAATAAACACGCCACCAAGCACTTCCACACGACGGGGCATCCCATCGTCCAGTCGTTTCAGCCCGGCGAGGACTGGCGCTGGTGCTACATCGACGAGGTCATGTTGTAGGCTGCGCTCTCACGCTTCAACAGCGAGCGTATCTCCATTCCTTTGGGGGCTACAGGTCGCGCCAAAAAGGGTATACTCTAGCCCAACGTGACGAGAAGCCAGCGAAGAGCGAGGGAGAATCGCTCGGTGCAGCGCATTGAGATCAAGGGCGAGCAGCAGACGATCAGCGAGGTCTTCGGCGAACGCTACGCCTTCGAGGTCCCACCCTACCAGCGCCCCTACGCCTGGACGACCGAGCACGCGGGCGAATTGCTGGAGGATTTGCTGGGCTTTCTTGGCGATGACGAGCTGGTCGAGGAGATGAGCCCATACTTCCTCGGCAGCATCGTACTCGTCAAGCGCGAACGACCTGAGGCGCAGATCGTGGACGGCCAGCAACGACTCGTGACGCTCACGATTCTGTTGGCGGTCCTGCGCGCGCTCGTTCCAGAGCAATACGCTGAGAGCATCACCCGCCGCCTCTACGAGCCAGCCGACCCCTCAACAGCGTTCCGGCTCGCTACCGGCTGCGGCTGAAAGAGCGCGACAACGGCTTGTTTCAGCAATTTATCCAGAGCGATGGTGGTATCCAGCGATTACGGAGCCAGGCGCACCCCTCTCTGAGCGAGAGCCAGCGCAATATTTGTGAGAATGCGCTGTTCTATGTGCGTGAGGTCGAGAAGATGCCAGCCGCGCGTCGTGTGCGCCTCGCGCAATTTATCGTGCAGCGTTGCATGTTGATCATCGTCACGACGCCCGACTTGGGCGCGGCGTATCGCATCTTTTCCGTCCTCAACAATCGCGGGCTTGACCTCACCGTAGCCGACCTGTTGAAGGTTGAGATCATTGGCGCCATCCCGCCAAATCTGCAGACCGAGTATACCGAGCGCTGGGAGGCGCTAGAGGAACGGCTTGGCAGCAATGACTACAGCGGATTCTTCGGGCATATGACCGCGGTCTACCACAAAGCCCCGGCGCGCGCGACAATC
>Ga0207684_10001693_pt1 | contig 23430 bp, 20 predicted proteins | sample KBSK5501metaG_FD_184342 | JGI IMG/M metagenome (GOLD analysis project Ga0207684, IMG submission 184342) | Corn, switchgrass and miscanthus rhizosphere microbial communities from Kellogg Biological Station, Michigan, USA - KBS K5-50-1 metaG... | ecosystem: Host-associated > Plants > Roots >...
GGCAGTAGTGTCCGCCGTACGTGATTACCAGCTTTCACCAGGTACCGCTAAGTTAGTAGCAAGCTGTAGCAGAAAAGTTCACTTTTGGCCAATAGTTCCCCCAACTCAAAACTCAAAAGGAACAATCACCCTTCCCCTAACCTGAGGTATACTGTATACTTCTCTCAAAGCCACGAATCTCTAACTTTCCCTTGGTAAACTTACTATAATCTTAGGAGGGCCTATTTGATGAACAGCGACAGACGTAGCATTAGCCTCGTGAAACGCATCGGCCTACCGGGAGCGATAGTCCTTGCGTTGCTGGTGATGTTGGTGGCGCCACTCGCAGTTTCGGCGCAGGCTGGCAGTGGCGATGGTAACCGTTCGGATCTCAAGAACTTTCAACACGTCTTCATCATCATGATGGAGAACACCGGCTACGACAGCCTGATTGGCAACCGGAACGCGCCCTGGATTAACTCTGCGGCGGCAACTTATGGGCTGGCGACCAACTATTTTGGCATCTCTCACCCCAGCCAGCCTAACTACATCGCGGCAACCTCCGGCTCGACCAATGGCGTTCCCGATGACAATGACATCACCATCAGCGTGCCCAATATCGTGGATCAGCTTGAGGCCAACGGCAAGACCTGGCAGGCCTACATGCAGTCGTTGTCGCTGTGCGTGACGAAGCTGGATCACGCATGCGGGAACCAGCTCTACGAGCGCAAGCACGATCCATTCGTCTCGTACCAGGATGTACAGACCAGCCCGGCGCGCATGGCGAACATCGTGGACTTGAGCCAGTTCTCCAGCGACCTGGCGAGCAACAACGTGCCGGATTATGTGTGGATCAGCCCGGACCAGTGCAACGACATGCATGGACGCGCCGGCCCATCGAGCGATCCCTGTAATTTCGGCAATGTGCAGGGCTTGATCGCCACGGGCGATACCTTTCTGAGCTCGACAGTCGGCCAGATTATGAACTCCAGCGCCTGGAACGGCAATTCCGTGATCTTCATTACCTGGGATGAGAGTGACTTCACCGGCTCTGGCCCCTTTGGGTTCGGCGACACCAGCGGCTGCTGCGACGCCAATCCTGGCGGAGGCCACGTAGTCACATTGACCATCTCGCACTCGGACCACTCAGCACGGACCTCCAGCGTGGCATATAACCACTACTCGATGCTCGCCACCATCGAGGGAGGTTGGAAACTGGGCTGCCTTGGGTTCACCTGCGACACCGCCAATGTGACGCCAATGAGCGACCTGGTTGGCCCCCAGGGCTAAGAGGTCCGCAACCCTATAGCACATAGACGATATTAGCAAGTACGGCCAGGTATCAATCTGGCCGTACTTGCTAATTCATAACGCTTCCCGTAGTCATGAACTACTGGGATGGAAAATCCCGTAGCTTGTCCCTGGCCCATAACCCGCTGTGCTGATTGTATCCAGCAGTGCATTCATGCCGGGACAGTAGGCACCATGACCGATGCCCGTTCCTAGATGGGCCAACATTTTTACGTGCCAAGCCCATTAGTTGGCACAACGCATATGTTGCTAACGTGCAAGCCGTTGCTCCCCTCTAGGAGGGAGTGCCTTAGCACATCTATTGTATCATGGAGCGCAATCCGTCCATACAGATACATCTCCTATTGGTGCTCAGGCACCTCTTATGCGAATGGTTTGCCCCATCGTTCATTATAGGCAACCTCGCCCAGAGGTTTGCGTTTCTTCTGACCCTTCCCGATGGCATCAGCCGGGTAGCCGAACGGAAGGATCGCGAGGACCGAGGCCTCCTCGGGAATGCCCAAAAGGCGGTTGACCTCCGGCAGGCCGTTGGAGCCAACCCAGTTTGAGCCGACGCCTTGCGACCATGCTGCTAGAATCATGTCCTGGATAGCGCGACTGCCATCGGAGATAGCAAGGGGACTGCGATCCATAGCCACAACAATCGCCAGCGGTGCCTGCGGGATATAGGGCCCCGTGGGTGCGAGCTGACCAAGCTGGCGCAATGTCTCCTTGTCCCGTACAACGATGAAGTGCCAGGGTTGTCTATTCCCACCACTGGCGGTCAGACGGCCCGCTTCGACAATTTGCCGGACGATAGGTTCAGGGATCGGTGTATCTTTGAAGTGGCGCACTGCCAGGGCTGTACGAATCGCATCAAATGTTTCCATAGAAACCACTCCCTTTCTTGATTCTCTATTGCGCTGAAGTGGAGAAATCGGTAGAGAGATTTTCCCAACTACCAGTCTGTAGTAAAGCGTATCCAAATAAGAGCATAATGTCAATGTGTTTGTCTTGACAACTTCTATTATTACACTAACGTCTTTCAAGCAGTCCAGCAGGTCAGTCCAAGTTGTCTGAAATGCTCATAGGAACCGGGAGCAGCACCCTGCAAGATTATTCGAGAGGCTTCTGATCCCTTAAGGAGGTGTTCCGCTCCGGTTTGCGCAGCCACAACTGGACAAAGGAAGGCTGCATCGTCTCCTGGACAACCATTACCAGGTGGTTGCTCAACTGTGTCAGGTCAATCTCGCCGCGCAGCGTCTCACTAAAGCCCCTTAGCGTTTTGGCGGCATCATACTTACTGCGATAAAACCGCCGATCGATGAACCTTTGCAAAAACAGACGCAATGGCTGAAACAAGGCGGCGATCACCAGCGTCGAGACGACGATGGCCACAGGATTCTGCTGTTGGCCAAAGAGGCCGCGTAACAGGGTACCGAAGACAAACACGAGGCCAACGTATATCAAGGCCAGGATCACCGTTAGGATCGAATAAATCAGCGTGCGACGAATTATGACATCAATATCCCACAACTGGGAGCGCAGGATTGCAACACCAACACTTAAGGGAAGGAACAGGAACACGATGGATGTTAGTGTCCCGCTGACCAGTTGATAAGGCGCGTCGGGAGCAGCGAGCCCGGGGACCAGGCTGCCAATGAGAGAATACAGGACGATCAGCACAGCAAATGTTGCAAGTGCAAAGACGAGCCACTTCGCCTGCTGCCGCTGCGAGTAACTGAGGACGCGCACGTAGCGATAAATGAGCACACCTAATGTCCCCCCATATGTCAACAAGAGTTCGGCAATGAAGAGCGGAAGAGGCCAGAATAGGATATTGAACGACCCAGGGATCTCAAAAAGGATCACCTGCACGAACCAGAGAACGGCCAATATCCAGCTCCAGCTTGGAACAAAACGACCAGCAGGAAACGTCAGCAGGAAAAAGCCCAGTGCCGGAAGTACGCAAAGTGCATAAATATACCCGAAGACAACCGCTGGCGGATACGAACTCCCATTGATGATTGGTGATAAACCAAGTATCACAAAGACGAATGAAGTAGCCACGCAAAGCGGTTCACTCGACTTGCGCCAGAAAATCAATCCTCCCACACTGAGAAAGACCAGTGATTGAAGCAACGCCAGTACGAGATTGTAGGTCACGTAGGTTGAAGGAGCAATCCCTAACTGATGAAGCGCTTGAGCCGTAGCTGGGGTAATGGCGCAGCTTGCAGAGAAAGGACAGATGGTCTGTCCAGGGGTGCGAGAGACGAACAGCGAGAGGATGCTTATGACGAGTTCTGCCAGCACGAAAGCAATCCATACCCCTCGCGCCACGTACAGCCAGACCCCCGCGAGTTGAAAGTTCGTCTGTGGAGACCGACTCTTTCTTGCGGGAACACCTTTGGGTTCTTCTTGCGCCATCTCATTCCTCAGTTGCATACGTTTGCTCCTGTCTTTACCTCATGTTCTACCTGTGAGCAGGTGCTCATAGAGCTTCTGCTAGGTAGTGTATCACACGTTCGTCTCAAAACCGTTACGAAAAACGTGACGAGGAGCGATCTCCTGGCATGCATTGTCCAGCATCTGCTATGTTAGCGGAGGCGAGAAATGCGGGAATATTTAAGTGGGGTTAGTTACATCGACATTGGATATGAAACCCTTTGCGTACCTCGTACGTGTATTGAGAAGGTCTAAGGGAGAAAAAGTTGAGGAAATCACATCTCTCCCCTTACTCTCAAAAAAGAGGCGCAACGATGTGGATATCCCAATCCTTGACAAAGATTGGGATATCCTGGAGATAAGAAGAAGACGGACGTTTTTTCAATGGTGAAAGGAGCACAAACATATATGACTACAACAACAGGTGAACGCTCAACTATGATCGCCGTTTTTGCAAGCCGTGATCAAGCGAATCTGGCCATCGATAACCTTCGGCGTGCTGGATATAGCTACGATCAGATCAGGTTAGTGGAGCGCGGAACGAACAGCTTTATAGAGGATCTCAAGAGTTTGTTTAGGGGCCAGACAACTGCCACTACAAACTCGGCTGATGACTGGATGAGAATAGGTGTGCCGGAGCAGGATGCACGAAACTATCAAAGTGAACTTGATGCAGGTCGCAGCATCGTGCTTATCAAAGCCCTTGGTAACCCAGAGCAGGCTCTCAGCATTCTGCGTCAGAGCGGGGCATATGATATTGCTACTCGTCTGAGAAGTGCACCACCGGCTATGGCGCAGGGAACCTCCAATCCTAATGCTCAACCAGGAACCTCCAACCCTAATGCTGCTCCAGGGACAAATAATCCCAATGTTCCTCCGCCAACCTATGATACACAGCCCCAGCCACGTCCAGCCAATAGACAGGATGAACGAAACGCTTGACTGTTGTAAGCAAACGGTCATTTTTACAGAAGGGACGCTTCTAGCGCTCCCTTTCTGTTCTTTCAGCTTGATTGGAGAAAGTGTTCTTTAGGTGAATGGGAAGAAGTACAGAGGTATTAAGCTGTCCCAAATGTCAAACCCAGTTGTCTGAGCCACTTACGGTAGGCAATAGCCGTGCGATCAGAGCGCAGGTGCAGCTCGGCTTGTAAATCGAGCGGTAAGAGTTCAGGGCGTTGAGATTCCACAATCGGAACGTCTTGCCAGGTGATCATATCCTCAAACTGCCTTGTCTCTTCATCAGGGATATTTTCGTAATCCTTTGCTACATATGTCCAGGCGATTGAGGTGCGCTCCGCCACTGGGGTAACGGTAAAGAACATGGCGAATTTTGGGCCAACAGATTCCTTCACAAAGTACGCGGTTAATGGACGCACTACATAATACGTATATGTTACGCTTGCCCCCTTTCCTGTGCCGTCGGGATCAGGCTGCCAGACGGTGATATCCCTGGCTATCACACCATCAGGGGTTATTTCAGCTTCGTAGTCATTTACTTCCGGGTGAGCGGGATCCCCTAAAAAACCCTCGTGGACAAAGGGGAAATGCGTCACGTCCAGGAAATTTTCGACGGCCCTTGGCCCACTGGCATTAAAGTGATAGGGGCCGCAATGGATTTTGTGGAAAGTGGGGTCATCCCACTGTGGAAATGGGGGGATATCCTGCGTAGGATTACCCAGCGTTACCCATATCCACTCATATTTCTCTTGAGCCTGGTAAACTTTTACATGCGCCGTGGCCGGTGGTTTCTGGCTGGGATGCGCTGGAAAGCGGATGCATTGCCCCTCTTCATTGTATGTCCAGCCATGGTATGGACAGCTAAGCGCCTGGTTCTCAACTTTGCCGAGGGAGAGCCTGGTGCCCCGGTGAAGGCAGAGGTCGCGCCAGGCGTGAATCTTGTCGCCGGCACGCCAGAGTACCAGGTCTTCTTCGAGCAGGCGAACTGCCATAGGCTTGCCTTCTTTAAGATCTGGCGCGTACGCCACCACGTGCCAGTCGTTGAGAAGAACAGGGTCATTGAGCATGTGTATTCCTTTCACCGCATACTTCGTACCTGTTAAATAATGGATTTTTCTTCCATGTTTGGGTGGGGCAGACGATTTGCCTGATCTACCTACATTGTAGCAGGTTTTTAAGGGGTATAGTATCATGCAATAATCAATTAATAAACCAAGATGACAAGAGAGGGTATGATACTTATGCAAAAGCCTGAGATGTCTGAAGAGACTTTGCTACAGCCTGTGTATTCAGTCGTTGCGCCGGTTTTCAACGAGATAGAGACCCTGCCGCATTTCTACAGGCGCGTGATCGAGGTGATGGAGGGAGTCGCGGAGCCCTTTGAACTTGTATTGATCAATGATGGCAGCATGGATGGGTCTTTCCTCGCAATGCAGGAGCTTCACCGCTCTGATCCACGCGTGCGTGTGATCAACTTCTCACGCAACTTTGGTCACCAGATTGCCATTTCCGCCGGGCTTGACTATGCGCGTGGCGAGGCCGTAATCATCATAGATGCCGACCTCCAGGACCCGCCGGAGGTCATACCCGAGTTGATCGCACGCTGGAAGGATGGCGCCGAGGTAGTTTACGCTCAACGCAGCAAGCGTAGGGGCGAGACGAGATTCAAGCTACTGACCGCGGCAGCCTTCTACCAGCTGATCACGCGTATGACCTCGGTCAATATCCCATCTGATACAGGAGACTTTCGCCTGCTCGACCGGCGTGTCGTTGATACGCTGGTGAAGATGCGCGAACACCATCGCTTCATGCGCGGCCTCTCCGCGTGGGTCGGCTTCCGCCAGGAGGCCGTACTCTACGAGCGGCACGAACGCTTCGCTGGCACGACCAAATATCCCTTACGCAAGATGATACGTTTCTCACTCGATGCCATCACCAGTTTCAGCCAGGTCCCGTTGAGACTGGCGACCAGCTTCGGGTTCATCCTGGCTGGCATTAGCTTAATAGGCATCCTGGTTGCTGCCATCCTGCGCATCTTCACAGGTGCCATCAGCGGCCAGGCCTCTACCTTGATCCTGGTGCTCTTACTCGGAGGTATCCAGCTTATCTTTCTGGGTATCATCGGTGAGTACCTTGGCCGCATCTACGACGAAGTGCGGGCTCGGCCGCTATATATTGTACGCGAGGTGCTGGAGTGAGAGCGGTTATAATGCACTTTAACAAACTAATCCAACCCTCCGTAGGGGCCGCTTTAGCGCGCCCAGCGCCGATTTATCGGCCCTTGCTGGCTGTTCCGCTCTCCTGATGAAAAGGCAAACCTGCCGGCAGGACGCTGTTAGCGTCCTGCTCTGGGAAAACAACGAGGTGCAAAGCTCTTTGCACCTCGTTCGTCCTGCTTGTAACGGTGTTAGTTGGCATTGCTCATGCCCTGCGTGATCTCGAACAAGAACCATTTGCGGCGCTCTGTCTCATCAAGTATCCCCTGCAAAGCGTTACTGGTCGCCGAGTCGCGATTCTTGTCGCACACTTCGATCGCAGCCCGGATATTCTGTGCGATATGCGCGTTGTCTTCCATCAGCCGCTTCACCATTTCGCCGGGAGGCACGAAATCGTTGTTGTCGTCCCCGATGGTCTGCAACTGGTTGATATGGCTGATACTGCGGATGGTCGTACCCCCGACGCGACGCACACGTTCGGCCATAATGTCTATGGACGCGAAAATTGCGTCGGCCTGTTCATCGAACAGCAGGTGATAATCGCGGAAGTGCGAGCCGGACAGGTGCCAGTGGAAGTTCTTGGTCTTGACGTAGAGCGCGAAAGCATCAGCAATCAGCGGGTTGACCGCTTCGGTAACCGCCTGGGCTTCTTGTGCCGTCAAGTCTGTGACCGTAGCCAATGGTGCGGGTGCAGGGAATAACTTAACCTGAGTTCTCGTTGTTTGTCTGGTTGTCATGAATAGTATGCTCCTCTGTGGGGTAATCGTTCACTTTACTTGCCGTTTAGTTTTCTGAGGCACAATTTAGCCCTCATAATACTATACGGCGTACCCCACAGGACAGCTACAATTATTTAACTCCAAAACTCACACCCTGCACGGCTAAGGCGCTTCTAAACAGAAATTAGCCTTCCTTTTCCTCGGCCTGCTCTGCCTCCTCACCATGTTCGACAATATCGCCCTCTTTGAAAAGGATATCCTGTAAGGCGACCCTCCACTTCGGCTTCCGGCGCAACAAAAATTCGAGGTCCATGCCAAAGTGCTTGAATTCCTCCCCCTGGGCATTCGCCATGACGGCTCGCGCCTGGGGATCTGGCTCCACGGCTAACCGCTGCTCGTACCAACCGATCGCTTCGGCTTCCTCGGTGAGAGAAGCAATCATGCGCGCAAAGGTACGCGTCTCTTGTGGAAGTTCGTTCGCAGGCTCGTGGTACTGTTCAAATCCCATGGTGTCTTTCCTTTCAAAATAATCTTCTCATCTGTGCATCTCAGTACAAAATACGCCAGGAGAATCAGACTGTCAAGCCGCAGGGCTGTTGCCAACTCCCCTCTTTTTGCCAGCATCCACTCATAAATGGGGGGTGCAGGGGCGAAGTCCCCTGCCGGAGCGCGAGGTGTCCTCGCACGTTTCTCTCCCCCATGGCGGGCCTGCGGCCCGCCAGAAGAAGTATGAGTGGATCTCAGCTTTGACAAACAAACAATGCACCAGGGTTCAGTCTTGCACCTGTAAGTCAGAACGGGAGGACGCCGCCCCCGTGTCATCGATTGCCTTTTCCTTTGCAGAGGCTTCCCCTTGCGGTATATAGCGTTCGGCATGTCCAAGCGCGGTAAACGAGAAGGTGAATGGTATAAGGAAATACAGCACGCCGATCACTCCATAAACCAGCGCAACATTCTTTGTCCAGGAGATTGCAAAACCACCAAGCAAGCTGCCGAGCGGAATGGCCGACCACGCCAGTACGCTTGCGATACTTATCACCCTACCCAACAAGTGGTTAGGCACGATAGCCTGGCGCAAGCTGCTTGTATTGATGTTAAAGAGGATACCCAGCCCTCCTATCAGCGTCCACAGCGCAAGAGCGGGCCAATACCAGTGCATGAGCGAAAAAACTACCGTCAGCGCACCCTCCAGCATCAGTGCGCCCAGCGCCACGGTGCTGAAGGACCAGCGTTTGCGCAATGGACCCGCTGCCAGCGCGAGTATGACGACCCCAAGACTTCCCGCCGAATACAGTAAGCTCGCCTGGACATCGCTGGCCTCTAGCCGCACCTTGGCGAAAAGTATGAGCTGAGTATACGTCGTAGTGCCCACAAAGTTCACCAGCGCCATCATCATAGAAATGTTACGCAGCACCGGGTGACCCAACACGTAGCGCAGCCCTTCGACCACGTCCGCGCGGATGCTGGTTGGAGCCCGCTTCTCACCCGTGTTGAAACTGATCCTGATCAGCGCCAGTGCGAACGCCGAAACCAGGAATGAAAAAGCATCAATCAGCATCAGCACCGGCAGGGGCACGCGTATTACCAGCACACCGGCCAGCAGCGGGCCAACGATGCTCGCTCCAGAGTAGCTGGCCTGGATACGCCCATTTGCGGTGACCAGGTCATCTTGATTGACCAGGCTGGGGATAGCCGCGAATTCACCGGCATCGAAGCAGATCTTCAGTGTGGCGTGCAAGAATGCCACCAGGTAGATCCACCAGACGGAGAGCAGGCCGAGAGCAGCCATCAGCGGGATCGATGCGACGATCAGTGCGCGGGCAATATCCGTACCAATCATCATGCGCTTGCGGTCCACCCGGTCCGTCCACGCACCAAGAATCAGCCCGAAGAGCAGGTAGGGGAGGAAAGTAGCAGCGCCGGCAATGCCCAGGTCGAGCGCCGAGCCGGTGAGCTTATAGACCAGCAGCGGCAGCGCAAAAAGCGTAACCGAGCTGCCGAGATTCGAGATCGTCTCTCCTGTCCAGTATTTCCAGAAATCACCATTGAAGTTGCTACCCGTTGTTCTACGTGGAGTATCATTTCTAGCGCGCATCGCGAACTCCTTTGCAAATCAAGACCCAACCGATAGAATATACACCGCTATTCCTGACGCCTTCTGTCAGGATTCCTCTTCGTCACTTACTGCGGATTCCGATGGTATGGACGTACTGGAACCCTGCATATATTCGGGAGCCATGAACATGGAAACTAAGATGCTATACACTTTGCCGTTCGGGTCAGGCGTCTCGTGCAGAATATCCTCAACAAGCGCCTCGAGACGCTCGGAATAGTACCTGGCGCGCTCTGGTGAGAGACGAATGTGCGGAAATGCCTCTCTTCGATACTCATCTTCCTCTATATTAGCTTCCGCTTCGGCCAATTGATCAAGTGCCCTTGTCATGATTTCTAGATTTGCCGAACTACCACCAATCACCTCGCGCGGCAGTTTATAGTCAAAAATGCGCGCTGTGCGCGTGTAGTAATTCGCAACGATACCCCGTATCAGGCGGCGCGCAACCACCTGCGCCAATCCCGCTGCTTCGAGCACATGCAAGTGGTGCCCAATTGCGCCAGGGGTAGCCCCAAGCCGGTCTGCAATCTGCTTGGCAGTGGCCGGTTGGTGCTGAATGATCCCCAGGATACGCGACCGCATGGGATCACTGATTGCTTTGAACTGCTCAATCGTGTCGATGACAAACCTCGTTGGCAGCTCCGGCATAGTCACCGGCACATTATCTGGCAGCACCGGTATAACGTCAAGATCGTTTTTGCTTTGCAAAGCGTTCACTGGCTCTCCCTTTTTCTATCAGAAAAAACAACATGATCCAAATATGCAGAATGTATAGTGAAATTAGTACGTGCTAAAAATGTAGCACGAAAATAACGAAATGTCAACCCTTTTAGCTAGTTCGCAGACATTTGGAGAGAAGGCTTCCCGTGAGCGGACTTGAGCGCTGTCCTGGCTGTCATCCTGAGCGCAGCGCAGGAGCTCTTTGGCTATATTCGAGTTTAAACAGCAGAAACATGATCACGAGGATTGCAATCCATCAGACCGCACCACCTTCCATTACAGAAAATGTCGCACTATTTCCGCTTTTCCGTTTCCGTACTGTATAGAAAGAATGTGCATGTGAGAATAGCTCTATTGTCAGATGTAAGCAACAATGTTATAATAGCGAGGTGCTCGCACCCACACAGGTGCAGTCAGCATCTCCTGAGAGGAGAGCGAGCATGTAATTAATAAGCTGGTACCCGCCGCGGCTTAGAACTAACGGCTCGCGGCATTCGTTTCAGGCATCGACAAAACGCATCGTCGATGCTCCACCTGCCCTGGCAGTCAATACCCTCGTTTGGTAACGAGTGAACTGACCAGGTGCATACCCAAAGGAAGGAGGTGGCTTCGTGAATCGTGATTATGAACTCGGTTTCATTCTCAACCCCGAAGTCAGCGAAGAGCAATCACGCGCTATTTTAGAGCGCATTGAACAGATCGTCAGAAACCATGACGGTCAGGTCGTCAGAGTAAACCAGTGGGGACGCCGCCGCCTGGCATACCCCATCGAGCATCATCGTGACGGCAATTACGTGTTTTTTGATATGATCTTGACCCCTGAGACCGTGGTTGAACTGGATCGTACCCTGAAGGTTTCTGAAGAGGTCCTGCGGCACCTGATCAAGAGGCGCGATCCCGTGACTGTCCAGAAGGAGCGCGAAGCTCGTGCCGCCGCAGCGGCTCAAGCTCAGGCGCCGGCCCCACCCGCTCCAGAGGCCCAGGCAGAAGCAGCACCGGAAGTAGCTGCTGAGCCAGCCACGACGCCAGAAGAGGTAGAAGTACCCGCCGGTGAGGGAGATGAAGCACCCGTTGCAATCTCTCCTGAAGAGATCGCGTACGTCCCACCTGCTATTGAAGAAGAAGAAAACGTTGAAGCATAGTGGGGACTCGTCTGGGTAGGGTTCATCATTCGGTCTCACTGGAGAAATTGTCTAAACGTCAATGACGTTGAAAGGATATTGACAGACCATGCTAAACAAAATTATGCTCATCGGGAACCTGGGAAGAGATCCCGAATTGAACGTCACAACTGATGGCACTCCTGTCACTAAGTTCAGTCTCGCCGTAAATCGAAATTACAAATCGAGTACCGGTGAGAGAAAAGAAGAGACCGAGTGGTTCAACATCGTCGCGTGGCGCCAACTCGCAGAGACCTGCGAGCGCTACCTGCACAAAGGCTCGAAAGTCTATATCGAAGGCCGCCTGACACAACGCAAGTATACTGATAGAGAAGGTGTACAGCGAACGTCGGTCGATGTCATTGCCAGCGATATGCAGATGCTTGATTCCAAGGCTGCATCAAGCGGCTCGGAGAGCTATGCAGCAGGGAGCACGGGTGACCGCGATCCCTTTCTTCCCGACTACCCGGACGACTTACCCTGAAGACCCTGAGGAAATTCCTTTCTAAAGGGATATAGAGGAGCATTGTCCGTGCAAAGACAAACAAGTTCAAACCCAACGCAGCGCCGCGAGCGAAATCCGCGTGGCATGGGTTCGTCCCGGCGTAAAGTATGCCAGTTCTGTCACGATCATGTTCGTGAAATTGATTACAAAGACGCCAGCCGTTTCATGAAACGTTACATTTCTGATCGTGGCAAAATTGAACCCCGCCGTAAGACGGGGACTTGCGCTAAACACCAGCGCCGTCTCAGCGTAGCTATTAAACAAGCACGCCACATGGCACTGCTTCCCTACACCGCAGAACACATACGCGGTATGTAGAGAATAAGGTAGGCGCTTATGAAACGCACAGCGTAGATAAAATGAGACTCGCAATTCTTTGCAAAAGCATCATTTTATCTCTGCTGTGCTTGCGTGTTTTGTGAACGCCGGCATCGCCTTGAGCAGGAGGGGAGTAATATGAAAAACCAGACTGAGCGTCCTGTACGACGGCCCGATAATCAGCGACCAACAAGATCGAATAAAGCGAAGAAGTATCATAAGCAGACAGCGCACGTCGAAATGCGGCGCGACGGCAAGCCTCTTATTTTTGGCTGGGGAAAACACCTTTCCCACAACGAAAAGGTCAAGATTCAACGCCGCGCTACCTGGACTATCGTAGGTTTGATTGTTTTGCTCATCGTCGGGACTGTTGTTGGCTTCTGGATTAATCTCAATATCATCGTCCCAGGTCTAGCCATAACTAGTGTCAACGGTCACCAGATCCCGCAATCCCAATACCGCAAGTTGGTAGCGTTCAGGACCCAACTTGAGGTTAATAAGCTCTATGGTCCCAATGGCCTTACGGCCCTAGGCCAGAGCTTGGAGAGCCAGGATAAAACAGAGCTCGACACCATCAACACCCTCACGACTCGAGTGAACAATCTGAACAAACAGATCAAGGCATTGCCTTCCGGGTCCAGTCAACAACGCACTAATCTCGAAAATCAACTGCAAACAGCAAAGAAACAGTTGTCTGATGCCCAGGCGAAGCACACGAATCTCAGCCAGCAAATCACTAGTCTCAATCAGAACGTTCTACCGCTAGAAAAGCAGTCTTTCACCCAATCACAAGTTGGCAATGACAGTGCTACCTGGCTGCAAGACGACGAGCTTATTCGTGAATGGCTCATAACACAGAGCACGGCTATTCAAAATAAGATCAATCCAACGCCTACACAAATCAATAGCGCTCTGAATAACTTTAAAGCCAACATCCCAAAGTCGAGCAGCTACAACAGCTTCCTCAGTCAGATGAACATTTCCAACGACGACGTGACCGCGATGATGACATTGAATCTGCGTCGCGAAAATATGCAAACTTACCTTGCATCCCAGGTCGTCTCACCTGCATCCCAGGTGCTTGCGCGTTCCATGACCATCGATACTAAGGCTAATGCCGCAAAGATACTCCAGCAACTCCAACAGGGCGCCGACTTCGCTAAGCTCGCCAAACAGAAATCGCAGGACACAAGCACCGCCAGCAGTGGCGGCAGCCTGGGCTGGTTAGCTCGTGGTCAATATGCGCAGAGCGAACAGACAGCAGTTGTAGACAACTGGCTCTTCGACCCTTCTCGTAAAGTGAACGAACTCAGCCCTGTACTGGTGGAAAATGGCACGTACCGTATCGTGCAAATCCTGAAAATCGATCCCTCGCGACCTATAGCCGCGAGCACATTGAATGCCCTCAAAACCAACGCCTTAACAAGCTGGCTGCTGGAGATAAAGGCTCTTCCCGCCACGAAAATTACACCTGTAGATCAAAATAAGCTGCTCGATGCCAACAACCTGCCTCCGACATCCGTCTTACCATCCGGGGCCCCAGCTGCTACCCCCACTTCTGGCGTCCCAGGCGCCCCATAAGGGTGTAGGGGCATGGCTCCTGCTAGTGTTTGGGACTCTCCCCAACGCCTTGCGAGGGCTTCGGCTTTGCAAGGCATCGGGGAGAGTCCCAAATATATTCTTTCAGGAGAGGAGAAGCGAGAGCGTCCCGCAAAGTAAACAAGAGCATAGCACAGGATCACACATGGCCATTATCACTCCATACAACCATACAAAATACACATCACCCATTCAAGAGCTTCTAGAGACCGTCTCTCTCTACCTGCATATCCCTTTTTGTCATACTCGCTGCCACTATTGCGATTTCAACACCTATGCCGGCATTCTGCCCCTGCGCGAACCATACATTCGCGCCTTACTCACCGAGATAGAACTGGCCGGGCAACTTGCGCGGCGCGCCGGTGGCACACCACGCCGTTCGCGCACCATTTTTTTCGGAGGGGGTACCCCCAGTTTGCTCAGCGTAGCGCAGGTTACGCGCCTGCTCAACGCGTGCCGCAAAGCCTTTGCCGTCGACGAAGATGCCGAAATCACACTCGAAGCGAATCCCGGCACGCTCAGCTTCGAGCAACTGGCGGGCCTGCGTGCTGCCGGAGTCAATCGCCTCAGCATCGGTGCTCAGAGCTTTGATGCTGAACTTCTCAACACCCTTGGCCGCATCCACTCACCCGCAGAAATTGCGCAGGCACTGCGTAATGCACGTGCGGCAGGATTTACATCCATCAACCTTGACTTTATGTTTGGCCTGCCCGGGCAGACCATGCGCCACTGGCAGGACACACTGGACCAGGCACTGGCCCTGCATCCTGACCATTTTTCACTCTATTCATTGATTATCGAAGAAGGCACGCCTTTCTATACCTGGACACAAGAGGGGCGCATCACTCCTGGGGACGAAGACCTTTGCGCCGACATGTATGAGTATGCCGACGAACGCCTGCAAGCCGAAGGATACAAGAACTACGAAATCTCCAACTGGGCGCTGCCGGGACACCAGAGCCGCCATAACCTGACCTACTGGCAGAATCTCCCCTACCTTGGTATGGGAGCCGGAGCGCATTCAAACTTCGCTGGCAGGCGCTTCTCCAACGTGCTCGATCCCCAGCAATACATCAACCTGCTCAAATTGCAGCAGCGACCTGAAGCCGAAAGTGAAATAATCGACCGGGTACAGGAAATGTCCGAGACAGCTTTTTTAGCGCTTCGCACTGCCCAGGGCTTGCATTTACCAACATTTGAAGAGCGCTTTGCCGAACCATTCGCCAGCTTCGCCGGCAATCGCCTGCGCACAGTCGAAGAAGCTGGACTCCTGGAGCAAGAAGACGGTTGGCTACGACTCAGCAAACGAGGACGGCTGCTCGGTAACGAAGTCTTCTTCCGCCTGCTCCCCGACTAACAACGCATAGGGGCGGGAGCGGTGTGGACGAAGGGTGGGCCTTTAGGGTCGCCCGCTGTGGTTCGCCTGCAGACGCTGGCTCGCCGATGAACGGCCAGCATGCCCCCACGGGCGACCCTAAAGGCCCACCCCGCATCCACCCAGCCGCCCTCGCCCCTACAGCATCCTGGGTTGGGGCTTAGGTTGATGCCTATTGGGGGGACCCTTGGGTCGCCCTGGGGCGGGGCTTTCCCCTCGTTCCCCGCTTCACGCAGAAGAAAATAGAAAAATAGAAAGGGACAGGCATGTGGACCCATCGCCCTCTGCATTAGCATCCTGGGCCGTATATGACCCGCTGACAGAAGCACAATTTCAACCATACAAGCAAGCGGGCATAGAGTATCTCCACGCCCAACTGCTCTATAATCGAGGAATCAAAACGCCTGAAGCCATGCGCAGGTTCCTTGCCGCAAGCTATGACGAGTTGCCCGATCCACACTCATTGATAGACATGGATCGTGCGCTTGAACGTATTCAACGTGCGCTCGCAGCCCACGAGCATATCACCGTCTTTGGCGATTTTGACGCAGACGGCGTCACCTCCGCAGCACTTATCACCCGTGCGCTGCATATGCTCAAGCATCCCGCTGACGCGCTTGATTACTACATTCCACACCGCACTCGCGATGCGCGCGGGCTAAGCAGGGAAGCGCTTGATCAGATCAAAGCCAGGGGCAGCTCTCTCATCATCACCACGGACTGCGGCAGCTCCGATGTCGAAGAAGTGGCATACGCAAAAACACTCGGCATCGACATCATCATAAGCGATCATCATCATCCGCCAGAGCAACTCCCCCAGGCCTATGCCATGATCAATCCCTGGAGGCCGGATTGTACCTACGGTGAACGCTATCTCTGCGGGGCGGGCATCGCCTTCAAGCTCGCACAGGCGCTCTTCCGAGCGCACCATCAAGAACAAGAAGTGTATGAACTGCTCGATCTTGTCGCTATCGGCACCATCGGCGACCTGGCGCAACTACTGGGCGAAAACCATACACTAGTGCGCCTGGGCCTGCAACAACTGAATCACACCCGGAATGCTGGCCTGCGGGCGCTCATCCAAATTGCCAACCTGCAACCCGGCAAGATTCGTGAACGTAATATCTCCTACGCCCTGGCGCCGCGCATTAATGCCGCCGGGCGTATGAAGCATGCTGCTATCGCCTTTGAACTCTTGACCACTGGCGACGACGAGGCAGCTCGTGCTTATGCCAGGGAACTGGAGGAGCTTAACCAGTTACGCCAGCAGCAGACAGAGGAGTTGATGAAGCTTGTACGCGAGCAGGCACAAAGCCAACCCGATGACCAGGTAATTCTAGTTTACGGCGATAAAGATACCTGGCCAGAGGGCATTATTGGCCTGGTGGCCGGCAAACTATCCGAAGAAATCAAACGCACGGTCTTCGTTTTGAGCAGGGACACAGAGTCCAGTCGTGGCTCCGCGCGCAGCCACGGAGACTTCAACCTCATCGAGGCGCTGCGCGAACGAGCCGATCTTTTCGAGCGCCATGGAGGACACGCCCAGGCGGCCGGCTTCACCATCGCAAACGCCAATATCGAAGAACTGCGCAAGCACCTGCTGGCCTGGCATGCAAGCCCCAAATCCTCCCTCGAAGCCCTGGCAGAAGAAGCAGAAGCTCCTGAGTTCAACGGCGAAGTCATCGAACAAGAGATTACACTTCCAACAAATACTCGCAAGGTCGATCTCATCACCAGGCCAGGGGCACTCACCTTTGACGCATACAACAAGCTCGACCTACTCAGCCCATTCGGCGCTGGCAACCCCGAACCTGTCTTTAGAATGAACGGCCTGCGCCTCACCCGCCGCTGGGCAAGCGGCATCGAAGGACGCCACCTACGCGTTCGCCTCAGAGCCGCCGATATCCAGTTCAACGGCACCTATTTACGTGGAGGCTCCCAATTGGAAACGCTCAAAGAGGGTTCCCTTGTGAACGTAATTTTCTGCCTGGAACCCGCTTTCAATCCCCCCGCGTGGGAGAATAGACAGGACATCTGGCTCAAGGTGCTGCATTTAGAAGTAGCAGAGTAGGCTCCTTCGGGGAAAGCGCTTATCGCCACCCTGCGGTGGGGCGGGGCAACCGCTCATGAAACGCTTCCGTTCGCCCCTCTGGGGCTTGCCCCCTGCGCGGACACTTCCCCTTTCATGACGATGCTCATGGCGTTTTCATGACGCTTCCTTGTCATACTATCAGCAGATATGACGAGGTGCGGCCGGCAGGACGCCTGCCATCTTTCATTCTCAAAGGACACAGGCAGCATGAAGACGTTCCAGCTTTCTCCGGCAACCACCCCAATTGTTTATCGACTCTCACCCTCCATCATCGTGATGAAGACAAGAAAGGAAAACTCATCATATGCGCCAATCACTTCAATCCTTGCAAGATGTCCAACAACGGTACCGCTGGTTTCAACAGATGCGTACCACTCATCCCGTCTGGCTCGATGAAACCAGCGGGTGCTGGCACATCTTCCGCTACGCGGATGTCAACAACATCCTCTCCGATTACACGCACTTTTCCTCGGATTTCCGTTGGCGCATCCCTGCTCGTTCCTCACTCACTGCTCCCAGTCTTATCTCGATGGATCCTCCGCAGCACAGCAAGTATCGTAAGCTCATTTCTCCCATCTTTACGCCACGGGCACTCTCCCAACTCTCAGCACGCATCACGGTGATTGTGCAGGAGCTGCTGGATCGTGTGCGCCCTACAGGAAAGATGGATGTGATCGCAGATCTCGCGTACCCCTTCCCCGTGACCGTCATTGCCGAAATGCTCGGCGTGCCAACCGCGGACCGCCCCGTGTTTAAGCGCTGGGCAGATACGCTCTTCTCCAGACAACTCAGCGATGCAGAACTCTTGCAGGCAGAAGAGACAGAACAGTACCGGCAGACACGGTCTATGATCCAGGAGATGACAGCCTATTTCGCTCAGAGGCTGGAAGAGCACCGGCGTCAGCCACGAGCAGATCTGATGAGCGAGCTGTTAGCTGCTGAAGTCGATGGGGCACACATAAGCCAGGAGGAGATCGTTAGCTTTTGTTTTCTGCTCCTGCTGGCGGGACACGTAACGACTACCAATCTGTTGGGGCAGGCCATCCTCTGTTTTGATGCTTATCCCGAGGCAATGGAACAACTGCGTCAGCAGCCGGATCTGATGCCTGGGGCCATCGAAGAGGTGCTGCGCTACGCGTCTCCCGTCTGGCGCATAGGCCGTATAACGACGACAGAGATCGTCATAGACGATACGCGCATCCCTGCTGATGCTCTCGTCTTTGCCTGGATCGCTTCGGCCAATCGCGATAGTGCCCAGTTTCCTGATCCTGATCGCTTTGAGATCACGCGCTCGCCCAATCACCATGTGGCCTTCGGCCATGGCATTCATTTTTGCATTGGTGCCCCGTTGGCCCGCCTGGAAGCATCCATTGCTCTTCCGATGATGCTTGAGCAACTCCCGCAGCTCCAACGTGTACCAGCTATCCCATTAGAACTGCTCGATACCCGCGCTTTATTCGGGATCAAGCGGCTGCCTATCACGTTTATACCTACCTCGTCCAACCAGAACACACAGGGAGAAGCAGAAGCGCTCATTCACGGACACAACCCTGGACGCGCTTCGAGCAGGCGTTGAGCGATCTGGAAGGCAGGCCAGCGACCACTACAACCATTATTCGTAACTATTCAGCAGGGGGTTCCAAGGGGCCTGCAAGGCCCCTTGGCGGGGTGCGGGGTGCCCCCGCCTTTCTCCCTCACCCCGCCGCCGGAGGCGGCGCAAGAGAAAGGAGACCTGAATAGTTACCATTATTCCCGCTCCTTGCACATTCTCTTCAGTGAGAATACAATCGATAAGTATCAAGCCTTTCCTTGCTTTAAATAAAGGAGCGCATTTGCAACGGCAAACGATCCATTTTCTAACGGATATTCCAGCTAGCCAGCGCAGGTGGTGCCATTGGCTTATGTCAACAGGAATGGTACTGCTTTTTCTGCTGGCAGGATGCGGTAATGCAGGTAACAGTCCAGGGGCACCGCAAAAAACGCCCGCAAAAACTGGACCGCTGCAAACCGGCAGTCCATCCACCACAGATGCTACAACCGTAGCGAACGACCTGAGTACTGTCAGCTTCACACTTCACGGTGGGGCTACAGGCGTATACATGATTCATGCTTCCTTACCCACTTCTAAGCTTCGTCATGGTTATCGAGAATTCACTATCGATGTAGCACACGCGGGCATGTCCATCATCTTAGCCTTCTATGGGTACCACGGCCCAGCTACCTACACACTTTCAGAAGTCAGCAATGGCGGCGATGTACGCATCGATTTTGACCATGAGTCCGCATCCTGGGACCTCTCATTGAAGCCAAAGGCTCAATGTACATTGACGATCGCCAGCGATACACCTACCCTGTATGTAGGTATAGACAGGATGAGAGGAGCCTTTTCATGTCCACTGCTACCCTCTAGCAGTCCCAACCACCCACAACAGCCCGTAGCAGTCAGCAACGGTCGCATCGATGTAGCTATCATTGTTGAGAGCTAAGTGGTGCATTCGCTCATTCCTGGGAAAACCGTAGCTGCCGATGTATCGTGTACACCGCCGATTTATCGGCTCTGGTTCTCACCCACGCATTAGCGAATGCACCACTAAGAACGCGACAAATCATTTCCCTGGATTGGACTGGGAGACCCCTGGATCTTCTCCTATGACAGTGAGAGAATCTTTTTTACATGGAGTTGCGCACCACATGATTCGCGAATGATTAAGTTTGTTGGCAGCTCGATATGCTTAGGAGCGCCAACGATTCCCTCGATGCGATTGATTAATAGCGTACCCGCTCGTAATCCTATGTCTATGAATTGCTGCACGACCGTCGTAAGAGGTGGACTCACAAGGGCAGCGAACTCCAGGTCGTCGAAGCCAACGACGGCAAGGTCTTCCGGTATGCGCAGGTGAATGGCTTTTGCCGCTCGCAATACGTCCAGTGCAACATAGTCGTTGACGGCGAAGATGGCACCTGGTCGATCAGGGCGTTGCAAAAACTCAACCAACCCTTCATGAGTCCCCGTCTGCAGCTGCCTGAAATCGGGAACGACCAATGTCTCATCATATGGCACTTCATACTTTTGTAATGCCTTACAGTAGCCTTGCCAGCGCTCATAGACCGAGGTGGTTTGCAAAGTTTCTTCCCGCGCGAAGACGAAGCCAATGCGCCTGTGACCCAGAATGAGTAAGTGTTCTGTGGCACGATAGCCCCCACCGACGTTGTCTGAACCAACATAGTCTATAGCCAGGTCAGGAAAGTAGCGATCCATTAAGACAAGGGGGATATGATCGGCCTGAAGTTGCTGGATCGAGGCATCATAGGTAGTATCACCCATAGTCCAAATAATCATGCCTAAGACGTTATTCGCTCGCAGGCGGGCAATATCGCGAGCTTGCTGCTCCTGTTCGCCTTCTGTATAGGTGAAACTGACGTTATAGCCATGTGACTTTGCTGCTTGTTCGACACCAACGAGAAGATTCATAGTCAGTTGTGTGCGCGACGTTCGATTGAGGACTAAGCCGATCTGCTTCTGTTTAAGTTGTGTCACCGGGCTACCGTTTGCTGGTGGCTGGCTTACGAACGTGCCACGCCCCTGTACCCGTTCGATCAACCCCTCGCTGGCCAGCAGCGCCAGCGCCTGGCGCACGCTATCACGGCTGATCTGATACAGGGCAGCTAGCTCTTCATCGGTCGGAAGGCGCGTTCCTACTGACAAACGCCCATCGAGAATGCGCTCACGAAAATAGGTCATGAGTTGACCGTGGAGCATCTTCGTTCGCTCCTTTTTGCTTAGCTTCGCTATCAAATCAGTCTTCCTTCTTCAGTAACACATGAAATGCACAAAATAAAGGGTTTGCATAGTGACACCACAGCTAGGCAAAGCTTAGCATATCTGTACATATTGTGCAAGCAAGCATCCAACAACTTTTAGGTTTTGCTATGTCAATTTTCGATTTTCAAAGATAGATACGCGGAAAATAGCTGGCTTCAGATGGATGCCGAAAAGGCAGAGTGCACTGGGTGAGGCTCAGTCGCCAAAAAACCATCACTTAATCTGCTTCAATTCTTGAAAATACACGTTGACAAATTCCGTTTTTTCTCCATGCTTATGAAAATACCCGTTGACAAATTCCGTTTTTTACCTCATACTTAACCTATGGTATTTATGTTAAGCGTGCCAATAATAACCGAGAGGAGGTGCAGCTGAGACCTTACGATCTAGCATTCTTAACTGACCACCACTTTTATCCCCTTCTGGCTTGCCTGATTGTTTGCTAGTGAGCCTGCTTCAAGAGTTGCTGAAGCTCATTGTACACACCGACGTTGACTGACAGAGTTGTAAGGACTGGCTGTCCTATTTAATCAACAAGGAGAGGTGTTATGCACAGGCTATTGAAAAGCTTGGGTTTCTTCCCCCTTTATCTTTTTGTCGTGCTTTTCGCCGCAGCATTTGTAGTGCAGGCCTGCGGCGGCCCTTCTACTACCAATACCAACGGACCGGTCACCATTACTGTCGCCTATCAGCAGTTTGGTCCCCCACCCTATCCTGAACAGGCGTGGTGGAACCAGGTGAAGCAGCGTGTCGAGGCGGCTAACCCTAATATCAAAGTCAAGCTGGAACCCATCATCGCTAGCGAGGGAGACTATTACACAAAGCTCGACCTGATGATGCGCTCCGCCAGCACGGCTCCAGATCTCGTGCGCGAGGATAGCTTCCTGGTTAGCTCTGACGTGACCGCCGGCTACCTGGCCCCGCTCGATAAGTACCTGGCTACCTGGCCTGAATACAGCCAGCAGTGGTTCCCCGCTATGCAGAAGATCACAACGTTCAGCAGTCACAACTATGGCGTGATGGACGGTACCGATGTACGCCTGGTCTGGTACAACAAGAGTATCTTCCAACGCGCAGGACTCCCTACCACCTGGCAGCCCCATAACTGGGCCGATATCCTGTCGGCTGCCCGCACTATCAAAGCGAAAGTGCCCGGTGTCATCCCGCTCAACCTCTTCTCAGGCGTTCCGATGGATGAGGCCTCCTCAATGCAGGGCTTCGAGATGTTGCTCTACGGTACCAAAAATCCACTCTACAATTACTCAACGCAAAAGTGGGTTGCTTCCAGCCCGGGATTTCTCGATGCGCTCAACTTCGTAAAGCAGGTCTATAATCCATCTGATCTGCTTGGACCCACCAATGATATTGCCTTGAGTACCCAGGCTGCTAATACGATTGAACAGCAACTTATCCCGCAGGGGAAGCTTGCCATTAATATCGATGGCTCCTGGATCAGTAGCAACTGGTATTCCGGCGGTACAGCGCCGTGGTCGCAGTGGCAGCAGACGATGGGTGTCGCCAAGATGCCGACCGAATTCGGGCAGGCTCCCAACTATGTCACACTCTCCGGCGGTTGGGCCTACTCCATTACGGCCAGGTCAGCCCATCCAGACCAGGCATTCCAGGTCCTCAAGACCGCTTCCAGTCAGGACTTGTTGGCAAGCTACGATGTTCAGGACGGGCAGGTGACACCACGTCAGGATATTGTCAATGTACCTGCGTATCACAACACCCCGCTGAATCCGTTCTACACGAGCCTGGTGGCCTTCACACAATTCCGCCCGGGTTTCCCTGCGTACCCCAAGATCTCGCTCCAGATCGACAACGCCATGCAGCATGTGATGAGTGGGCAGTCACCCTCTGACGCGATGAGTACCTACTCCCAGGCTGTTACAGGCATTGCGGGTGCGAGCAATGTCGAACAGGGAACGTAGTATGTGAAGGTCTGTAGAGTGCGGATTTATCCAGCACGTGGTTTTCCTCTATATTCGTAACTATTCAGCAGGTGGTTCCAAGGGGCCTTGCAGGCCCCTTGGCGGGGTGCGGGGTGTCCCCGCCTTTCTCCCTCACCCCGCCGCCGGAGGCGGTGCAAGAGAAAGGAGACCTGCATAGTTACCTA